>ENA-UEQW01000161-UEQW01000161.1-human-gut-metagenome-genome-assembly--contig:-NODE-161-length-64256-cov-28.744745_pt1 | contig 64256 bp, 67 predicted proteins | sample MGYA00242947_ERZ507947 | MGnify/ENA primary metagenome ERZ507947 (study PRJEB26167, sample SAMN06115421) | human gut metagenome | host: Homo sapiens | place: China:Guizhou | collected 2015-03-17... | reverse complement strand
ACAGCCGACAGTCTTGCCTCTGCCACATCCGGCAAGCAGAGCTACGCTGAACATAAGGAACAGCAGAAGAAGATCCGTAAGGCTGAGAAAGCCGTGAAGGAATGTGAGACGAAGATAGAGAAGCTGGAAGCGAGAAAGAAGGAGATTGATGAACTCCTGATGAAACCGGAAAATGCAACCAACATGGAACTCGTGACCGAATACACCGAGCTCATGAAGAGTCTCGATGAGGAGAACGAGCGCTGGATGCTCCTTTCGGAAGAATTGGAAGAAGTTTCGAAATAATAGTAACATTAATATAAAATAAAGAGAAGAAAATGAAAATGAAGATGATATTATCTTAGGTATAATTGCATATCTCTGATATTCAATTATTTACGTAAAATAGCTTTGTTTATGCGGTTATACGAACATAAATTTCTGTTTATTTGGCACATTGAACGTGCCAAATATAATGGAATGTTCTAGTATGGTTCTAGTAAAAAAGTGAAGTATGGCAACATTTAAAGTAGTAGTATTTGACAAACGTTCTGATGGGTTTTATTCAGTTTTCATCCGTATTACTCAAAATCGGAAGAAAACTCATGTAAAGACCGACAAAGTGGTAAACGATAAGGGCGTAGTAAAGGGCACGAAAGAGGTGAAAGATTCTTTCGTGCTGGAGTCATGTATGGCTACCATCAACAAATGGGTAGAAAAGCTAAACAAGGTTGATAGTAAAGATTGGACAGTAATACAGGTAAGAGACTATCTTTTGAAGTCAGATCAGGAACTGAGTTTTTCGGACTTTGCTCGGAGTTATATTAATTCATTATACGATGAGCTGCAAGAAGGTACAATAAGGACTTATGCTAACTCATTGCAAAGTTTGGAAAAGTTTGCAGGAAGTCAAAAGATTCTCTTTTCCCAGCTAACTGTTCCTTTTGTAAACTCATGGTTGGATAGTCTTTCTGGCTATCGCTCATGTAAGAGCACCTATCCGATATTTATTAAGAAAATATTCAAGGAGGCTTTGAAACGCTATAATGACTATGATTCAGACCAGATACAGATAAAAAACAACCCTTGGGAAAGAGTCATTATAGCTAAGAAGGATATAGCTAAGAAGAAAGCTATTACCATGGAAGAATGTCGGCAGTTGTTTGGCATTTTTACTGAGAATGGGAATCTGCAATTTACACTAGATGTCTGCAAAATGATATTGTGCCTAGCCGGAATCAATGTAGCAGACTTATATAAAATGCAGAAGACTGATTATTATGATGGCATCTTGCATTATGAGCGTAAGAAAACTAGGACTAAGAGAGCTGACAAAGCATACATAGAAATGAAGGTTCCTGATATGCTGTTGCCAACGATAGAGAAATATTTAGCCCCTAAAGATGATCCATATCTTTTTACATTTCATAATAAGTATGCCAGTTCTCACTCTATGGATACGAACCTGGACTTCTTCTTGCGTAAGATATGCAAGGAACACTTGAATATGGAAGAGGGTTACTATAGCCCTTATACTTTTCGTCATACTTGGGCCACTATCGCACAGAATGATATAGGTGCCAATTATGAAGAGATAGGCTTTGCTATGAACCATATAAGTACCCACAAGATTACAATGGGCTATGTGAAACCTGATTTCTCCAGAGCATGGGAATTAAATGAGAAGGTAGTGGAGAAGATATTTTTCACTAATGACAAAAGCAAACGCCTGGAGGAGCATTATCTGCCTGTATTTGATAAGGTAGAGGAAACATTTGAGTTGTCTGCTGATGCCTACTTTATGGGTGAGGTTGTGGCTCATGTGGATGGCAAGGGCTACAAAAACACAGATGAGATAATAGAACAGCTCATGGCCAGCATAAATGATACTGTGCCTAAGAACTGCACGATACAGATTAAGGTGAAGAATATCACCAAGGACCAGACGAAGTACTTTGAACGAGTCAGGGACATAAAATAGATATGTTAAATCTGTGTTAAACTCCTGTAAAAGTTTGGGTATATCCAAACTTTTACGTACCTTTGCAGCAGAAAAATAATTAATAAACATCTAAGCCCTCGACAACACGGTGAAGTCAATAAAATATGAGAAATTCTATTGATACTTACGTTCAGTCTATCGTTCGCGAAAACGAGCAGTATATAACGGAAGGTGGATATGAATCTGTAGCTGATTATATTATCAGCGGTGCCGAAAACGGAACTGGTTGGGCAGAGTACTTCGATGATTCCGAGTTAGAAGAGCCAAGATGTGAGCCAACTGAGGAACAGATTGATGAGTTGAAGGAATATCTTAACGACAACTATAATTATCTTCCATAATGTCAACACTAAAGGCAAAAGAAGTTATCAAGGAGAAGGGTATGACCGTTGAGGAAGTAGCCAGTAAGATGGGAATCACCAAAGGTACTCTATCTGCTGCCCTCAGTGGTAACCCGACAGTTGGCTATCTTACAAGAGTAGCTGATGCTATAGATTGTGATATTACGGATTTGTTTAGATAAACAAAATGTGGGTCATAATTGGTTAAAATAATTTAATTTATGACTAATAAGGGTTAAAATCTAACGGTTTTACCCATTTCCCTGACAGAGGGTAGTCTTCTCTAAAGTTGAAGAAAATTTAGAGAGGGCTACCCATTTTTTATAATTAGCCATTATTAACAATTTTGAGATTTTTGATGTTGATAGTGGTTTCTTGTTTCTCAAATTTCTCTTCCAACTGCATGAATGATTCCTCCACAGATAAGTTTCTGGATTCATCATTATTGAACGAAACAGACTGGAGTTTAGGAGCCACGTATGGAAGGAACTTTGCCACCATCGCCAGACGTCCGGCAGGCTCTTGAATCTGCATGAGATCCGTGAAAAGGGAATAGTTCTTCTCATTGATACCATTGATGTAGCCAGTAAGGGCATCACGGAGGCTTTCACGCACACTTTTTGTAACCTTATTAGGTGTGCCAGCCTTACGTCCGCCAGTCTTCTTCCTCTTTGGCTTCGGCTCATTATTTTTGTCTTGTTTTACTGCCATATCCTATTGATTTTTAATGTTTACTGATAGTTTTCGGGTGCAAATATAGGAAAAAATTACGAAACTTGGTGTTCAAGTTGCGGAACTTATCACAGATAGGTAAGAAAAACGCATTACTTTTGAACAGTTTAAACATTAAAATTCGAATTTTATGGGACTTATTGGAAAAATTGCCAAGGGGCTTAGCGGCTCTGTAGGCGGAATTTTAGGCGGTGTGGCCAGTGCTGCAGGTGGACTGATGGCTGCTAAAGCCCGGAACAAAGGATATAATCAGTATATCCAGATGTATCAAGACCGATTGCAGCAGGTGAAGGATCACCGGGACAATCTGTATTATCAGGATCCTACGCAGACAGCGGAGAATCAGGTAGCCGTGACCAATGCCCAGAAGGTATTGGATAATGCTACAGCAACCGCAAAGAACACCAATATTGTTAGTGGCGGCTCTGATGAATCGGTCGCGCTGAGTAAGCAGGCAGCTCAGGAGCAGGTGGGTAAGATGATGCAAGAGGCTGCTGTGCAAGGTGCTCAGACCAAAGAAAATGTGTGGAATGGTGCTGATTCTCAGATTGATGCTATGACTAACTATATAGCCACTGCCAAGAAGGAGAAGGCTCTTTCTACAGCTCAGGGTATCACGGATGCAGCTGGCGGCTTGGCTGGAGCTGCAAGTAAATTGCCAATTTAAGGAAGGAGGTAATTATGGGATTTACATTGGATGATTTAACTCCTAAACGCCCGGCTACTGCCGTTACTCCTGTTACTAATTTCCCTGATGATAATGCGGTGAAGCCGGAGGTTGCAGTATCAGTTCAGACAACTGATACTGAACCGGGAAAGGGTACAGCCATAGATACGACTGGTATTACTAAGAATGGTGGCAAGGAATCTTTTGCCCTGCAGCCAACCGAGGAAGTTACCAAGGTGGAGCCTAACCAGGGTATCAAGATAGACTGGAGCAGACCTTATAGCGAGATAGAGCAGAATCCTCTCTTGCGTCAGATGAAGCCTTATGACATTATGAGGGATTACCAGAAGAATGGTGATGGAAACTGGTCTGTGTTCATGCCATGGCTCAATACTCTGGGTGATGGAGACAAAACCGTAGCTGCAAATGAAGCCTTGAAGAAGAAAGCGGAGAGGCAGGCCAAGATGGAGCAATGGAGCAATTTCCTGATGCATCTTGGCAATTTCATCGGTACCACACAAGGTGCGCCATCGCAAAAAATAGAATCTGCACAAGAACTTACTGATCGTCAGCGCAAGATAAGAGAGGCTACAGATGCTTTGAGAGCCAAGGGGTATGACCAGATGATGGTGAATATCTATAAGGACCGTCAAGACAAACAGGCACAGATGCAGGCAGAGGCGGCTGCCAAGGCTAATGAGGCTTTGGCGGCTTATCGAGGGGCACAGAAGAATCAGGAGGAGGCTCTTACTCCTGTTAAGGTAAAGACGGAGCAGGAGAGAGGAAATGCCGCTGCTGCTTCCGCTGCCCTAAACACTTCAAAGAAGGAGACTGAGGATGCTTTAAGAGGCAAAAAGGGAAAATTACTTGATGCTCAAACCAACAATGCCAATGCCGGAGCTGCTGATCATAACGCCAGCGTAGCGGTGAAAGGTGCGCAAGTTAGGCATATCAATTCGCAAACAGAGGGACAGAATCAGAGGAATGCCAACCAGAAGGAGGCTGATGATTTCAACACCAGGTATGTGAACGACCCTGTTTTCAAGAAACATGTAAACCAGTGGGCCGAGAATAATGGTATGGCTATCGGTGGTAATGATGGCAGAGGTGGCACTTGGGCGAATGAGAAAAATCGTCAGCAGGCTTCTAGATGGGCTAAGGCTAAGATGAAGTTAGACCGGACTCCTCCTTCTCGTAGAGGTAGGGGTGGCAGTAAAGTACCTCCTTCACGTAGAGGCGGCAGTAAGGTTCCACCATCAAGGAGAACAAAGTAACTGATTATTAATCAAAAAATAAGATAAGGTATGTTTGACGAGCAAGACAGACAATATTTTTATAATGAGTTCAAGAACAATGGCTATGAAGTAGGTAGCTATGATGACTTCAAAAAGGACTTGAACAACGAGGAAGATCGTAACTGGTACTACAATGAGGCCAAGAACATGGGGTATGATGTGGGAACACAGGCAGACTTTGATAAGATGGTGCTGGAGCCAGCTCCATCTGCTACTGGTGGTGGTAAGCAGGTAGATGCTTCTTCTACGACTCAGAGTGTAGAGCAGAAGGCTTCTACTGAAACTAAGCCGCAGGTGGCTCAACCAGCAAAGAAGCAGGAAACAACAGACAAGGTTCCTGGTCTTATAGCAAAAGTTTTGGATATGATTCCTACTGGTGTTCAGACGAGCAACGGAACATATCAGCCATCACCTGAGATTCCTCAGCCAGTTGTAAAAGGTGAGGAAATGCCAGTGAAGGAAGAAGCTTCTTCTTCATCAGCTAATGCGGCTTCTCCTGAATCTAAAGAGGCGGCTCCTGTTACGACTCCAACTGGTGTGGTGAATAATGAGGGGTTGATGGATGCCAAACTTGCCAACTATCTGGAGAACTGGAAGCAGAGACCGGATAAGCAGGGCGATTACTTTGAGAATATGGTTGCCGACTTGTTGGCTGATGGCACTGCCAATAGCAATGAGGAGGCAGTGAGCATAGTGAAGTCTGCTCTGGGCAGATATGCCAACCGTTCGGCTATGGACGTTACCAACCAGGTAGTTTCTTCTTTGCCTGATGATACTGTGCAGGATGCAGAGAAGAGTATTGAAGCGCAATGGTATAGCCATGGTGTGCAGGATAAGTTGAAGCAGGAGGCAGACAGCATGGGTATCAGCTATGATGACTATGTGGCTCAGTTCCTGAAGCCAGCTATGGTACAGAGTCTGGTGAACAAATATGGTCCGAATTATCGCAATATAGCCGAGGGCATCGCAACACGCCTCTATTCTCACGATGAGAATGTACAGGACAGACTGATGAATCAGGACATCAATGATGCGCTTTCTAGCGTTATCAATAAGTATGTGAATCCATCTGTAGTGGAAGAGTATAATAAGGCTCAGGAGGCAGGTAGCAAGGCATTCAACGAAGGTATGGAAGGAAGTCAGTATATTCCGGCTAATCTTCGTCTGGGTACAGCACTTGGTGCTCAGTATGAGGCAAACGAGGCCAAGGATCCTGCAAAGGTGCTTTCTAGTTTGCAGAAGAAGTTTGGCAGGCTCTACCGGAATCCGGAGTTCCTGAATGATATGAGCAATGCGGCATTTAAGGTGATGCAGCGATATGGCTTGAATGGAACTCAGAGTAGTGATCCTAAGCAGTTCAAGCCGATGATCAATTCTGTTCTTAAGAATGAACTCGACCAGTTGGAGATTAAGGGTATGATGCCTAAGGGTAGTGCTGAGTACATCATGAAGACTGGTCTTGGTAACACTATTGTGGGTAAGATTACTCGCAAGGCTGTTCAGACGGACTACCAGAACTGGCTGGAGGATATTGCCAATCAGCAGTATCAGCCTGGCTTTTGGGAGAACGTGGCTAGTGGTGCTCTGACCTTTGCAGGTGATGCCTGGAGTTATTGGCTGCCGGGAGCCGCAGGTGGTAAGTTGACTAAGAGCATGGTAGCCAAGGCAGAGGGTAAACTGGCTGGTGACCTCATGGCTAAGGGTATGGAGCGCAAGATGGCTGAGCGAGCTGCCAAGGTGCTTATCGGTAAGAGTAAGGCCGAGGCTTTGAAGAGTGGAGCCGTGCATGGTGCTGTTACCTTTGGTGGTCAGTCTGCAATCTCGAAGCCTATTGATGAGATTTATCGTACAGGTCAGTTCGATGAGAATGGCAAGATTTACAATCCTTCTGTGGGTAAGGTTATCGCTAATACTTTGGGCGAGGTGGCTAAACAGAGTGCCGTAGGTGCTATCATGCAGGGTGGAACCATCGCTAACATGGTAGGTAAGGGCAGAGGCTTGGCTACCAATATTCTTGCTGATGTTGGTGGTAAGGTTGTGGATTCCGGTATTATGACCGGTCATCAGATATTGGAGCGTATGGCGCAGGATCCGAACTTCAAGCCTACAGGTAAGGATGCTGCCGAGAGTTTCTTGGAGAGCATGGCGAACCTTACTGCTATCGGCTTGCCGGGCATGGTGGGCAAGTATGCCCGATTCAAGGACGCAAGGGAGTTTAACAAGAAGTTTGACTTTACGGATCAGGATATTGCCGAGTTGAAGAGATTCGGCTATGATGGTCTTCGTGATGCTTTTGAGAAGATGGGCATCGGGGAGTATGCTGTGGTTGGTGAGAATGCTCAGCGACTTGATGGGCAGTTAACCCAGAAGTATATGGACCTGATGAACGACAAGAGTGTTCCGGAGGTGTTGAAGGCTAAGATGATGGCAGTTGTTGAAGGCAAACGCCCTTCTTCTTTCTCGCCTATTGTTGATTCCATCATCATTCAGCCAATGGATAATGATGGCAAGGTTTATCTCGAAACCTTAAATAAGGATGGCGGTATTGTTGAAAGAAAGGAGTTTTCTTCTCTTGGTGAGGCTCAGAAGGCAGATAAGAAACTGGAGTATGAGAAGACTCTTGGTTTGGCTTCTGTGCTGGAAGGTGAGTTCCACAATGAGTTTACGCAGGAGCATCTTGATGGCTTATACAACAAGGCTGCGCAGAAATATAATATGGGTGAGAAATTGACAGATGAGGATAAGGCAGCGGTTTATCTTCATCAGAATGCTGGTGCCATCAAGGAGATCATGGATAAGCAGCAGAAGGGTATTATCCTTACTGACGAGGAGCAGAAGCAGGTTAATGACTATCGTCATTATTATGACAGTGCTTTGGAGAACAGTTCTGTGATGAGGGAGTTCGTCAATACGTTTGAGGATTCACATGGTGTGGCGCGCGGTACACTTCGTAAGGCTTTGGAGTCGAAAGATAAAAAATATTCGCCATTGGTAGAATCTTATCTTAAGGAGCTTTACAATTCCATTGAACTGAAACGTGAAATGAAGCAGATAGAGGATGATAAAAAACGTATAGAGCAGGGCGATGTTGATGGCGCAAAATCAGCTACTCCTGTTGAGGGACCTGCTTCTGTAGAGGGTTCTGCTGGTGGTCAGGAGCCTCCTGTTTCAGAGGAACCTGCTCCATATCAAGACCGTACCAACTCCGTACCAACTCCGAGTGATGCAGAAGTTGCTGCAAACCCTGCAAACTCTGCTGCTGAGGGTGCAGGAAATGAGCCTAAGGTTGCAAGCTCTGATGCTTTTGTTATGGGACAGAATGCCTATAAGAATGGGGATTCTGAGGCTTTGCAGGCTATTGACTATAATAGCGATTTGGCAACAGGACGTTTGAAGCGAGCGTTTGCTGATAACGAGAAGATGCCTGATATTGTAGCCAATGCCTATAATGAGGGTAGAGATATGGAGCAGTTTGTGGCTCAGCGTGCAAGTAGTTTGACTCCAGCACAGAAGGAGGCTATCAGTAAGTATGTAGAGGCAATGGATGCCAAGAATGGTGCTATTGATGCTCTGCAGCATGCTGATGATGGCTATGGTGAGGCGTTGAAGCAGCAGCTCTGGTCATACCAGACGGAAGACGGAAACATAGTTCCTGCTACTTTGGATAGCGGAAAACAGGTGTTCCTGAAGAAGGCTAACGAATATGGTGGAGCCTTTGTTGTCGTTCCAGATGAGCAGGGACAGCCTACAATTAAGCAGGTATCTAATGCCGAGATTAAAGAGGTGGGCACTCCTGTTTCTCTTGATGAATACATCGAAAATACGGTGGCTCAGCAGAAGGATGCAAGAGCGCAGCAGTTTATCAGCCAGTTTGATGGTAGTGGCTTGAAGCCGAATGATCAGGTAACAGTTGCCATGGAGGAGGGCGATGCTAATATCAACATGACCTTTGCCGGATATAGCAAGGACGGAAAGATTGTACTTACTGATGGCAAAGATTATCTTTCCCTATCTAAAGAAGAGTTTGCAGCATGGCGCAAGAATGCGCTCGACAACACAATCAATGAGCATTTGGATGCCGAGGATGATGAACGTGAACAGGAAGCAGCTTCACAGGCTGAGGCTGATAAGAAGCAGCGTTATGCTAATGGCATCGTGGGACTGAGCGAGGGCCAGCCGGACTATTCTTCTAAGGATACAGATCCAAAAGTGGCTGTTGAGTATCTTCAGGAGCAGTTTGGGGAAGACCATGGCAAACTTTTGAATCTGGTTAATGGCAGCCGTGATGACATCAAAACGCAACTTGCCAACAAGAGAAGGGCTGCTATTGAATATCAGAACTGGCTTGATACCAATGCCGATCTTGACCCGGAAAAAGCTAAGAAGGTGGAGGATGAGTTGAGTCTGGTTAATGAGCAGCTTGCAGATCTTGATGCTCGTTTCAAGAACTGGAATACTATCCGCAACAGTGTGATGACTCCTGATGAGGTGAAAGCTATGAAGGAGGAGCGCAAGGCTGAGGTAGAGAAGGCTGGTATTGATGAATCTGCCATCGTGCCATCTGATGATTTCCATGTACTCGTACTTGATGATAAAGAATTGAAGAAGCAATATCCAACTATGGATAAGGCTACCGACTATATTACCTCTCAACGCAAGGACATCTATCATACCCAGGAGGATGTGGAGCGCAAGATAAATGGTGTGAATGATATGCTGGATCAGTATATCAATGGCGAAACAGAGCTGGACCCTAGCCAACTTATGGAATTGAATACTTCAAAGGCTCAACTGGAGGCCCTGCAGACTAATTTGTCTGTTGCTGCCAAGGGTTTGAAGGCTCAGGCTAATAAACTCAGCAGACTCTACAAAACGGAAGTTAGCAAGCAGGAAATGGAGAAACTGGGCATGACACCTTCAGAGCAACGTAAGGCATTGGTGGCTGATGCGCTGAAGAAGAACGATATGAATGCTATCCATGATATATATAAGGATGCTTCCGTTGATGTGATGGACTTAACTCCTCAGACTCTCGAAGAGGCTGTATCAGAGTCTTTGCTTCCTCATAGCTTGAATCCAGAATCTCTTCAATATGAGTTGGGCAAGAGCAATTTTAAGTTTGGTATTGGCAAGGGGTATGATTCTAATAAGTTCAATTATCTTATTGCAAAGAAAGGAACCGGTATGTCGGTTAACGAATTTGCTGTGAGAGTATATAATGACCTTCCTGTAAACTTGCAGGATATGGGATATACCGATCAAGATGTTCGTAATGCCCTTCTTGATATGTTCAAGTCTTATGACAGCGTGAAGGAAATGAGAAATGTGGCTCTAATGAACCGCATAGCTGCTGCAGAAGATGAACTTTCAAGCGAGGAAGAGTATTACGAAGCACAGAAAGAGCGAGAAATTATCGAAAGACAGGCAGAAATTGAGAAATATAATTCGTTTATTCACGAAAAAGCGTTATCTTTGCCGTCTGAAAGCGAACTTGATCACATTTATGGGTTAGAATATGACCGCATGATGGAGATTGAGGATCGTGAACGAGAGTACAAACAATATGTCAAATCAATTTTACCAGAATTAGCTGATTATGATGACAGAAGCAATGATAAAGGATATGGAGGAAGCAGTAGCCTGGGTAGCGACTCTTCACGGAGAGGAGTTGATGAAGGAAATAGCCAAGGCGAAGAAGTTGGTAACGGAGAAGCATCTTCTGAGTCCGAGATTGGAGAGGGCTCTGATAGCGGACGCAAAGGGCGACAAGAGACTGGCAGCCTGGAACGTGGCAAAGGCTCAGCTGTTCGAGGCTCACATCTACCGCAAGAAACATCCTTCGGAGAACGTTTAAAGAGTGCCATTGCCGAAACTGAGACCGAAATAACAGAGGCTCAGAAGAAGGCAGGAAACTACAAAAAGGGTCATTTGTCCTTTGGTGGCTACGATTATACCGTAGAAACACCAAAGGGCGTGACTCGCAGCGGTAAGGACGAGCAGGGCAAGCCTTGGAGCGTGACCATGCACGATACTTACGGCTATATCCTTGGTAAAATTGGCGTTGATGGTGACCATATTGATATGTTCATCAATGACGCTGCAGACCTTGATACTTTTGATGGTAACGTTTATGTTGTTGACCAGGTGAACCCAGAGACTGGTGAGTTTGACGAGCATAAGGTGATGTATGGCTATCCTTCTGAGGAGGCTGCTACAGAGGCTTATCTTGCCAACTACTCTAAAGACTGGAAGGGACTTGGTAAGGTAACTTCTGTGCCTAAAGCTACCTTTGACAAGTGGTTGGAGTCTTCTGACCGCAAGACTAAGCCTTTTGCTGAGTATGCTATGGTACAGAAGGAACAGGCGAAATTTGACCGCGATGTGAAGGAGGTGAAGCCTTCGGAAATGACGGAGGCGCAGAAGGTGGCTTATGATGCTGTATCTACTATGCTTAAGAAGGCTGGCATCCCTGTGAAGGTTGTTAGCAATGAGGATATGGAGAAGGTGGCTGAGGCGCAGGATAACCTGGCTGTAGAAATGCTTTTGAATGATCCTCGTCTTCGCTTCTATATCAAGACTCCTGAGCAGAAGGAGGCGGCCAAGGCTGCTTATGACTGGGCTGCAAAGAACAGACCGGACAAATTTAAGCAGTATGCCATCGTAAATATGGATAATCCGAACGAACCTCCTCAGTACTTTGAGAAGAAGGACTTAGCAGAGAAGTGGCGCAAGTACTATACCAATGCCTGGAAGATAGGAAACTACAAGGCCTTTAATCTCAATAAGCCATTTGAGGATCAGATTAAGGACGTAAAGGGTGATGTTCCTAGTGAGTTTGACCCTTATAAGGCAGAATCTCTGCTCAATAAGAGAATCGAGTTAGAGAAGCAGATTAAAGAAACCGAGGATTCCTATAATGCCAAGAAGAAAGAGCGCGCAGAGTATCAAAATCAGTTAATGCAGGACTATATGGATCAGCATGGCTTATCTTCTGAGAACGATATTCCAGATGATGTTTGGACTGACTACAGGGATAAATCCTTTGAAAAGTATCAAGATACACTTGATGACTTGTTCCATAAGTATGTTGAGTTAGATAATCAGTTGAAGGCTGTTGCTGAGCCTGGAGTGCAGTATTTGAAGGGTAAGGGTGTGGTTTATGGCTACACTGATGGCAAGGAGATTGTGCTGAACCAGGAGCATCTGAATCCCAATACTCCTATACATGAGTATCAACATCTTTGGCGTACTGCTGCTAAGGAAATGAATCCGGAACTTATAGAGCATGGTGATAAACTCATCATGCAGACCCAGCTATTTGCCGATTTGAAGCAGGATCCTAACTATAATCATCTGACAGATGAGCAGATTTGCGATGAGGCTTTTGCTCGTTTGACCGGTGAGGACGGAGCTGCCATTCTGGAACAGATGGCTAAGGATGCTATCAAGGAGAATCCGCTTGATACAGCAAAGGAACTGAGCGTTATCAATAAGTTGAAGGAGTGGCTGAAGAAGTTCTGGTATTGGACTCTTGATACATTTACGAAGTGGAAGCCTGAGGACATTAAGAAAATGACCTTGGAGGATATTCGTAATCTTGTGTTGAGAGACTTGGCGAATGGGGTGGATCCACGAACTAAACTTCATGAGGCAGAGAATGCTGATGACATCAAGTTTATGGGTTCTACTACTAAGAAACGTATGAAGGACATTTCTACACAACTAGAAGGTAGAGAACTTGATGAGGCTCAACAGGCAGTTGCTGATGTTTATTCTGGGAAAAAGGATAATGTATCATTAACCGTGGAGCGTGAAGATGGAAGCAATAAAATCATCATGCGCCAAGGAAATGATAATCATGCAGGAACAAAGCATAGCGTATTCCGTCATTATGGTGTAAAAGCTAATTCTTTAAATGTTGATGATTTGTTGCTGATTCCTACAGTATTAAAAGAAGGTGAACGCAAAGTAAGCGATAATGGCAGAGTTGCCTATGTTTATGTAGATCCAACTTCACAAGTAAAATACACTGTAGTAACAGAACCAAAGAATAACAAGGAATTTTTTAATGATTTCTATTCAAATAAAAAAGCAAATCCATCAGAGACGTCTAGGGTAGTTGAAAACTCCACAAACACTCCCGAAGGAGCACATAACAATGATGGAAATGCTTTTATGCGTGCAAAGGTAGATAATAATTCTGAAACTGCCAAGGAAAATGGTGGAAATTTATCTGTGGAGGATAAAATTAAGGCTGTATCTCAGCAATTTGGTGTAGATGAGGCAGATGTGGCGATGTATGCCAATGCTATTAAGAAGGGTTCTACTGCTGAGGCTGCACGTGCCAGAGCAAACATCAAACGCCATTTGTTGCAGGCAAATGAAGATAAGATTTCCTCTTTCAAGGAACTTCTTAAGTACACCGTGCCTGTAAATGAAGCCTTGAAGGAGAACTTTGGTGACGTTGATGCCATGATAGAGGAACGCAAGCAGCAGATGGAGGCGCAGCGTAACGCCATGGAAGCTGCTAGAAAGAGAGCAGAGGAAGAGGAAGCCAAGCGACAAAAGCACTTGGAGGAACTTTCTCTGATTCCTGATGATCAACTTGACAAGCAGTATATGGATGCTCTTGCTAAGGGTGATGATGCTACTGCCAGGGAAATGCTTGATGAGGCTGCCAGACGCAAGGGCTATGATGATACAGAAAGCTCATATCAGGGTGTAGGTGCATGGAAAGCACCGGGAAACCCTGGATATGAAAGCGACAAGGCGAGACGTGATGATTGGGAATCTAGCGGTTCGGATGTGAACCTGGAGGATATGGCTTTGGGCTATACTCCTCAGCCGGATGATTACTTCTCTCACCCTGAGCGTTATTCTCAGAACACTCCTCATGGATTGGAATCTGTGAAAGCCATCAATGCGGCTATTGATGCCATTAAGAATGGTGAGAAGGATGTTAAGGTAAAGGTTTATCGTGCTGTTCCTACTTCGGTGAAGGAAAGTAAGTTGCGTAATGGTGACTGGGTTACTCCTTCTAAGAAATATGCCGAAATGCACGGAACAAACCGTCTGGAAGGCAAATATCGTATCATCGAGGATGAAGTGCCTGCAAATCAACTGTGGTGGGATGGTAATGACGCAAACGAGTTTGGCTTTGATGATGGCAAGGAGTATAAATACAAGAATGCCAAGAACAACAGAAAGTTGAACGACCTTGTTACCTATGATGATAAGGGTGATGTTATTCCTCCTTCTAAGCGTTTCAATTCTCGCAAGAGCGATGTCCGATTTCATCGAGTGACTGAGGTGAAATCTCCTATCGTGGAGCAGAAGTTGCAGAAGCATCCTGATTCGCTGATGAAGGCTGGCACTTACTTTAGTGGTGGTGGACTGGTAGAGGAAGGTTTGAAGGGTATCATCGACCCTGTAGTGGCTGTGGAATATGACCGGAAGATAAGCGGTGTATATCGCAACAACTTCGGGCAGCATATTGTTACGGCTGACGTGAGAGACGTGGATCCGAAGGAACTGGTGAAACATATTGATGGCGAGGTGGAGTATTTCCATGCTTCGCCTGTATGCAAGAACTATTCGCAGGCCAAAAGTAATAGTGGAGAGGTGGAACTTGACAAGGAGACTGCCAAGAGTACTGCCGACTTCATTGATGCCGTTAAACCGCGAGTGGTGACTATCGAGAACGTCAAGGGTTACAAGGACTCTGAGGCGATGAATATTATCACCAAGGCACTTGATAAGAATGGCTATACATGGGATTCTGATGTGTATAATGCCGCAGACTATGGTGGCTATACCAGCAGGGAACGACTGATTGTTAGAGCCGTGAAGGACGGAGAACTACCTGGGAAGCCAAAGAAGCAGCCACGTAAGGGTGGATGGCTAGAGGCTGTGGAGGATATTCTTCCTACCCTGACGGTGAAAGAAAGCGGTGTGGCTCCATGGATGGATGCCAGATTGATGGCTGACGGAATCGACTGGCAGAAGGTGGAGAAGCCTCTTTATGTAATGGGCAGTGCTTATGCCGATGGCAAGATTCCTCATGCCTATGGGGATGAGATTCTGCCTACGCTGAGAACCAAAAGCGGAGACGTTATCATCATGCCGGGTGGAAAGGTATTGCGTGCAGATGGCAGGGTATTGGCTAGGATTACCGGACTGGGCGATGACTATAAATTGCCTAAGACGGAATCTTTGGCCCACACCATCATTGGCAATGGTATTCCGGTGCAGTTGACCAAGGGCGTTATTGCTCCTCTGCTGAATAAGGATGACTTGTCTGGTAGAAATGTGTTAGCTAGACTTGGCAGCTCTATCTTCAAGAATAACTGGGATGCAGACAAGCAGAAACAAGTGAGCGACCGGGTAGTGAACACTGCCAACAAACTAGGGGGTGCTGAGGCTACAGTTTACACTTCTGTGGATGAGGTTCCTGATGCTTATCTGAGTGATGTGAAGAATGGTGCTACAGGATGGTATGACCCTACTACGCACACGGTACATGTTTATCTGCCTAATTGTGCTGATGCCAACGAAGCAGAGAGAACGGTGCTGCATGAGAAGATAGGCCATGAGGGTATGGAAGTACTTCTTGGTGGCGAAGATGGCGTGAGAAAGTTCGCCAACTTCGTTTATCGTTCCGTAGGTAAGGATGTTCGAGGCAAGATTATTGACTTTGCCAATAAATATGATCCGGACTGGAAGAACTCTGACCGCATGAATGTGGGAACGCAGGAGTATATCGCTCATTTGGCTGAGGAGGGTTCTAAGACTGCTGAGGACTTTTCTCTTTGGACCAAGATTAAGCATTATCTTATCAAGGTATTGAAGAAGCTGGGTATTCGTGTGCCGGGACTTCTCAATGACAAGGATTTGAGATACTACCTGATGAAGGCTGGCAAGGCTCTGCACGTTTGGGACGAAATGCCTCAGGAGAAGCAGGAAGCCATGATGAAGCAGGCTAGCAATGCTGAAATCAAGGATGCGCTATCTGATGGTGCAGGTAAGGGCAAGCCGAGACAGAAGAAGGGCGAAAGCACTATTCAGTACATGAAACGTGTACAGGAGTGGCGCAAATGGCAGAATGCGCGCGAGGATAAAGAGAACCCAGAGCCTCCAATGTTCTACGACATTGATAAGGATGAAGCAGGCAAAAAGGAATGGGCACAGCTCAATAAAGACTGGCGTGAACGCCACCACCTTGTTGGCGAGGAACCTACTGGTATGCCTATTCGAATGGAAAATGAAGAGGATGATGCCTACATGAATCGTATTCATGAATATGAGAAATGGCAGGCAGCCATGAAGGACCAGGAAGACCCTTTGCCAGATATGTTTGCCTTCGAAAAGAAGAAGCAGGAGGAAGTGAAACGCAAGTATGAGGACTGGCTGGCCAAACATGACCTGCTGGAGCAGCAGCAAGCCGATCTGGACTTGTATGAGGGTAAGATTTACCCAGCAGAGACCAATCCGAAGGCTGATGCACTGGAGCAACAGGTGATGCAAGATTTGGCAGAGGTGACCAGTACTGACGTGAGCAAGGAAGGTGCAGCAAAGACCGTTAAGCATGCCGTTATCCATCGTAGAAAGAATATGGAGGAGGCTAGTGCAGACGATGCCATCTATATCAATGATGTGAAGAACAGAATCGAGAAGATGGCAGATAGCGGTGCTTTCGATAAGTTGCTTTCTGACTACCAAGGCAAGCCTAACCGGGCAGAAAAGCTGGCTGAGGCTATACCTTATATAATAGAGGCTCCTAGACGTTTGCGTGACCTGGCACACGATTTAAACGCCACTGGTGCTTTCGACAAAGGACATATTCATATCCAGCCAGCTGATGTAGAGGCTATCCAACCTTTCGTGGCAGACTTGATTGCTGAGACTGCCAAGAAGCATACCGAACTGAAAGATGGCAAGGAAGTGGAGGTATATGATGATCCGCAGGCTGTGGGTGAGGTGGCTAGCAAGATGGCACAGGCTATCAATGCCAATCATCAGGGTGAGGAAGGTTTTGTACCTATTGATGGTTCAGATATTCTGAGCGAGCATGTATTGCCACTGGTGAAGCAGCAGATTGTGCCTGAGGGTATCGATTACAAGAATCTCTCGCCTGAAATGCAGGCTGCCATTGATTCTATCAGAGACTGGTATAACTATACCTACGACTGGTTGAGGGATAATCACACCTTAAGAGAGGACACCGGATATAATGCCGACTATGTAAACCATATCTGGGATAAAGAGAAGAGCGACAAGCAGGCTTATGCGATGTATGTGGAGAACAGACAGCGCACGAAGAGCCCTAATGAGAAGCCGAGAACCATCAGTACCCTGATGGAGGGTATCAGCGTAGGACTTGTGCCTAAGACTACTGACATCACGAAGATGATGGCTTACTACAGCAGAAGCAATATCGAGGCTTGGGTTAACAAGACCATGCTGCAGGAGTTGAGCGGATTGAACGTGATAGAGCGGAATGAGGACGGAGAAATCGTTTCTTCTGACCCACTGCTTTCTTCTACGCCTCCTTTTAACCTGGAGCAGTATCAGTACTTTGAGATTCCGGGTGTGGGTCCTGTATGGGTATATAATGAATCTCCTAAGCAGGTGAAGGTGAAGAATCCTATCACTGGCAAGGAGAAGGTGCTTTATAGCGAGGCTAGTGCCGGAGACAGATTCGGAGTCGTATTCGAGACTTACCAGTCTTCTCCTTTTTGGAAGGCGTTTGATACGGCTGCTTCGAGTGCCAAGAAGCTGGAGTTGGGCTTTAGTGGTTTCCATGCCGGAGCCTTGACTGAGGTTTATATGGTGCAGAACATGGCGGAGTTTGGTCCTAAGAAGGCTATGGCCAACTTTATGAAGTATATCTTTGTAGATACGATGAAGAATCATCAGTTGCCTTGCTTTGCCAATCCTGAGGACTTCCAAGAGGCAGCTAGCCATCTGGTGAAATTTGGAGCAACAAACGACTATGCTGCAGCAGATGTGCAGAACATGTTTGATAACTTACGTGATTTTGCACAAAAGCTACAAAAAAAGTTGGAAGAAAGAGGAAATATAGGAACTGCAGCTGGGGCAGCCACTATTCCTTTTGAGATTGCTACTCAGATGGTATCTATGTTGAACAAAGGTATGGATGTGGCCTTATGGGATTTCATTCATGATGGACTGAAACTTGCTTCTTACCGCATGAGAGCTGATAGAACCAAGGAGCGTGCCAAGAAATATGGCTGGACGGACGAGCAACTGAGTAAAGCCCTGGATGAGGATGGTCAGTTTGTGAATGATATGTTTGGCGGTCAGCACTGGGATATACTTGGTGTAAGTCAGAGAACTTTTAAAATTGCTGGCAGAGTTCTGCTTTCTCCAGACTGGAACGTTTCCACAACTCGCCATTTTATGGCTATGACAGGTTTTGGCTCTGTTTGGAACGAGGCGACATTTGAAGATTTCAAAAACTATTATAATCATGTATGGGCTGCAGCTCGTGGAAAAGAACCTATTCCACCAGAATATTTTGGAAGAAAACAAAGACAGATTTCAGCGTTAATCTGTTACTTTATTGGATTCCTTTTTTATGAGGCTTATGCCAATGCTCACAATGCCGCTTTCCGTGCCATTGACGAGGAGAAGGAGCGCAAGAAGGCTGAGGAGATCAGGAAGAACAACCCAAGCTATAAGAGCATGTATGAACTTGCTTATCCTGATGGTATGAAGTGGTATGACTATCTGATGAGAGGCAATAGCCTTGGCCAGCAGAGTAAGATCTTCTTAGGCAGATATGAAGATGGTACAGAAATGTATGTGAGACATGGTAAGCAGTTCCGTGAGGTTCCGGAATACCTTTTCAATCATAAGGGAGAACTAGAGTTCCCTGGACCTATGGTTCAGCGAATGATAGGTAAGGCTAACCCTATGGTGAGAATGACCTTGGATGATATAAACTATCTGAGCGATTTCCAAGCCAGCCATGCGGATCAAGAGATTCAGCGCAAGTATGGCAAGACCATCGGATTGCTTTATAAGGATGCTTTGTACTGGGCACCTTTCCTGATTCCGAGCCAGGAGAATAAGGAGTTCAAGGCCGTTGATTTCTTCTTCCCTTCCAGCAAGGGTTTCTCTCCATGGAAGGCTCAGAGTTACTTCAAGGACTTTATCCTGAGCGGTGACATGGAGGGCGTGGTGATGACCTATCAGAGCTGCCAGCGCAATGGTATTGATCCTGAGGCTCAGATTAAGGCTGCCATCGGTTCGGTGAAGGCACTGGAGAGTGCAGAAATGAGCGATGGAGTGACTTCCTTACAGGAGGCTAGTAAACGCTTTGATGCTGCCAAGAGTATCACGGAAAAGAAGAAGATGCGCCAGAAGATGAAGAAATTCCTCTCGCAGAGTGATTACAAGGCTTTCACCCAGAAGGAGGCTCTGGACATGGTGCAGGGTTATCTGAACGGTGATGAAGACTTGAAGGAAATGGAGAAGGCTGAAAGCAAGTACCTGATGAAGGCTAAGGCAGAGGACGTGACGGAGGACTGGAGAATACAGAACGTCTGGAACGGAACCATGGAGACTTATCAGGAGTATCAGCGTTTGAAGGATGTTGATAAGGTGAAGGCAAATGCCTTTAAGAACAGTAAGACCAACAAGCGACTGTTTGCGGCCAGAAAGGCTATCTCTGCTGCCAAGAGGAAGATGAATAAGGCTAAGAAGCAAATGGATGGTACAAACGATGCTGCCAAACTGGTAGAGATTCGGAATACCAGAAAGGAGCTGCTTAAAACGTTGAACGGAATGGAGTAGCCTTCGGGCTACTTCATTCTAGAAAATGTTTTATATTTCCGAAAATAGGCTTTGGCCAATTCGTTTTTATGTTCAATATTTCCACACATAGAAAAAGGGACTTGCTTCACAGCGAGTCCCTTTTTGATAGTTATAAAAAATCTAAATCCAAATAAATTTATAATAGTTATGATTAATGAATCATTTGTGTGTTTAAAGTTGAAGACATTGGAGCGATGTTATCCGAGAGAAGTACCAGATGCATTCTCTGGTTCCTTTTTCTTTGGTGATGCCCAGCGTATGTAATCAGCCATGCTGTCATCCATGCGCTGCTGCTCACTCTTCGGATTCTCCTTCTTTTTCTCGCCCCAGAGACGTTGGGCAATATCATCCAAACACCACTGCCAATCGTCTCGAAGAGTTATGACCTTGGAACTTGGCATGATGGTTACATCTGCCTTTGGTGGATCAACACGCTTGGTGTTGCCATCCTTATCGGTCTCCTCCTTGGTACTGATAGAGGCGAAAGGCACGTTATTGTCATTAAGAAACTTCTCCACATCCTCCTTCTTGTTGTCGCAAAGGAGAATGCAGACGGAAACCTTATTCTTCTTCAAGGTGGTGAGGGCTTCTTTAGCCTTGCCTACCAGGGAGAGGTTGCCTTTATCGTCTTTTGTGATGACGCAGGCTTCGTGAACATTGATTGATTTACTCATACTTAAAAACGTTTTTAAATGAAATGCGGAACAAAAATACTAGGAAATGATGGAAAAGTAATGTTAAGTTGCGCAACTTATCACTAATAAGCGAGAAAAATGCGGTATTTTTGGCGAAAAATTAAGAATTATGGTTGACAATCATGTAATAAATGACATATCGAACTATGCAGAGCCGGGACCAGACTCACTTGAAGGAGTGAGCCGGGAGCGGTTTACGCAGAGCCAAAGTAATCTTCTGTTGCTGCAATGGGCTTGCCAATACTTCTATGATGGTGCAGAACTGAGAAAGAAGTGGAAGCGAGCGCAAGACTTCGTGATGGGAAGACAGTTGGAAGAGCTGATAGAATGGAATGGAAGAAAGATTACCATCCGGCAGTATATGGAACTGAAAGGTATGCCAATACTGGAATACGATGTAATCGGAGACAAACTTCTTTCGCTCGTTGGTCTTGTGCGCCAGCAGCGCAGTACTGCTACATGTAGTGCCGTGGATCCAAACGAGGAAGACTATATCAGTTTCTTCAATGAATATCTTCGTCAGAACGACAACTTGAACGACAGGCAAGAGTTAGACGCGAGAATGTTTTACGCCTTCTGTGTCTTCGCCTTTGTGGGCATGAAAACCTATTATGGCAGAAGGGATGGCAAGAATGGTATCTTTGACTATTCTGTAGACATCTTTAAGCTAGCTTTACCACCTTTCTTTAAGTATGACCTGAGCGATGTGGAATTTATTGCTGAGGCTCATGATTTGACTTGGCGAGAGATTATTGCTACCTTTACAAATGGAAGCAAGGAAGAGGCTAATAAACTCAGTGAGATCTATCTACAGACGCAGCACCATTTTGCGCCCGAACAGACTTATCACCCGACTGGTGAAGCCCAGTATGCCGGAATAGATGATTTCACCCATTCTTCAGTAGTAGGCAAGTACCGGGTATTGGAAATCTGGACAAAAGAAACCAGACCAGCCATTTGGGTACATGACTGGGAGAGTGGAGATTGCGGATATGCCTCTCCTGACCAGCGTGCCTTCTATGAGGAGAAGAAACGCAAGATAGAGGAATCCAACATCATGAAAGATGAGAATGGCCTACCTATGCTCGATGAGAATGGTGAGCCTATCTACTATGTAGACCCTTCTGAACTTAAGACCATCGAAATTAAGGATGAGGCAGAAACCTACTGGTTCAGAAGATATATCACACCGAATGGCTATCTGCTGGATGCCAGGGAATCACCATACTATGTGCTCAGGGACGGATTCAGAACCTCTATCCATCCATACACCTTCGTTGCCTATCCATGCTTGAATGGCGAAGTAAGAAGTTTTACGATGCGAGCCGAAAACAACCAGCGCACCTTGAACCATTATATGATGATGATCAACTTCATTGTAGCGAATGGTGCCAAGGGAACGATGCTTGTTGACGAGAACGCATTGAGCGAGAAACAGAGCATCGATGAAATGCAGGTGAACTATACCAAAACGGATAGTATCATCTTGTGGAACTCCAAGAATGGAGGTAAACCACCTCAGACATTGGTCAACAAGAGTATTCCGGCAGGTGTTGACTTCATGGTGAATTTTGCCAAGACGATGGCAAGCGAGGGAAGTGGTGTGCAGGGTGCTCTTCAAGGACAGCACCGGAATACCAGCGGTAAGCAATATCAGTTGGAAAGAGAATCATCATCTACCACCATACAGGACTTTGTTGAGAGTTTCAACAACTTTAAGGTACGTGTGGCCAAGAAGAAACTTTACCTGATACAGGAATTTTGTACCGATGCTGACAGCGTGAAACTGACAGGTGATGAATTTGAAATTCACTTCAATTCAGAGACCATGAGAGATATGGATCTAGATGTTTCTATCGACTTGGACGCATACAGTCCACTTATCAGAGCAGCCAACAACGATATGGCTTGGCAGATGATGGTGAGCGGCAAGATGGATCCTTATACCATGCTTACGGTTGCTAATTTCCCTGGTACAGGAAGAATGAGGAAATACTTCAAGGAGCAACTGGAAAAGCTAGAAGCTCTTCAGGCACAGCAAGCAGCCAATGGACAGATGCCTACAGATGGAGGGCAACAACAGGCAACAGCACCTGATACGCATCTAAAGGATTCCAGTGATGGAGCAAATGATTTGGCAGCCCTTCCTTCGGCAGCTATGTAGAAAAGAAGTTCTTAGTTAATTCATAATATTGAACGAAATGTTGTTCGGTTCTTAGATTAGATTATTTTATTTTTTTAGGTTTATTAGTTTTTAAGGTTGTTAGATTGTGAAGAGGAAGCCGTGATGGTCTCCTCTTCTTTTTGTTTAGTCAATACCATGTTTCTTCTTGTATATGCGTAACTTAAACATCAGGGTAGAAACTCGGTACATGTAGTATTCTTGCCAGTTTTTTAGTTTGGTTGTGCGCACCTTGTTGTCCGCATCGCAGCCGATGGCTCCCCACTTGGAAGGGGTATAGTAGTAGGATGCGGCTTTGATGTCTTCTACATTTTTGAAATAGCGAGTGGCTTTCCACTTGCCCATCTGGACTAATCTTCGATAGGCGAGCATGCACTTGCGGTTAGGATCGTAGGTCATAATCGCCCAATCTTTATGCGACTGGTCGTAGAGCATGTAGAAACGAGGCGCACCACATTCTTTATACTTGGCAATGGTTGCCTTGACTCCTTTTTGCCACATGCGTGTGGCACGGAAAAGTTCGATACGAGTGACGATAGGCTGGTAGATGGCTATGAGCATCTTACGCAGCAGGTTTGAATAACTTTGTTTCATTTTTCTTTTTACTTTTAATTATTAACTTATATGGACAGGCGATAGAATCGCCTGGAACGGTGACTATACAGGGGCGTATCATGCTGCTGGCTAGATAGAGGCTAGTTGCCCCACCACCTATGCCTGACAACTCAGCTACTACTGGAGGGCGGTTGCGGAGACGTTCACGTTCTATCTCTGACTTTGAACGGAATGGAACGATTTCCGGTGCTGGCATATCCTTTTCTACGTAGAGGGCAATGGCGCGCGCCATGACACGGTCATCATGCTTTCCGGCTACGGCTCCATAACAGTCGTTCTGCTTGTAATAGAGGAAATAGGTACATTCGTCTATTGCCGCAAGTTCTCGTTCCATATAGCCACCATCACGGATGATGCGAGCCATGGTCTTCACTACTGCCACCTTGGTTGCCTTGTTGGTATTGAATCCCCATTTCATTTCGATATTCTTCACCTTCTTCAGTTTGGATTGTGATGCGCTATAGAGGTTATCGTATAGAGGCAGAAGGATAGGGAAGAACAGCTCTGACTGATTGCCCTCGGTATTGTTCATGCGCGAGTAGGCGGTATTGTTCTCGATGACCAGATAAGCATCATTATAGAAATGAGCTATCTGGGCGCAGCGCATGGCTAACTGATCGGCATCGCAGTGGCCATGCCACTCAGCTACGATTTCCGGTACACCACCATAGATTTCATCGTAGCGGTCGAGGACTACAATATCTGAGAAGTCGGAGGTTTTATGAGAACCACCAATATCGCAGGCTACAACGTAACGGTGCTTGACAATCTCGGAGTTATCGGGTCCAGCCCAAACTTTGAGAGGTCCACCAGCACGCTCTACGAAACGGATGTTGTTCATGCAAGCAGGGTCGGCTGCATCGTAGGAATCTCCCTCGATGTCGCCCACCATGATAGGCTCGATGCCCTTGCAGTCCTCTTCCATTTCCTTCAACTTGTATGGGTCGAAGACTGTAGTACCTGAGAAGAGGAAGGCTTCTACATCATCAGAAGGGAACTCCTGACGCATATCGTCAAGAGTCTCATACTCCTTGGACTTCTCAATATACCAATGGATGCCCTCGAAGGATGCGCCTTTACATTCGTAGAGCCACCAATAGTACTTACCATGACCTTGCTCGTCATTGCGATTCTTCCACAGCCAGATGGCGAAATCGGCACGTTCATCCTCGGAAGCAAATGGCAATATATATTTTTCAATTTCGAACCATGCCACGAAGACAGGAGTAAATGCAGACAGAGGTTTTCCGTCTTTGTCTACTGAGTTTGCGGCTACCCAGGCATCGTGGAACTCGTTTTCTCGTCCGTTAGGCGTTGACTCTCTGACGATGAATGTTAAAGGATCTGGCTGAATAGATGATGATGCAGCCTTGATCACCTTAGCTGGAGTCCACTCTGTGGTGTTAGGGAAGAAGGCTTCCTCAGTAATATGAGCAAGGGCAGCATCACCAGAACGACAAGATTCTGGGTTACGGGCAGAACCCGTCTGTATCTTGCAATCGCGTGGAATGAGATACTTGATATTCTGTATGGTTCCTGATGTCTTGATTTTGCGAGGGTCGTTCTTAAATGGTACACCAATGTCGTAGAAGAGCCATGTCGGAATGGCATTAATTAGCTTCTCGTACATATCGAATACCTGTGTGGCAGATGAAGACTGGTGGCCAACGATATTACTATTCCAGTTTGTCTTCCAGAAGATCTGCAGCCATGCCATGTAGATGTCGGTAAGGGTAGAACCACCCCATTGGCGGCACTTCAAGAGAATGACACGGATATAGTGGTACTGACTATGAAGGCGTAACTGTTCGAAGACCTTGGCTAGTTTGATCTGGGCATTGCGAAGAAGAAAAGGTATATCCTCACCACCATCCTTATTCTTGATTCGGGCATAGGCGTAGGCGAAGAAATAGAAATCATGCTTACAGCGCAGGCGGATGAGATACCGGAAGACTGCATCGCGAGCCTTCTCTTGGTCGAAGTCAGGCATGTACTTATCGCAGAAGGCCTCTATAGAACCACATTTGATGATGGCGCAGAACTTCTTTTCTTTCAGCATTTCCACCGGGAGCCAGAGTTTCTTTCCCTTTAAGAAATCCGAGATGACACATTCAAAGCGGAGACCAGGGGCATTCTCTCCTGTAATGGGACGATAAGTAGCGAGGAGACTTTGGAGTCTTCTCTTATCTTCTTCAAGAATCTCTTTGAGTTTCTTATCAGAAATCTGCTGCTGAGGTCGAACCTTTAAGGAGGATTTTGCTACTGGCATTCGTTATATAGAATAATGTTAAGTGTTGAATGTTAAATGTTAAGTGTGTTGGCATGCCGGATAAATCTCTCTGCCTTGGAATAGATGAAACCTAAACAGAATAGAACTATGTGGAAGATACCAGCTATGTAAGGGAGGAGGAAACCTATAGCCATACCGAGCATCATTTGCCAGAAGTAGATTCGGTGATACCGATAATACCATTGCGCTGAGAATCCCATGAAGAAAGAAATCAATACGGATGCACCCAATACAGGTAATGCCGGATAGTATACGAACGAAATCACCACGGAGCAGAGCCATGCAGCCAGTAGGCGATGGAAGCGGAACTGATGATGAAACATCAATATGCACCAGCCGTTGATACCCCAGTGTATAAAGTTGGCATGACCGAACATATATGCGAAATGGGTGTATAATGGCGATGATGGAGACACTGCCAGCGAAGCATGAAGCGGAATGATGAAAGCCATCAGGAGGATGATGAGAAGTGTAATATATAATGTACGCATAATGGAAGTGATTTATCGAGTTATGAATGATGTTTTCTTATTGCGGAAATAATTGTTTATTTTCATCTGTATATATCTAGGAGCCATGCCCAAATTGGGCGCAGGAAGATTCAGGCATACATACACAAGATTTTTGGTATTGTATTCCTTGTATTGATCCATCTGCCGGAGACGCAAGAAATCCTGATAGAAATCTTCAAAGAGTTTTTCTTTCATGGCTTGGTATTTGCCGAATTTAGGCTTTTCCCCCTTGATGCGTTTACATACATACCGATAGGCTGTGCTATCGGCGAGATAATAGCAAGAGGCAGGCATCTTGGCGATGTAATTGCATATCTTAGCCATGGTGGTAGGATATTCTACCATCCTCTTGGCCTTACGAAAGAGCAGATACATTTCTTGATCTCTTTTAAGGTAAATTTCGGATATGGAATTTAGATGTTTCATACCAGCAAAATTAATTCATCAAGATGCAGAACTTATCACAAAGTAATGCGAAATTTTCCTTAATTTAGCACACAAATATTAAAAATGAACATTTATGGCAAAAGAAATTATTGATAATCAGAAAGTTAAGTCAAAGCGAGATTCTTTCAGAGAACGTCTTGCTCAGCGTTATCCGGACTTGAATATGGACGATGATGAGGCTGTTTATGGTCAACTTTCGACCGATTACGACCAGTATGACCAGAATAAGCAGAAAATGGATGACTTCAACAAAATGTTGCAGGAAAACCCTCATGCTCCAAGTCTGGTGACAGGTCTTGTGACCAAGAAAAATGCCGATGGCAGCGACTTCAATTTTATCGATTTCATGATTGATGAGTTGGGTCAGGACTATGTTGATGCCATCAATGGTGACGAGAAGGCTAAGGCTCGTTTGAAGGCTAGTGAAAAAGAGAAACTTGAAGCCAGCGAGAAGCTAGCAAAGGACAATGAGCAACTTGCAGCCAATATGGAGCAAGAAGATGCCGAACTTGATGCAGCCATTAAAGAAGCGAAGTTGAAGCCTGAGGCGATTACCGATTTGATAGAATGGCTTTACAAGCGTAGCGATGATGGCGAGGATCATGATGATGATGGTTTCGTATGGCGTGCAGCTCGGTATGGCTTGAAGAAGGAAGACTTCTTGCGCCTCTTTCAAATCAAGGACTTCGACAAGGCTGTGGCTGATGCAGAGGAGCGAGGCTACAAGCGTGGTAAGAACGAGAAGATTGACCAGCAGAAACAACTGCATGATGGCAAGCAGGGCGGCAAGAAGAACATCAACATCGATGGAGGCGGTGGTGCACCATCACTTCCAAAGGAAAAGAGCCGTACAGAACAGGTGTACAGCAAGATGATTGGAATGTAGAATAAGAAATTTATAATTAATAATTTTAAATGTATAGATTATGAAACAGTTTAAGAAATGGTTTGGTTTCATGATGGCGGTGCTCGTCATGATCCTTAGTGGTGGAAGTTCTTATGCAATGGCAGAAAATCCTCCTGCTATTCCATCTGGTGAAGGTGGTGGTGGCGCGACAGGTCCTACAGATGGTCCTGGTGTTGGTGGTACTGGTCCTAAATGGGCAGCTGCTAGTCAGGAACAGCAGGAAAAAATGGGAAATTGGGACTACTATGTAGCACATGTTAACCCAACCGTGGTAGAAATGAAATTGGAGAGTTGCCCTATCGATCAGATTCTTCGAGCTTCGAAACGAATGACTCCTGTTGACAGCAACCGCATCGAATATTATTCCATCGGTCAGCGACCAATCAAAACCAAACTAACTGAGAAACTTGCTAAAACTACAAGTGGTGGCTCAGTGACATTTAAGGTAGAAAATCCTACTGTGTTTGGTATTGGTGATATTATCATGGTTAACGGCATGCTGGGTTATGATGATAATGGTACCGACAGAAGCAAGATGATTCCTCTGCAGTTGCGAGTTACGTCAGTTGACAACGATGGTAATCCAACCTGTTATGCACTGAATGGCAAAAAGAATTCATCACGTGGTAACAGAGACATTCCTGAGGATATTGCCATTGGAACAGTAGTAATGCGACTTGGTAGAGCCGCTGGAGAAAAGGAGGTTGAAACAGGTAGTTACTATTCTATGCCTGACAAGAGCTTCCAGTATTGCCAGCGATTCATTATGCAGGTAGAGGAATCTCTTATTGACCGTATGATGAAGACCCAGGTTCAGTGGGACTTCACCAGACAGGAGAAAATGGCGATGGACGATATGCGTCAGGGCCAGGAGTTGAGTGGTCTCTTTGGCTATCGTTCTCAGTCGAATGGTGGAAAGGATGTTGGTATGGTATACACTATGGGCGGCATCTTCTGGGAAGCTGGAAAGGATTTGCAGATAGGTCACTGGGAGCCAAAGATGCAAAGGAACGATAAAGGCGATCTTGTTCCTGTAACAACGAAGGTAAAGGTTACAAACTCTGATGGTGCAACTGAGGTTGTGAAGCAGGTATACGAGTATGTAATCAGCGAGAAAGAGTTGACTCAGTTTATTGCTGCTATGTTGAAGGGTGCAGGTAACTCTAGCCGTACCAAACTCCTCTTTGTTGACAACTTGATTTATCAGGCATTTGCTAACCTTCGCTCTAACAAGCGTATCATTACACAGACAGAAAAGGACTATCAGGGTTGGAAACTTGATTTCGAGAAGTTCGAAAGTATGGGTACTAAGATTCTGATTTATCGTCACGATGCTTTTAACTCCTGGGGTATGGATGGTAGAGCTTTCTGCCTGGATGCTCGTTATCTAGATAAGTATGTATTCGGCACATGGACCAGAAATGAGTTTAACGCTAAGGATCTCTTGATTCGTAACACAGCAGGTGTTGTGATGGAGGAGTATAGCTGCTGGGTACTGACCTTCCCGGATGCTCATGCGCGTGTTGCCCGACCAGTCTTCACTGGTGATGGCGTGACCGATGAGGAGATTCAGGAGGCAGCGTAATCATCGTATAGGAAACTGATAGTTTTCTACATATATCAATCTAGGGGATAGTTGAGGCTAATGCAGTCTCACTATCCCTTCTCACCATAAACACAAATAGATATGTATAGATTTGTAGCTAAGAGCATGCTCATTTTTGTGGTGACTCTGCCGAGCGGACTGATTAAGAACATTGAGTTTGAGCGGTGCGGCAACGATGCCTATTCGTACATTACGGATAGCAAGCAGGTGGCAGAATGCATCAGGAAGCACCCTCTTACGAAGGCAGGCCGTATCATTGATGAGAGCCAGCCGGAAGAGGAGCAGGTTCAACAACAAAATGAAGAGCAGGTGAAGGACGAGAATGCCCTTCATTTCGAGAACATCACCAAGGCAAAAAATTATCTCCAGAAGACATATAAGGTAGATGTAAGGAAACTGAAATCACCTCAGAGTGTGAAGGAGAAGGCTAAAGAGCTGGGTGTGGTGATTGAGTTTTAGTTTGTAGTTTATAATTTTTAATAGGTTTCTTGCTTATGGAAGTTCTTATGAGTGATCTTGTGAAGGAAATGCGCGTGGCCATGGACGAAGTGATCCATGATGAGGTGAATGACATCATTACGGATGATTCGGACACGGAAATGAAGCAAGCCATTGAAACGGCAGCACAACAGATTTTGCTGCAAGCACCGGCACAGATGATTCTCCCCAAAAGGGTGGAAGTTTCGCTGAACGAAAGCGGCAAGCAGGATTATGATGCTATCCAAACACAGTTTACAGATGGTCATGGAAGCCTGACAATTCCTGAAGATTGGCTGAGATTGGTAGAACTGAAACTGAAAAGTTGGCAAAGCACGCTGACTATGCTGATGGAACCGGGCAGCAAGGAGGCTCAGATGCAAGCCTCCCGGTGGACCAGGGGAACGCCACAGAAACCAAAGGGCATGATTACCACATCGCCAACTACAGGAAAGCGAGTGCTGATGTACTGGACTGCCGGAAGGTATGATGCCAACCATGCACCTGTTGGAGCTGTATATGATCATGAGGTTGAACTGTTCACGTATATCCCTTATCAAAAGTTAGAGAATGTGTATTCTACTGATGCTGGGCATGAAAACGAAGTGACCGACCAGAAGGTCATCCTTTCCCTGACAGATGAATGCAAGAAATATCTTATCTATCGTGCCGTTTCAATCTTCCTTGTAAGTAAGAAGGAAAGCGAACTGGCAGAAAAGTATAACCAATTATCTCAAATATAATATTTTATGGCTAACGATATAGATAAAACAAGTCCTCACTACAAGGGTGATTTTGGCAGCATCTATGAGGTGAATCGAAAGTTCCCTACTGGTGGTGTGGCCGGTGACTTTGTGGTGATAGACGGTTGGGCTCATTACTGGAATGCAGACAGAGGAACTTGGTGTGTAAATGCCGAGAGGGATAGCTATTGGGACGAGTTGATAACGAATATCATAGAAAAGTTTAAGCTCGTAAGAGGTGCTACGTATATGGGCGTGGCTAGTCTTGACACTGTGCCTACAAAGGCTATCGGTGCCAAGATGTATTATTTTGCGACCGTAGCTGGTACGTATAAAAACTTTGGTAATCTCGTAGTTCCTCAGGGCATCAATGTGCTCTATTCTGAGAATGGCAGCAGCTGGGTAAACACAACCTTGCTGGAAGTGGCTCAGGAGTTGGGCGTGAGCACCAATAAGGTTGTAAGCCAGAAGACCTTGAATGATGCTTTGAATCTTAAGGCTGATCAGAGTTCTGTGAATGAGGCATTGGCTAAGAAGGCAGACAATAAGCGTGTTGATGACGAGCTTGCTAAGAAGTTCGACAAGGAGAATATTGCCCAAGAGTTCGGTGATTCAGAGGATAAAGTAGTCTCCCAGTTTGCTCTTCCATTCAGAGAGATTGAGTCTCCAGAGTTTATCAAGGCAATAGTAGATGCAGAAAACCACTTCTTGTTTGGAATCCAGCTTGATGGTTCCATTGAGTGGGGCAAGGGTATTCCTGCACCAATCAGAGCCAAGTTGCAAGAGATTATTAACCAGTGCCAGCAAGATAAGACAAATATTCTTGAAGCTATTAATGCTGTCAAGAAAGAGTTGTCTGCAAGCATCGCAGCATTGCAGGAAGGTAAGGTAGACAAAGAAGAAGGCAAGTCTCTCATCGAAGATGAAGTAAAAGAGTGCTTTAGAGTAATCGAGAATGAGGAGTTCATCCATGCAGTAATAGATTCTGAGGGTAGACTTCTCTTTGGTATCTACAGAGAATCTGGTAAGCCATATTTTCCTCAGAATGATATGTACCACATTTCTCAAAGCGAAGAGTTCCTTTGGGTAATTCTTGATGCAGCTAATCATCCTCTTCTTGGTATTCAGCAAGATGGTACTTGTTGGGCAGCCAAGGCTCAGTGGCTTGATGATATTAAGGCTATCAAGGAAGCTCTTAAAACTTTCCAGCCAAAGGAAGATGGTAAGGGGTTGATAAACCTTGATGTAGCTGACAGCTTCTTCTATATTTCTAATGATGAGTATATCATTGCAGTAGTAGATGCAGAAAACAGAATCCTTGCAGGAATCAAATATGATGGAGAGCCATACTTCCCTAACCATGAAATGTACTCTGTAATAACCAATGAGGAATGGCTTTATGCTATCATTGATGCAGAAGACAAAGTGTTATGTGGTTTCCGTGCTGATGATGGTCACATGATAGTTGGAGGAATTGACATTAGTACCTTTATTGTCAATGCTATTGTTGATATAGCAGACATCAAAGAACGTACTGCTCATCTTTCTACAATAGTTAATGATGAATATCTTTATGTTGAGACTGATGCCGAGGGTAAGGTGATTGGATATATTGCTACCGATGGTAGCCATTATCTCTATAAGGTAAAATCCGAGACTATCCCAGAAGAGTTTGAGCATATTGAAGACCCTGAAGGAAGAACTGAGATTACTACAGATGCAGAAGATAAGATTCTTGGCTACAGAGATTCTGAAGGTACTCGTCATGAACATAAGATTTCCGCTAATCACATCAACTTGTCTGATGAAGCAGCCAAAGAGGTTAATGAAGCATTTAAGTCTGCTGGTATCAAGATGGAAAATCCATCAGATTTCAGCAAGGATAGTCATATAGAATTGCCTATTCCTAGAATTGCTGCACAAGTAAGAATCTATGCTCCTAAGTTGCCTACTACAAAGCAGGATGATATTGAAGCTGAAATTGAATACAATGACAAGGATGGAAACTATTTCCGTAAGCCCGTAATCTTGAATGCTCAAGGTAGTTCATCTATGGCTTACTATGTTAAAAACATGGCAATAGATATTGCTGATGGAAGTAAGATTAAGTTTGGTGATTTCCCCACACAAGATAGCTTTCATTTGAAGAAATACTATATTGATGCCTTCCGTGGTCAGTGCATTGTAGGCTATTGGCTAATGGAGCAGGTGTATAAGTCTCGACCTATCGGTCAGCAATATCCTTACGAATACTCTATTGCTAATAATAGCGTTTCAGAAGGACTTGGCAGTCCTAAGAAGGATTTCTTCACTGGAGCAAAGTGCCATCCAGATGGTTTTCCTATTATTATTACTTGGATAAATAGTAATACAGGAGAGGAAACTTGGATGGGTGTATATGCTTGGAACCTCAAAAAGTCAAAAGAGGTTTATTTCTGTGACAAGAAAAATACTGAGAATATCATCCTTGATGGTACTGTAAATACAAGTACACTGTTTGGTGGAACAATAAATTGGAGTGCTTTTGAAATTAGAAACCCAAAGAATTTGATTGACACCAACGGAAATAAGTATGATGGTGACAATCCGAAAGAGCTTTCAGAGACTGATAAAAATAGCAAGAAGGTTAAGGATCATCTCACTCGTCTCTCTGGCGTTGTAGCAGCATTGAAGGCGAACAACACAAAGGAAACTTTCGAGCAGTATTTCTTACCACAGACATTCATTGATTATTATCTTGTCAGTCAAGTTCTATTTAACCATGATGGATTTGGAAAGAATTGGATATGGGTAACTTATGATGGCTTGCATTGGACTCCAACACTATATGATGTAGACTCTATATTCGGTATGTATTGGAATGGAATTTATGTGATTCCTAATAGCGATAATTCCGCAATATTAGGTATTCCTCAATGTCTTGGTTTGGATAAGTTATATAGTGATGAAATTTCTGAAAGATATAAAGAATTGAGGGATAAAGGCATTTTCAGTGTCGATAATATCGTTAAACTTTTGAATAGTTGGATAAATAAGATTGGATATTCCAATATAGAAAAGGAGTTTGAAGCGTATTCGCAAACACCATCTTACAGAGATAGTCATATATCCAAAAATTGGAAATTATTAGGATATAGCACAAGTCTAAATGATTATGATAGTTCTAAGACTTATAATAAAGGAGATACTACAGTATTTCATGGATATAAGTTTCTGTGCTTGAATGAGAATACGAATGATTCTCCGTTCAAAGAATCTTATGACAAATACCCTCAATGGGGAGGATGTTTTACCTCTATAAACAGAGTAAAAAACTGGTTAACAAATAGAATTAATTTTTTAAATAATACATATAATTATGCCTAGATGTTTAGTAACAAAATTGCAAGGTATCATAACTAATGATACATTGCCTAAAATTGGAGAGTTAGTAATAAACTTTCCAAAAGAAGATACACCTACTAAATACAATAGAGGTTTAGTGTTAAAGGCTTCTTCTAATATTAATGTAAGAGTTTCTGGTGGTAGCTTCTGTAGTGAAAACCTTGTCCCTAATGGAAAGACATCTATTGTAATTCCAGCACAGACACAAACGACTTTGTATGTGGAGAACAAAGACTGCATTGTTTTCGTAAATGCAAACTACAATTTGCTTATGTTGGCATTGGGAACAATAAGCCAGGCTGGTACTTCAAAAAGTTCTTTTGATATTTCAAATTTAAAGTATAATAGACCTGATTTTAACATCATCTATTGTGAAAATTCAAAGTTCTATGGGGACATTAGTGCCTTTAAAGGTGCATCATACTTAGTACACATGTATATGAGTAACTGTGTTGGTATCAAAGGCGATATTTCAACTTTTGCTAACACCCCTATTAATTCATTAAAATTCGAGAACACGAGTGTATCTGGTGATGTTGCTTCTTTGTCAAATTGCAATGATTTGACAGAAGTACGATTTACTAATGACACAAATATTTATGGGGATATATCTGCTTTTGCAAACAAACAGAATCTAGAGGTACTATTTTTGGAAAATACCAGTTGTTATGGTGATGTTTCTACTTTAAATAATTGCAACAAGTTGAAAGAACTACGCATAAAAAACGTATTAAATATTTCTGGCGAACTCTCACAATTAGGAAGTAACCTGATATTTTTCACTGCGACAGGATCTTCAAAAGTTTTTACGTGGAAGAACACTAGACCATCATCCTCTAAAATATTTGCTTTAGAAGATGTTAATCTAGGAGACGACGTAGATAATTGCTTAAAAAATCTTGCTAGTTGTACATCTGGCATCAATGGTGATGAAGCAGCATGGTATAAAACTATAAGAATTTATGGTAATCGTACTTCAGCATCAGATGCCGCAGTTGCAACATTGCAGCAGAAAGGCTACACGGTATCAGTTACTCCTACATAAAGTATCATAAGTTTAACATCAAAAAGAAAGGAAACAAGATATGAATAAGTTAACAAAGAAGTATAAGGTAGTACATGAGGGAACCAATATGGTGTTCCCTCTGACAGAGGAAGGTGACAATGCTGAGGTATTCCCATCAGTGAATGCCACCGGAGTAGAGTTTAACACATACTCAGAAGCTAAGGCTTACGTAGATGAGCATAACTTGGTGTATGAGGAGCCAAAGTATGGGGAGTAAATCATATTGAACTCTAAGTCGCTGAGTTTACTTCCGTTTAGAAACAAGCACTATGTGGAAAAAAATCAACAGCCGAGACATTCTCGGCTTATGCCTGTGGTTCATGGTTGCCCTCGTAATTGGTTGGGTAGCCTACACCATAATGATAGCGAGAGAAATATATCAGTTTTTTCGCTATCATTTGGAGCGATTTGAATGGGAGGATGTGGTGAGATACGGCATCGTGATAACAATAGGTTGGCTCGTAAAGAGTTGCATTTGAACTCTAAGTCGCTGAGTTTAGAAACTAAAAAAATAGATATATGAAGAAGAATAAGAAACAATTACATGAGGCACTGGCAGTGCTTCTTACTAAATTATCATCGGCAAGGGAGAATCCCTTGCTGATGGATAACTATGTTACGAAAGCCTTGCGCACGGTTCTTTTGGAATACAAGGAATCTGGCGAGCTTTATGATGCCTACAAGGAGCAGATACAATCTACCATGGAGAGTGACAATCCTTGGATAGGTATGCTGATGAAATCGATTAGCGGTGATGCCTCTGTCAAAGACAGCATTACCGATGAAGCCATCAAAGGGATGGTAAACTCTATGTTAGGAGAATAAGCTATGATCAGATGGGTATAAATATAATAAGGTGTAACTCTTTATAGGGCTACACCTTATTATTTATAGGTCAATCACTATTCTCACAGATGTACATAACAAATGAGCTGCAATCTGTATGATCGGAGCCCTTTCAAAAATAATTTGCTTACAGATTGTTACTTTAGCAAAGTTTAACTATAAGATATTGCGCAAAATGAATAAAAATGCGCAGAAAGTTGTAATTTTGCGCCAAATTCTTACTTTAAGAACTATAATTGTAATCAACAACTAAGAAAAGGAGGTTTTTTATGACACAAGAACAAGAAGCCGAAGTCCAACGGTTGATAAAGGACATTGATGTGACAGAACTGATGAATATGCTTAAGAAGCATGGTAATCGGTATAGCAGAAGAATATTGAAGTTTTTCAGATGGTTTTGTAAGTATGTGCCTATCATGATTATGTGCTTTCACGCTTATGGAATATGGGAGTTCTCTCAGCATCCCCGTGAGATGTTTATCCCCTATAATGAAAATATGCCTTGCTATATCTTTATTTATTTCATGGTTTACGTCCTGCCGATGGTGACGATACTGGCAAGTAGATTTTTCTTCTTGTGCCAGCGGTATCGCATTCCATTTATATACTTCTTAGGTATCAATGCGGCTCATATTGTAGAGTGGAATTGGTACACAACTAAAGATATGGTGGATTCCTGCTTTACGGTCATGGCCGTGACAGCTATATTCTATTTGTATAGCTTTGCTAAAATGTTTGTTAATGAAACGAAGATGGGCAGAAAGATTTGCTCCTGATAGAGAATGCTGGAGATAATCGGAGAATAACAGAGATTTTTAGGAATAATATTGAAAAAAGAAGACTTATGAAGAAGGTACTGAATTATGATACCCTGGGATGGGCATTGAAATCATTGAGCGATGCTTGCTTTAAGGCAGCAGAACAACAAAAGAATGGGGAGAAGGTTACGGCTTGCGGTATGAGCGATGACGATCTGGACAATCTTTGTGAACAGATTCCGTTCATGCTGAATCCGTATATGACTGCCGGGCAGGTAAAGAAAGAGGCGCATATCAGCGAATCTACCCTAAGAAGGGCTATCGCTGATGGGGAGCTGGAAAGTGTGGGGAATGCTGGGGATCATTCTCATTTCTTCAAGAAATGGGATGTTAAGGAGTTTATCAAGAAAAGACTGAAAAGAAACAAGAACTAAGCCCTATCGCAACACGGATAAGCGATATGAATATGGTAACATTTTTATTTGTAGAGTGTGCTATCATTATAATGTTGAGCGTTTCGTTTAATATCTTTGTTTGGTGGACAGGAGATTATAAACGCAAGAAGTGGTTGTTTGCGTGGCTAACATTTATCAATGTGATAGCGATTGCTGGAACCATCATCACTTATTTTATGGGTAAATAACAGAATAATGAAGAGAAGCTGATGAGGCTTCTCTTTTTTGATATGGGTTTATGTCACCTTAAATCTTTGGAAATCAGCCACTAAAAGAATGTTTGACAGAGTTATGAAACATGTAGATATTTTGGGATAACTTTGCTGCCGTAATCGATTACATGTGTGAATAAACAAAATGTACAACTTTTATTACTTTAGGAATTATGGCAGAAGAAGTAATTAAGACTACCTCTTGTTGCAACGATGCAATGATGGGTGGTTTGCTTGGAGCGATGGCAAATCGTGACAGCAATCCTTTGGCAATGGCGGCTATGATGCGTAACCGTGACGATGACGATATGTGGAACAATCCTTTCGCCTACATGATGATGATGGGCATGATGCGCTATATGTATGGTGCAGACTGGAACAATCGTGACAATGGCGCAGACGTGCAGCGTGCGGAGATTCAGGGTCAAATCGAGAGTTTGCGCAACCAGATGGCAGACAACCAGAATAGCAACTTGCTGATGGGTGCCATCCAGGGTAACGGCAACGACCTTAAGATGTTGGCAAGCAATCTGAACTGTGACTTCAACGCCTTGCAGAACTCTATCTGTGGCATCCAGGCAGGCATCCAGCAGCTTGGCGGTCAGGTAGGATACTCGGCAGAGCGAGTAATCAACGCTATTTCGCAGGGTAACTTGCAGATGACAATTGCGCTTAAGGATTGCTGCTGCCAGACGCAGCAGAACATTATCCGTATGGGTTATGAAAACCAGATGGGCCAGAAGGACATCGTTAACCAGATGCAGCAGGGCTTTAGCTATACCAACACTGGTATAGAAAGAGCAGCTTCGAACCTCGGTTTCCAGATGCAGCAAGACAAGTGTGACATCATCCGTGCAGGTGAGAACAACACTCAGCGTATCATTGACACGTTGAATGGGCATTGGAGCCAGGAGCAAGCAAACGAGATTCAGGACTTGAAGTTCAAGAACTCACAGCTGCAGCAGAACATCTACCTTGCCAATCTGATGAATGGCGGTTGCGGATGTGGCGCAGGTGTAGCAGGTGGCTATCAGTAAAAAAGTAAAGAATGAAACAGAAGCGTAGTGGTATGAACAAGATATCTCCAGTAGGTTTGGCTACTACAGCATTGGTAGCCAACCAAGTTTCAGTCTTAGCTACTTACAATGAGAAGCTTTGCAGACCTTATTGCGTGAATGGCAATGTGCAGCCACAGGCAAGCATAACTTACAGTTATGATCAGCCTATCCTGAACGGTACAACGGTATTTGTGCCTATCGTGGCAACTATCTCCATCATTACGCCTGTAACAGGCAACAAAAACATGATGAGAGCACAGCCGTTGATTTACACGGAAAGATGGGTAGCAGCCTTTCAAGGGCAGACAGCACTGCCAACGGCTGTAACTATCGCCAGTGTAGGACGGACGCAAAAGGCTAACGATGTGGTATGCGGAAAGGCTAGAGGCCTGAGCATATTTGACAGTCTAACCGTAGCATTGACTACTGCTTAGTATCATTATAGGGGGAAATGGTGGATGGTTTGCTAGCCATCGTTTCCCTCGCATTATCCATTTAAAAAGATACGATTATGATATTTAAAGATTTAAAGGCAGGTTTCCCGGTTTTTTTGTTTGACCGGGCAACAAGAAAATTCAAGCAGGGTAAAGTGATGAATGCTCCAAGCCCTGATATTAGTGGCAGCAAGCCCAACATGATGCCCCAGATGCCTGGCATGCCAAATTTTGGCACCATGAACGTGAAGGTGAATATTCAGACGGAAGACGGAAAGCAGTCAACCTATTCGGTAGTTGATACTGAGCAAACAGCATACAGTGACACCCTTGTAATATCCTGTAGCAAGGAGAGTATCATCAACGAGGTGAACGCATTGAAGAACCAAGCCAACGACATCATCAATAAGATGCCGGACTTCGAGCAGACCGTGAAGGACTGTGATCAACTTCTCTCAGAACTGGACACTTCGTTTCGTGACCAGCAGAGAACTAACCAGCGGCTCGACAAGATGGAAAACAAGCTGGATGAGATTTTCAAATTTGTCAAATTACAAAAACAAGATTGATATGAACTTAGTAGAACTTATCACAAAATATCAGAGTGACGCCACACCGGAGCAGATGGTGAAGGTAACCAAGATCATCGGCAAGTTTGTGGCCATGCACGCAGAGGAAAATGACCTCCTGAAACTGTATAAGGAGATTTATGGGGTTGTGGGTAACGGCCACTTCAACGACTTCTTTGCTGAGGCTCAGATTAAGAAGATGGTGTTTGAGGATGACAAGGATGTAGAGCATCGTGCTCCTTACTATACCGCAGCCAAGACTCAGGAGATCTATGAGACGGTGAAGGACGAGATACGGCCATATAATCAATGGGATTTTGCCGTGGTTCTGAACATGATCTACTCTGACAACTATAATCTGATGAAGAAATGGTTCCCGGAGGACAGCGAGGAGCAGATGATGGACCGGATGGTGGATCTAGCCGTGAACTGGCTGAGGGACGATGATAATCCTTATGGGCATTGTAAGGCTTGGGGGTACTTCAACCATTGAAATGTTGAATGTTGAGTGTTGAATGTTGAGTTTGTGGGAAATTCCATAATGACTAGAGATATATAAAAGAAAACTATCAGAAGAAGAGAATGCAGGCGGAAAATGGGCTTGTGTTCTCTTTTTTCGTATGAAGTTGCGCAACTTATCACAGATAACTGGGAATGATGGCTTATATTTGCATCGTTTCCATAACGGAGTGGGGACAGATAAATGAAAAAGAAAATGAATGATATTCGAGGTTACTTAATTGGGACGATATGGACCTTTCTGAGTCTGCTGGTTCCCATCAGGGATTTTATGATTGCCATGATGGTATTATTCGGGCTGAACCTGGTGTTCGGTATCGTGGCTGCAGTGTTTAACGGTGAAGAATGGAGCTGGAAGAAATTCGGTATGTTCTTCGTCTGTTGTGCGGTGTTCTTTGTGACGGTGGCAGCTCTGTTCATTATCGGTCACTTCCTGCATTCGGACACAGAGGCCTTGTTTTGCGTGAAGTGGGTGTGTATAGCAGCTACTTACCTGTTTGTTACCAATATCCTGAAGAATCTGAGGCGGATGCTGGTTGCTGAGACACCTTTCTACAAACTGGTGGACTATGCATATTATGCGCTTACTCTAGGATTCGTAGAGAAATTCCCGATGTTTAAGAAGTATCAAGAATATAAAAACAATAAAGAAAATGGAAATGAAGGAAATCAGATTAGAGCAGTTGCTGATGGCAATGCCTAACGCAGGGAAGAGGGCAGAGAAGTTTCTGCCATACCTGAACCGATTTGCCGAGGAGTTTGAAATAAACACGCCTTTGAGATGGGCGCACTACTTGGCTCAAATTGCACATGAAAGTGGCGAACTGAGATATACCAAGGAGATTGCCAGCGGAAAGGCGTATGAGGGAAGAAAAGACCTTGGTAACACCCATAAGGGTGATGGTGTAAGGTATAAGGGGCGTGGGCTGATACAGATAACAGGGCGAGCCAACTATAGCAAGTATGCCGGATATTGTGGCTATGATGTAGTGGAGAAGCCTGGACTGCTAGAACAGCCTCTTGGTGCCACACGTTCATCGATGTGGATATTCGATACTTTCGGATGCAATGAATTGGCTGACGAGGATAATCTGAAAGCAATAAGACGGAAAATTAACGGTGGCTATAAAGGACTGGACAAATGCGAGGAGTATTTGAAAAGGTCAAAGCGAGCACTCAATATCTCATAGCTTATGAAATCGAAACATTTAATTATCTACCTGTTTGTATGGATAGCGTATTTCTCTGTACTCTTCCTTACGAGCTGCAAGACGAAAACCGTGATGCAGGAGCATTATATCACAGACAACACTGTGAGCAAGGGTTTGGATGCCAGTTGGCAGGAGCGGTTTATATCAGCCTTCGAGCAGATGGCTACATACCGTAACCGGGAGCATGAGACTTCGACCAAGGAGACAACTCATACAAAGGATAGTACTTCGACCACTGTAGACCAGAACGGAAAGCCTATCAAGACAGAGTCATGGCACTCTGTTGTGACCAACAGGAACACAAAAGAGGTGCTGAGGCTAAAGGATTCCATCAATATTATATCTAAGAAGGTAGATAAATATCAACATCTTGTGGTTCAAAAAGATTCGCTTATTCGGTTAAAGCAAGACTCTATCAACATTATGAGGAGAGAACTAACCAAGAATGAGCAGCGACTTGTGACTATAGGGAAGGTAAGTCTTGGCGCGTTAATAGGTATTATCATAGCCATCACAACAGGTATTCTTGTTTGGTTATGGCATCGTAGAAAAAATGTGAAATATGAAGACAATAACAATTAAAATCATCAAGAAGAGCGTGATGGGCGTGGTAGAGGGACTATCTGCCACGATTGCGCAGCATAACTCAGACGTGGACTTTCAAAGCGTATGGGCTAGTGATGCTGAAGAGGCTAGGCTGGATATATACTACAGGGAGGCGATAACCGACCTAGAGAATTTTCTTGCGAGGTTTTCTTCATCGACCACACAGAAGTTTGATTTGCAGGCTCTGGCGGATGATTTCTCTATCACTATAGTGACACTTGCAGCTTGGCCACCAAGGTTAAGTGGAGTACTGAGCAATCAAATTCAGAACTACCTGGTGCATGCCATTATTGCCGGATGGCTGAGTGATTTTCCAGAAATGGCTCATACAGATTATGCCGGTATGGGAGCGAGTGACCTTGATGCCATTAAGGAGATTTTGTTAAAGAAAGACTTTAACTTTGCTGAGGCTGAAAGAAAAGCCGATGATACAACGAAAGAAGGTTCTTCGGCCAGTGATACATCAGCCAGGGCAGTAGACGGTGACGAGAAGGCTGGTTCTTCTCCTATAGCTTCGGCAAGAAGTGGGGATGAGATAGGTAAGCAGAAGAATGCGCAGGCTACTGCCGGGCGTTCTGTAGATACTGATGAAAAAGAGAATGGCGAACTTGCTGTTCAAAGTCGCAGTATAGATGCTGAGGCTAAAAGTAAGAATGAACTGGATGCTGAGGCTCGAAATGTGGACGAAGTAGATAAGGATGGCCAGAGTGGGCCGAAAGGGTCTGAGCGTAATCAGGACTTCGTTTCGCAGCATTTTCATCAGGATCGTGTAGACTGGAGCGGAGGCAGGCCGCCTTATGAACTGAGGTAGATTTATTAATCATCTAAATATTTCGAAATATGGATAGTAAATTAGTTACACTGAACTTTAGCATGGAGCAGGCATGCAATGACATACTTGCCAGATGCTATGTATTGAGCCAGGGACTGGTGGATGATGCCCAGAAGGACATCAGAGCCACTATCGAAAGCCCTGACAGTAAAGAGACTCGCAGTATTATTAATCGTGCCGTAACGGAAGCCATCGGTAATATCAAGGTTGCAGCTCAGCGTTATCTGACCTCAGGTAGAGTGGAGGATAACAACAATCTTGAGCGACTTGTTAAGGGTACAAGAAAGTATGTGTATACCGATAACAAGAACGGAACTTGGACGGAGGTAGTGACCACAAGCATCATCGGCCAGGAAGATGAGGAAGTGACTTCTACCGTAACTAAGGCTGGTAATGATCGGGAGGAAAGTATCTATGAGACTGTTACCCTGAAACTGGAGATTCCGAACTGGAACGTGGCTGTGACGGATGCGCTTAAGAGCAATATGCACCGGTATATCGTTGACTATACGATGAGCCAATTTTTGCAGGATCAGTATGCAGACAAGGCTGGACAGTATGGGAATAGTGCTACAGCAGACTTCAATAATATTAAGAGCAACCTGCTGAGCCGGGATAACTATACTTTGAGACGGCCTAGCTTTACCTAAGAGGCTATTGGGGACAGGCGATAGAATCGCCTGGAACGGTGGCTTTACTTAATGAAACTTTTTTTCTTCTTTCGTTTTAGGTGTGTATATGGAAAGAGCCTTCGCTTCTGATTTGCGAAGGCTCTTGTTTTTCTGCTAGAACTTGCTGAAACGCCTGATGATTTCGAGGCGCGTAGCAAAGTATTGATTCATGGATTTCATCTTCAGGTATAGGGCGATTCGGAAGAAACGATAGCTGTGGGTAGCCATGTAGCTGGACTTCATACCGCCCAAGCGACCGATGTAATGCCAATTCTGTTTATCATTGCTACCATATAACCACATGACTGGTATGCTGCCAGACGTGAGGGAATGGATATAGCCTGTAATGGAATCAGGTACGTTATCTTCGTCAAACTTCAAGGTACGAGTAACTATGATACCATGATACTCTGTTGTATCTTCGTAATCGTAACCCTTATCGAGCACCATCACGCTGCCATCCCTATATTGTATGTAGGGGTGTGGGTAGGAATTGATTGCTGTGAGCACGTTCTGTATAAGGAAAGTGCTCCAGGCATTATCCTTGATAGAATAGCAGAGTGCCACCGTATCAGCCGTAGAGGTCTTACTCGTCTGTGTAACATCCAAACAGAAGATGCGAGAGTTTTTGTAGTCGTAGATGACCTGACAACGCTGGAAAAACTCTATTGGCGAAGAGGTGAAATCTATGAGCTGGCGCATCTGAGCCTTGGTAGACTTGACGGTATCACTATCATCCTCAGTATCATTGAAGAAGTTAAGGAATTTGCCTAGAGTGCCGGAAATGTTGAAGCCGGGACCATCTAATACATCGGACATGGAAACCACCTGTGACTCTGCTATGCGACTGATTGAGCGGTTTGTGGCGAAAAGCACGGACTGGTCTAGCTGAGTGATAGACTTCGGATTGCTGCAAACCTCACGACTAATCGGGTGGATGCTGCTATAGGTGCCTTTGGAAGAGACTTCCATAGCCCAAATACCATCGGTAGAGAATGCCATTAATGGATACTGACCGAACTGTCCCTGAGAGAGCGCACGCGTGGTGGAGGCTATTCCCTGTATGGTTCCGATACCTACGGTATTGATTCCGTTTAATGGGAAATAGAAGGCATTATCAGACTCTGATGTGTAGATCTTATTGGACAGTTCCACTACGTCATCAACCGTATAATCAAAGGAATCGACCTTATATTGCTCCTCGAAAGTGCCGGCTAAAAAAATGTCGGTGAAATCTCCCATGTGCATGGCTCCATTCAGTTCTTCACATTGTTCCAGAGGGAAGACGAAGATGACATCATTATCAGAATAATCCTTACAGAAGATAGCCATTTTTTCAGCTCTGGAATCCGGGTAGAACTTGACAAGGTTGCAGATCATGAAGACATCAATATCCTGACGAGAGAAGAATTTGTCGCTACTTTCAACATATTTCGTTCCGGAAGTGGTGTTGAGGCTAACTACAATTTTCTGAATTTTGTACCTTAATTCCTGGTAATTCGTATCGAATATAAGACTGTACAGACCTGGTAGCATAACAAAGCCGCTGAATCCTTGAAACAGTTTCTCTTTCATGCCGTACAGATTGAGGCGGTGGTTATAGACATAGCCACCTTGTGCGAAGAGCGAGTTATGAGTTTTGTAGTCATCCTTCATCTGTTCCTGTAATGATACCTGATAGACTGCATTCTTGTCAACAGGTAATTTCTTCGCTGAGCAAATTGCTATATCTGATAGCTTCAACGAACAGACCTTGTAGAAAGCAGAGGTATTCTTTAATTTATTACGATAGGCATCTGGACTAAGTGAAGGGAAATCTACAGAAGAGTCTCCAATACGTGGTGGTGTAGATGTTTCAGAAGGGAGTGATGTTTCAAAAGTGAGTGATAGTAAACCTTTTCCTAGCATGTAATTTCTTCGATTATATCTGATACTTGAAATTTTTTTAGATGTGTCAACGTTAGAAATAGGAGGCGTAATGAATATATCTACCGATTTGATGACATCCTTCCATTCTTCAAGTTCTTCACGTTTTGCGTCCAGTATAGTATAGTTTAAATCTACATTTCGTGGATAATAAATAAATGCTGCCTTTGTGATATGTACACTGAATTTGTTATTATTTTCATCTATGCGCTGAATGGTAAAGTCATCACTGGTATCGATGACATAATTAGTAAAACTTGATAAAGCATTAGCTGACAGCACCATATAGCTATCAGGAATTTGCACTGGTATAAAAACAGGTGAAGAGTGCATAATCATGGAACCATCAAACATTCTATAGCAATATCTAACAAAGAAATTTGCATAGAAACGTCCATTACGAGCAATAAGATTGTTTGTTCGATTGACAAGTGCATAGATGCTCTGTGTAAGATCGGACTGCTTGTCTTCTTTAATTATAAGACATTCAACGTCTTTGGTAAGAATATCTAAAAAGGGTATTCTTACCTTATCAAAAACGTCATTGCAGGAGTATGTGGTTTGTTGGAAGACTTCCCGGAAACCTTTAACACTACCTTCTGTTACTATTCCACCATTACTGTAGTTCTCTGGGTAATCATCGGAAATAGAAAAGGCGATTTCTACGAATGGAGGCTTCTGTGACAGATATTTATAGCCACCATCCACCCATAAAGCATAGTGAATACCATCTGTAGCTACAATGATAAGCGTATTGCCTATGGAATTGACGGAAAGAACCGATGCTTCGTAGTCGAAGGACTTGATAGGGGTGGTTGAGCCAAGAGATCCATCCTGCATGAACCAGTAGATGGCTGATGAGGCTATGGCTATGAGGTGGCGGTAATTGCCAGTTTCGTGTACATAAAGAATCTTAGCCACTACACCATTAATGGTGAGTGGCTGAGAGAGGGGTGTTCCTGTGACAATAGAAGGGCGCAATGCGCCATCATGCAGCTCTAGATTGCCGCAGAGGGATAGCGCACCGTTTTCTACTGCCATTTCATCAGGAGTGAGGCTGAGACCTTTGTATCTAATTGATTGTTGCATATTTCTTAATGTTTAATATTTTACTATCGGCAATGCTCGCTGTCGGCCCTGTTAACGATAGCCAAAGCTGGACAACTGACGCCATCTACATCGAGATTTATAGTTTCATTTGCCGTAACCAGTTCTATCTGCTTAGTACCAGTCGGGATATTCGGTATATAGCTAAGCAAGAAACTGACGGTAGAAACATTACTGGCATGGAGTTGCCCCTTACGGCCAGACAGTTTGATGCATTCTACTTCTTTAGCTTCTATATCCGGTGTAGACTTAATGACATACATCTGCTTACTTGGCGTATAGAAACAGAAACAAATCTTATCACCCGGATGGAGATCCAACAGTTTGCAAGGACTAGACCTTAGAGTGATACGCCCAGAGATATTAAGGGCAAGTCCTCGCTTCTGAACGCGAGGACGATTGAGAATAATGACATCATTTGTTAGCTTCATGATCTGCAGGTTTATGGAGCCAGAAACGGAAATAGTCGTTTTCGGCATCCTGGTTTCGTACTTTTACATATTCTCTGGTAACATAGAAATGCTTCTTGCTAAGAGTAGGGTTGAGGTTGTAATCATTTAACATCATTGCTGGCTCTACTCTGCCATCGAAGGAAATTTCATACCAGTAGCGATGAAGAAAGAACCATGGACGAAGACGGACCTCCTGGATGGTGGTGTAATTACTCTTGTCTGCCCGGCAAGGTACAATGCTCCAGCTACCATCCTGCCAATGCTCTGTGGTCACTTCTCCACCTGGAGCCATTTCATGTTTCTTGATGATGGACTTCTGAATCTTAACGAGAAGGCAAACATCAGCCGTGAAAACTTTAGCCATATTTCCATGGCAGAGCATGACGAAGCGGCCTTTCTTATCAGGAAGTAGGCTACGTTGTTTGCCCGGCTTATTGATGACACAGACGGTGGAGAGGAACTTATGTCGAGCCATTGAGAGAAAATCGGGCAGTTTCGCCTTTGCGTGCATGCGGTCGATGACCTTCTGAACCTTTTTGAAGTTTTTCTCTGCCTGAGTCTCATGAATCGTGACTGGAGATTGAGGCAACTGATTTTTTTCCTCACGTATCTTCTTGACGTTTTCACGAACCTGCTTCTTAGTAGGGACTTCAAGAAGATGACCGGTTTTCTTATCGAGTCTGTATCTTGTTTTTTGCTTTTCCATAATGAGTAGTCTTTAAATGTTGCCAGAGTTGAGGCAGATGATTTCGAAATGATGATTCTCGCAGATGTCGTTGCCGTTGGCCATACGATGATTGAAGGAGCAAGGGATATGCTTGTTGTACAGATCGCACTGAAGACAATGATCAGGAACATCTTTCTGTTCTTTGCTACCAACTTCATTATCTATTGGCTTACTGGGTACAGCCCTGACTACACGACCGAAATGGTCATAGAGTTGACCGGGAACGATACAGGTTGCCTCACGGAGGGATGGGAGATTGTACCCCATCTGGCGGATAAACCAGAGGCGTAGGTAAATGATTAAACGTTTCAACTTTTTCATATATGATTGATGTTATATATTAATAATGTGGGTAAAGGTACGAGAAAAATGAGGATAAAAAGTGATAACTTGCGCAACTTCGGCCATAGTAGACCGAAATGCGCAAGATTACTACTTATTTTTCGGACTTCTCATCCTTTTTCTCGTCAGATGAGGATTTATGTTCGAAAACATCCATGATCTTAGTCTCGGACAGACTCTTGACCTCGTAATCTATCATGGTTTTACCCATCACCTCGTCAATATAGCGGCGAGCACGTTCTAGACTCTTTGCCTGTACGAGATAGGTAACGTAGGAACGTTTCTCCTTTTCACTCTTCTCATCAATGGTGATGAAGGCAAGACGAGCCTTGAACCAGAGATCATCATCGCAGATGTCTGAGAAGAAGATTTCCCCATAGGCAGCTCTGTTGATATTAGCTACCTTCAGTTCGCCAGATACATAGACACTCATTTCGTCAATAATTTTGGCTTCTGCCTCGGTGAAAGAGAGGGCATCTACAGTGTAGAGTTCCGTTGCTATTTTCTCGGAACCGTCTTCTTGTGTCTTTTGGTATCTCACTTTGCACTCGAACCAGGTAGAGGAGCGAGAACGGAGAGATTGAAAACTACCTGTGCCGATGATTTTTTCTGTTGCTTTGTTTACTTTGACTGCAACATTTTGTGCAGACTCTTCTTTCTTTTCTGATTTTTTCATAATTCTTTGTTTTTTATTTGTTATACAATATTTTATTGATTTCTTCGTCTGAGAGAGGTTTTCCATCCTTGCCGATATACTTTTTCATCCTGAAGATCATTGTACCGGGTGAGGGATGTCGTAAGTAATCATTAAACATCACATTCGCCAGTTCTTCATCAGTGGACTGGAAGAGGCTATGAGGAGGGCATTTGTATGGACGTTCCATGACGTGGTACTGAATGGTGTAGCCTTGTTTGCGAAAGTCTTCTTCCTGAAAATGGATGAGTTGCTTATCAATCTTTGCTTCCTTCTCCTTGATGGTGTTAAAGAGAGTCTTCACCAGTTCTTTGTCAGGCTCAGGCTTCTTCTTCTCAGAGAAATACTGCTTAGTTGCCACCCGAAGTTCAGCTACCAGGATAAAGAAGTTCCCATTGTCAGTTTGCGGTACGTTTTTTGGTTCAACCTTCATGATGGTTTCGTCAACTCGCTTTTCCAGTTCAATGGATTGGCGTAGGACGCCTTTATCTCTGTGTGCCCAATACTGCTTTTCTAAAGTTCGCATTGAAGCTACTAGCTTACGAAATGCGAGGGCTGCCTGTTCACTCATATTACTTGATGCCTAATGTTTTCTTAATCTTATTGATGCGCTCCTGTTCCTTGGGGAGGAGGTTACCTTTTTCGTCTATCCGGCAGAGGAGGCTGAGATTTGGCTTAATGGTAATCCACTTGTGAAGACCATCGTGCTCTCGCTTTATCTGTCGAAGTTGGGCAGCCTGCAGTCTTTCGTGCAAATTCTGCTCATGGCGAAGTTTACTGATTTCGTTCTGTATTCTGTCCATTGGCAATATTTACTTCTTCTGATGGGTATTTAATGTATAATAAATCCCATTGGTCTCTACCTACAAATTCAAGTGCTTTATCTACATCTTCAACACAAACAAAATCTTTGTCCGTTTTGTTTGGCATGTTGCTAATAAATGTATAGCCTCTAGCACATGATTGCATGTATTCCTTAAAATGCTTCTTCTCGCCTGGGGAGAGGTAAGAAGGACGACTGACAAGACGTTCCTCAAAGTGCTGAAATAATCTCACATTATCATCATTAATTTTCTTTATGTAAGAGGAGAATGAACGAATAGCTTCCTCCGTCTTCTTTAAAGACTTATCCTGCCCCAAATTGAAGTCTCCAAGTTTAACCTGGAAATTGCTTAGAAGTCCTTCCGCATCTTTCAAACGAGATATTTTTTTGTTGACAGTATCGGAAGCAGAAGCTAACACCTCTAGAGATCTTTCTAGATTGGCATCATTTTTTTTGATAGCCTCTCTGTATTTGATAAGTTCATCACGCTGCTCTTGAATAATTCGACTTAAACGCTTGTTCCTGTCATCAAAGCGAACTTTGAAGTTCTCGTCTCTTAACGTGCAAGAGACGATGCCTAGCGTGATAATGAAGACCACGCTGAGGCAGATAATTAATGTTATTGTTACTTCCATAATTGTATTTTTTTATTGTTCACACTTTTGAATTATCTGTGCAAGAATGCTTTCAACACCCTTTGGTTTGAAGAAGCGATTGGCATTGAGGAGAGACAGGGCTTCTTTTGCATTCTTGTTGATCAATGGCAAACGACCTGCTTGATTCTTATAACTTTTATAATCCGCTTCTAATTGTCGCTTATACGCTTTGCCTTTGTCTAGATAGGCTGCTTCAAGTGCTTTTTCCTTCTCCTTATATTCAGAAATGAGAGCTGCTTCCTTTTTGGCATACTCATCATCGAGAGACTTTTCCTTGTAAGCCAACTTTTTTTCTTTCTCCTTGTATTCCTGAACAGAGGATTCGTAACTTTCGCGTGAATCGTCTCGCTGTTTGATGCTACGGTTTATCTCGTCCTTCATTTTATCTTCAACCTTCAAGCGCACATCTTCAAAGCCAAGGTAAGACTCAGAGGTCTCAACAGTGCGTCTTGGCTTATCATCTTGTGAATACAAAGGGTCTTTATCAATGCCACCCATTTCGTAGAATGGGTCACGGTATCTCTCGTACTCTATTTGCACTTCCTTGCGGATGATAACTCTGGAACCGTCTTTGAGGGAAGCGATAGTCTTATCTTTCTCTTTTACGGTCTCTTCTAATTCCTTTACTCGATTCTTCAAGGTTTCGAACTCTGAATAATCTACATTTACTACAGCCATAATTGTTATGATTTAAATTTAATTGTTACATTTTTCTGCATTCTCTATTGGGATGTCGTACCACGGAAGGGAATAGCCTTTATCTTTCATTTCTTCTGGCAATAGACAGCGATAATGGCTGCCAAAGAAATTTTGCCAGACTTCATCCACCTCCAAAATCGTACCTGCCGGAAGCTCTGGCTTCGGCTTAAACCATGGGCGTGGATATTTGGTCGTTTCGTGTACATCCTGAGCACACTTTGTTGGTTTGATTATTTTTATCTTCATTACTTTTTCTTTGTTTTACGTTTGGTGTAATTAATGTTTTCTATCTGATTTTCGAAGGATGCGATACGGCCATTTAATCTTCGGAGGATAGCATTTCTGATGTAGAGGATTGTTTCTGCATCAAGATACTTGGTGATGTCTCCGTTTCCATCACTGCTTATTCCCTGGAGGGATATATCCAGCTTTACAGGGCTTATTAGTATAGCCATTTCGTTTGATGCATCTACTTCTTCTACAAGATCTCTGATTATGGTAAGCTCTTCGATGGAGTTGAAGTATTGGCCTACGGAGTCGATGGTGTTACGCATTTCTTCATATTCTTCCTTTGTCATACGCTTATATCTCCATTTCTGAGTTGATTTTCAATCCGTAAAGAAGGTGTTGAAGTTCGTGAACGAAGCTAACACTTGCCAAGTTGTGCATTTCTAAACTAACACACACTAAGAACTCATCATTCACTTTTGTATCTTTTACTATATACAGATAAGCTCTTTTTGTTGGCAACTTATAACAATCATAACCATCATTCTTCCATCCGTTCTTTTCTAGGATGGAAGGAGTGAGAGGGATAGGAACAATATCCTTCACCCATGCACCACTATCACAAAATAGGAATCCATCATCTTTAATGGTTTTTCCTTTTAAGTTGGAAAGAGTGACGGAACCTTTCAGTTCTGTGAATGCATTTCCATCTTCCAATGCTCTATATTTATCAGAATTACTTTCTGTGACTCGGTAAACGATGCCCTTTTTGGTTCCGATAGGAATGCCGTTGGTCATAACCAAATCACCTGGTATATAAATAGTCTTTTCCATATTCTTGCTTTGATATTTTACATATTTTTTATGGGACCAGCGATAGAATCGCTGGGAACGGGGGCTAAGTGGGGGCAACTCCTATCGCTACCATTTCATGAATGCCATCCATATTGTTTGGTTCTTGATGGTGGTACGATGTCCGAATATAGGTTTGTAATCGGTAATAGCCTTTAGCACATCACCAACCTTTATCTGTTGTTCATTCCACTTAAAAATGAGAGTTCCACCGGTTTTCAATACACGCATACCCTCATGGATAGAATCGTTGATGAATGCTTGCCAATTTTCGGGCAGTTTGCCATATTTCTTGCATAGCCATGAGTTCTTACCTACTTTTAGCAGATGAGGAGGGTCGAATACTACCATATTAAACGTTTCATCTTCGAATGGCAAGGCTGTGCAATCGGCTATCATATCTGGTTGCACGTCTAGTTTGCGTCCATCACATAATGTGTCGTGTGTCTCTCTTATGTCTGTGAAGAGAACATTTGGGTCATGTTTATCGAAATAGAACATTCGAGAGCCACAGCACATGTCTAAAATTCTTTTCTTCATATTGCTTTTTGTTTTAATTGTTCTTCTATTGCTTCCTGAGCAAGGATTTGCTGCCAGTTGGCTTCATGATAATTTCTTGCCTCCTGTTTTTCTGAAAGCAATGGATCGCAGCCACCGAAACAATAGGTGTCCCATTTCTCATACTCCTTCATAGTATGTGGAGGCTTGGAGCCAGGAGTGGCTGGAATGTAATCCCTAGCGAACTCCTTGGGGGAAACTTTATCTATTGTTGAGGCTACTGGGTCGATGATTTCGTATTGAATAATACGGTTCTTTCTCTTTTTAGAAGAGCTGTAAATCGGTTTTACCCAGCAGATATTTCCCCTGTAGCTAGACATGAGTCTAGAGAAATAATAGGGTTTCCATATTCGATTGTCCAGGAAAGCCCAGCAGACGCCTGTAGGGGAATCTACGTTATAATTAGCACTATCAGACTTCCAGCAATGGTTGTAGCCGAGGTCGCTGATGTGGCTATGTACACAGAACTTGCACATCCTCATTTCCTCCTGATCAGCAACCGATGGTGTTGGCTGCATCAGGTTTTGTTTGATGTAATTGCCCATAGATGTATGATTTTAAAGTTCATCCTCCTTGGTAGTTTTACGTTTCCATTCCCCACAACATTCCCAGTGGAAGCGATGATGGCCGAAGCCGTTGCATGTTCCGCTGTACTTACTGTTTGCTGTAGGCCGGAAAAACTTGCAGCTCTTGCAAGAGCGATTGCGGTGAGTGTAAACTAGATAGATGAATGTGCTGGCCATCATTACAAGGCACAGCATGATGATTATGAATCCGATTTCCATATTACTTCTTGTTTTTAATGATTTTCTTTAATACTTGCTTGTTGTGCTCAGTATCATCGTCACTCAGATGATAAGATCTGACGTCCTGAAGGATGCCTAAATCAACTGAAAGCATGTAATCTGTGACAACTTTAATGAAGTCTTCCAGAGAACGACAGAGAGCGTATTTATAGCCAGCACACTGCCAGTAGCCCTGGAAACGTTTCTGATGAGCAGTCTGATTGTTTGTCTTACCATACTTTAATTCAATGCCCAAGCCGTAGAATACTTCTGTACCCCTGTTGATAACTCCATTTTTGCCATTCTTGTATGAAGGGAGAGCCAGGATGAGATCTGGAACGCCCGGCACAACTCCTGATGCAGCGTTGATGGCTATCTTCTTGCCACTGGTAGCACCATCAGCCTCATTCTTGGGATGGAAGAGGAGAGAGGCATAAGCCGGGTACTGAAGCCGGAACCAGCGTACACAAGCTATCTGTAGCTGCCCTTCATGTTGCACCTTCTTCTGCTTGGTAGCAGATTTCTTGGTGTATTCAGAATAATTGCCGTTGAGGCGGTCGATTAATTCTTGTCTGTCCATAATCGTATGAATTAAATTGTTTGTTACTTATATTTAGTCGCTGAGGAGAGACTGAAGATAACTCTGTGTCTTATCATCCAAGTCGACCAGTGACTGTTCTTCTTCTGCCACCGATGGATTCCAAACGATGCCCAGTTTGGCTAGAGTTCCATTCTTGTAGGCATCTTTCACCATCTTTGCCATGGAACCATTCGGGTTCTTCTTGGCGGCTTCTATCCAGCCTAGATACTTCTGCTTGAGTGCTTCGGTCTGTTCTTCTTCCTGTTTCTTCTTGCGTTCTTCCTTCATTCTGAGGCGAGCTTCTATTTCCTCGTTGGTCTCCTCGCGTTGAGGCTGTGTAGGAGAAGGTGGTGGAGAACTTGAATGCTGAGGCTTCTTCCCGGCTGAGGCTACAACTGTAGGATTGTCGAAGGTTCCTTCCATCAGAGCCTCGTAGTTTTTGGGATTGAAGAGCCAGTTGAAGGAGATATAGCATCCACCATCCTTGCGCCCTGAGAGAAGATCGGAGTTGAGAGCCTTGCGAAGCATCGGTTCTATATCCTCGAAGGAATAGTCTGAGATAAACTTTGCCACCATCTTCTTGCGGTCGGGAGTCATCTTTGAGATTGGCTTGACCTGCGTTCCAAGAAAGAGGCGATTGAAGAGTCTTAGCACTTCCGAGAACTGAACTTCCGGATCCAACGACTTTTTTTCTTTTTCTTTTTTTTGTGTGTGGGTGTGGGCTTTCTCCTTTCTTTGTTTGTTTTCTTTTATAGGGGGTTCGGGGGAAATGTTTTCTTTTATTTGTTTCTTTCCTCTTACTTCTGTGCCCTTACCCTTGCCCTTGTCTGTGCCCTCAACTTCGGCAGAATCTTCGGAATCACCTTTATTTAAAGGGGTTTCGGGATTGTTAATCTGTGCCCTAGACTGTGCCTTTTGGTGTGCCCCTTGTTTAGAGTGTGCCCTAGAGCGTGCCCCATCTTTGCCCTTAATCGTGCCCCTATCTGTGCCCTTGTTATCTTGAAGATACGCTGCACAATCTTGTGTATCAGTAACTTGCGAAGTTAAAATCTGTGCCCCTGATTGTGCCCCTATCTGTGCCCTAAAGAGTGCCCCATTCTGTGCCCCTAGTGGGTTTTGATAGGGTAGGATGCAGTGGGAGAGGGGATGCGAACTGTTAACATACACTATTGTTGAGGCTTTAGGGGAGCTGCATTTTGTGATGATTCGCTCCTGTATGAGAACATCGATGGCACAGCGGATAGACTTGACCGAGGTATGGAGCCGATCAGCCAACAGACGTAAGGAGAGCGTAGCAGCGGAAGCCTCATTGTGGGTGGCAGACAGGAGCACATAGATGAGCACCTGCACCACCACCGGACGATGAAAGTAACGCCACTGCAGCAGCTCTGGAGTAAGAATGTAGCCATCTGTTTTCATTTGCTGTTTCTTTTATTTGGAATATAGAATTTACTATCTTATTTCTTTTCTTCTGCCTCAATAGCCCGGAATATCTTGTAGGCCACCTGAGGGACCCATGCATTGCCGTAGGCCTTTATTGATTCTGCTCGCCATTTAGGGAAAGAAATGGTAAGGCGGTCCACATCAAAGGGAATCCCATCATTTCTTCTACATACAGGGGATTGAGTTGGAAAGTCTTTCCAGAAGTCTTCTTTTTGGAAGATGGAGAAGGTATCATTCCACTGATTGCCAATGCCGTAAGACTTTTTCCCATCTGAGAATTTGGGTTGAATGTCTTTGTGAACTTTGTTGCTTCTGTGGCGCAAGGAGTCGGCAAGAGTTCTTGTATTGCGGCAAGAGCCAAGGTTGGACGTTCTGCAGCACCTGGAGAAGGACTTTTGTTTATTCTTCCACTTCCTCTGTCGATTGCTGTTGGCGTAGGAAGGAGATCTAGAGGCATGAACTCTGTCTTTCCTTTCTTGTTGCAGCGTTTTAGCCCCTGAGTCTGTAAGGTGGGCAACAATCCAGACGCGTTCTCTTCTGTGTGGTGCTCCGACACTGCAAGCCGGAATATTAAGCGGTTGGACTGAATATCCTGCTGCTTCAAGTTCCTGACAGATTTTTTCGAGCGTGAACCTGCTTTCCTCTCTGTATATGTAATTCTCTTCGAAGAAATCGTCTGTGCGTCCCACTTTAGTCTCTTGGCTGGGCTCCACCATAGTTTGGATTCCAATAACGTTTTCACCAACGATCCAAGTGGGCTTAATTTCCCGAATCGCTCGTAGCATCTGTGGCCAGAGATAGCGGTTATCGTCTTCTCCCTTTCTTCTGCCGGCAACGCTAAAAGGCTGGCATGGGAATCCTCCGGTGAGAACATCGACTTTTCCCTGCCACTGATGGAAGTCTGTTTTGGTAATGTCTTCATAACTTTCTGAATTTGGGAACCAGTATTGGAGCACCTTGCGAGGAAACTCTTGTATCTCGCAATGGAAGAGGTTCTGCCATCCCATCATGGATGCCGCGACCTCAGCACCACCGATTCCGCTGAATAAACTAGCGTGATTCATATTGCTTACTTTTGTTTCTGTTGTGTTCCAGGAGCCACTGTAGGTGAACAGTCTTAGAAGGATCACGGAAGAGGGATTTTGCCTTATCTATATCTGGATTCAGCATTATCTTCTTCTTTTTCTTTGCTGCTGCTCTTTTCTTCTGATAGTATCTGCGCTGGTACTCCTTCACCTTTTCGGGGTGATTCAGTCTCCAGCTCTTAGATTTTTCCAGCAATTTTTCTTTGTTGCGCTGATAGTATCTCTGATAATATCCAATGCCGTTGGCTCGTTTCTTGGCTGCATTTTCCCGATATAGCTTCTGCTTTTCGGGATGATCCTTGATGTATTTGCGAGAATAGGCGAGCATTTTATCTCGATGCTTAAGATAGTATTCGCGCTGCCTGGCTATGCGGTCTGATTTTGCTTTTTCTGATTCCATAATGATTGAAATTATATAAAACCACATTTCTGTTTACCTAGAATGGGATAACTGTGAATGCCAGTTTCTCATTTCCTTCGTATGGAATGCATTGGGTAAAGTCACCTACGTGCCCAGTAGATAATAGCAAAGCGTTGTACTTGTATGGGGATTCACCTATACGTGTTTGTACGAAGATAGCTGGTCTCCATTTGTGTACACCTCTGTTACGTACCAGCACCTTGTCGAAAGGCTTGAACGATGGCTGCTCCTTGCTCTTTTTCCAGAGAGTGTAAGCCTCTTGGAACAAACTGGCTTCATCCTCTGTCGCTTCTCGCAGTTCCTTGTTTGTACTTATGCGAAGGTCAAATGCCTGATCGGTAACGAAGTTCTCGGTCTCAATCTCATACTGATTGCCGAATGTCAATGTGTCTTGACTCTCGTTCTTGGTGATGAGTTCGCCTATGATGGTCAACTCGCCATCCTCGTCTTCTTCGTTGAAGACGTAAAGGTTGCCAAGTTCGAAACATGGCATCGTCTGTTTGTTGTTCTGTTCCATATTGCCCTCCAACTCTTTAAGTGCCTTCTCTAAATTATTGCGAGCCATTTCACAAAGCCTAATTGTAAGCAAATCATAAGATAGCTGCTCTTTGGCACGTTTAATATACTCAATAGCTTTTTCTTTGTTCATTTCTTATCTCCTCCAGTTCTTTTTTTCTTTTGTTCATTGCCTCTTGTTGCTCTTGCTGTAACCTTTTTAGATTGTTACGAAAACTCTCTCGATTCTTTTTGATTTCGTGTTCTATTAATAAAACCGAAAAAACCGAGAGAACGATTCTGAAAGCCATCCATACAAAATATAGCAAAATTGGTGAGATAACCAATAGCCATGACCAGTGAATAGCACCACATAACTTCATAACAATAAACGCAACTTGAATTAAAGTTGCAAACAATTTAAATTCTTTCATATTCTCTTCTTTTATATCCTTTGCAGGATGGTTAGTTAATCTACTTTTCATTCACATGGCAGTTTCTCCTGATGCTCCACGTATCTTTTGTGCTTAAGGCAAAACTTGCCATTGATGCAGTTACGCCCATCATGGCAGAGGAGGCACTTGCGAGCTGCGATGCTCTTACTTCTGGAATCGCTCATAATAGTAAGTTACTATCTGATGCTCGGTAGGCTGAAAGCCATTACGAGTGGTAAGAGTATCTACTATCTCATCATAGGTGCTCTGAGGCATCTGTGAAATGAGGTTCTCATCATGAATGCCCTGAGAGAGTTTACTGAGGCAAAGCCATCCAAGGACTAGCCAGATGGCAATGCAGAAGAAGATCTTAATTGTTTTCATAACTTTATCTTTTTATATTGTTTATATTTGCGGTAGGTAAGTGTGTCCTGAGACAGAATAGAATCCGATATTGGCTATATTTGATAGATTTCTGTCGTAACTTCTAGAGAGATGGTGGCAGACCCACCGCATTCGGCATGCAGGTGCTGATTGCAAACCACTTTGTGCTGCTCTGATGGAAACTGATGGGTAGTGAACGACAATTGAAAGCCTTCCGTAAGGTTGGCAAGGTATGTGTCAAGGAGATGAACGCAAGTGAACCATTGATGAAGCATCGTTAGCAAATTTGGCAAGTCACATCAAAACCAAGGTCTTTATTTTATCTTGGGATAATGGCAGAGGAAACCTGTTTGCTGTCTGCTGGGTGTGCGGTGTATAGGTGGCATGAACTTGACATGGGCTCTTTAGAGGAACAGGAGAAATAGGCAAGGAATGCCAAGGGAAAATGCCGAGAGCCGTGACACGCAAGGCAGAAAGTACCGATGTCCATGTCTGTGGCGGACTACCTCGTAGTAGTGTTGAAGTCTCTGTAATGGGGATGGAGTGAAGGGGGTAGCGTGCTTAGCCAAATTTAAAGTCCAACTTAAGAAATTGAGGATGAAACAATGAACGAGGCAAAACCTTTTGTAATAGACAAACGATTGGTGTGGGAAGCTTACCACAAGGTGAAGGAAAACAAGGGTAGTGCGGGTATCGATAAGGTTGACCAAAAGACATTTGATAAAGAAATGTCCAAGAACCTTTATAAGATATGGAATCGCATGAGTTCTGGTTGCTACTTTCCCAAAGTGGTAAAGCTGGTAGAAATACCAAAATCCAATGGTGGTACTCGCCCTCTGGGCATACCAACGATTGAAGATAGAATAGCGCAGCAGGTAGTAGTATCAGTACTGACTCCCATACTCGAACCTATCTTCAAGGAAGATTCCTACGGATATCGTCCAGGTAAGGGGGCGCATCAAGCCATAGCCAAGGCTAAGGAGCGCTGCTATGTGAATCCCTGGGTGCTTGATATGGACATCAGTAAGTTCTTCGACACAATCAATCATGAATTGCTGATGAAGGCTGTCCGCAAGCATACAGAGGAGAAATGGGTACTTCTATACATTGAGCGGTGGCTCAAAGTTCCCTATCAGACATCGAAGGGTGAAGTGATAGAGCGAACGATGGGAGTTCCCCAAGGTTCTGTGATAGGTCCAGTTTTAGCAAACTTATTTCTTCATTACGTCTTTGATGAATGGATGTCGCGTAACTATCCAACGATTCCGTTCGAGCGTTATGCTGATGATACCATCTGTCACTGCGTATCGGAGAAGCAAGCCCAGTTCTTGAAAGCAGTTCTAATGAAACGCTTTGGAGAATGTGGATTGAAACTGAATGAAGAAAAGACAAAGATAGTCTATTGTAAGGACAGTAATCGAAGAGGTGACTCGGAGCATACTTCCTTCGACTTCCTTGGCTTTACCTTCAGACCTAGAGGTGCAAGAAACAGAAAGACGGGTCAAAACTTTACTGCTTTTCTCCCTGCAATAAGCAAGAAATCGATGAAGAGGATTAAAGAATCCGTAAGGGCTTGGAAACTGAATCGTAAAACTTTTGCTTGTCTGCTAGACATAAGCAATGAGGTTGATACGCAGATTAGTGGATGGATGAACTACTATATGAAGTTTGGTAGGTCTGAGTTCCGCAAGGTGTTGAATTACATCAATGAGCGACTAACCCGATGGGTGATGCGTAAGTACAAGCGTTTCTCTAAGGGTAAGAAGCTTGGTAAAGCGTATGATTGGCTTGTAGAGTATGCGGCACATAACAGAAATGAGTTTTCACACTGGGTGAAGGGATTTGTACCCTATCCACGTCTTGGTTAATAAAGAATATAAACTAATAAACAAAAGAGTTAAGTACGAAGAGCCGTGTGATGGGAGACTGTCAAGCACGGTTCCGAGAGAAGGGAGGGTGAAATTCCCTCCACTTACTCGACAGGGATTCGAACCCCGTGCCCGGCTGCTTAGTCCTTCTTCGCAGTCTTTTTTTGATAAACACCCAGAACTAAGTAATTTAAACGTTATAACTTGAACATCGCCCCCAATGGGCAAAGCAACTGTTACCTACCATAGTTTCGCATAATTTGTACTAATCAATATCAGCCTTATATCTATCCTAAAAGTAAAATCTTATTTGGGACACAAATAGTCTTGAACTTGGCAGGCACAGGCTTCCAGCTCTGATACTTTGTATTCGTGGCGAGTAATCTTGCCATTACTGCCTCTAGCAAAATCCTTAACCTTTCCTTCACGTTTCCATCGCTCTACGTTTTTTCTTCCGTAGATGTCGTATGCCTTGGCTTGTGTGAGGAACGGACGTTTACCCACAGCCTTGCAGACTTCTTCTTTCACAACGTTACGTATGGCTGACAGGAATGTATCAAAGGATAGCATCTTATCTGCAAACTGGATTTGTACTACTTCGTTCATGACTATTGTTTTTATTTGGTTCTTGTAACTGTGATGATCTCTTTCTCCCGGTTGATTTTGGTTCTGAACTTACGACAGTAAATTACACCTAATTCCGAGCAGGTTGTTTTGATCGTTCTCATTCTCCTGATAGGGAAACTGATTGATTTACCCAGCTCCAGTTCTCTGATCTGAGGTCTGAGTGGTACTTTTTCTTCTGACATATTGCTTGATTTTAATTATTATTTAACTAGTTTGAAATCGTAAACGAAAACGAGAGGATTGGCATCCCAGTGGAGGTGGAGCTTGCAGCTAAGCATCTTGTATGCTTCGATAGGAGTTCTGTACCACCATTTCTTACGTTTGCTATCGTTAGTGGCATCGTATGAATAGACATCATGAAACCAGGGCATGTGACAACAGAGGATTCCTTCTCTCATGCAGTCATCGGTGCTGATGTCCTGTAGTCTTTCACACCAAATATTGGTAATTATGATTTGATGAGGCATCAAATCAGACTTCACAAACATCTTGTTTCCCCATCCTTCGGAAGTATTTATCCTTGGGTGTAGTTCTTTGATATACGGAATGTCGCTGTATCTTTGGGCAATTGCTACGACTTCACCTATTTTATAAGTGGACTTTGCTACAATCTCATTTCCATCATTGATGGCGAGTTTGTCTTTGTCTTTCCCTTCCGTATAGAAACCGCAATTGCAGTAATACTTGAAAGGCTCTTTATAAGCGATTCTTCTTGTCTGAGTCTTGCGACCATCTAGAACTGCTTCGGTGAGACCGTACTGGTCATTGAACATTATCTTTTTCATACGCTTTGTTTCGTTTGTTGTTTCAAAACATTATTCTGAATGGTTTGCCTTTCAAAGACGGTCTCTTATCGAGAACAAACTTTAATAACTCCTCGTATCCTATCGCGAACAATGGACAATACATGTATTTCAGTGTGCATACAAATCTGTTATTGAGCATAATATCGAGGAATAGAGCTTTATTCTTCTTCATTTTTCTTCTATCTGGATATTAAAATATTTTTCGATGAACAGTTTGCAGTCTATATCCTGTTTGAAAAAGCCTCCATGCTTGGCTAGCAGAAACTCTTCGTAAGAATGGAAGAATATGTCTGATATGAACAAGTCATAGATGGAATCAAACTTTTTATGGCTTACTGTATGTGGCTTTTCGTTCCACCAGCGTAATCCAGCTCTTAGCCATGCCTTTACTAGTTTGGGGTGTTTCTGAAAGTCTGATAGGCCGTTATCTGATTTCAGAGGGCATCCCATACATCCAAGCCTTTTCTTGATATTCAGCGTTCCGTCTTCGTTGTAGTATAGAGGATGAAGTTTTATCTCTCTTAGCTTAACAAATTCTTCTACGTCTTTATCTGTCCAGTCGAGTATCGGGAGGATGACTTCAACATGATTCTTTTTGCTTCCATAGAAACGGCAGATGCTAGGCTCTTTGTAGTTAGCTGCACGCTTTGTAGATTCTGACCGTCTGATGCCTTGTATGGCAGTGTCTAGAATCTTGTATTCTTTCAGAACATCACAGCAAAAGCGTGCTCTACGAGTCGGGAAGCCTTTTTGCTGAATAAGGTGAAAGAATGATTCCTTAGCCCTAACTATTTCCACACCATTTTTTAGGCAATGACTTATTGTGCCTGGAGGGTCGATGGTCGTGTTTTTGTAGATAGCTCGAAATCTTATTCCTGCCATCTTTGCTAATTCCAAAATGACATCGCTATCTTTGCCACCAGAATAACAAAGTTCTACGGTTTTGCCTCGGCACATAGTTTGTAGCAGTGTTATAGAATCCTTTATCTTTTTGGATAAAGCACTGCTTGCAATATTTATTTTTATCTTTTTCTTCATTTTTCTTCAAATTTATTTGGTACTTATTTATTTATTTACTAACTTTACGGTGCAAAGATATTAAAAATAATAATAACTATATACAGAATGATATAAGATTTAATATATCTTTATCATTATACATATAATATTAACTTATATTAAATAAAACGTTATGATAAAGGATATAATTATAGGAAAATGTATAGAGCAGCGAATTAACGAACTTGGCATGTCTAAGTCTGAATTTGCAAAGAAAATAGGTGTGCTTCAGCCAAATGTCGGTCGCATTCTCGAAAGTGATAATATAAAAACTGATAAGTTGGTTGAAATTTCAAATGCACTTGGTTTTAATTTCTTTCAGTTGTATGGTTCGAATGGTAGCGAAAAAACAACTCTGCTTAATATTAAGATTGTACGTCAGCTTGTTTTTGATAAGGGAATAAGTGAAATAGACCTTGCTTCAAAATTAGGTGTTACTCGCTCCGTGCTTGCTAATATCTTTGATGGTGGTGATCTTTCTTTGAGGCTTGTTGAAAAAATGGCTGAGGCTTTAGGTGTTCAGCCTGCTGAATTGATAAATGGCGCATCTGCTACAGCTGAGGCTGCAGCAAAGGGTGATCAAGCTATGTATGAAGAGTTGATTGCTTTAAGAGCAGAGAATAAGGTGCTGAGGGAAATCCAGGGTCTTTCATCAAGAAATCAGGTACATGTAGGATAATTAAAATGAAGTAATTATGAAAAAGTTGTTTTGTTTGCTATTGATGATAGCTTCAAGTTTTGTAGCTTTAGCTCAAACTTCTATTGCAGGAGTTGCTTTCGGTTCTGACTATACTTCTGCAAAAAGTATTTTAGAAAATAAGTATGGACAGCAGAAGTGGGATTCTGATAAAAACTGCATACATTTTGAGAACAAGGAATATGGTGGCATATATTTTAATGATTTATTTTTTGATTTCCAATATTCGGGTTCAAGAGGATATTTCAATAAGTGCGTTTTTGTAATATGGTGCAATAATGCTAATGAAGCAAAAGAAAGAAGAGACTATATTGCTAGTGTAGTTGGTAAATATTATGATCTCTATGAAAAAATCTTGGATAATGGGTTCAAAATGTACCAGGGAGGAGACGATCCAACAAATGTGGATAATTATGGCTTTTTCATTGACGTTCTTGTTCCTTCTGGAAAAGGTTCTCCATATGGTGCTAGACTTTTTTATGGACCTTATAATTATGTGACAGAAAATTTTTGAAATAACAAATAATAGTTGTAAATTTGCATGTGGAATAAAGAATTAGGTAAGTATATGATTGATGTTTCTAAGTATTTCTTGACGGCAATATTTGCAATGTCATTAATGAAAGACTTAGAAGATAAACGCTGGCTAATATACATGTTAAGCGGAAGTGTTGCTCTACTTCTCTTGATTTGCGGTCTTATATTGACTCGCGATAAAGATAAGGAGGAAGAAGAGAAAATGAAAAGAAATAATAATAGTAACAGAAATAACAAACAAAAAACAAATAGGAGGTAAGATTATGGGAACATTGATTATTTTAGCTATGGTAGGAATCCCATGTGTGGCATTTCTGATTTTTTGTGCTACATCTAATGGAAAGAATTGGCTACGCCAAAATAATATGTTGTAAGGGTTAGTACATTTCGTTTATTGCATATTTATTTATGGGAACTTTTGTAGTCCTTTTACTTATATCCTTTTTATATGCGGTTGTCGCTGCATACAAACGGAAAGGTGTAGTAAGAGATAGCCAGATAGTAGGAGCATTTCTCGTTCAGATATGCTTCTGCTATTTTATGGCCTTTCGTCCAACAGCAAAGGATTTAGTCGGGATTCTTTTAACTTGGCACTTAGGATGTTTTCTCTCAATAATGCTAGGAGGCAGTATTGGTGCCATTGTAGGCGAGCATGTAGAGACAGACGGAAAAAGAACAGTAGCTTATTGGCTTCACCTAGCTTTTGCTAATTGTATTCTGGTCTTAATAGGTATATTGTTTTTGTTTCTTAGCTTGTGATTTCTTCCTCTGAGTCAGATGAGGCTAATGCAATAGATCAGGACCATATTTATTTGGCTGGTCTGAAAAACGAATAATTTAGTAATAAACAATGCTAGTATTGTTCTAGTAGAATTTAATTAATACGTATAAATAAAGTAATTATGAAAATGAAGATGATCTTACCGATGATGCTGATTGCAGCTTTGCCATTAGGCGCTGATGCTCAGAATAAATCGGGTCTTGTCATGAGCAATCTCGACCAGACAGTGAAGCCAGCAGAC
>ENA-UEQW01000157-UEQW01000157.1-human-gut-metagenome-genome-assembly--contig:-NODE-157-length-65615-cov-6.334493_pt1 | contig 65615 bp, 53 predicted proteins | sample MGYA00242947_ERZ507947 | MGnify/ENA primary metagenome ERZ507947 (study PRJEB26167, sample SAMN06115421) | human gut metagenome | host: Homo sapiens | place: China:Guizhou | collected 2015-03-17... | reverse complement strand
TGACTTGGCCTACCAGATCGGTACGGGCGGTGGTGTGAGAGGGTGTTCGCTGGAACTCAGCGAAACCCTACTCGATTTTGAGGGGTCAGTCAACGTTGGCCCACTCTCCGCCAAGCCCCTCACAGTTCTTTACACCGATCGCCAATGTCGGTGCGAATTCCTTCAAACAGCGTTCCACCGATCGGGCGCGTTTCAGATTTTTCGATGCCTGTTCGTGCTCCTGAAAAGCCTTCACCAGATTGAGTGCGACCTTGATGACGGTGGTCGCGGCGAACAGATAGTACGGGTCCTGACACTGGAAAGCGTCCTGCTTGAAGTTCAGATCAAGATGCCAGTGCGTGCTTTCGACGTACCAGTGAGACGTAACGCACTGAGCCATAAGTTCCACCGTCGACTGTTCGATCGGACCGCCATTCGCTGAATACGGATAGCTGGTGATGAAGTAGCGTTCTTCCCGAGTAGTCTCACCTGTCTTGGTCTCAGTCAGGAAACTGATGTTTTTCACAAGGCATCCTTCAGCAAGGCTCGGCCACTTCCGAAGGTACTTCTTGTCGAGCATATTTCCCGGCAGAACAAAGGTCTGATGGTAGCCCTTTCGACCGTGCCCATTAATATCACGAGAGCTCATGCGGGATTGGATTTCCATATTTCTCAAGGCATTGCTGAACAATTCCTCGATATCGTCAAACAGGAAACCCTTGTTTCCCTTGGCGGCAAGGAAGTAATGTCCGCCTTGCTTCAGGATCGCTTCGGCCAGCTCGACCACTGTATTGAGAGCATCCGCTGAGACGATCGCGCCGTTCAGATTGAACTGGCTGACGAGCTTCGGACCGGCCTTGATTTCATTGCTCTTCGTATCGATTTGCTCATGAGCCATGATCCGCATGTTCGAGCAGTCGACCATGTTCATGTGGAAAATGATGCGGTCAGTATCGATATGACGGCTTGCTCTGGCTGCCTGCCCGTCAAGTGCAATCTGACGCAGACCCGGACGATCGCCCGTAAGATTGCCCGCTACATTCTTCAGAACCGTTTTCAGTGTTTCATCCGACAGAGAACGCAACATTCTGCGGATCGTGTCAGAGCTGACTTCTTCCAGATGGAAGGCCGGGAACAGGCGCTGAAGCTCACCAAGATTGGCATTCCAGTAATCGGCAGCCTGTCTTGCGTTGAATTCGCCGCGAGTAGCAGAGAAGACGCAAACGAGAAGAAGCACTGAAGCCGGCACTTTGACGATGGTGGGGAAGGATGTTCCGTCATCACGGAATTCGATGGCACTTTCCAACATGCCGAGAATACCCTGCACGCTGTAAACACCTGTACCAGTAGGTTCTTGATGAGTTTTTGCCTCTTTTACCGCAGCCTCTGCTGCCTGTATCTGGGCAAGCTGTTTCCAATTCCTCGGCCTGTTCCGATACACGTTTTGCTCGGGATCGTCGGCGAAGATTTTGCCGAGTGTTTTACTGGCGATGGTGACACTGCGCGAACGTTCGGTTCGATAGCAGGCACGTGAAACGGCGTAGCAGTAGTCGGCACCTCTGACTGTTTGCTTTGCCCGGTCGAAATGCAGTTCTTTGCCCGGAGGCAGCTTGCTGAGCTGTTCGGCGTTCAGTTCGAACGGCAAGCTTATCGTGGAATATGTGCCAATCTTGTCCAGATTGTCTCGCTTGTCAGACATATCGTTATCCTTGAATCCTGTCTACTAATTATAGCGTAAACAGGATTCAAAGTCAACAAAAAAATCACCGCTTTTTCTAAGAATTTCAGAGATCAGCGGTGATTAGTGAATCCTGGGAGAGTGGCCTGCAGAAGATGCCGTGCGTTCGCCGTGCTCCTTGCTTCCTCGTTTGATGTCTGGCAAATTGGATATTTCTGAGATTTATATCTAAGCTGCTAAATTATCGTTTAACTCTTCTATTTCGTTGTTTTCATGGTGTTAGAACTTCCATAGCCAGATAATCTCCAAACACCGTACTTGTGCGGGGTTGCTTGAGAATGTTTCGATGCTTGGAGAGAGTTCTTTTTGGAGAACAAGAGATTGAAGTCCGCTTTGTCAGAAGCGGGTTGTGACAAATTAGTTAGCAAACTTGTGACAGCATAAGTTATGGTAGTGTGACAATACGAGTTACGAAATGCTGTGACAGTACGAGTTATTAAATGCTATCATTTCCGGTTTTAAAACTGCCTCAAAGGGCAAGCTTATTATGGCTTGCGGCACCGGCAAGACCTACACTTCGCTGAAGATAGCCGAAGAACAAGCCGGCGCCGGAAAGTTGGTTTTATTTTTAGTTCCGTCTTTATCTCTGCTCTCTCAGACACTCACAGATTGGAAACAGCAGTGCATCTACCCCATTAACGCCTTTGCCGTCTGCTCGGATTCATCTACCGGAAAAGCGGGTTTGGAAGATTTGGAATCACTGACCGTGGGCAGTGAATTGGCATATCCGGCAACGACCGATGCGAGGAGTCTTTGCAAGCAAATCAAGGCGGCTAAAGAGAAAAAAGACGCTATGACTGTGGTCTTTTCCACATATCAATCTATTGATGTCATTCATCAGGCGCAAACACAGGAAATCGACCCCATCGGAGAATTTGATTTGGTTATTTGTGACGAAGCGCACCGCACCGCGGGAGGTCATTTTACCGATGAGAAAGAAGCCGTCTTCACTCGCATTCATAACAACGACTATGTTGCGGCTAAAAAACGTCTGTATATGACCGCAACTCCTAAGATTTACGGCAGTGACGCCAAGAAGCAGAATGAGGACGGAGACATTGTTCTTTATTCCATGGACGATGAAGAAGTCTACGGCAAAACCTTTCATTCCATCAATTTCACAGAAGCGGTCAGACTGGGCAGTTTGGTCGATTACAAAGTCATTGTCCTTACGGTTAGTGAGTCCTTGATAGGAGATAAAAACAATCCTGAAGAGTTAATTTTAGGGGCAGAAGGAGGCTTGTCTGTCTCCAATGCAGCAAAAGTTATCGGCTGCTGGCGAGCTCTCTCTAAGAGGGACCTGCAAGGAGAAGTGTCTTTGGGTAATGATTTACAGCCCATGAGACGAGCGGTTGGCTTTGCGCAAGTAATCAATCCATCCGACAAATATGACAAAGTTTCCTCCAAACAGTTCACAGCTGAATTCCAAAATACGATTGAACGATTCAAAGACAAACTCAGGAAAGAAACTAAGTATTTAAATCAAGAGTTTTTCAATGAGCAGAACAGCCTTGTTTGCGACACGCGACATATCGACGGCTCAATGGACGCAACGGAAAAAACCAATCGCTTAGAGTGGCTTAGAGCAGATACAGAGGAAGGCCATTGCAAGATTCTGTTTAACGTTCGCTGTCTTTCCGAGGGAGTAGATGTTCCGGCATTGGATGCGGTGATTTTTCTTTCCCCACGCAAATCAATGGTCGATGTCGTGCAAACCGTCGGTCGGGTAATGCGTACTTCAAAGGGCACCAAAAAAGAGAGAGGGTACGTCATTATTCCGATTGTTACACCGGCGGGGATTCCGGCGGATTACGTTTTGGATAACAACAAAGACTTTCAAACAGTCTGGCAGGTTCTGCGAGCTTTGAAATCTATCGATGAAGATTTTGGCTCTATGGTGGACGGGCAGTTAAAGACGATCAATTCTGAAAAGCTGGAAGTCATTTGCCTGACTGATAAAAAGTTCACAAGAAAAGCCGCTACAGGCGGAAATGTCGGAGGAATCAAGCGTAGGCATTCCAAAAAGCGAAAGGGAGACGGTCCTAAACAGATGGAACTTTCTTTGGGCCGGGACATGATTTTGGAAGAAGATATCCGAGCCAGAATTGTCAAGAAAGTCGGTAATCGCAAGGAGTGGTCTGACTGGGCTGAAGATGTGGGCAGGATTTGCCAAGAACAGGTTAAGCACATTGAAGCCGTATTAGACAAACCGGAGAACGAAGCATCTAGGAAGAAGTTTGAAGTTTTTTCTACGGAACTTAAGAATACCCTGAACGGAGAATTATCCAGAGAAGAGGTTCTAGACATGCTTGGTCAGCACATTGTGACGAAGCCGGTCATGGACGCTCTGTTTTCCGAATTTCCTTTTACTGAGAAAAATCCCATATCAAGGGCGATGACGCAGATGCTGGATGCCCTTGATAAAGAGGGCCTTAAATCTGCGACTAAATTGCTGGAAGGCTTCTACAACTCGGTAAGGGTGCGAGCCAAGAACATAAAGACGGCAGAAGACCGTCAGACAGTCATCATCGAGTTGTTTGATAAATTCTTTAAATTTGCATTCCCCGAGATGCGGGATAAGTTGGGAATCATCTATACCCCTGTTCCGGTGGTGGATTTTATCAATCACTCGGTTGCAGATATTCTCCAAAAGGAATTTGGCACAACCATTGCTTCTCCTAACGTACACATTCTTGATCCGTTTACAGGGACCGGGACATTCCTGACAAGGTTAATGCAAAGCGGGCTTATTCCAGCAGATAAACTCAGTGAGAAGTTTAAGAACGACATACACGCTCACGAGATTTTGCCGTTGACTTATTACATTGCATCGATAAACCTTGAAGCGACTTACTATGATTTAGTGTCCAATCAGGAGTATGAACCGAATCCGGTAATGATTTGGACGGATACTTTTGCGGATCATGATGCAAAGACTTTATTTAGTACGTCGCTGGCAGAAAATAATGCACGGTTGGCGAAGACGGAGGAGTTGGATATTCGGGTGATTGTAGGAAATCCACCGTATTCCGTAGGGCAGGAGAGGCAAGCGGACAATAATGAAAACGAGCGTTATGACAAATTAGATAGCAGAATTTCTAAAACTTACGCTGGACGCACTGATGTTACATTGAAAAACTCTTTATACGATTCATATATCCGTGCTTACCGCTGGGCTTCTGATCGCATTAAGGACAAGGGTGTTATTGGTTTCGTGACCAATGCCGGATGGATTGAATCCAACAGTGCTGACGGGATGCGCAAGTGCATGTCTGAGGAATTCAATTCTATTTATATCTATCACCTGAAGGGAAATCAAAGAACATCTGGAGAACGCTCCCGTAAAGAAGGAGGTAAAGTTTTCGGAGAGGGTAGTAGAGCGCCGGTTGCGATAGTGTTATTAGTCAAGAATCCAGATGACAAAGAAAAAGGAAAGATTTACTTCCACGCTGTAGATGACTATCTGACAAGAGAGGAAAAACTGAATCAACTTGTCAAAGCAAAATCAATTTCTAATATCCAATGGCAGAGAATCTACCCCGATAAGCATGGAGATTGGCTGAATCAGAGAGATGATTCATTTGCTCACTTTATAAAGATAGATGCGACGAAGTTCAAAAAACAAAAGACAGAAGTAAGTGTATTTCCACCTTCGGTTAATGGAGTTAAGACTGATAGGGACGCTTGGGTCTATAACTCCGCCGTTATTGCCTTATCTGAATCGGTAAGAAGACTAATCAAGGGTTATGAAGAAACTGTAAAATTGTCTAATGATATGTCTGTGGAAGAGGCAGTAAAGCAAGTCAAACTTCCATGGACTCGATTGCTTAAAACCAAATTAGAAAAGAACGCCTTAATAATCTTTGATTCTAAAAAGGTGCGTAACTCCATTTACAGGCCGTTCATTTTGCAAAGACTCTATTATGACAAGAAAGGAGGGGTGATAGAGCAACCTGGAAGATGGGACACTCTTTTCCCTACTGTTGCGTCAGAAAACCTCGCTATCTGTGTGACAGGAATCGGAAATAAAGCTTTCTCGTGTTTAATGACAAATAAAATTATTGATCTAAATGCACTGGAAGCAGGTACTCAATGTTTTCCACGCTACATCTACAAGTCAATAACGGATTCTTTGCAAAATTCCGAGGATGACCTGTTTGCCAATGAAAGCGAAGCTGTCACGACGGATGGTTTTGTCAAAGAAGATGCTATCAACGACGATGCTCTGAAGCATTTTCAAGAAGTTTATTCAGGAAATCCGATTAGTAAGGATGACTTGTTTTACTACATCTACGGGATTCTGCACAGTCAGGACTATCGAACGAAATATGCGAACAACCTGAGTAAGGAGCTTCCTCGAATTCCACGAGTTGCAACTTACGAGGATTTCAAGGCATTTTCTGAGGCAGGAAGAAAATTAGCGGACTTGCACGTGAATTTTGAGAAGCAGCCGCGTTATAAAGGTGTCACAGTACAGAAACGCGAAGGCTGTTCCTTCCGAGTCACTCAGATGAAGTGGGGCAAGATTGCCGGCAAAACAGGGAATGCCGCGAAAGACAAAACTCGACTGATTTATAACGAGGACATTACCATCGAAAATATTCCTCTCGAAGCTCAGGAATATGTCGTAAATAAGAAGAGTGCGTTGGATTGGATCGTGGAAAGATGCCGAATCACTGTAGATAAAGATAGTGGAATCATCAACGACTTTAACAAGTACGGAGAGGAAATGGGCGACCCGACTTATCTGTATGACTTGTTTCTTAAAGTGATTACAGTTAGTCTTGAGACGATGAAAATCGTGAAGGCGTTACCGGCTCTGGAGATTCATCGTCTGGACAAAGAGAGTGATTAAGTTTCGGAGGGTTTATGTCAGGGAGCTTTGAAATTAGGAATTTTTTCCGCAAAATGCCTGCGGACTTAATTCACGAGTATTTTGCCGCAAGGCATGGAATCACTTTTGGAGTGCCTGAGGAAGGTTCGGAGCAAACAGAATTTGATCGCCAGCTGGCTGATTGGAAGAATCTTCCGCAAGAGATCAAAGTTTCTGCGGAAAGAGACTTCATAAAGATTAACGATATGGCAGATGAAGCAGGAATCAGAGCCATATTGGATGAAGCCGAGTTTCAAGACGGAGGCCATGAGAAAATTTTAGCCCAATGGGAGGACTTCCCTTTGAACAGGCGTGTCTTTTATACGTTTTTGCACCGCTCGGAACTATGGGACAATGCCTGCTTATTTCACCATTCGGACAGTCTTCCTCAGAATTGGTGGAAAAAACGCAAAGGGTTTGGACATCTGAAAGCAGAAACGGCGCCGGAAGCAATAGAGGCTTTGGCAAAAAGATTAGGAGACTATTTCTTTGAGCATGACGGTAAGGGAAAGAACTGCCGAGTGGAAGTACTGAGAAGAAGGAATCAGGATTATTTTTTTGCCTATCCCGAGGATTACTCACGAGAAGTCTTAGAGTGGAACGGCAATAAACTTTCAGCCAGAGTTGCCAAACAAGCCTATACCGTTATTTTTATCTATGTCCAGGACGAGGGAACTTTGGACCTGATGTGCAAAGGGAACAAGACCAGAATCTATGAAATTCAGGAGCTGTTTGCACAGACAATTTTAGGCATAGAGAAACTGCCCGAAAACGAGAGGGACAGCAGAATATATGAACTGGCGCCGCTACTGAAACCAAATTTTAAATTTCGATACGAGCCGTCTTCCATTATTCAGAGCGTGGCAATTTCTAAAATACGCTTAACCAGACGATACACATGGGACAGTCGAGTAGTGCTGGAATCTCCGATGTGGAAGAAACAGCCGGAGAAGATTTATGAGATTTTGGAGTCTTTTTCCAAGGCTTGTCCTTTGGATAGTTTCTTTGTCACACAAGCAGAGCTCAAAGTTGTGGTACTTAACGAAGACGGTAAAGAAGTAACAGAAACGATTCGTCTGACAACTCCGAATTTATGCAACCTACATCGAGAGGGAACGCATGCCGTACTCAGAAAAATGCTGATTGACTCAGAAATTGAGCCAAGGGATTTGAGCGATGGCGGGCAGACCTAAGAAGAGAATCGCAGAGCTTCTGAGTAAAGATGATCCGTTATGCGTTTTGTTATCACTTATCAGCGATAAAGAGTCGTTTGTTGCTATTAGCCGGTATGAAGCCTTAAAGTGGGCGCCGGTAAAGTTTGAAGCGCTTTTGCATTCCGAACTTCTCAAAGAGGTGCCTCCAATCAGAGCCGTCCGGTGTGACAAGTGCGAATACTTTTGTTCAGAAGTTCCGGTAGTGCAAAGAGGCGGCAGGTATTGGATTATTTGCCAACAGCGGGAAGATACCGGAAGAATACCCGTTTCTGATGAACAGATGAGGGGTTATCAGTTTTCAGTGGAAAGTGTCAAAGATTATCTATATAAATTACTTGACTGCAAACCTTACTTCGCAGGCCCCAAAGAAGAGACAAACAAGCAACAAGAAGTGATTGGTATTGTTCACTCTGGCAAGTTAAGACTGACTGTACAGTTGCCTTATCAGAACTTTTACTGGCTATTAAAAATTGGAGAGAATACTCTCGAGGTAAAAGATGTGATTGGCTTTGACGGGCACTCCTATGTTTTACAGTCAGCTCAAAAACAATATTTACTTTGTGCAGACAAGTCTGATGAATCACGAGACCGGAGAAGAGCAAGGCTTTTAGCAACGGTGGATTATTACAAACAGATAGGCATCAGTCCGATATATGAGACTATTGCCAAAGAAGAAGGCGTTTCTTTGTACGCTATTAAAAATGAACTGAAAGAAGCCAGGAAGGATCGGACAATACTCAAACTTAAGGAAACTTACCTGAAAGAATTGAGAGAAAGGCATTTCGGACTCTCAGAGTAAAAAAATAAAAATAATTCCCGCAAGCCCCGTCATTACGGGCTTCAAAAAGGCATCTATCGAGAGTAAATTACTCTGGGCTTAATGAAAGCCATGTTAAACAGACTTCCAAAGGAGTCCAAACATGGCTTTAAAGATATTAAGAGCCTCGCAAGCTCAAGAGGCAACCGGCCTTCCCCGATCCAGCTTTTACTCTCAGGTGGCAAAAGGGCTTCTGCCACCCTCGATTCAGCTTGGCCCCCGCAGTGTCGGGTGGGTTGAAACGGAAATCAACGCGGTCAATGGTGCCCGGATTCTGGGCAAAACGGATGAAGAAATCAAATCGCTGGTCATGCGGTTGGTGAAAGAGCGTGTTCATTTGGCAGAAGGAGCGGCAAATGTCTAGTTCCGTCAGCACTCTTTCTCCCGCAATTCTTTCTTCACAACCGATTGAGGTATCTAATCATGAATTTCTTGAGAGCATTTTTTGCAAAGCATCCGAACTTAGTGGAACCGACAGTGCACCTGTGTGCGTTTCTTTTAGTTGTTCTCCCGCAGTTGCTTGTCCTGCTGATTGGTATGGCTTTGCTTGGAACAAGGTAAACGAGCCCAAGGACATTCGGTGCAATTCGTACTTTTCTATTTCAGCTTTCCGGTCGGATGAACACGGAAAGTATCGAAGAAAGAAAAGTCAGTTTGTCGGGCAATTCGCTATTGCTTTTGATGATGTCGTAGCTCAAACGGTAGCCGGCAAAACTAAAGCTCAGATTCCTTGGAGTCAAATTAAGCTTGCTCCTTCATGGGTATTAGAGACATCCGAAGGAAACTTCCAAATCGGCTACATCTTGGCTGAACCGATCACCGATAAGCAAACAGCCGACGTACTGAGCAAGGCAATTATCCGCAAAGGATTAAGTGACCCCGGCGCCGGCGGCCCTTCGACAAGGTTAATGCGTCTTCCCTATGCCTCCAACACCAAAACCGAGCTGCCTTTCCGCTGTCTAATGAGACAATGGGAACCCAAGCTCAAATACAGCCTACGACAGTTTACGGATGCTTACGACATATCTTTGTCTGAAACTAAGAAAGCAAAAGCACCGTTGCCGGCCAAAGCAAAAACGGTGCAGACTGCTTATGACGGTAATGCCGTGTGGAAGCCAAAACCATCGGTCAATATTGTAGTGGAATCTCTCAGATCGCGAGGGCTGATTAAATCAGAGATAGAGTCGGGAAAGTACGACATAACTTGTCCGTGGACAGAAGAACACACCGATCAGGTTGATTCCGGCGCCTGCTATTGGGAGCCCGATGATGAACACCCTATCGGTTCATTTAAGTGTCAGCACGCTCACTGTCAGGAAAGAAATATTTCCGATCTTTTAGAGTTTCTCGGTATCGAGCCGGAAGAAGCCTATATGAAAGATCGAATCTTTCTGAATCCGGGAGAAATCAATAGGATTGTGGAAGCCTCAGAGAGAATTCTTGCGGAAACGGGCTTGTTTTATCAAAGAGCTGGCCGAGTGGTTGCGGTTTATCCGCAGCAGGGAGCTGCGGCACTCAAGGAAGTAAACATCCACGATCTTACGCTCGAGATGGCAAAACTGTCCCGCTGGCAGAGATATGACGGTAGAGCTAAAAGATGTGTTCCGACAGACCCTTCCGCCAAGTGCCTGACTGCATTGTTGGAAAGTCAGAATCATAAATTCTTGCCGGAGATTGAAGCGATTGTAAGACAACCTATCTTGCAAGAGGACGGAAAAATTGATCTTCAAAGGGGGTACCACCCAAAAACGCGGCTTTATTGCTCGTATGACCCTGAGAAATATCAGTTGGAAGAAAAACCATTTTTAGGCGATGCGCTAAAGGCGTTGGCAGAGTTAAGGAAGTTATTGGAAGAGTTTCAGTTTGAAGATTCCAGTGACGAATCGGCGGCACTGTGCGCAATGCTGACGGCCTCGGTGAGAAGCCTGCTTCCGTTTGCACCGATGTTTTTAATCAAGGCGCATCAGCCCGGGACGGGCAAAAGGAGTCCTCTCTGAGCTGATCTTTCTTATGGCTACAGCGGAGAAACCCTCTCCCATCGCCTTTCCTAAAGACTCGGCTGAATGCGAGAAACTTCTCTTGGCTGAATTACTTAAGGCACCGTCCGTATTGTTCTTCGATAATCTGACAAGTGATCTTTATCCGCACAAGTATCTGTGCTCGGCTATTACCTCGGAAACATTGACTGGACGAGTATTGGGCGAGTCAAGAACAGCAACGGTAGGAACGAAAACGCTTATCCTGGCTAACGGCAATAATGTAACGCCGGTCGGAGATATGACCAGACGAGTCGTTCCTATATGTATTGATACAAAAGAAGAGATACCGGCTTCTCGAATTTTTAAAAATCCCAATCTGCTGCAACAGGTTAGAGAGAGTCGGGAACATTACGTCAGTTGTGCTTTAACAATTATTTCCGCGTGGATTAACACCGGCAAGCCGCACACAGAGTGTCCGAACCTTAACTCTTTTGAAAAGTGGTCTGAGTGGTGCCGGCAACCATTGCTCTGGCTTGGGTTGCCTGACCCGGTAAAAAAGGTGTTTACAGCTATGAACGATGATCCTGAAAGAATTCAGGTAGGAAGGGTTTTTAACGGAATAAGGCGAGAGTTTGAAACTGCGTTGTTTAGTGTAAAGGAATTGTCAGAGCGAGTCTCACGCTCTGTTGATTCGGAACTGCTTAGAGAACCGCTGGAAGATATCGGATGCTTTGACGGATGCATCGTCAATCGCAATCGCTTGGGTTGGTGGCTAAAGAAAAAAGTAGGATGGACGGTTGATGGTATTCGACTAAACCTGGTCTCGGTAGATGCTCACACCAAGCAGCCTAAATATCAACTTTCTATCTGCAAACATCAGGAGTAATCAATCATGGAAAAGACTTATCAAGTAAGACGCTTAAACGCGGTTAAACATGGAATTCTTTCTAAAGAAGCCGTTCTGCCGCATGAATCCAAAGATGAATTTGAAGATTTGCTGGCACAGTACGAAGCGGACTTTGTGCCTGCTAATGCTACTGAGAATACTCTAGTTGAAGAACTGGCAACTATCGTATGGCGAAAGAAACGACTTCTGAAAGCGGAAAACGCCAAAATCAATAACGGCCTCTCAAGCGCCTTGAATCACTCCCAAAGACTTTTAAACAGCACGGCTCCCCTGTCTTTGCACATTGAGGATGAGAAGATAGAGGTGAGAGAGTTTCTGAAGCTCTCTGCTGAGGAGCTGGAAGAAAAACGAAAAGGGTTGGAAACCGAAGAGCAAAAGAGACGGCAGGCAGAAGAAACCCTTTCGAAAGGCGGAAGGAGCTGTACAAAAAGAGCTGCGGAATGCCTCGGAGACTTTCTGCTTAATCTTTGGTATTCGGATGAATATGCTCAGCACGATAGGTATGGACTGTCGGTTTTCTTATCGGGAAAGGCAAAAACTGCAATTGAACAGACCCTGGCGGTTGTCAATCATGTCTCTGAAATCAAAGAACAGGCATTAGGAAACGCAATAAATCAGGTCAATTTTGAATCATTTGCCAGATATGAAGCACATTTGGACCGTAAATATGAGCGAACACTTGCCATGCTCATCAAGTTAAAGAGTCTTTCCGGGAACGCCCCACAAGCCTCGTAAATCGAGGATGGAGCGTATAGGGACGGCACTGTTGAGTTCGGAAATGACAAAATATTTGGGAGAAAATCGGATGGGCGGATATGGTAGTGGCCGTGTCGGGGAAAGAGAGCTGATTACGAACCTTCGTTTCTTAAATGTTCGATGGCTGAATAAGCAAGGTTTGTTGAAAAGCAAGGGAGTTAAAACGCTCAGTTGGAGCCGCAACGGTAAACCATGGGGAAAAATGGAAGTCCTTGTTGAAGAAGACCGCATCCGGCTGATTTACAAAGTAAGCCGCAATGACGGACCTTGGGAGGATAAGGACGTAGAAATCAAATTATTGAAAACTTCGTGCCGATTCGGAGGGTTTCAGTATTGGTTTGAGTGTCCGGTCTGCCGGCGCCGTGTCTGCTGTGTCTATTTGTCGAATACGTGGTGTTGCAGGCATTGTGGACACTTGGCTTATCCATCGGAGAATGAGGATGAAATTGAGAGGTTGCGCAGTAAGGCTCTTAAGCTCAAAGAAAAACTGCGAGGAGAATACTGGATAAAGCCGAAGGGAATGCATCAGAAAACCTATGATCGCTTGCGAGAGGCTTTCTTAGAGGCTGAAGCGAAAGCCGATGATGCCTTTGATGAAAAGTTGCAACAGTTAGATCAAAGACTGATGTCGTTTGGTAAATTCCACCCGTAGGGCGGGTCAAAAGTAAAACGAGCACTCTTCTGAGACCGCGCCCCCAGCTAAATTTTTGTGCGTGCAAAATGGGAGATTTTTAAAGGTCGGAGATTTTGCGGGGTTTTACTGGAAAAGCCCTGCAAGCTAACTCTTTGAATTTAAAGGAAACCACGGGGTTTGCGGGGTTTTGCGGGGCTTTTTCCTCGGGATTGGAAAACATGTCACGAGTGAAAATATTTATTCAACCTAAAAGCTCTATTTCTAGAATCTGACAAATTTCTAATTTGCTTTAAATAAAGCCCTGCAACTCCCCGCAAATAGTATAAAAACAAGTAAAAACAATAAGTTATGTTGCGGGGCTTTACTTATAAAATCCCCGCAGATAATCATCAAAGCCCCGCAAAAATTTTCACATAGTGAGATTTCGGCTTATTTGTCCAAACGGCTGTAACAGTATTTGCCCCAGCAATCCATTACGAAGCGTCTTTCCTTTTCCAGCTTTGCTCGGTCGTATGCTCCGTTGTAGGCATCGTTCTTTGAATGTAGTAGACACAGCTCTACGGCTTCTTGGTCAAACTTTCGGTTATTGCCCAATTCATCATCTTTAGCCCAAGTGCGAAACGTGGCACGGGCTGTACCGTGGACTGTGATAATACAAGACTTTCCCGTTTTTTTCGTCTTGTGAGGGTCTATCCAGCCGATACCGTCCTCGGTAAATTTCTTCTCATGAAGACCACGTAGAAACATATTAATTCCGCAGTCTGACAGGTGAGAACCCCTGTTGCTTGGGAAAACTAGCTCTGTACTGTTAAATCGCGGTAAATTTTTGAGAAGAGATAGAGCTTGTTCAGAAAGGAAAATTGTTCGGTCCCTGTTGGGTATTTTTATCTTGTCGTGTTCCATAGGGATTACCCAGATTCCTTTCTCCAAATCAAATTCATTCCACTGGGCAAATCTAACCGCTTTAGAGCGGGTAGCTGTCAGAATAGAAAATTCGCAGGCACGCGCAGAAATTGAGTTATAAGAATGAATCTCGGACATTAGCTGAGGAATATCCTTTACAGGACAAGACGCATAATTTTGTTTTTCTTTCTTGTTTTTTTGCAGAGGCTCCATTAGGACGCCTAAGGTTCCGTCCATCTGTGCTGGATTTTCTTTGTCCTTCCTCTTTTTTAATGCGATAGCCCACTGAAAAATCTGTCGAAGATATGTTTTTACTTTCTTTGCTGTACTCGGTTTGGTTTGCCATATTGGCTCAAGAATGGCTCTTACCATTTCGGGACTGATTTCTTCGATGTGAGTCTCACCAATAAAAGGATAGACATTCCTTTCCAAGATTTGAATAGTACACTTTGGCTCTCTAATGTTGTTAACCCAGTAGTCGTGACTTTCTCGATCCTCAAGCCATTGTTGAGCAACATTTGAAAAACTTAATTCGTAGCTTTCCTTAGCCAATCTTTTTTCTTCAGCGGCCCTTTGTTTGTTTTTTCTCTCTTCTTCTCTTTCTCTAATTGGGTCCTTTCCGGAATCAATCTGTTGCCAAGTTTCAAATGCTAGTTTCCTAGCTTGAGAAAGAGAAAGTTGAGGATAGCTTCCTAAAGAGAAATCGTGCCTTCCAGAAACGTCGGAGTACCTGAGAAAAAATCTGGTTTGGGTGTCCGTTTTCTTAAAGTAAAGTCCTTTGACTCCTCCAACATTATGGATGCCGTTTTTTAAGTTTTTTAACTGCAAAGCGGTTAGTTCGGGAACCCTTTTTGGCATTGATGTTTCCTCTGTTTATGATGGTCTTTTCGCATTTTACAACTTATAACTCGTAAAAACCATCATAAAAACCATCATAAAAAACAAGATTGCGTTGGACCTTCTTAGACAATATTAGACAATAAGGTGAGTTAACTGTATGATTTAAATAAAAATCCCAGACATTTTTAGATGTTCTGGGAATCTAAAGTGGTGGAGGCGGCGAGAATCGAACTCGCGTCCAGAAGCTATCAATACCAGCCTCTACGTGCGTAGCTAATTCACTTAGTTCTTACCGGCAACCCTGCAAACTAGCGATGCCAGTTGCCGGCCAGTTGCTAAGTTTCGCTCCCGCAGTCACAACTCCTGCAGGAACTAGCTCCTATGATATGTCGCTGCCGTCCATTGCGGGACCCGGCCTAGAAGCGAACCGGTCGCAGCGTCTCACCGGAAATTAAGCGGCGAGAGCGAAACGCTCATCGTTGGCGTTTATATTTTTGTAAGCGGTTTAGCGAGGAACTCACACCTCGGCACGCGTCCAAATATCTCATGGCCCCTGTCGAAACCAGGTCGCCCCCACGAGGATTGGTAATTTTATTAAAGACCGTCCTCCCAGTCAAGATTAATCTTGCAGACCCAAGGCAACGCCTGGCACAACTTGATCGCCGCGCTGAGTCTCGGATGTCGAAATAAACAGTCGATCCGCAGCAACTTTTTCTTTCTGAATCAAGTAGTTCCTTACGGCTGCAGCTCGGCGGTCGGCCAACTGCTTCAGATCGGCAGTGGCTACACGCTGGTTCTTCATGAGGAAGGCTTTCATCTGCTCAATATCGGTATTCTTTGGTTTGTTCGGCGCAGTCGATTCGCTGTAGAGCTGTTTAATCGCTTTATCGATTTGTGCAGCCGTCAAAACCTTCGCATTCGTCGCGGAAGTTGTGTCGCGATAAATGGCATAACGCATATCTCGCATCAGCAGTTGTTCTTTCAAACCTTCGCCGTCTTCCTTTTCAGAAGCCATACCGATGATTTGAATCTTGATGCCCGGACGATCCTGCATAGCTTTCGCCACGATGTTGAGGGCCTTGATCGTCTTTTCATCTAAACGAGCGCTGCCGCTGGCAAACTGCAGGTTGTTCAAATCCATGTCTTCGCCGCCGAACATCGAGCCGATAAGTGCGAACGGAGCAGTAACGGCTTTACTGATCAGGTTTACAATGACTTTGACAATAATGCCGCCGACCGAGAATTCGGGATCATCTAAGGAGCCCGAGACCGGAATATTCAAATCGATCTGTCCCTGACGATCCTGCAGAAGAGAAACCGCCAAGCCGACCGGTAAAGCGTCCTTCGCATCAGGAACCTGCGAACCGAATTCAAGTTTATTGATCACAAGTGCATTTTCGCTGGTGAGTTTATCTTGATTGATGTCAAAGGCGCCCTTGTAAGTTAACAGACCTTTTTCAATCGGATGACCGGTGAATTTAGCCGAGAACGGAGAGAAGGCCGGCAGCGACAGTGAGGTCACTTCGCCTTTCATCGCGAGTTTGAGCTTCGATTCAAACGGATTGATCGTGCCGGAAATATTCATCGGCGTGCCGTTCAACAGACCCTTCACATCCACGGTGGCATTGCCTTTGGTCGTCGTGGAGTAATTGCTCAAAGAGCCGGCAAGGTTGGAGGCATTGAGCTTGAAAGTAGGCTCAATACTGTTGTCCGTGTAGCGTACACGGCCGTCTGTCAGCGTGATCTTTCCGACATTGATGGCCGGAGCAGAAGATGAGCCGGAACTTGCCTGAGCTTTAGACTGGGGCTTAGAAGCGGCCGGCTTGTCCGTCGTAGCTGCAGGCGCCGGAGCGTTGCTCGGAGTGCCTAAGGAAGCCAAGTTAATGCTTCCGTTTTTGTTCATGACGACATTCACGTTAGGCGACGTAAGTGCAATGGTGCCAAGTGAAATTTGCAGTGGAGAAAGTCCCGAAACACTAATACCGCCAACGGCAAGATTCTTAAGCGAAACAGCTGCTGCGCCTTGTTTGTCTGTCACGTTCAGCGATGCAACATCTGCATTGCCGCTGTAAGAGAAGGAAACGTCTTTGGCTAGATTTAGCTTGAGTTCACCCTTGTTGCTGAACGTACCTTGCGTGACGTGGGCGCTGGAATACTGAGAAATATACGGAGTCAGATCAGCAATGGATAATCCGCTGCTCTGCAGATTCAGATCCATGCTGAAGGGCGTGATAACTATCCCGCCGTTTGCTTGGATATGACCGCCGATAGCGCCGACGGAGGCATCGATAGAAGTCCGAGTGCCGTTTTTACCGTTAATCGGGGCGAGCGAGACATTAACGTTCGTAACCGGACGTTTGAAATTAATGGTGGTATCCGTGAAGTTGATCATTCCGTTGCGGACGCTGACCTTATCAATGTTCCAGGTCCAATCGTTCGGCGTCTTCTTTTCGTCTTCTGGAAGGGTTGCTTTTTCCTTAGCTTCCTTCGCGTCTTGTTTAGCCTGGGCCTTTTGTTCCTTAACGATATGCGTCAGCAGTTGGACCAAATTCAGGCTGTCTTTGTCTCTAATAACAACAACTGAAGGATTATGAATCTGGATTTCTCCAATATCCAGATTCTGGCGGAAGAAAGCAAACTCTTTCAAGTTTGCATCGATCTCTTTGACGCCGATGATTTGATAGGCTTTACCGAGCTCGTCTTCGAGGCCCACGTCTTTCATCTTGACGGTGCCTTTTAGACGCAGATAAGCGTTCTCTTCGCCTTGTTTTTTCTCAAAGTCCAGGTTGAAGGCACAGTCCATTGTGCCCTTGGTAACTTTGACATTCAGAGGAATCGGATTAAAGGAAGCCGCATTCTCCAGGTTTAACCCGGTGACGGTGAAGTTCACGCCGGTTTTTTTGCCTGGTGTAAACGGAACACTCTCGGCATTGATGGCGAAAGGCTCGCCGTTGAAATTGAATTTCAGGTCAGGCGTGATAGGAACGTCGACGTCGTTTTGGAAATTAGAGATGAGGGGCAGGGCAAAGTTAAGGTCGGTAACCTTATCAACCTTGTGTCTGAACTTGTCATCAAGCGTGATTGAAGAGTTCGTCAACTTGATGTTGCCGATAGAAAACTGCAGCGGCTTGTCATCCTTCTTCTCTTCTTCCGGTGAAGTCGGCATTTCCTGAATGCGTTGGATGATGTCGCTGAAGTTAAAAGTGTCCAGCCCCGTACGGATTACGGTGCTGTTGAGGCCGTCAATCGTGATGTACTGCACCAAAGGAGACAGTTTGAAAAGAGAATCCCACAGAACTTTGGTTTGCAGAGATCCGACGGAAAGCAAAGCCGGCTCTCCGTCTTTTTGGACGTTCAGTCCCTTAACAGAAAACTGCAGTGTGAAAGGATTGAATTTAACTTCCTGCGTTGTGATCGTGCGCCCGACAATCGGTTCGGCGTATTTTTTAAGCGCCCAGTTCACTCCGTAAGGGACACCAAGGAAGCCGCCGGCTGTGTAGGCGGCTGCCAAGGCTCCGATGATTCCGGTTGTTATCCAAAGTTTTTTGCCCATATCGTTCCCTCGCTTAGCGGAATAAAAAGACTTCCGACATAGGCAAAAGTATGACTACTTTGTAAGCTTGATCTCTAAAATTTCGCTCGGATTGTGCACAATGAGATCTGCGCCCCACAGCTCGACAGGCTGCGGTGAACCGAGATATCCCCATTTCACGGCAACCGAGAAAACGTTAGCTTCGTTGGCTGCATCAATATCTCGTTTGTCGTCGCCGGCATAAATGGCCTCAGAAGCTTTCGCGTCAATGCTTTTCAGAGCAAAAAGAATCGGTTCGGGGTTCGGTTTGGAAACTTTGAGCGTGTCCCCGCACACGACCACAGCTGGTTCGAGCTTATGGAATTTGATTAAAGGATGAACAAAGCGGGCGTGCTTGTTGGTAATGATGCCCCAGCTTGCTCCTTGAGCTTTGATGCTGTCAATCATTTTCGGAACGCCTTCAAAAAGATGAGAGTGCTCCGCCATATGGGCTTCGTAATAGTCCAAAAACTCTTTGACCATTTCAGCGTAGCCAGGATCATCCGGGTGTATGCCGAAAGCCGCACCAAGAAGGCCTCGTGCGCCGCTGGATGCGGTTTTGCGAAGCGTCTCAAAGGGGAGGGGCGTCAAACCTCGGACTTCTCGAAGATGATTAGCCGCTGCCGCTAGATCCGGCGCAGAATCCAGCAATGTGCCGTCAAGATCAAATAAATAAACGTTGGGATGTTCGGTCATGACAAAAAGAAAGGGGTCGCAAACGACCCCTTTTTCACAAGTTAATGCAATAGATTACTTGTTGCGTGTGCCCTTAACTTCGATAACGGCACGACGGTTCGGCTGCAGGCATTCGATCAACTGTTTGAATGTCTTGATTTCGCCCTTAGCAGAAGGATTCGGGCAGTTGACGACAGGGTCAGCCTGGCCTTTGCCTTCGGCGTGGATACGAGCAGCAGGAACGCCGTGTTCAGCCAAGAAAGTCTTGACGGCGTCTGCACGACGCTGAGACAGTTTCTGGTTGTAGGCAGCACCGCCGATACGGTCGGCGTAGCCATTGATCATGACAACGTCAAGTGTCAAGCCGGACATACGGCTTGTGAGTTCTGTCAACTTGGCGATGCCTTCGGGTTTCAGAACGGCTTTGTTGAAGGCGAAGAGTGTGTCGGCAGAAAGAGTAACTCTTTCTGCGCCGGCTTCGCACTTAATAATGTCTGTGTCGCACTGGCAGTTCTGGCCAAGAGCGCCCTGGGCTTCTGCCAGAGCAGGAGTCCAATAGCCGGTGCGGACGCACAGGCCGAAATTAGTCATCAATGTTTGGCCGGCTGCCTGAACATAAGGATTAGCAGGGGCATCAGCTGCGCAAACAGCACCGGAAGCAGCTAACGCTACAGAAGCGATAAGCATTCCGAATTTTGTCTTTGTATTCATCATTTTCCTCTTTTGATGCAGTAAAACCACACAACATACGGCAAATTCAGGGATCGGCCGCTATGCATTCCGAGTGTATAACCACCGGTCCGCTAATTAAAATCGTCCCGTAGTATCTCACACACCCTATTCTGCCACGACATGATATTACTTTTTGTAAGTAACTTGCCCCGATCAGGCCTAAGTAATTTTTCCTGTTGTATATTTGCAACAAGGGAACCGCTCACCCAAACCTGATGTACGCATTGTGCTTCAACCGCGTAAATAACGTTTGATAACACATCCAAAACGGGCATAGTTACAAGCTGTGACATGTCAATGACGGCTAGGTCCGCGAGCTTCCCAACTGCAAGGGAGCCCACGTCACAATGCAATTTTAACGCGTTAGCTCCGTTTATTGTTGCCATACGAATAATTTGATTGACCGTGAGCTCCGTCGGGTCTTGAGAAAATCCCTTAGCGATGAGACCTGCCGTCCGCATTTGCTCGAACATGCTCAGAGAGCAGGCGCTCGCTGCACCGTCGGTTCCCAAGGCAACGTTGATGCCGGCCTTTAAAAGTTTGACGACGGGACTTGCGCCGCAGCCGAGCCGCATATTGCTCACGGGACAGTGGACGACGGATGCGCCGCTTTCGGCGAGCAGTCCGATGTCGCGGTCGGAAAGAGCAACACAGTGCACGGCAATCGTCCGTTCATTCAGGCAGCCTAATTTGGCCAAATATTCCACCGGAGAGCACCCGAATTCTTTTATGGCGTTCTGTCTTTCTTCTTCGGTCTCGGAGAGATGAATCTGCCAGGTTGTGTCCAGCTCTTCGGCTAACCGCATGGATGCCTGCAAAGCTTCCGCAGTGACGGAATAGGGAGCATGCGGTGCAATATTGATAGAAAGGCCGGGATCGTCTTTGTGACGTGCAGCGAGTGCTCGGGCGCCCCCAAAAGCATCTTCTTCTCCTTTGTACTCAGCATTCGGGTACTTGATTACAAACGCACCCTGAACGACACGCAGTCCGACTTCTCTCAGCGCTTTGGCAGCAGAATCCGGGAAGAAATACATGTCATGGCACGTCGTTGTACCTCCTCGGAGCATTTCAGCGCCTCCGAGCAGGGCACCGTCATAGACGAATTCCGGACTCATCAGCTGCCCTTCAATGGGCCAAATGCATTTGGTGAGCCAGTTCGGCGTTGTGAGATCAGGGCCCACGCAGCGGAGAAGATTCATGGAAGCATGGGTATGGCAGTTCACAAAGCCTGGCATAACCACGTTATCGGGGAGCTCAAAGACTTCTTTGGCTTCAACGTTCTTGAGATCTGCAGGCGGGATCAGCGCGGCAATTCTTCCGTTTTCAATCGCCAGGCCATAGTTCTCCAGAACTTCAGTGTCGCCCTCAAGCGGAATGATCCAGCGGGGAAGAAGGAGTTTTTCGGTCTGCATATTCTTCTCCTATTAGAAATTAGAGGTTTTTCGGTTGAAACGGCTGAATGGCGTCCAACTCTTCCTTCATTAGTGCCTTTTGCTTTGCCAAATCATAGACCGCCTGCAGCTCGAGCCAAAAGATTTCTTCTAGGTCGAAGTATTTCGAAAGCCGCAGCGCAGTGTCCGGTGTGATAGCGCGCTCTCCGGCAATAATTTGACTCAGGCGCGTCTGAGGAACGTGAATGTCTTTTGCGACTCGGTAAACGGAAAGTTTTAGAGGCTCAAGAAACATGGTCTTGAGAACCATGCCGGGGTGCAATGCTTCCAGATTTTTCATAGTAACGCCTCTCGATAGTATCGGATTACGATAGTACACTAAAAACGATTTATAAGCGTTTTGAGGCACAGAACTGTTAAGTCCACTAAAATTGACGGGTTATTTTTACAGTCCGTTAGCCCGGACGCATTAAGAAGGATTTGTTAGATGGCTGACAACGACCACAACAACGAAAACGAAAAAGACAAAGAAGAGCAGGAGCAGGACATCTCTGATGAGACCGGTTCTGAGACGCTCGAGAATCAGGCTGAAGAGTCCGGCGACGCCGGGGAGGGCGAGAAAAAGAAAAGTCGCTCCCGCAGCCGCCGCGAGAACACGCCTGACTGGAATCTCATTCGCCAGCAGGTAAATAAGGCCGAGCCGATTTCTCTGGAAGATGAAATGAAGCGCTCCTACCTTGATTACGCGATGAGCGTGATCATGGGCCGAGCACTGCCCGACGTGCGTGACGGTTTAAAACCCGTTCACCGTCGTGTGCTCTTCGCGATGTTCGAATTGAACAACATGTGGAACACACAGCATAAGAAGTCTGCTCGTGTGGTCGGTGACGTGATCGGTAAGTACCATCCTCACGGTGACGCCGCAGCTTACGAAACAATCGTTCGTATGGCTCAGGACTTTTCCATGCGTTATCCGTTGGTCGACGGCCAGGGCAACTTCGGTTCTGTCGACGGTGACGGCGCCGCTGCTATGCGTTACACCGAAGTTCGTTTGAAGAAGCTTTCTTCCGAAATGCTCCGCGGTCTGGATGAAGACGCAGTTGATTTCGCTCCGAACTACGACGGCACGCAGAAAGAGCCGACCGTTCTTCCGACAGTGTTCCCAGAGCTTCTGATCAACGGCTCCGCCGGTATCGCGGTCGGTATGGCAACGAACATTCCTCCGCACAACCTGCGTGAAACCGTGAACGCCTGCTTGCTGGTGCTTCGTAACCCTGAATGCACCATCGACGAAATTATTAAAGTCATGCCGGCTCCGGACTTCCCCACAGGCGGCATTCTTTACGGTTTGTCCGATGTCCATGAGGCCTATCGCACCGGCCGAGGCAAAGCGATTATTCGTGCCAAGACCCACATTGAAGAATGGGATAACGGCAACCGCGAATCCATCATCATCGACGAGATTCCGTATCAGGTCAACAAGCGTCTGCTCCTTGAGAAGATCGCTCAGCTCGTCGCTGAAAAGAAAATTGACGGCATGTCCTTCGTTCGCGACGAATCCGATAAGAACGGTATGCGCGGCGTGATCGAACTGAAGCGCGGCGCCAATGCCAATGTCGTTCTGAACCTTCTTTATAAGAACACCCAGCTGCAGGACAGCTTCGGTATCAACCTGGTGGCGCTTGTCAACGGCCAGCCGAAACAGCTCAACATCAAAGAAATCCTGGTTGAGTTCTTAAGCTTCCGCCGTGAAGTCGTGACTCGCGTCACGATGTTCCGCCGCGATAAAGCTCGCGCCCGCGTGTACCTGGTTGAAGGTCAGGCAATCGCGCTGGCGAACCTTGATGACTTCATCAACATCATCCGTACTTCTGCCAACGCCAAGATTGCCGAGGAAAGACTGCTGGAGCGCGAATGGCCGGCTCATGAAGCCGCCGAGATGATCAAGCGCGCCAATCTTGATAAGAAATTCCTGCGCCCCGAAGACGAAGACATGACGCTCGGCCTCACGGATCAGGAAACCTACCGCTTAAGTTCCATGCAGGCTAAGAACATTCTTCAGATGCGCCTGCAGAGCCTGACCGGCTTGGAACAGGAAAAGATTCACGCAGAATATAAAGAACTCGTGGACACTATTATTGATTTGACCGACATTCTGGCGAAGCCCGAACGCGTCACCGCGATCATTGCCGACAGCCTTGAAACCGTTGCAGCCGAATTCGGCGACGAAAGAAAGACTCAGATTGTTGCCAATGCAGAAAACGTCAAGACAAAAGACCTGATCCCGCTGAGAGAAATGGTCGTAACCCTGACGGATACCGGCTACATCAAGAGCCAGGCTTCGATCGAATACCGCGCTCAGAAACGCGGCGGTCAGGGCAAACGCGCCGCCCAAATGAAGGAAGGCGACATTATTAATCAGCTGTTTGTGGCTACAACGCACGACGTGTTGCTGTGCTTCACCAACAAGGGCCGTCTGCACTGGCTCAACGTTTGGGATGTGCCCGAGGGCTCTTCCTCTTCCAAGGGTCGTCCGATCGTCAATATGCTTGAACTCACGGATGACGAAAAAGTCACTGCCGTTCTGCCGATCTCCGATGAGGATTACGCCAAAGATCTCTATATCTTCATGGCCACTGCTGACGGTACGGTCAAGAAGACACCGATCGGCGACTTCAAGAACCAGAGAAGAGCCGGTATCAACGCCATCAATCTGCTTGAAGGCGACGTTCTGGTCGGTGCTGCCGTGACCGACGGCAAGCATGATGTCATGCTCTTTAGCGACAACGGCAAAGTTGTCCGCTTCTCCGAAGATGAAGTTCGCGCCATGGGCCGTGCCGCAACCGGCGTTCGCGGTATGAGACTCGATGAAGGCCAGAAGGTCATTTCCATGCTGGTCTGCGGCGATGACGAAGACGTGACGGTTCTGACCGCTACTGAGTTCGGCTACGGCAAACGTTCTCCGCTGGCTGAGTACACACGCCACGGCCGCGGCACGAAGGGCATTATTTCGATCCAGACGACCGAGAGAAACGGCAAGGTCGTTTCCGCACTCCTCGTAAAAGAAAACGACGAAATCATTCTGCTGACCTCTACCGGCAAGCTGGTTCGTACCCGTGTCAACGAGATCCGCGTCCTCGGCCGCAACACTCAGGGCGTGACACTCATCTCGATGGAAGAAGGCACCAAGCTCGTAGGTCTTGAGCGCGTGACCGAAAACGATGACGGAGACAATGCTTCCGATAATGCAGCGGTTGAAGCCGAAGTGGTCTCGGAAACGGAGGCAGAAGAAGCCGAACTCGAAGCAAAAGACGAGGCCATCCTCAAGGAAGAAGAAAATGACGAGAATCTTTAATTTTGCGGCCGGCCCTTCGGCCATGCCTTTGCCTGTGCTTGAACAGGCAGCCTCGGAAATGACCGACTGGCACGGTGTCGGATACTCCATTCTGGAGATGAGCCACCGCAGCAAAGAATTCATGGGCATTTATCGCGAAACCGTGGAAATGCTTCGTGAGCTCTACGGTATTCCCGAAGAATATGAAGTCATGTTCGTTCAGGGCGGCGGCCATCTGCAGTTTGCCATGATCCCGCTGAATTTTGCAGTGGGCGGAATCGGCAACTACGCCGTGGACGGCGTTTGGAGCCGCAAAGCTTTTAACGAAGCACAGAAGATCGGCGAGGCTGCCGAAGTTGCCTGCACTGAACTCAGAGCCCCTCGTCAGGACGAACTCGCAGTCACCGACGGCGCTGCTTATCTGTATTACTGCTCCAACGAAACGGTCAACGGCATTCGTTACTGGTATCGCCCGGAAGTCAATGTTCCCTTGATTGCCGATATGTCCAGTGACTTCCTGTCTCAGCCGGTCGATATTTCTAAGTACGGTCTGATCTTTGCCGGTGCTCAGAAGAACTTCGGTCCAGCCGGTCTCACGGTCGTGATCGCCCGAAAGGATCTTTTAGGCCGCGCCGAGTCGACAACGCCGACCATGCTCGACTATCAGACCTATGCGAACTTCGAATCGATGTACAACACACCGCCGACCTTTGCGATCTACATTTCGCACTTGGTCTGCAAGTGGCTGCTTGTCGAAGGCGGCGTCAAGGAAATGGAGAGACGCTCCATTCTGAAGAGTCAGAAGATTTACGACGCGATCGATAACTCGGACGGTTTCTACTACAACAACATTGAAAAGCGGTCCCGCTCCCGCATGAACGTGGTCTTCAATCTGAAGAACGAAGAGCTCAATCAGCTCTTCATTGAAGAAGCGCTTCAGAAGGGCCTGGCCAACATCAAGGGCCATAGAATCGTCGGCGGCATGCGTGCTTCGCTCTACAACGCGGTCAGCGTGGAAGCCGCAGAAGCTCTGGCCGATTACATGAAGGCTTTTGCCGAACGTCACAGCTAAGAGCCGAGCCATGCCTGTCAACGAAGAACTGCTTCCTCTTCGTAATAAGATCGACGGGCTCGATTCCGAGCTCGTCCGCCTGCTCAACGAGCGGGCGGAGGTCGCCAAAGAAATCGGCGAGATCAAGGCTCGGGCCGGTCTCCCGGTTTACCGACCCGAACGCGAAGCGGAAGTTTTAAGAAAGATCTGCGGTAAAAACGAAGGGCCTCTGCCCAATGAATCTTTAGTGGCCATCTGGCGTGAGGTCATGTGCGCCTGCCGCGGCCTTGAGTCCGAACTGAAAGTGGCTTACCTCGGTCCTCGCGGAACGTTCAGCGAACAGGCGATGATTCGTCAGTTCGGCTCCGGTGTGGTCGGAATGCCCTCTGGCAGTATCGAAGAGGTCTTTAGAAAGGTTGAGTCCGGTGATGCCGCCTACGGTATTGTTCCGATAGAGAACTCCACCGAAGGGGCGGTCAACCGCACCATGGACTATCTGCTGAAGACATCGCTCTTCATCGTAGGCGAATGTTCCATTCCGATTCAGCACAACTTGATGACGCGCTCCGGCACGATGGAAGGCATCACTCGCGTCTATTCGCACCCTCAGTCTCTCGGACAATGCGTCCAGTGGCTCAATCGCAATGTGCCTTCTTTAGAAAGACTGACTGCTGAGAGCAACGGAGAGGCTGCGCGTTTGGCTTCCGAGAATCCGGCTTATGCGGCGATTGCCGGTGAAGTCGCGGCAAAGATTTTCGGGCTGCAGATTGTGGCGGCCAATATTCAGGACTCCAACACCAATCGTACGCGTTTCCTGATCTTAGGCCGCGAGCCTGCCGAGCCTTCCGCTAATCCGCAGGAAGATAAGACCTCCCTGATTTTCTCCGTGCCGCATCGAGCCGGTTCGCTTTATCAGGCTTTAAAGCCGTTCGATGATTTCGGTGTGTCCATGATGAGACTGGACTCACGCCCTGCTAAGCGCGGAACGTGGGAATATTTCTTCTACACCGACATTGAGGGCAACATGAGCGAGCCCAAGATTCGAGAAGCTCTGGAGATTTTCCATGAAGGCTGTGCCTCTCTGAAATGTCTGGGTTCTTATCCGACGGAGAAGAATTTTCGCCGAGCAGATACTAAAGGATCAAATTTATGACCGAAACAACAATTACCACACCTTCTTGGGTGCAGGCTTTAGATAAATATGTTGCAAGCAAACCGGTTGAAGACGTTGCGGCTGATTTAGGTCTAAAACCCGAAGAAATCATCATGCTGGTCGCCAACGAGAACCCGAACGGTATGAGTTCTAAGGTTAAAGAGGCGGTTGCAACTGCCGCGTTGAATCTCAACCGTTATCCGGATGCCGACGCCTATCATCTTCAGAAAGCCATCGCAGAAAGATACGGCGTGCCGCAGGATTGGGTTGTGATCGGCAGCGGCTCGAGCGAATTGTTGGGTTTGGCCGCCGAGACCGTTTTGTCCGAAGGTACAACGGCGATTTATCCGCAGTATTCTTTCTCGCTGTATCCGATGGTTGCTCGCTTGTGCGGAGCCGAGACGATTGAAATTCCGTCAACGGGAGACTTCAACGCCGACCTCGACGCAATGGCCGACGCCGTGGATGAGCGCACCCGTTTGATCTTCTTAACGAATCCGAACAACCCGACGGGAACCTACCTTGCCGAGAAAGACATTCTCGACTTCCTGGATAAGATTCCGCCGACGGTGATGGTCTTGTTTGACGAAGCTTATGTCGAGTTTCTCGAGCCCGCACTGCGCTGTGACTCAATGGAAATCGTTCGTCTGCACCCGAATGTGATGGTCGCACGCACTTTCTCCAAGGCTTACGGTTTGGCAGGTGCTCGCGTCGGTTACGGTATCGCTCAGCCGGGACTGCTTTCCATGCTGAACCGCGTTCGTCATCCGTTCAACGTGAATGATCTTTCTCAGATTGCGGCTCTGGCTGCCCTGCAGGATCAGGAGTTTGTCGAGAAGACTCTGGAGGTCAACCGCAAAGGCATCAAGTTCCTTTCCGAGGCTTTTGATGCACTGGGACTCCCGTACATGGGCCTGCACGCTAACTTCATTACCGTCAAAGTCGGACCGCATGCCGACGATATCGTTCAGTACCTGCTGAAAAAAGGCATTATCATTCGCCGCATGAAGTCTTATGACTTGCCGGAATGGATCCGCGTGTCTGTCGGGACGCCCGAACAGAACGAACGCTTCCTGGAAGTTCTGAAAGAAGCATTAGCTAAGTTCGAGGAGACATCTGCATGAAAATGGCAGTGATCGGCTGCGGCCTCATCGGCGGATCGATGGCGCTCAGCTGGAAAAGAGCCGGGATTGTCGACGAAGTGATTGCTTTCGGACACAATCCGGCCACTCTGCAGAAGGCTTTGGATAAAGGCGCAGCAGATACCGTGACGACTTCGATGGAAGAGGCTGTCAAAGATGCGGACATCGTTGTCAGCGCCGTTCCCGTGGAGGCGATGGAATCCGTTTTTACGGAAATGGCTCCGTTCCTTAAGTCTGATGCCGTGGTTACTGATGTCGGATCTACCCGTCAAACCGTGATTGCGGCTGCGCGCAAAGGACTCGGCGATAAGTTTCATCAGTACGCCCCGGCACATCCCATTGCCGGCGGCGAAATGCCGGGCGTGGATTATGCGTCTGCCGATCTTTTTGACGAAAAAGTCGTCATCTCGACGCCGGATGAAGGAATGGATCCGAAGGTCGTTACCTTCATCGAAGAGGCGTGGCGTAAGGCCGGCGCACGCGTGCAGGCTATGAGCCCGCTTCAGCATGACCTGACGTTTGCCTCTGTCAGCCATTTGCCCCATGTCCTGGCTTATGCCTTGGTGGACATGATCGCGAGAGAAGAAAACGCCCAAGAAAAACTCAAGATGGCCGGCGCCGGTTTCAGAGATTTCACGCGTATTGCTTCGAGTTCTCCGGTGATGTGGCGCGACATCTGCCTGTCCAATCGCGAAGCGTTGTCTCACGAGCTCAAACGCTATCGTGCTTCTTTGGACACACTTCAAAAATATATTGATGAGTCCGACGGAAAGGCTTTGGAAAGCGTTTTTGAAAACGCCGTCAGAAACCGTCGCGGCTTAGTCTTCCCCGGAAAATAAGGATAACAACGATGGAAGAAATTTTAAAACTTGATCCGATTATGAAGGTCGGAGGCTCGGTGGACTTACCGGGCTCTAAAAGCATCTCTAACCGAGCACTGCTTTTAGCGGCACTGTCCGAAGGGACAACCGAATTAAATAATTTGCTGGTCGCCGAAGATACGGAAATGATGATCGGCGCACTGGAGACGCTCGGTGTCAAACTCGAAGTTTCCAACGACGGCACAGAAGTGAAAGTGGAAGGCTGCGGCGGCAACTTCCCTGTGAAGAAGGCTGATCTTTTTCTCGGGAATGCCGGTACCGCTATGCGTCCGTTGTCTTCCTCTTTAGCGTTCAGTGGCGGCGAATACGTATTGGACGGCGTCGCTAGAATGCGTCAGCGCCCGATCGCCCATCTTGTAGAAGCATTGAATTCTGTCGGCGGCCGCCTCTCTTATCTTGGAGAGCCGGGATTCCCGCCGATCAAGATTGAACCGGCAACCAGGATTAATAGCGACATTGTCCATGTTCGCGGCGATGTTTCCAGTCAGTTCGTTTCCGGTCTGCTGATGGCCGCTCCGCTGATTGCTCCGGAACAGGGTTTGAGAATCCGCATTGACGGAGAGCTGATCAGCTCTCCGTACGTCTCACTGACGTGCCGCCTGATGGAACGCTTCGGTGTTGAGGTAAAAACTTCCGAAAAAGACTTCCTTGTGCCTCGTACTCTGTACAAAGCACCCAGCGTTTTTGAAGTAGAAGCCGATGCTTCGAGTGCTTCATACTTCCTGGCTCTCGGTGCGCTCGTCGGTCCCCTCAAAATTAACGGTATCGGAGCCGACAGCGTCCAGGGCGATGCGGCCTTCGTCGAATATCTTGTGAAGATGGGCGCCGCGGTGACCCGCGGAGAGAACTGGATCAAGACCGGTCCGAGCCGCTACGGTCATAAACTGCACGGTCTGCAGGCCGATGTTCGTCCGATTCCGGATGCAGCGATGACGTTTGCCGCCATGGCACCGATGTGCGAAGGTCCGACAATCCTTCGAGGCATCTCCAGCTGGAGAGTCAAAGAGACCGATCGTATTGCCGCAATGCACAACGAGCTTACCAAAGTCGGCTGCAGAGTGGAAAGCACGGACGACATGATCAAAATTACGCCGCCTGTAAAACTCAGAAGCGCTGTTTTTGATACCTACAAGGACCATCGCATGGCGATGTGTATGTCCCTGATTGCTGCAGGAGGCGTGCCCGTTGAGATTCGTGATCCGAACTGCGTGAGAAAAACATTCCCCGATTACTTTGAACGTCTGGCCGGCGTTGTGGAGAAATAATGAGTCAAGTTGATGTCATCGCGATTGACGGACCGGTAGCTTCTGGAAAAGGAAGCGTTTCTTCCGGCGTTGCCAAGGCTTTGGATTTTCATGTGCTGGACAGCGGCGCGCTCTATCGTCTGACGGCTCTGGCCTGCATGAACCAGTGTGTGGATTTGAGCGACGCTGCTGCGGCGGAAAAGGTCGCCCAGTCACTTAACCCGTTGTTTAAGGACGGAAAAATCTATCTGGAAGGCAAAGAGGTTACCGATGCAATCCGTACGGAAGAAGTCGGATTGAATGCAAGCAAAATTGCTGCTTATCCAGGCGTCAGAAAAGCTTTATTTGAACTGCAGAGAAGATCTGCAGTTGCACCCGGCCTTGTGGCTGACGGCCGCGACATGGGAAGCGTGGTTTTTCCCGAAGCTCGGCTGAAAATCTTTTTAACAGCATCGGCTGAGTCGCGTGCAAAAAGACGCTATAACCAGTTGAAAGAAAAAGGAATCTCAAGTAATATTGACGACCTCGTTTCCGACTTGAAGGATCGTGACAGACGTGATATGGAGCGATCTGTGGCACCTTTGAAGCCGGCAGAGGGCGCGCGAATCCTCGATTCGTCCGGCCTTACTCTGCAGGAAACGATCGATCTGGTTCTCGCCTGGTACCGCGAGAGCAAGGCTTGAAAAAGCCTCTTTACCGTGCCCCTGACGCCCATCCGGTCGTCGGGAATTTTTAACCCGTTCTGATTATTTTTATCAGAGCAAACAGTTATTTACATGACCAACACTACTACCAAGCCTACCGAATCCTTTGCCGATTTGTTCGCAGAAAGCCTTGCTAAACAAGAAATGAAGCAGGGTGAAGTTATCCCCGCAGAAGTCGTCCGCGTTGACTACAACTACGTCGTTGTTAACGCCGGCCTCAAGAGCGAATCCTTCATTCCTATCGAAGAATTCAAGAACGACCGCGGCGAAGTCGACGTTAAGGTTGGCGATTTCGTTTCCGTTGCTATCGAAAGCCTCGAAAACGGATATGGCGACACAGTCCTGTCCCGCGATAAGGCCAAGCGCCTGGCTGCCTGGATGAACCTCGAGAAAGCCCTCGAAACCGGCGAACTCGTTACTGGTACTGTTACCGGCAAGGTTAAGGGCGGCTTGACTGTGATGACCAACGGCATCCGTGCATTCCTGCCGGGTTCTCTGGTTGACACACGTCCCGTTAAGGACACAACGCCCTACGAAGGCAAGACCATGGAATTCAAGGTCATCAAGCTTGACCGCAAACGCAACAACGTCGTTCTTTCTCGTCGCGCTGTTGTCGAAGCTTCCATGGGCGAAGAAAGAGCCAAACTCCTTGAAACACTCAAGGAAGGCGCTATCGTCAAGGGTATCGTTAAGAACATCACTGACTACGGTGCATTCGTTGACCTCGGCGGTATCGACGGTCTTCTGCACATCACCGACCTCGCATGGCGCCGCGTTCGTCATCCGAGCGAAGTCCTCGAACAGGGGCAGGAAATCACCGCTAAGGTTCTGAAGTTCGATCAGGAAAAGAACCGTGTTTCTCTCGGTATCAAACAGCTCGGCGAAGATCCTTGGATTGGCATCGCCCGCCGTTACCCGCAGGGCACACGTCTCTTCGGTAAGGTCACCAACATCACCGACTACGGTGCTTTCGTTGAAATCGAAGCCGGTATCGAAGGTCTTGTCCACGTTTCCGAAATGGATTGGACAAACAAGAACGTTGATCCGAAGAAAGTCGTTCAGCTTGGCGAAGAAGTTGAAGTCATGGTCCTCGAAATCGACGAAGAACGTCGTCGTATCTCCCTCGGCATGAAGCAGTGCAAACCCAATCCTTGGGAAGAATTTGCCGCTACACACCAGAAGGGCGACACAGTTAAAGGCCAGATCAAGTCCATCACCGACTTCGGTGTTTTCATCGGCCTTGAAGGCGGCATCGACGGTCTCGTTCACCTCTCCGACCTGTCCTGGACAGAACCCGGTGAAGAAGCCGTTCGCAAGTACAAGAAGGGCGAAGAACTCGAAGCAGTTGTTCTCTCTATCGACGTGGAACGTGAACGTATCTCCCTCGGTGTTAAGCAGATGAGCGGTGACCCGTTCAACAACTTCTGCTCCACACACGAAAAGGGCTCCGTTGTCACCGGTAAAGTGAAGTCCGTTGAAGCCAAGGGTGCTGTTATCGACCTCGGTAACGACACAGAAGGCTATCTGCGCGCCAGCGAAATCGGTCCGGACCGTGTTGAAGACGCTCGCAATGTTCTGAAAGAAGGTGATGAAGTTACAGCCGCGATCACCAACATCGATCGCAAAGCTCGCTCCATCCAGCTGTCCATTCGTGCTAAAGACCAGGCTGAAACTCGTGAAGCCATGGCTAAGATGGAAGAAGACGCCCAGGCCGGTACAACCAACCTCGGCGCTCTCCTGAGAGCTAAGCTCGAACAGAACAAATAATTTATAGCGAGGTTGCAATGACTAAGTCAGAACTCATTGCGCTGCTTGCCGCTGATCCGGCAGTCATCGGAAATCATCTGACCGCTCGCGATGTTGACGATGCTGTTAATTCGATTCTGAATGCTATGACTGCCGCGTTAGCACAAGGCAGCCGGATTGAAATCCGTGGCTTTGGAAGCTTTTCGCTCAATTACCGTCCGCCTCGCGTGGGCCGTAATCCGAAGAGCGGAGATACTGTCGAAGTTCCCGCCAAGATCGTGCCTCATTTCAAGGCCGGTAAGGAAATGCGTGAACGCGTAGACAAGTTGGCTGACGATTAGTCTCGGCTCGGCATAAGTTAGTTGCCCAGGCCCGGTTGTGTAAGCAACCGGGCCGCTTTTTTTTCGGTTCTGACGCAATGAGTTGTTCTAGGACAAGGCATTTGCGAATACAATGGATTATTTTTAGAGAAAGCTGCAGGTTATCCTATGGATTTTGAGCTTTGGTACCTTATATTGGTTCCGCTTCTTTTCGCGGCCGGCTGGTTTGCCCGTTCATTCGACATCAAAGAAAAACAGACGATCGCCAACGAAAAAGACACGCTGTACAAAGGCGTGGACCTTCTTCTCAGCAATAAACAGGACCAGGCCATTGATGCCTTTATCAATCTGGTCAAACTCGATCCGGATACGGTTGAAATGCATTTTTCTCTTGCGGGGCTTTTCCGCCGCCGCGGAGAATTTGACCGCGCAATCAAGATTCATAACGTCTTGGTTAACCGTGAAGATCTGCCGAAGAAGATTCGTTCCAGAGCCCTCTATGAATTGGGCGAAGACTACCTGAAGGCCGGTCTTTGGGATCGCGCCGAAGAGTGCTTCTTAAAGCTTTCTGACACCAGTGAGAGCTATAAAACGATTGCTCGCAAGGAACTTCTGCATATCTACGAAACGGAAAAAGAATGGCAGAAGGCCATTGACGAGGCCAACATTATTCAGCGTCAAAGCGGTGAAGATCAAAGCACGCGTATCGCACAGCTTTACTGCGAACTGACGCAGCAAAATCTCTACTTTAAGAATTTCAAGGGTGCGGCTGAAGCACTCGAAAAAGCCCTTAAAGTAGATCCCAACAATAAGCGCGCCCTGATTATCAAGGGCAAGATGCTCAAGGCAAAGGGCGACATCGACGGTGCCCTGGCGACATGGAAACAAGTCGGTCAGATTTCTCCTGTCTATGGAACGCTTGTTGTCGAACAGATTGCTTCTCTGCTTCTTGAAGCCGGACGCAAAGAAGAGGCCGTTAAATATTTGGAAGACTTGTTTAAGGACGGCTCTACCACCGATGAAGTCGATACCGCAGGTATTCTGCTCGGTAAAGCCGGCAACTCTAAGGAAGCCATTACGCTGATCCAGGAACATCTGAAGACTCAGCCGACCTTGGTGGCCTTTTACCGTTTAATCGATCTGCGTTTGGCCAATGAGCCTGAAAACGAATCGCTAAAGCAGCTGCATGGTTTATTGAAGAATATGCTCAGTAAAGCGGTTCGTTACAAGTGCACAAAATGCGGCTTTGCGACCCGTAAATTCCTGTGGAGATGCCCCGGATGTCATCAGTGGGAAACCTTCCCGCCGGTCCGTCAGGAAAACCTTTCAGGAAAGTAACATGCTCGCTTGCAACCGCATAATTTGAAACAATTTCATCCAAATTTTGCGGAGCATGGCAGCATGCAATAAATGATAATTAGAGATGAAATAACAACATTTATCCAGGGATTGATCAGTAGATATGTTTAAAAGAATAGGTTTATTCCTCCTGACCAACGTAGCCGTTTTGGTTGTACTCGGAGTTGTTCTCAACATTGTTTCTGCCGTTTTCGGAATCAACTTCTCTAACGTTGCCGGGAAAGGCCAGAGCTATGGGACACTTCTGATATTTGCGGGGATTGTCGGTTTCAGCGGTTCCATCATCTCTTTGCTCATGAGCAAGACGATTGCCAAATCGACGATGGGCGTGCAGATGATTGACGTCAATCATCCGAGCACCAAACTCGAGGCTTGGCTCGTTGACACCGTTCACCATCACTCTCAGAAAGCCGGTATCCCGATGCCGGAAGTCGGTATCTATGAAGGCGAAGCCAATGCTTTCGCAACCGGCGCAACAAAGAATTCTTCCATGGTGGCTGTTTCCACAGGTCTTCTTTCCAGCATGAACAAAGAAGAAGTGGAGGCTGTCCTGGCACATGAGATCGCTCACGTTGCTAACGGTGACATGGTGACCATGACATTGATTCAGGGTGTCACCAACACCTTCGTCGTTTTCCTGTCTCGTATTATCGGTAACTTCGTGGACCGCGGCATTCTCCGCAACGAGGATGATGCTCCCGGTGTCGGTTACTACGTGACTTCCTTCATCCTTGACTTGGTTCTTGGTTTCCTGGCTTCCATGGTTGTGGCCGCTTTCTCCCGTCATCGCGAATTCAGAGCCGATGCCGGTGCCGCAAAGATCATGGGCAGCTCGACTCCGATGATCAACGCCCTGGCTCGTTTGGGCGGTGTTCCGACCGAAGAGCTTCCGGGGGCTGTCAAGGGTTTCGGTATCGCCGGTTCTATCGGCCAGCTGCTCGCTACGCATCCTTCCATTGAAGATCGTATCGCAGCTCTGCGCACACAGAACGCTCATTAATTGACAGACTGATTTCCAATCAAAAAGCCGCCGCAAGGCGGTTTTTTGTTACCCGTGTTGTCTCGTAGAGAACGAAATCGGGCTTTTTAGCAATCGTCGGAATGCTCAAAATTTGCCAATGCGACGACGATCTTTTCTCCTGAAGGAAGATCAACTTGCAGCGAGAGCTTTCCGCCAAGAATGTTCACGTATCTCACGAGATCGGACAATTTGACGTCCAAGGCGTTTCTTTCAATTTTGCTCACGGCAGACTGAGAGAGCTGAAGCTTCCTTGCGACTTCTTGTTGAGTCAAGTTCTGCTCGTATCGAAGTCTTGAGACGGCACACTGCAAAGACATCTGTCTAAATTCTGCTTTAACTTTCTTTCGGAAGGCCGGAGTTTGTGCGGAGAGATATTCTTCTAATGTAGTCATGTTCGATGCTGGCGGCAAATGAATTTTCGATAGCACATGCGAACTGAGGTGCTCATAAGAAAACAGCTCACAAATCGTGAGCTGTTTTCAAAGAGAAAGATCGAATTAACGTAGCCAGACTTTATGACCGTGTGCAAAAGCTCTGGCAACGTAAACGGCGCAAAGCCCGACAATGATACCCGAAAGTGTCAGGCCGATCGTAATGGCAGTCCAGTAACCTGCAGCGCCCATCGGAGCGGGACTTAAATAATCAGTAAAGGTAAGGATGCTTCCTAAACCCAGACCCAAGCCCCAAAGGAAGACACCGTAAATGATCATCGGCAGGAATGTGATTCGGTAGCCGCGCATGGAGAAGCTGCCGACACAGTTAACCGCGTCAAAAACGTGATAGATGGACGCAAAACCGATGAGGTAGGTACTGACCTTAATGACGTCTAAATCGCTCGTGTAGAGGCCTACAAAGAAGTATTTGCAGAAATAGAGCAGGGCAGAAACAAATACCGCTAAGCAAATGCAGAACTTAAGACATTTGTAGGTCGCCATTCTGGCGGTCTCAGGTGAATTGGCACCTAAAGACTGAGAAACCAAGACAGAAGAGGTCACACCGATGGCAAGAGGAGCCATGTAAAAGAGCGAGGTTAAGTTCGCAACGATCTGGTGCGCGGAAACGACGTCGGCGCCTAAACGAGAAATGAAAATCGTCATGAAGGTAAACGATGTCACTTCAAAGAAGGCGGAAAGACCGATCGGAATTCCGAGCTTAAGCAGGTTGGTTAAAGCCTTGCGGTTGGGCATGGAAATTCGCTTCTGGCGCATCTTGGCGTAGAAGCTGTCATAGTGCCAAATGACCCAGTAAAGGAACAAGCTCAGGAACGCATTGATGGTAGAAGAGATCGCACATCCTGCGCCTCCGAAACTCGGAATAAAGGCCCAGCCGAAGATAAAGATGTAATTGGTGACGGCTTTGACGGCCAGCATAGAGAGCGCGATCCACATTGCCACTTTGGGACGGGAAACAGCCGCGTTCATCGCCATATAAGCGCGTCCTGCCATGGCAGCCGGCAGACCGATAGCGTTGATCAGCAGGAAGTTTGTCGCAATTTCTGCAACACGACCGGTGGAGTTTGTCAGCGTCATCCACATCGGCGTATAGCACATCAGGCCCATACCGATGATGGCAAGAAGAATGGCGAGCCAAATAGTTTGGTGAAGCTCGAAGCCGATTTTTTCGTGATGTCCTGCACCGTAGTGGTGGCCGGCGATCGGAGAAAGCCCCTGCATGACGCCGACTAAAGCAACAAAGACCGAGACGGAAACGGCTAAGCCGATGGCAACAGCGGCCAAGTCGGTAGAACCAAGATGGCCGGTCATTAAAGTATCGAGTGTGGCTCCGCCGACAATGGCAACGTTGGAGATCCAAACGGGGAGCGAGAGCTTAATAATTGCCCAATAGGAAGTATCCGGCGGTTGAAGCCGGCTCAAAATTCGAGTTGACATACCAAAAAGGCAGAAACTACTTTCTGCGAATTAAGAGGAACTTTTCGCTGCTTCTCGGACGGCCTTGGAAAACATCAACAACTTCGTAGCGAAGGTCAAGCGTGTTTTCATCGTAATCTCGGTCAACGGCACGCAGAATCCAAGGTGCGTCTGCCTGCTTATCAAAGTTGACACCGCCCCAGTAATTAAAAGCAGCGATATTGCTCAAAGTTAAATGAGAAGCACCGATCTTGTCGAGCGGAATTTTGTTTTCAACGACAACTGCTTTGAAGTTGTCGACAATCGGCTTCATAGAACGAGCTCCGTCAATCAAGTTGACGAATAAGCTCATGACGATGATCCATACCGCAGTCAGGCCGGTTCCGGCCATCCATGCGCCTCTCCAGGAGAAAACCGGGTGTTTGAACAAGCGCCAGAAGACGATTGCAATCCAAAGGACCGTGGCGGTAACGGCAAGGAAGAAGAGGAAAACGGAAGTTCCGTGCGGCTCAACCTCCGGGGCTAAACGAGTAAGGGAGAAAGCCATTTTGGCCGGAACGCCTTCTGTCCAGGCGAAGAAGTAAATCCAGACGGCAATTACGGCAAGTGTATAAATAATGCCGGAATACAAGTCCAGGAAGTTCTCGCGGCTGCGTTTAAGACTGACGACGCCGAGTGCGGCTAAAACAGACAGCGAAGGAACTAAAAAGAGCAGGGTGCTGTACAGCTCGGTTCCGGTGAAGATCACGGAGCAAAGTGCAACAACCGAGAAGGAAAGCGGAATAATCAGCGGAGCCTGACGAATCTGGTCTCTCCAGGCGTAGATGCCCCACAAAGCCAAAGGCCAAAGGGGGAAGGTCAGCCAGGAAATGTTTTTAAGCAGCCAAAGGTATTCGTCAGCTGGCAGCGGAGAAAGCACGGCAAGACTGGTAGAGATCCAGCTCTTGAACCATTCTGCGGCTTCTGCGGGGAAACAGGCAAAGACCAGGATCGGCCACAGCATTGCTGTTGCAAAGGCTATCGATAAAGTCAGCACGGCGCGTTTGGAACGGCTGGTGTAGTCGGGCGTCAGGAAAATCGCGACCCAAGCGCCGAAAAAGCACCAAAGGCCGGCTCCGGGACTGCTGGCTAAGGCAATTGCGCCGATAGAAAGTCCGGCAATAATGGAACCGCGCCACAGATATTGAAGACTTAATACGATGCCGTAGAAAGCCAAGGCAGAAAAAGCGAGCAGACAGGTAACCGGTGTCAGTTCGTGGAAAGCGGAAATGATGCCGTAGGTGCCGACAGTTAAGAGAACGGCAATATCGGCGACTAAGCGGCCGTAGTCTTTGCGAGCGGCTTCACCGCCGAAGGCAAAGCTCACGGGCTGAGCTTCATCGCGTCGGGAAAGAAGATAAGTGGAATACCAAATCGCGGCCGTGGTCACTGAAAACCACAAACCTGCGGTGATATGAAATGCATCTACGTTTCCGAAAAGAGGTCCGAAAACCTTGATGCTGAGTGCTGCAAACCAGAAGGAAAGCGGTCCAACGTCGGAAGCCGGGAATCCGTTGACGTTCGGAAGAAGCCAGTCGGCAAAGGAACCGTTGGCCATGTTCCACGCAACACCGAACGAAATAAGCGACTTTCCGCTCCAGACATCCGTAGAAAAGAACAACGGCAGCACGAAGGCAACTAAAAGTGCAATCAATGCAGCTCTCGGAAGCTTACCGGCAGCCGAAGCGCTGACGACGGCCGGAGAGGAATGGTTACTTAACATCGAAGCGGTATGGTTGTAGACCTGAAAGGTGCGATTTTACTAAAGAAAAGGGCAGCCCAAAAGGCTGCCCTTCGGATCAGTATGAAACTGAAAAATTATTTTTTAGCCTTAGCAGCCTTGGCAGCTTCAGCAGAAGCGTTAAGGGCAGCAGACTTAGCAGCGAATTTCTGACGGAATTTTTCAACACGGCCGGCTTCGACGATACGTGTCTGAGCGCCAGTGTAGAAAGGATGAGATTCGCTGGAGGTATCAAGCTTAACCTGCGGATAGGTAACGCCGTCGATTTCGATGGTGTCACGAGCGTCGGCAGTAGAGCGAATAATGAAGGTCTTGCCGATGGACATATCGGTGAAGGCAACTTCACGATACTGCGGATGAATATTCGGTTTCATGTGTATTCCAAAAAATGTCGGTCGCCACCAACCTTGCGAGACCGCTCACCGTTGTGAGTCTTACGTCCGGCATGTCAGAACGTGCCTAAGTTAATAAAAACAAGGGCAAAATTATACCCAAATTTCCTTGTAAAGCAAACAGATGCCTGATTATCGGCGCATCATGGCAAAGAACTCAGCATTGTTCTTTGTCGGGCGCATCTTATCAAGCAGGAATTCCATTGCCTGGATTTCGTCCATGTCGTAGAGGAACTTTCTAAGAATCCAAATGTTCTGAAGTTCCTGCGGAGCTAGAAGCAGTTCTTCCTTACGGGTTCCGCTCTTGGCAACGTTAATGGCCGGGTAGACGCGCTTTTCAGCAAGACGTCGATCCAGATGGATTTCCATGTTGCCGGTACCCTTGAATTCTTCATAAATCACATCGTCCATACGGCTGCCGGTTTCTACCAGAGCAGTGCCGATGATCGTGAGCGAGCCGCCTTCTTCCAGATTGCGGGCTGCACCGAGAATGCGTTTCGGGCGCTGCAGGGCGTTGGAGTCCACGCCGCCGGTGAGCACTTTGCCGGAAGTCGGGACGACAGTGTTGTAGGCGCGGGCCAGACGAGTAATGGAGTCAAGAAGGATGACAACGTCTTTCTTGCTTTCAGCCAGGCGTTTGGCTTTTTCGATGACCATTTCTGCAACCTGAACATGGCGGGTAGCCGGTTCATCGAAGGTAGAGGCAATGACTTCACCTTTGACGGAACGTTCCATTTCCGTCACTTCTTCCGGACGTTCGTCGATCAGAAGGACCATCAAGATAACGTCCGGATAGTTGGCTGTAATCGCGTGAGCGATGTGCTGCATTAAAACGGTCTTACCGGACTTCGGAGAGGCAACCAGCAGAGCACGCTGACCTTTACCGATCGGAGCGAGGATGTCGATCAAACGACCGGTGAGGTTCTCGTCGCCCGAGATATTGCGTTCGAGTTTGAGCGGCTGGTTCGGGAAAAGCGGAGTCAGGTTTTCGAAGAGAATGCGGTGTTTAAGAGCTTCGGGAGGAAGACCGTTAACTTTGTCGACTTTGACTAAAGCAAAATAACGCTCGCCGTCTTTCGGAATGCGGACTTCACCTTCAACCGTGTCACCGGTATGAAGATTGAAGCGGCGGATCTGAGACGGAGAAATGTAAATATCTTCCGTGCTGGCTAAATAAGAAGAAACCGGAGAGCGAAGGAAACCGAATCCGTCAGGAAGGATTTCCAAAGTTCCGTCACCGAAAATCTGTTCGCCGGCTTTCGCACGTTTCTTCAAGATAGCGAACATGAGTTCCTGCTTGCGAAGGCGGCTGGCGTTATCAACGTCGAGCTCTAAAGCAATATCGAGAAGCTCGGAGACGTGCTTGGATTTAAGGTCGGATAAATGCATAGGAAATGAAGCTCTTGCAAATAAGGATTACACAATAATCCCAAGCGAAGAGATTTAAATAAAAGAGGAAAGAAGAATTAAGGGAGGAAGGAAGCAACGGTTCGATAAAGAGGAAATCGAACCGTTGTAGAGCAAAATTAGATGAAGTTCTTGAGGAATTCAGAGAACTGAGCGGAATTCATAGCGCCGGCCTGCTGAGCCTGGAGCTGACCGTCTTTGTAAACGGCAAGAGTCGGAATACCGCGAACGCCCAGCTGAGAAGCAACATCCTGGCACTCATCAACGTTGTATTTAACGATCTGAACGCCGTCGGGAAGGGTTTCGGCAGCTTTTTCAAGAACCGGTCCGAGCATGCGGCAGGGACCGCACCAGGGAGCCCAGAAGTCAACGACCACCACACCTTTTTGATTCAGGACGTCGTCAACAAAGCTGGCGTCTGTAACTTGTTTCAAGGCCATTTTTTAAATTACCTCCAATTATTGATTCCCTGGAACCGAAATCGGCTCCAACGGATGATGGGATACTATCACCGAGAGCTTTCAGGGCTTAACTAACAACCCCAAAAAGGTGAAACTCATGCTGGATTTTTGTAACTATACACATTTGAAGCAACCTTGAGGGCGTGTGTGTGCAACGTTAGATATTAACAATGTGTGAAAACTTCTTAGAACGTTGAGCGGACAAGGAAGGAAAAGCTAAGCGGGTGCAGGTCGGAGTTTTGAAAACGATCCAAATAGGCAGAGCTAAAAAGCGCCGCGCAGAAACTACTTTCCGGAGCGACGCTCGTTTGACTATTGGACAAGGTTAATTTTTAGCAAACGCGTACCCTTTTCGGAAAATCTTTCCTGTGTAATCGACTTTCACAAGAATGTGTTTGCTTTCAATCTGAATTTTTTCAACAACAGGTTCTTTCTGAACAAAGGCTGTTTTTTGAATTTCAAATTTACCCTGGGCGTAGGCGGCAGGATCCCAACGACCAATAAATTTAGCATTGGCCGTGCCGGAGAACGCGAGCATAAGGGCGATGAATGGAACGCTGAATCTAATCATTTTCTCCTCCTTTTCTTATAGTTAGTTCATCTTACCACTCTGAATCGTGAAAAAGGCTCTCTATTTCAGTTTCATTTTCTTTGATGGCGCAGAATTCAAATTCATATATAATTCGTAGCCGGCGAGCCCCCTCGCATGTGAATGTCGTGAATCTGGTCAGGTCGGGAACGAAGCAGCCATAGCGAAACTAGCAGTGCCGAGGTATGGTTCGCCTTTCCTTTTCAATAAGGTGCTCAAATGGATAACTTCAATATTCGCAATGCTCGTCCTCAAGATTGCCCGGTTATTGCCGAACTTATCCGCGGATTGGCCCATTACGAAAAACTTGACGACCAGTGTCAGGTCACTCCCGAACTCCTTGAAAAATGCCTTTTCGGAGACAAACCCGAATGTTATGCCGTAGTTGGCTGGCTGACGGGAAAAAACGGAACAGAAAAACCGGTAAGCTTTGCGCTTTATTTCTATAACTTCTCTACCTTCCTTGCGCGCAAGGGTCTCTACTTAGAAGATATTTTTGTACTTCCTGAATACAGACACCGCGGCATCGGCAAGAAGATGATGAATTATTTGGCGGCCAAAGCTGTGGCTGACGGATGCGGCCGATTTGAGTGGTCTGTTCTGGATTGGAATCAGCCGGCAATTGATTTCTATGAAAGCATCGGCGCTACTGTTATGCAGGAATGGCGTATTTGCCGTCTGACCGGTGAAAAACTTGAGCAATTTGCTCAAAAAGCACTTGCAAAATAAAGAGTTTAAAAAGTAGAAGGGCGCCCATAGCGGCGCCCTGTATTATATCTACAGCCTCTTACGGCTTAGCTCAAAGGTCCGGATGAATCGGAGAGTGTTTGGCCGACTTCTTTGACGTAAAGAAGTATTTCCTAACTCGATGACGAATAGGACAATCCGAGCAGAATTGAGATAGGATTATCCTCATGCTTAAAAGCTCGATAACGGGAGAACAGCTCTCCGCATAATCGGCTGAACAACATATTTCGGAATAGCCTAATGTCATACCAAGTTTTGGCACGCAAGTGGCGGCCTCATGATTTTTCTTCTTTGCTCGGACAGGATCACGTTGTTCGAGCTCTGACGCATGCTCTGACGGAAAATCGGCTGCACCACGCCTATCTTTTTACCGGCACGCGAGGAGTTGGAAAAACCACAATCTCCAGAATTCTTGCTAAATGCCTAAACTGTGTCAGGCCGGACGGGAAAGGCGGCATCACAGCAGAGCCTTGCGGAGTGTGCGAGGCTTGTCGCGCGATTGATGAAGATCGTTTCGTAGATTACATCGAAATGGACGCGGCTTCGACCCGCGGTATTGACGACATGGTTTCGCTTTTGGAAAGAGCCAAATATGTTCCGACGAATGCCCGCTTTAAGGTCTACATGATCGACGAAGTTCACCAGCTGACTTCCGCGGCATTTAACGCCATGCTTAAGACTTTGGAGGAACCGCCCGAATACGTCAAATTTATTTTGGCCACAACGGATCCTCAAAAGGTGCCGGTTACGGTTCTTTCTCGTTGTTTGCAGTTCAATCTGAAGAGTTTGTCTCCTCAGCTTATTTCCTCCCATATGGCAGAGCTTCTAGAGAAAGAACAAATTTCTTTTGAGAAGCCGGCTCTTAGAATGCTTGCTTCGGGAGCGAGAGGCTCCATGCGCGACGGACTTTCCCTCCTGGACCAGGCAATCGCCTACAGTGCAGGTAATGTTACATTGGAGTCAGTGCGCGAGATGCTCGGTACGATTGACTCGACGACACTGATTCGTTTGCTCGGCGCCTTGGCCAACCATGAGCCGAAAGAGATCATGAAGGTGGCCGACGAAATCGGTGCCCGCAGCTTGTCTTATACGCAGGCGATGAAGGATTTGGCCGTTCTGCTGCACCGCATTGCGATGGCGCAGCAGCTGCCGGAAATTCTGACCGATGAAGAACCTGACGCGCCCGAACTCCGTCAATTGGCGAGCGTGTTTTCTCCGGACGAAGTCCAGCTCTTTTATCAGATTGCGATTCATGGACGCAACGATATGGCGCTGGCACCCGATGAGTATGCAGGTTTCACAATGGCGCTTCTGCGCATGCTGGCGTTTGCTCCTTTAGAAGGAAAGATGCCGAAAAGCCTGCCTGCTGCTGTAACGCATAAAGAAGAGGCACCAGCCCTCCCAAAAACTGAGCCGGCTAAGACTGAGCTGCCGGCGCAGCAAAAAGCTCAGTCAGTAGATACTCAGCCGAAAGCTCCTGAAGCTCCGGCGGCTTCTGCAAAACCGGTTTTATCCACACAGGAGCTGGAAGGCATTCCCTGGGATCACAGTATTGCGACAGGCAAACCCGTCTTCGTTCCTCAAGGTTCGGAGTCCGCAGTTCCCAACTTAAAGAAGAAAGCGGCCGAAAAGTCAAAACCGGCAGCAGCGGCTCCGGCGGCAAAAGAAGTCAACCCTCAGCCGAAGGCGCCGGAAGCTGAGCCTTTTCCTCCGGAAATAGCAGCCGCTCCTGCTATCCCTTCGATCGACATGCCGGATGACGATGCGCCGTGGGTTCCGGAGACTGACAGCGTCCCCCCCGATGACCTCGATTGGATGGCGCCTCCGGCTTGGCCCGAAGAATATTCAGAAGAAGCCGGGGTCTCCGTGCTCCCGCCCGCTCCTCAGGAAAAGCAGAAGGAATATATTCCCGCTGAACCCGTTCAGATGAACGCGTGGCTTGAAGCCGCAGAAAAGATTCATTTGGATCCGGCGTCTCAGCCGTTAGTGACCAGCGCCGAGCTGGAGAGTTTCGACGGTCAGAATATGAAGCTCACCGTGGATTTGGAAAAACTGACAGCGCACGATATGGTTGCTAAACTTGCGGCCGAACTAAAGAAGGTTCTTGGGAGCGATGTCCTCGTCACAGTGACGACGGCACCCTCGAAATACCAGAATCTTCGTACGCTTTACGCTCAGAGATTTTTAGCAGAAAAGCAGAAAAAGCTCTCCGAGCTGAAGAAAGACAAAAGAATTCTTTCTTTCATGAAGGTCTTTAACGTCGAGCCGAAGGCAGAAGACTTGGACCTTTTAGATAAAGAAGGCAAAGTTAGAACAATTTAAATTTAAGAGGAATCAAAATGAAAGGATTTGGCGGAATGGGTCAGATGGGCCAGATGATGAAACAGGCTCAGATGATGCAGATGAACATTCAGAAAGCCCAGAAAGAGCTCGAAACTATTGAAGTCACCGGTGAAGCCGGCAACGGTATGGTTAAAGTTACGATGACCTGCAAGAACGTCTGCCGCCGCGTCATGATCGACGACAGCCTTGTCGGTGCCGATGCTGACCGCGAAATGCTCGAAGACCTTCTTCTGACGGCAATCAACGATGCTTCCAAGAAGGTCGAAGCCGAAACCAATGCCAAGATCAGCAAGGCAACCGGTGGTATGAAACTCCCGTTCTAATTCAATGGAACAAATCGGAGCAATTGCCGAACTGATAGATGCGCTGAAGAAGCTTCCCGGAGTCGGTCCGAGAGCTGCTCAGCGCATTGCTTATCAGCTGCTAAACGGCGACAGAAGTGATGCGAACCGTCTCGGAGAGGCCCTCTTAAAGGCCACTAAGACGGTGCATCGCTGTGCCCGCTGCAACAATCTGACCGACGGCGAGCTGTGCAGCTACTGCTCTTCTCATAACCGCGATGACTCTCTGCTTTGTATTGTTGAGAGCGTTGCTGATTTGATGGTGATTGAGCAGAGCCTTTCTTATCACGGCCGCTACTTTATTCTGATGGGACGCCTGTCCCCGTTAAACGGCGTCGGACCCCACGAAATCGGCTTGGACAAGCTGTTGGAACGAGCCGGTGAACCCGAAGTCAAAGAAGTTATCATTGCAACTTCTTTCACCGCAGAAGGAGAGGCCACTGCCTTTGCCGTCTCGGAACTTCTCTCCAAACACTATCCCCAATTAAAACTCACGCGCATTGCAAGAGGCGTTCCTGCCGGAGCCGAAATTGAATACACGGATGTCAACACCGTGGCGCAGGCAATGCTCAATAGACGTGTTCGTGAAAGCGACTAAAACGCTTTCTTTTCGATTCGAGCAAAAATTTTTCTTCTAAGTGTTATTACTTAGTTAGATTTCCGCACAAACGAGATTTAGGCGGTATTCTTTATCTGTAACTCAATTTTACAAACGGAAGAAAAGTGACGAATACAACAGGCAACCGAAACAACACTCCGGCAATCCCGGGGTTTGCGGCTGTTTGCGTCCTTTCTCTTAACGGTCTTAGCTTGGCTTTGGGCTTGCTGCGATTGCGCCTTAATGTCGGCTAGGACTGTTTTTGTATATATCGTTTCTTATCAACTAAATTCGTAGTTCAAAGACGGTCCGCCAAGCGGGCCTTTTTTATTATTGGGGAATAAAAATGAATAAATTCACACGCCGTACCGTCATCGCAGCTGCCTGTGCTGCTGCAGCTATGACTTTCGGGCCGATGTCCTTTGCTCAGCAAGCACCGGAAAAGAAAGACGTGACGATTGCCGTGGGCGGTAAGAGTCTTTACTACTATCTGCCTCTTTCTATCGCTGAACAGCTCGGCTACTTCAAAGACGAAGGTCTGAATGTCAAGATTGTTGACTTCCAGGGCGGCTCCCGTTCGCTTCAAGCAGTTGTGGGCGGCAGTGCAGACGTTGTCTCCGGAGCCTTTGAACATACCATCTCCATGCAGGCTAAAAAGCAGCCCATGACCGCCTTTGTTCTGCAGGGCCGTGCGCCTCAGCTGGCTCTCGTTGTCTCCAACAAGACAATGAAAGACTACAAACAGCTGAGCGATCTGAAGGGCAAGAAAGTCGGTGTAACCGCTCCGGGCTCTTCTTCTCAGATGGTTGCCAACTTCATCCTCAAGAAGGGCGGCCTCGGACCTAAGGACGTTGCTTTCATCGGTGTCGGTTCTTCTTCCGGCGCAGTTTCTGCCATCAGAAGCGGCCAGATTGATGCCTTAATTAACCTTGATCCGGTTATCACGATTCTTCTGAAGAACGGTGACGCCAAGCTCGTTGCCGACACCCGTAAAGTTAAAGAATCCGAAAGCTTCTTCGGCGGCACGATGCCTGCCGGCTGCCTCTACGCACCGGTTTCTTTCATCGAAAAGAATCCCCAGACTGTTCAGGCTCTGACCAACGCCATCGTCCGTGCTGACGAATGGCTCTCCAAGGCCACTCCGGAAGAAGTTGCCAAGGTTGTTCCGGCTTCCTACTTAATGGGCAACCGTGACATTTATCTTGCCGGTTTCGAAGGCAACCGTGACGCTCTGTCTCCGGACGGACGCTTCCCGGACGGCTGCGCCAAGATTTCTCTAGGCGCCCTTCAGACCGTGAACGATAAGATCGACCCTGCCAAGATTGATTTAACCAAGGTTTATACCAATAAATTTGTTGATGAAGCCTTAAAGAAATATCCGGCTAAATAAATAAAATAAGAGGCGGAGCCTAGGCGCTCCGCCCAAGAGAAACCGAATAACAACGAATACACAGCATTCAAGATGAATCAGCCAGCAGTGGAATTTGACGATGTGACGTGCAGTTTTGTCAGCGATGACAATAAACACTACACGGCCGTTAGAGATGTGAATTTAACAATCGGAGACGGTGAGTTTGTCAGCGTCGTCGGTCCGACAGGATGCGGTAAATCGACCGTACTTAATATGGCAGCGGGACTTTTAACGCCGTCAAAAGGAACCGTCAAGGTTTTCGGAGAGGAGCTTGTCGGTTTAAATAAGCGAGCCGGCTACATGTTCCAGGCCGAGGCATTGATGCCCTGGAGAACGGCTATTGATAACGTTTCTGCAGGTCTGCAGTTTAAGGGCGTTCCTGAGAAAGAACGCCATGAACAAGCCCGTCATTGGCTCTCGCGCGTGGGTTTGAGCGGTTTTGAAGACCGTTATCCGCATGAACTCTCCGGCGGTATGAGAAAGCGTGTTGCTCTGGCTCAGACGCTGATCATGGATCCGGACATCATTCTGATGGACGAGCCGTTCTCCGCTTTGGATATTCAGACCCGCCAGCTGATGGAAAACGAAGTGCTGGCTCTGTGGTCGCAGAAGAAAAAGGCCGTGCTCTTTATTACGCACGACTTAGACGAAGCTATTTCGATTTCCGACCGCGTGGTGGTTTTCTCCGCCGGCCCGGGTTCTCATCCGATCGGTGAGTTCTATATCGACATCGCTCGTCCGCGTGACGTGGCCGAAGTCCGTGTCACACCGCGCTTCATTGAACTGCACAACGCCATTTGGGCCGACCTTCGCGAAGAGGTGCTCAAGGGCTATGAGAACCAGAGAAATCGGGTGAAATAAAATGAAAAAAGGAAGCACACCTATTCTTCAGTCAAAAACCAAGTTAGTCACCTGCCAGCTCCTTCTGCTCGTTGCAATTTTCTTATTCTGGTGGCTGATGACGAAGCCCGGCCTCATTCCTCCGTTCATGTTTCAGGATGAGAACCAGGCCGCCTTCTTTTTCGGTGAACCGGTTCAGATCGGAAAGGTTATTTGGGACTGGTTTGCTGTTAACTTAGAAATCTATCCCAACCTTGCCGTTACGCTGACGGAAACTGTTCTTGCGTTTATTTTTGGTACTGCTGCCGGTCTTCTCGTCGGCCTTTGGCTCGCACTTGCTCCGACGGCTGCGGCGATCGCAGATCCTTATATCAAGGGTTTGAACTCCATGCCTCGCGTGATCCTGGCTCCGATTTTCGGTGTTTGGTTCGGTCTTGGCATCGGCTCTAAAGTTGCCCTCGGTATCACGCTGGTCTTTTTCATCGTGTTCTTCAACGTCTATCAAGGCGTTCGAGAGGTTAGCCCGAATGTGCTGGCGAGTGCTCGCATGCTCGGCGCCAATAAAACTCAGCTGCTCCGATTTGTTTATCTTCCGAGCGCGATGAGCTGGGTGTTTTCTTCGCTGCATTCTTCCGTCGGTATGGCCTTCGTCGGTGCGGTCGTCGGCGAATACTTAGGTTCCGCAAGCGGTGTCGGTTACCTGATTCTGCAGGCTGAAAGTACGTTTGATATCAACACGGTTATGGCCGGTATTTTGGTTCTGACTGCGTTTGCACTGGTCCTGGACTGGATGGTGTCTCTGGCTGAACACCATTTCATGAAGTGGCAGCCGAAGGGCGGCAGGAGCGAAAAGCTTTAAAACCAAAATTTCTGACTATTGGGTGCTTCGGCGCCCATTTTTGTAGCTGTCGCCGGAAAGAAAAGATTTGAAACAATTTTCTTGAGTCTGTTCTTCATGAGCAACAATCTCTTGCGAGTCGAAATTTACGGCATAGAAAATTCACGTTACCCATCATCCGTATTCATTAGTGGAAACCACGACAATTAATAAATGAGTTTTCAATGTTTGGGTGAAGATAAAGTTTTAATAAATTAGATAGTTGATTGATTTATAAGGATAGTTAGAAATTTAGGTGCAAATAAATTGAGTTTCTGAAAAGTCAATGACCACAAACAAGCGATTTTTAGTTAGAAACGTGGTTAATAGAATCTCCGAATCATTCAAAAGCAAGCATCAAGACCACTTTGTGATGTTTGCTTTCTTAATTCGAGGAGGAGAAGAATGATTCGTAAGGCTGTTTTAGGAACTGTTCTTGCCGCAGTATGCGGTGCCGCTTTTGCCGCTCTGCCGAACGTTGCTGTTTACGCGACTGGCGGTACGATTGCCGGACAATCCGCGGCGTCTGATAAAACCAATTACTCTGCTGCCAAGGTCGGTGTCGACAAATTAGTGCAGGCAGTTCCTGAACTTGCAAACATCGCCAATGTCACTAGCGATCAAGTTGCACAGATTGGCTCTCAGGATATGAGCGATGCTGTTTGGCTGACGCTTGCTAAGAAGATCAATGCTGAGTGCGGCAAGAAAGACGGTTTTGTGATTACACACGGGACCGACACGATGGAAGAAACCGCTTACTTCCTGAACCTCACGGCTAAGTGCAACAAACCGATCGTTCTGGTAGGTGCTATGCGCCCGTCGAATGCACTTTCTGCTGACGGTCCTGCTAACCTCTACAACGCCGTTGCTGTCGCCGGTGATCCTTCCGCTGCCGGCAAAGGTGTTATGGTTGTGATGAATGACCGTGTTCTCGGTGCACGTGACGTCACGAAGACAAACACAACAGGCGTTGAAACTTTCCAGAGCCCGAACGCTGGTCAGCTGGCAACGATCCATAACGGCAAGGTTCTGTGGGATGCAACACCAGTGACCAAACACACGACTCAGACTCAGTTCAAGGTCGACGGTTTAGACAAGCTGCCGAAGGTCGGTGTGGTCTATCAGCACGCAGGTGTTGAAGGAATTCAGGCTCAAGCCTTAGTTGATGCCAAATACGACGGTATCGTCACCGCCGGCGTTGGCAACGGCAACCTTCATAAGTCAACATTCCCGATCATCGAGAGGGCAGCTAAAGACGGCATTGCGATCGTTCGCTCCTCTCGTGTGCCGACCGGTTCTACAACCAAAGACGCGGAAGTCGATGACGCTAAGTACGGTTTTGTTTCGTCCGGTTCTCTGAATCCTCAGAAAGCTCGCGTTCTTTTGATGCTGGCCCTGACTCAGACTAAGGATCCGAAAGAAATCCAGAAGATCTTCGATCAGTACTAAACCGATAGGTTAAGAAGGCGATAGCCTTTTCAGAGACGGCAAAACCCGGGCAATTGCTCGGGTTTTGTCGTGTGCGCCCAGCATGGCGCACTTCTATAGGGTGCGAATCATGAACCCGCCCGATGAGGGGAAGGGTTAGCGACTCGGCAAGGGCGTAGTGGCAACACTAGGTCTGGAGGAAGCCGATAGCAAAATGCATGTTCAACGAACAGGAAGCGGATATGAGGCGGTTCAGACGGATGTGGGGGCACGACTCCTCAATATCCAATACTCATACAGGAGTCTGAGACGTAGATCCGATGGACAGGCAGGAAAGAAGTGTGTCTTACCTGGGGAGATCCGATTTGATGCCACTGGCTACGGGCTTCGCGAGGAGTTCGGATGTCAAATCGGAAGTCAGCCGAGGCCATAGTAGGGGCGACCTGAAGGGCCGAACATTAACAACGCGAGTAGAGGTGACAACTCTCATGACAAATTCAAGCGGACCTCAGAACAACGTCCTAGAGGGCGGCTGTCACGACGCAAAGCGGGCAGAACAGCGCAGTGTCGTCTACGGTAAAAGAAGGAGTAGCTAGTCATGGCGAAGTCACATTGGACGAAAGCTGAACCTAGAGGCTGTCCGCTCATCGATTTAGTATGTTTCTATCTCGACGATGCGGCGCAGAAGGTTATCAAGAACAAAGGAGCCCCCGGCATAGACGGGATAACCTATGAGCAACTTCCTAACCTTTTGCGAGTTCACGGGGAGAAGATCAGACAGAAACTCAAAAACGGTACCTACATTCCCGCTCCCGTTCGACGCGTGGATATACCTAAGCCAAACGGGGGCACACGGATGTTAGGAATTCCAACTCTCTTGGACCGAACAATCCAACAGGCCATAGTGATGACCATTGGAGACGCGTTCGAGGATCAATTCTCGGACAAAAGTTATGGGTTCAGAGAGGGACGGAACTGCCAGCAGGCAGTGCAAAGAGCTCAAAAGTACATCGAAGATGGAAATAGATGGGTCGTCGAAATGGACTTGTCCAACGATAATGTTCCCGTGTTTTTACAACAAAGCAGTTTTGCTTGCGGCACGGCTCTTTAACAATTTCTCAATGACGGTGAACGCAAATATTTAACGCTTGAGTCTGTAAGACGGTTAAGGCTTCGAATGCCTTAACCGTCCTACTCACAGCGTATTCATCTTCAGGAGTCAAGAACTTTCGCGACATAAGGCTGTAACCTCGCTTCGTTCCGTTACAGCCTATTTCACGGTTTCTTGACTCATTCAAGAGCCTGAGTTAAAAGCAAAGAGGCTTTTTTGTTTTTCATTAACGTAGTTAGACGAAATGCATAAATCGGTGCAGCCAACCGTATTCAAAAGCTGTCAGTAATAAATTCTCTTTTGAGTGCTTTAAAGAGCGAACCGGCACTAGAGGAAATGAATAGGAAGGGGTTGCTAAGGTGGGCTTAGGAGTGGCGAAGTGAGGAACTCCTGAGGTACAACCTCTGCGGCGTCAATCCTCGCGGATGCGACCATATATGCTTTTTCGACGAGCAATCGAAAGATATTAAAAGGAATCATACACAATACTCGGGTTTTGCGGGCGTGGATTTAGCTAAAAAATCATGCAGATTCACTTTGTCACTGAAGACGGAGAAATAACCGACAGACAGGTCAAAAGAGCAGAGTTCCTCGATTTCTTCAGAAACAGGAGTAAATGCCTTATCGGGATGGAAGCCTGCGGTGCTTCTCAGGATTGGGCCAGAAAGCTTGAGGCTATGGGACATGAAGTGCACTTAATGTCGCCCAAGGCCGTCAAACCATTTGTCTCGGGTCAGAAGAATGACCACAACGATGCAATCGGAATTTATAAGGCAATGTTCAACGGAGTCAGACGTGTCCCAGTAAAGTCAACAGAAATTCGCGACTTGCAAACACTCAGAAGAATCCGCTCTCAAGTAGCGAAGGATAGGATCAAGGAAATCAATCATGTCCGAGGTCTTCTAGCCGAGTATGGCATTGTGATGGGAAGGTCTGTAGCTGCGTTTAACAAAGGCATTTCTTCTGCCCTGGTTAACTTGAAGGAAAGAGGAGGTGTTTCTCCCTTAGTTGCAGAAGAACTCCGGACAACAGTTGAATCTATTAAGACAAAGACAGAAAGACAAAAAAGATTAGATCGAGAAATCGAACAATTGGCTCGAGGCTGTAAAAACTATGAGAATTTTCTCAAAACTCCCGGAGTCGGCCCATTCACGGCAGCAATGCTCTGCGTATTACTTTGTGACCCGGACATTTTTGCAAATGGCCGCCAATTTGCTGCCTACATCGGACTAGCGCCAAGAAGCCGAGGCTCAGGGGGAAAAAATGTTGTTATCGGCATACCCTCGAAATTCAATTGCGACAGCGAATCCAGGGCCGTATTTGTTGAGTGTGCTCAGGCGTTAACGCGATATAAGAATAAGTCACCCTGGATAGAAGGTATTTTGAGAAGAAAACCTAAGAAAGTCGCTGTGATAGCAATTGCGAACAAGCTTGCTCGACAAGTTTGGGCAATGGCAAACAAAGGCGAAAGCTTTAAGCAAATGACAATCCTAACGGCCTAGAGCAGAACGAATAAGAACAGAACATGAGTTAAGTCAATAGACAGATGTAAAACCGGTTACGCCGGCCTCAGAAAGACCTGAGAAGAAAAAAAGCACTAAAGATGCTGATGTCCAAAATAGGATCTGAGGTTGGTTACTCATCATGGCTGCTGCCGATGGAACCTCCTACGCAGGATAGAAGCCGTATAAGAAAACCATAATCATCCTGATTTTTTAATGTAACTGACACCAATCATCTGTTGAAATTAGTCTTGTTAGACTCACAATTTAAGCTATGACAGCCGGTCCCGGAGGTGTTCTTGTTCTTGAAGATTTTGTCAGCAAGGGCGGCAATTTATTTAATTAAAGAAAACCGTAACGGTCAAGATAGATCTGCAACTATTTGTGGGATAAGGATTATTTCAGTCCAGTGCCTTTAAAAGAATCTTGATCCGTAATTCTTCGAATGGCTTTTAAAAGTCGAATTAGAAAGTGGAACTTCTGTTTAAATAAGTAAATACCCTTGGATAATTGACACACGGGAACATAAGAAATTCTTCGACCGGGTCAACCACGATATTTTGATGGACAGAGTCAGCCGAGTCATCGACGACAAGGCAATCTTGAAACTAATCAGGCGATACCTAAACGCAGGCATCATGGAAGACGGGCTGGTAAGTCCAAGACTGGAAGGCGTACCTCAGGGATCGCCGCTCAGTCCGCTACTGTCAAACATTATGCTGACGGATTTGGATCGGGAATTGGAAACAAGAGGACTCAACCATGTCCGCTACGCGGACGACTGCAATATCTATGTGAAATCAGAGAAAGCGGCTCAGCGAGTTCTGACAAATATCACTAAATATGTAGAGGAGACACTCAAGTTGCGAGTAAATCGTGACAAGAGTGGCACCTTTCGTCCGAGGGACTCGGTCTTTCTCGGGTACACCTTCTCGAAAGCAGACTGTACACGTATTGTCGTGGCACAAAAGTCCGTAAAGAGGCTGTGGGCGAAACTACACAAGATATTTAACACTGCGCGGGGGACTTCACTAGGATGGACGATTAAAGCTATTACTCCAATCCTTAGAGGATGGAGGAACTACTATCGTCTGGACGACAGAAAGCAATACTGGGAAGAAATGGACCAAAGAATCCGACATCATCTCAGGAAACTTATCTGGATAGCATGGAAGAAACCGAAAACGAGGGAGCGAAACCTTGTGAAACTTGGAATCGATCCCGAAAGAGCTTGGAAGAGTTCTGTCAACGGAAGAGGAGCTTGGTGGAATTCAGGACAATCGCACATGAATCAAGCTATCAAGAACGACCGTTTTGTAAGATTAGGCCTGTACTCTCTCCGCTTTATGGAGATCCGTTAATGAAGCGCCCATTGCGGTACCGCACGATGGGTGCTGTGAGAGAGGGGCGGGGAAACCCGTCCCCCTACTCGATTGAAACCGTAAGGAAACTATTCGTCGATTTCGACGTCAACGGGCTTCATCGCCGGCGTACTTTCTAAATGACGGCTGACGAGTCGAACGGTATCAATCGTACGAATGGCGTTGATGATCTTCTGCAGATGTTTCGTGTCGCCCACTAAGATTGTGAGCTCGACCTTATCCACGCCGTTTTGCTGGCTCATGGCAAAGCCCGTGACGCTCGAATGCTGCTGAGCAATCATGCTGGTCAATCTTTCAAGCGTGGCATGGGTATTGGTTAATTCAATGTCTAACTTAACCGGATAGCCGCCTTTATATTGGCTGTTCCATTGCAGATCGCGCCAATTTTCAGGGTCGGTCCTCATTCCACGCTGAACGTGACTGCAGTCCTTGCGATGAACATGAAGGGTATTGGTACCGGCGATGTAATGTCCGATGATGACATCATCCATTGCCGGTGTGCAGCAGGGCGCAAGCTTGCAGATTTGGCCTTTGAGTGCTAAGACAGGTTCTTGGCTCTGTTGGACAGTAGTCGCTGTTTCGTTCCCCTTCAATGTGTAGGGGGCGGTCAATTGATGAAGAAGCAGGAGGGAGTCCTTCTGTCCCGAGCCGATTGCATCAAGCAAAGCATTCTTGTCTGTGAAACCGTTCGCCTTGCAGACGCGGGTCCAATCCTCATTGGTGACTTTTGAATAGGGTAAGTGATGAGACTTGGAAGATCTCTCCAAGAGTTTGGATCCCAGTTCGATTTTGCCTTCTTCAGAAAGGGAGCGCATATATTGGCGGATTTCAGCTCTTGCCTTACCGGTTCGAACACTGGAGAGCCAAGAAGGATTAGGCGTGGGTTTGTCGCCCTTGATGATGTTAATCATTTCGCCGTTCTTGAGTTCACGAGTAAGGGGCGCCGTTTCGCCATTAATTTCACAGCCGATTGTGCAATTGCCGAGGTCAGTATGAATTTGATAAGCGAAATCAACTGCTGTTGACCCTTTAGGCAGCTGGATAATTCTGCCTCGCGGAGAGAAGACGTAAACTCGATCGGGGAAAATATCGACTTTGATATTTTCCATGAATTCCAAGGATGTTCCGCTCTGCTTTTGAATTTCCAGCAACCCGTTGAGCCAGTCCATCGTATTGCGCTGCAGCTGGTCGGACGTGTTGCGGTCGCGGTAAAGCCAGTGCGCTGTAATACCGTCTTCACAGATGTGATGCATTTCTTCCGTGCGAATCTGGAATTCGACCATGAGACCGCCAGGTCCGATGACGGTGGTATGCAGGCTCTGGTAACCGTTAGCCTTCGGGATCGCAACGAAATCTTTGAAACGTCCCGGAACTGGTTTATAGAGTTCATGAATCACGCCTAAGGCGCGGTAGCAGTCATCCCTTGTCGGAACTAAAACGCGGAAGCTGTGCACGTCCAGCACTTCGCTAAAGCGGATCTTGCGTTCCTTCATTTTGGAGTAGATGCGCCAAAGGGATTTGTTTTTACCTTGTACGTCGCCGCGGATTTTACGAGCAGCCAGACGATCCGACGTTTCGTGATAAATCTGATCCAGAGCGTTCTTTTTGCGCATACGGGATTCAGCAACTTTCTTTTCAAGAACACGATAGCGAATCGGGTACATGTAAGAGAAGCTCATGTCGGAGAGCTCTCTATAAACAGAAAAGAGACCAAGGCGGCTCGCAATCGGAGCGTAGATATCCATGGTCTCTTTAGCAATACGGAATTTTTTATGCTGCTTAACCGCGCCCAATGTGCGCATGTTATGAAGACGGTCGGCAAGCTTAATTAGGATGACACGAACATCGCGGGACATCGCGAGCAGCATCTTGTGAAAGCTTTCCGCCTGAGCCTCTTCATTCGAAGAAAATTTGAGCTTGTCCAGCTTTGAGACGCCGTCGACAAGCTCAGCAACTTTCACTCCGAATTTTTCGCTCATTTCGATCTTGGTAATGCCCGTGTCTTCTAAGACATCGTGCATGAGACCGGCCTCAATGGTTTCGGCATCCATGTGCCAGGAGGCAAGGATTTCTGCAACTGCGATCGGATGAGTAATGTAGGGAGCACCGGAATTACGGAATTGACCTAAATGCGCTTGGTCAGCATATCGGAATGCTTCACGAATTTTCTGAACGTCGCTATTAGAGAGGTATTGACGGCAACGTTCGGCAAGCAGATTGGCAGACGCGACAGGGTTGAGTTTTTCCTCTGCGAAGGCATCCTCCTTGGGCTCCGGTTTAGTCGCCGATTTCATGCCGACGGCTGTCATGAACAAGTCTGCGGCTTTTTGTGCGTAGCTTTTTCCTGCAGTTGCGGTATTCGGGGCCATGGTTGCTCTCCTAGCTGAGGTTTTATTTTTCGTGTTTTCTTCTGCGCTTCACCAAAAAACAAAACGGGGTTCGGCTGCGAGCCGAACCCCGACTGTGCAGATAACTTCTATTATCTTATACCGTTGAGCATTTCTAAGCCTGTGACGCCCTCAGCAATTTCACGGAGTGCGGCAACAGTCGCCTTATCCTTACACTCAATCTTAGGAGTATGACCCTGAGAAAGCTGACGAGCGCGGACAGATGCTACGAGAACCATCTGGAAACGGTTCGGGATCTTTTTTAAACAATCTTCAACTGTAATACGTGCCATTGATCTAACCTATCAAATTCAGTTCGGGATTCCGAGCTGAATAAAAATATCACGACAACGAGCCGCCTGTTTATCAAAACGGAGACGGCTTGCGGTCACGATTGCGCAGAATTCATTGAGCGCATTTTCAAAAACTGAATTAATTATAACGAAGTCAAATTCACTTGCATGAGCCATTTCGGCGCCGGCGCCCAAAAGACGTCTCGTAATGGTCTGTTCGGAATCCTGTCCGCGCTTATGAAGCCTGTCTTCCAAGGCTTGGATAGAAGGAGGCAGGATAAAAATGCTTACAGCTTCGGGGAAATGTTCTCTCACCTGACGGGCTCCCTGCCAGTCAATTTCAAGAAGGACGTCGCCTCCTTTGGCCATTGTGTCCTCAATCCACTTTTTGGAAGTGCCGTAGAAATTTCCGTGAACTTCTGCAGATTCTAAAAACTCACCTCTTTCGCGGGCGGCGAGAAACTCCTCGACCGTTGTGAAATGATATTCGCGTCCGTTAACTTCACCCGGACGAGGGGCGCGGGTCGTCGTAGAAATGGAGAGTGCGATACCCGGAATTTTTGCAAGGAGTGCATTGACCAGCGAAGATTTTCCGGCGCCGCTCGGGGCGGAGACCAAAAAGAGCGAGCCTGCATTTCTCGGTTTAAAAGATTGGTTTGTCATTGAAAGACTCTTTTAAAAATAGATTTTGCAATTAATCCTGCGGCCAAATCTTACCTGTCTCAGTACGTATTTGTCGCAGTATCTCCTTGAGTGTGAGCGTATCTTTAACAAATGCTCTGATGCCTTCGTCTAATTTATAAGATGCCATTTCGTCTTCGCACATTGCGAATCTCCATTGAGCTTCCGTTAAAGGTTCAGCACGAATTGGGCTCACCTTAGCAACGTCGAGTTTTTTTTCGAATTTCTCTTCGGAGTTTGAGAGCTCTTCGATCAGTTTAGGAGAAATGGTTAGCAGGTCGCAGCCGGCAAGCGCCACGATCTGGCCTTTATTACGGAAGCTGGCACCCATGATCTGAGTTTTTGCGCCCAAACCTTTGAGGCGCTCGAAGATTTTTCTCACAGACTGAACGCCAGGGTCGTTTTCTCCGGCGTTTGCTTCTTCATCCCAATCGGCGCCGGCTTTTTTCTTGAACCAGTCGTAGATTCTGCCGACGAAAGGCGAGATCAAAGTGACACCGGCATTGGCAGCGATTTCTGCCTGAGCAACGGAGAAGATAAGCGTCAGGTTGCAGTGGATACCTTCTTTTTCCAGCACGCGAGCGGCTTGGACGCCTTCCCATGTTGCAGCGATCTTAATCAAGACACGTTCTTTATCAATGCCTTTTTCTTGATAGAGCTCGATTAAACGGCGAGCTTTGACGATTGTCTTTTCAACATCAAAGGACAGGCGAGCGTCGACTTCGGTAGATACACGGCCTTTGACGTATTTAAGGATCTCTGCGCCGAAGTTCACAAGAACGCGATCAGCGGCGTCTTCTAAGGAAACGGAATTTTCAACTGCTTCCGTTAAGAAAGCCCGATAGGCAGGATCTTTGGAAGCTTTCAGGATAAGAGAAGGATTGGTTGTTGCGTCTTGTGGTTGGATTTTTGCGATAGACGCGATATCCCCAGTATCAGCCACAATGGTCGTCAGGGAAGCTAATTGATCAAGCTGAGTCATGTCTTTTTATAACTTGGGTCAAATTTTTCTATTGTAAAACCCGAATATCTGTAAAAAGCGAATAGATTGTTCACATTCGGGAGAAAAGAAGAATTTCAGCTCTGCCGTGGCATTTACATCGATACCGTTGCCCCTTCGACCTCTACCAACAGAAGATCACAACTTCAATGTTGGATGGAAGAGGTGTAAGCGGTAAGGTCAATAACTTCGGTCTCGGTTTATCTGCCGAAGTCGGCAAGAAGTTCGGTTTGACTAAGGACTTCTTCGTCGAGCCCCAGGCTCAGTTGGCTTACTACTGGATCAAGGGTAAAGACTTCTCTATGTCCAACGGTATGAAAGTCGAACAAGGTGACTTCAACAGCTGGGTTGGCCGCTTGGGCCTCGTCGCCGGTAAAGACTTCAAAGATGCTGAAGGCAACACCAAGGCTCAGGTCTTTGTAAAGGGCGGCGTCAAACAACAGTTTGCAGGCAAGCAGAAGTTGTATGCCAATTCGGTTCAATTTAAGGATGAACTGAAGGGAACAAGCGGCTATTATGGTCTTGGCTTCGAAGCGAATCCGAACAAGAAGGTCAGCCTTTATGGTCAGCTCGAACGGGAAAACGGCAAGCATTACACGAAGGAAATCGAAGTGATGCTTGGGCTGAGATGTAAGTTCTAGCTATTGCCTCTCGGCTCTAACACACTCGGCATTCCGCCGAGTGTGCCAAAGCTTCAAGACAAAATTGAAAAGCAAAAATTTGTAGTAATTAGAACCCGCATTTCAAACTGCCTCAAAGCCCTCAACTGGAGGTCTTGACGGCAAATTTCCTCGGGTTTGGGTTCAAAGGCCGGAATGATGATTGTTCCGGCTTAATTTTTTGACTTTTCAAACTGTCTCAGAAATTATAGAAAACTCTCCTAAAAACAAACTTAAATAATCGCCGCCTAAGAACTTTCCTCTATAGCTAAAAACAGTATTTCATCTTTCAAGTCCGCCAAATACCCGTTGATATAATCAATTTCGCTCGGTCTCAAACACAACTTGAATCGAGCTTTTTTCTAACTGCGATCGGGACCGAAACGGCGTCTCGATGGCGATACGGAGTCATAGTGCATAATCATCTAATTAATGACGCCCGACCTGAAGCAGCATTAGTGCTTGCGGACGGAGCTGTTTTTAAAGGCCGGTCTATCGGCGTTTCCGGCATGGCCGTGGGCGAAGTCGTTTTTAATACGGCAATGACGGGCTATCAAGAGATCCTCACGGATCCTTCCTATACAGGACAAATCGTTACTCTTACTTATCCACACATCGGTAATGTCGGCGTAAACCAAGACGATGTGGAATCTTCCGATGTTCACGTTGCAGGCCTCGTGATCCGCAGCGAGTCTCCGGTGGTCTCCAATTGGCGAGGCCAGCGAAGTCTGACGGAATATCTCAAACAAAACGGTATCGTGGCTATCGCTGAAGTGGATACCCGACGTCTCACTCGAATCCTTCGTACGACCGGCGCACAAACCGGCTGCATCGTGGCTGCTGCTGAGGGCAAACTCACAGATAATGAAATTGCGGTTGCTGCCAAAACGGCAGCAGAAGCACCTCGAATGGTTGGCCAGGAACTGGCTTCTAAAGTCAGCACGACTTACCGCTACGAATGGGGCGAAGGTACTTGGCGCATGGACAACGGTCTAGGGCGCCCGGGGTCCTTCCAACCCGAAGACTATCCCTACAGCGTGGTCGCTTGGGATTTCGGCGTAAAAGAAAACATCCTTCGTTTAATGGCTGACCGCGGTATTCATGTTCATGTAGTGCCGGCTCGTACGACTTTTGAAGAAGCTATGGCGCTGCATCCGGACGGCATCTTTCTTTCTAACGGTCCCGGAGACCCTGAGCCCTGTGACTACGCAATTGAGGTTGCGCAGAAAGCGATTGCTGCCAAGATTCCGCTCTTCGGCATTTGTTTAGGTCATCAGATTCTGGGTTTGGCCGTCGGCGGGAAGACCCTCAAGATGAAATTCGGTCATCATGGTGCCAACCACCCTGTGGTCGATTTAGCAACGAAACGTGTTTACATCACGAGCCAGAATCACGGCTTTATGGTGGACGAAGCGAGTCTTCCTGAGAACGTACAGGTCACGCACAAGTCCTTGTTTGACGGTTCTCTCCAGGGCTTCAAATTAAAGGACGCTCCGGTTTTCTGCTTCCAGGGACATCCGGAAGCCAGCCCCGGTCCGCACGACATTCAGCCGCTGTTTGACCGTTTCATTGCAAATATTCAGAAGTACAAAGAGTCTTTATGACAGATAAAGTTCAGACAGTTAGAGCAGCGCTCCAAGAGGCCCGCAGCGGTTTAGAGAACCTGCTTTCCAATGAAGAAATGCTTGGAAAAGTAGTCAAAGCGGCCGACCTCATGGTTGCCTCCATGCAGCAGGGCGGTAAGGTTATGTCCTGCGGCAACGGAGGCTCTTTGTGCGACGCAATGCATTTTGCCGAAGAACTCTCCGGTCGTTTCAGACAAGATCGTCCCGCTTATGCGGCAATGTCACTGGCAGATCCCTCTCATATGTCCTGCGTTTCTAACGATTATGGATACGAAGATGTCTTTTCTCGTTTTGTAGAAGGCATAGGCAGAGAAGGAGACGTTCTGCTCGGTATTACAACGAGCGGAACGAGTAAAAACGTCGTCAAAGCAGCTCAAGCGGCGAAAGCGAAAGGAATAAAAGTCGTTGCTCTCACCGGCAAACCGAATACTCCGATTTGCGAACTTGCGGATGTGGCCATCATCACGCCTGCCGGTCGTTTTGCCGACCGCGTTCAGGAACTGCACATCAAAGTCATTCACATCCTCATCGAGTTAATCGAAGCTGGTATGGCTGAACCCAATCCATCCAAGGAATAAGAAATCATGCCTAAGCGCACTGACATTAAATCGGTTCTGATTATCGGAGCCGGTCCGATTGTCATCGGACAAGCCTGTGAGTTCGATTACTCCGGTGCACAGGCCTGTAAAGCTCTCCGTGAGGAAGGCTATAAGGTTATTTTGGTTAACAGCAATCCGGCGACCATCATGACCGACCCGCAGACTGCGGACGTAACTTATATTGAACCGATCACCAAAGAAGTGGTCGAACGCATTATTGCAAAAGAAAGACCGGATGCCATCCTCCCGACTATGGGCGGCCAGACGGCGCTTAACTGCGCCATGGAACTCGCAAAGAGCGGCGTGCTCGAAAAATACAATATCGAGCTGATCGGCGCTTCTCCCGAAGCGATTGAAAAAGCCGAAGACCGTCTGAAATTCAAAGAAGCAATGGACAAGATCGGACTGAGCAGCGCTCGCTCCGGTATTGCTTACTCTTTAGACGACGCTTTAAAAGTCCAGGCTAAGATCGGCTTCCCGGCAATTATTCGGCCGAGTTTTACGCTCGGCGGCTCCGGCGGCGGTATTGCGTACAACATGGAAGAATTCATCCAGATTTGTACCCGCGGCCTTGAACTCTCCCCGACACACGAACTCTTGATTGAAGAGTCCTTGCTCGGCTGGAAAGAATACGAAATGGAAGTTGTCCGCGACAGCAAAGACAACTGCATCATCGTTTGCTCCATCGAAAACTTCGACCCTATGGGTGTCCACACCGGCGACTCCATCACCGTGGCGCCGGCTCAGACGCTGACTGATAAGGAATATCAGATCATGCGTGACGCCTCTATCGCCATTCTGCGAGAGATCGGTGTCGACACCGGCGGCTCCAACGTTCAGTTCGCTGTGAACCCGAAAGACGGTCGTCTCGTCGTCATTGAGATGAACCCGCGTGTTTCCCGCTCTTCCGCTCTGGCCTCTAAGGCAACGGGCTTCCCGATCGCCAAAGTAGCAGCCAAGCTGGCCGTGGGCTATACGCTCGACGAACTCAAAAACGAAATCACGGGCGGCCGTACTCCAGCATCTTTCGAACCGACCATCGACTATGTTGTGGTCAAGACACCGCGCTTTGCTTTCGAGAAATTCCCCAAAGCCGATAAGCGCCTGACCACACAGATGAAGTCAGTCGGCGAAGTGATGGCCATTGGCCGTACCTTTCAGGAAGCACTTCAGAAAGCACTTCGCGGTTTGGAAACCGGTAAAGACGGCTTAAACGAAATCTCGACTGATCGCGCTACGATCCACCACGAGATCAGTGAACCGGGCCCCGACCGTCTTTGGTACTTGGCCGACGCTTTCCGTTTGGGCTACACCGTCAAAGAAGCTCATCGCGCCACCAGGATTGATCCTTGGTTCTTGGTTCAGGTTAAAGAGCTTGTCGATATTGAGAACCGTCTCAAGGAATACAGCCTGCCTGAGCTCTCTAAGGAAGAAATGCTTTTCCTCAAGAAGAAAGGCTTCTCCGATCGTCGCATTGCTAAGCTTCTGAAGGTCAAGGAAGACCAGGTTCGTGCTCGTCGTCACGAACTCGGAATTCGTCCGGTCTACAAACGCGTGGATACCTGCGCAGGCGAATTCCCGACGGATACCGCTTACATGTATTCGACCTACGAGGAAGAATCTGAAGTTAATCCTTCTGATCGCCGCAAGATCATGATTCTGGGCGGTGGCCCCAACCGTATCGGTCAGGGTATCGAGTTTGATTATTGCTGCGTTCATGCCTCTATGGCGCTCCGCGAAGACGGTTATGAAACCATCATGGTCAACTGCAACCCGGAAACGGTGTCCACCGACTACGACACGAGCGACAGGCTGTACTTTGAACCGGTCACGCTCGAAGACGTGCTCGAAATCATCGATGTCGAAAAACCCGAAGGCGTCATTGTTCAGTATGGCGGCCAAACACCGCTTAAACTCGCTCGCGCCCTGGAAGCCAACGGCGTCAACATTATCGGTACGTCTCCGGATTCCATTGACGCTGCCGAAGACCGTGAACGCTTCCAGCACTTGCTGCAGAATCTCGGACTTCATCAGCCCCCTAACAGAACCGCTCGCACCGAAGAAGAGGCCATTCGTTTGGCTGACGAAATCGGTTATCCGCTAGTTGTTCGTCCGAGCTACGTGCTTGGCGGTCGCGCCATGGATATCGTGCACGACAGAAGCGAACTCGAACGCTACATGCGCGAAGCCATTAAAGTTTCTTTCGATTCTCCGGTTCTTCTGGATCGCTTCTTGGATGACGCCGTTGAAATGGACGTCGATGCCGTCTCTGACGGTAAAGAAGTCAGAATCGGCGGCGTGATGCAGCATATCGAACAGGCTGGCGTTCACTCCGGTGACTCCGCTTGCTCGATTCCTCCGTATTCTCTTGATCCGGCCCTGGTCGAAGAAGTTAAGCGCCAGACCCGCGAAATGGCTCGCGCCTTAAACGTTGTCGGTCTGATGAACGTTCAGTTTGCGATTCAGCACGCCTTCTCCGATCATCCGGAAATCTTCGTGCTCGAAGTCAATCCGCGCGCTTCCAGAACCGTTCCGTTTGTTTCCAAGTCCACCGGACAGCAGCTCGCTAAGATCGCCGCCCGCTGTATGGTCGGCCAGAGTCTGGAAGAGCAGAAGCAGCCGGTAGAAGTTGAACTCGACCACTACAGCGTTAAGGAAGCCGTCTTCCCGTTTGCCAAGTTCTTAGGCGTTGACCCGGTTCTCGGACCGGAAATGCGTTCCACCGGCGAAGTCATGGGTGTCGGCCGCAGCTTCGGCGAAGCTCTCTTTAAGAGCCAATTAGGTGCCGATTCTGCGATTCCTAAGTCCGGGCGCGTCTTTATTTCCGTCAAGGAAGAAGACAAGCCTCGTCTGCCGCAGCTCGCTAAGAACTTCACGGAAGCAGGTTATCAGCTCGTTGCTACTCGCGGCACGGCCAAAGTCATCCGCGAAGCCGGCTACCGATGCGATGTGGTGAACAAGGTTTCCGAGGGGCGCCCGAATATTGTGGACGAATTGAAAAACGGCACTATCCAATTGGTGATTGCAGTCGCAGCCGAAAGCCGCTCTGAAATCGCAGATGCTTCCGCCATTCGAATTGCCTCATTGGCTAACCACGTGACTTTCTACACGGCTATGGCAAATGCCTTGGCAGTGATTGAAGGAATTCGTCATATGCAGGATACCGAGGTTTATGCGCAGCAAGAGCTGCACAAACACCTTCAGCACTAATTTCATTCTTATGAGCGCTTTCTTTCAAGAAGGCGCAATTAACCGGGAGTAAATATGCCCTTTAATCTGAAAAATCGTTCCTTACTGAGTCTTGTGAACCACACACCCGAAGAGATTGATTACTTGGTTTCATTGGCCGAAGATCTTAAGAAGGCCAAAAGAGCAGGTACGGAACGTCCTCAGCTTCGCGGAAAAAGCATTGCGCTGATTTTTGAAAAAACTTCTACACGTACTCGTTCTGCCTTTGAAGTGGCTGCCTATGATCAGGGTGCACATACGACTTTCTTTGATCCTGCTGTTTCACAGATTGGTCATAAGGAAAGTATTAAAGACTCCGCTCGCGTTTTGGGCTCCATGTATGACGCAATCGAATTTCGCGGCTTCAAGCAGGAAACGGTTGAAGAGCTCGCCGAGTATGCGGGCGTTCCTGTTTTTAACGGACTGACCGATGAATGGCATCCGACCCAGATGCTCTGCGACTTGCTTACCATGAAAGAGGCCAGCGGAAAGCGCTGGAAAGACATCTCTTTTGCTTATCTCGGAGATGCTCGCTTTAACACCGGTAATTCTCTGCTACTTGTCGGCGCAAAAATGGGCACGGATGTTCGTATCGGAGCACCAAAGGCTTATTGGCCCTCTCAGGAATTGATTGACATGTGCCGAGAATTCGCCAAGGCTTCGGGCGCAAGGATCACGATTACTGAAGATCCCGAAGCAGCGGTAAAAGGGGTGGACTTCATCCATACGGATATTTGGGTCTCTATGGGAGAACCAAAGGAAGTTTGGGATGAACGTATCGAAGCGCTTCTGCCCTATCAAGTCAATAAAAAACTGATGGAAGCTTCCGGCAATCCGAACGTGAAATTTATGCACTGTCTGCCTGCCTACCATAACACGGAGACAAAGGTCGGAGAAGCGGTTATCAAGGCTCACCCGGAACTCGCGGGCGGTGTGGAGGTGACTGAAGAAGTATTTGAGTCTCCTGCTTCTATTGTGTTCCAGCAGGCCGGAAACCGCCTTCATACAATTAAGGCAGTCTTAGTTTCCTCTTTGGCATAAACGACGGAAGAAACGTTGCTTGGGAGAAAGCGGGAGTTCGGCCCGCATCAGGAGCAATGAG
>ENA-UEQW01000155-UEQW01000155.1-human-gut-metagenome-genome-assembly--contig:-NODE-155-length-65726-cov-9.913266_pt1 | contig 65726 bp, 93 predicted proteins | sample MGYA00242947_ERZ507947 | MGnify/ENA primary metagenome ERZ507947 (study PRJEB26167, sample SAMN06115421) | human gut metagenome | host: Homo sapiens | place: China:Guizhou | collected 2015-03-17... | reverse complement strand
ACTTCCAATGTCCCGCGCGTTGCCGCTCTTTTGACAGATTCTGCCCACCGGACACCTGTAACGACAAATCGTCCTTTGCCTGCCGTTTCTTTAAATACAGCGCAGCAGTATCGTGCAACTCGCATCGGCGGAATGAGCTTCTTCGGTATCAAATCCCACATCGAAGTGCGTTTGCCTTGGTATGTTGGAAGACGTATTGTGTACTCAACGCCCTTTGCCTCGTACTCTTTGGCGCGTTTTCGCACATGATATACCGTCTCTGGCGCGTCCGCTGTCGTATGGGAATGGCATATTTCAAACGGGATTCCGGCATTTTCGGCAAGCTTGCAGATTACTGCGCTATCTTTGCCGCCGCTGTCGGTCAGCAGTAGCGGCTGCTTATACAGTTTCAACGACATTTGCGATGCAAGACGCAGGCGCTCCATTGCGGTCTGTTCCAAATCTGTCATTGCCATTCGTTACACCCCCCATTCCACCGCCACACACAGCGGGGACATTTGCCGTAGCAGGGTTTATGCATCGCTGTCACCCCATTCGTTTTCTTCGATTTGAACTACAGTCCCGTTCCGCAGATTGGACGTGCCGATGCATTCTGCTACAAGTTTGTAACAGTCATCGTGGTTAAGCAGCAGCGACAGGGTTGCCCCTATGGTGTTATCCGGCAATTCAAACGTTATTTTCATCCGGTTCGTCATCCTTTCTCTGAAAGCAAATCAGCAGCGGGTCTATCGGATCGCAAAAGCAGCAGGACTTTCCGTCCGTTATTGCTTTAGGCATTTTCTTCACCGTCCCACGTTCTGTCTCTTTTCCCCCGTCTGCACCAGTGTTCAAAGCACTGCAAATAGCCAATGTGACGACCGTCTATTGCGCACCGACACCGGATTCCGTCCTTTGTTGGATATCTGATGCAGTAGCCGCAGTTGCAGCACACACGTTTCCGCTCCTTGTTCATTCCGCACCGTCCATTTTTGCGCCGCAATGAGGACAGAACGCACTCTCGCCCATAAACGTGTTGGGGTTCTGGCAGATGGAACAACTATAGGGCTGATAAAAATCGTGTAAAACGCCCTTCCAGTCTTCCCGTTTTACGACAAGCGACACCCATTTCCCGTGCTGTGCAACTGGCGCATATTGGTTGCACTCTGCACAAGGATGATTATCAACCGCTCGACAAACGGGGTAATGATCGCAGCTTGGGCAGATGCTTTCTGCTTCTGCCTTGATTGTCTGGTGGATATCAATCATTTTCTTCGCCCTCCGCTCTCCATCCGTCCATAACCGCACCGCAATGAGGGCAGTAGGACGTTCGGTAAGCAAAACCGATTTCACAAACAGAGCAGTACTGAATATCTCCTGCAAACTCTGCGTGAAATGGCATCCACTTTCCATGCCGTACAGGCGCAACGTCGGCGGCAGGAATCCCTTCAACAAAGCACTTCAATGCGACAATTTCCGGCTTCCAAATCGTATCCATGCAAGCGTCCAGATGGTTAGTCACCGTCGCTCGCTTTATGTATTCATCCATCGTTTTCTCCTTTCGGTGCTTCATTCCGCACCGTCCATCTTTGCCCCGCAGTTGGGGCAGTAGTTCGGAACGATTCCAACGGTAGGATATTTCTCGCCGCAAATACTGCAAGTTGCTGTCTCCCAAAACCCGCCTTGTTTATCTGCCCACCACCCATGCCATACAGGAGCAACGTCGGCGGCGGGAATTTCATAGAGCGCGTTTCTTGTCGCTTCATAGTTGCCGTAAGAAAGCTGCACCGCTCTTATTGCTTCGTGCCGTGAAATGTATTCATCCATTATCTGCATCTCCTTTCGGCGGTTCGGGAAGCGGCATCCAGTGAGTAACAGCGCAATCGACCGGGCTGTTGTAAATATCGTCCGGCGTGAACTGTCGATTTTCCCACCATCCTTCCGGAACAAAATAATCGTCATTTTCTTCGCTGTACGTCCCGTAGTTTTCCAGCTCGTACCAATTCCAGATACTGTCTTGCGTCAATACTGTTCCGTCCTCGTAGATTGCAGGGCAGACAAAACGGTATCCGTTTCTACTACAGGTGACCAAAACTTGGGTTTCAGCCTTTGGCAATCTTTCCTTTACGCTTATCCATTGCGGGACGGAGACGGCGGTAGGAATTGAAAGCAATCTTCGGACATCCCTTGACGTGTGACCATCCCAAGGCTTTCCTTTGTCCAATTCCTTGCACTGAAACAGATCCCAGTCTTTCAATTCATAGTGATATGTATAACACCCTTCGTCTGTGTCGAACCCCATAATGAACCACCCCCCGCCGAAAGGAACGCTGCCGTCCTCATGCCGCTTGCTTTTCCATGCATGCGGATTATTTTTGGCAAGAGCAGCAGACAAAATGAGCCTTTGTTCATACAAGTCTGCGAAGGTGTGGTATCCATCTGAGATTTTTTCAACATCAACGGCGGGAAGCGTCATGATGGTCTGTACGTTTTTTGCGCTGCACCCGTCCTGCATCAATCGCATAACCGCCGCTTCGCGTTCGATGCATTCAGCCATTGTCATCGCCTCCGAACTTCATAAAGCAGCCCCAAAAGGTGCCCATCTTTTTACCGGAGTGGTGGCCAAACAGCGGACGTTCTCCGATAGCGTCCCACACTTTTGCAGCCGGGATCTCGTGTTCGCTCCACTTAAAGATCAGTACCCCATCCGGTTTTAAAACGCGCATACACTCCTTGAATCCGTCATGAAGCATCTGTGGCCAATCCTTGCCGAGCTTCCCGTATTTCTTGAATGTCCAGCTATTTTCACCGACATGAGACAGATGCGGTGGATCAAACACGACAAGCGAAAATGAGTTGTTTGGGAACGGAAGGTCCGTAAAGTCCGCCACCACATCGGGATGTACGATGCATTTTCTTTCGCTGTCATGCTGAGTTGATTTCCAAATGCCAGTATATTCCTCGTCTCTTCGGTCACAATAGACAGCCGCAGGATGCTGCTTGTCAAACCAGATCGTTCGGCTTCCACAAGTTACATCGAGAATTTTCTTATCCATTGTCTTCTCCTCCGTCCGTTCGCACTTCTTTTTCAAGAATTGCGTCGATAACTTCAATAGCGTCGAGAATGCCGCAGTTTTCGCTTTTGTCGTGGTCAAATATAGCGCCCTCGATGAAGCCTAACATGCGCTGAATCGTTGAAAAGTCTTTGTGTGTCATGGCGTTTTCCCCTCATAGTTGTCTTTAATGCCGTGATTTCTCCGGCAGCAGGAGCACTTCTGGTGACGCTTGCCGAGCCATTTGCAGTTGTCGCAGGAAAGTGCGTCCTCTTCGAGCATCCGCAGCCAGTCACAGTCTGCCGGTTCGCAAGGATCGTCTGGGTAGAGCTCGTTGCATAATTCGCAGATGATCGTCCGCGCTGTTTTAATTTTCGTGTACTCAGCCATTGTCATCCCTCCTCAAATAGCGCTTTGTACGCCGCCATCAAGTTTTCATCGTCTGTCTGAAATTCCGTGCAGCAGTTCCAGACCTTGGTTTTTCCGTTCTTATCTACCAGACGGACGATTTTTTCAGACGGGAACGCTTCACCAAATCGGGCATATTCCATGGCGTCCCAAATCGGACAGCCGCCATTTTCCGGGAACTCAGGGAATCCGTCATCCTCTCGGGTTTTCCCTTTGCTGCATCGTTGGCAAAAATTGTAAAGAAAAATTTCGTATTCTGTGCCGCTGCTAAACCGCGTAGATGGTTCTATTGTCATAATTCATTCTCCCTCCCATACCGGTCGGCTGTTCTTCCACTTGCGCCAGCGGATAAAGCGCCACCGGGGCGGCTCGCTGTCCAGCCACTTGTTGAAATGCGCGATAAACTCAAGGCGCAGATTGTACCGGCGCTTCTTTTCCTGTTTTTCGTTCATTTTTCGTCCTCCGTCAAAATTTCTCGGTCAAGGATTGCGTCGATTTTCAGTGGAAGCAATAAGCGCAGAGATATTATCTGGCAGTTCACACCAGAGCTCCACGTTTTTCGCAGGGCGCTCAACGTCATCGACGTGCCAATAGAAGCCGGTGGGCATCTCCTCTTCCAGCGCGTTCATAAACGGACTCGCGTGGTAATACACCTGATCGTAATAAACGTAGCCGGCGTTAAACATGTATTCCTGCACACAGAGGCATTGGCAGTCTTTGCCCGGAAGCCGATCTTTCACGCTCGTGAAGCGCAGTCCGGTACTGGCTCTTGCGAGCAATTCGTTAAAGGTCATCCCGGAGGCAATAAGCTTGTCCTCGAACTTTTTGTATTCCTGCACGTCGGTAGGGGACATTGTAGTATCCTCGTACTCTTTCAGCCGCTCCCACACCTTGCGCTGGCTGCATGCGCCATCCGGGCAGTATTTGCCCCAGCGCTCTTCACGGCATTTGGCAATGTCGCAGAAGTTGCCATCGAAAGTAAGCCGGTTGCAAGGAAGTTTTGTTTTATCTGACATCTGAGTTGCCTCCAAAATGATGCTTTGTTACGGCGATGGCAAACGGCTCAATCTCCGCACCGCCGATCCTTGTGATATCTCCTAAGTGTTTAATGAAAATCGCCTCTCTTTCAGAATGCCATCAGCATTACCGCGCCTTATCATCAGGTATGCTTCGATCCCAACGCAGACCCCCTTCGGGCTCTTCCCGGAGGTTGCTCCGCTCTACGCCAGTAATCTTTCCAAAAACAACGCCTGAAGCGTCCCTCAACAGAATTAAGCATCTGTCACCGCTCCGCTGAACCTCGATGCCGCAAGGGGCGACCAGCCCCTCAACGCCGTTCCCGCCGCTGATATCGCACGCCCCCGTGTAGTTCTCTACCTCGACCTGGGCGGCTAAAATAAACATAGCCGTCATCACCTCCTGCCCTATATGGCAATCACAGCCTTAAATTGCAACCAGTCTACTTGAAATATTAAAGTATCCCAGCAACGGCTTTACCCGTAATTATGTATGAAAAAAGTCCCGGAAACGCTCAATGAGAACGTTAGCCAGGACTCCTTTTTATTGATGTGGGCTGAATAGTTGGGGTGGGGGTGGTGCCGCGCGGGGTTACGCAACCGGTTCTTAGCGTTCAATTTTGAAAGTAGGGGGGGCGTTTGACATGTCTTAATTGATATTAAGAGCAGTTAAAAGGCCGATTCATCGGCCTTGCTTTTTCCGTCCAGGCGGGCGACAGATGATTGTTTTTCATGCACACATGAACGGTTTTTCATTTTTCACACCCTTTTTTTGCTCGGGCTGTCGCCTTTATTCTGTTGCTATGCGCCGGGCGTTGCGGTTGTTTGATCGGCTCGGCGGGCGCTTGTGCGCGTGTTCATATGGGGCGCAGCGGCTGCCGCAAGCGCCAACAGGGGGGACATATATAGATAGATATATATAGACACATATAATAGATACATATATAGATATATAATTATATATATAGCTATATAAATAACTTATAAAAAGAAGAAACAAGCAAAGAAGAAAAAGACGCAGATCCGGGCGGGACATACCGCGCCGCCGTCCCTGTCCCCCTGGACGCCGGACACTGGAGGCGGCGGCCTATGCGGCATAGGATCGGGGAAAGCTCCGGCCCATAAGCGCAGCAGCGCGCCCCAATAATATAAAAGCAGTCCGCGGCGTATGCCCCGGGCTGCTGTTTCCTCTGTATGCGCTTGTATGGCCTCTCAGCGCCGTTTTGCCGTCTCATCGGTGTAGGGGCGTTGCCGCGCCGGTGTCGTCCCTGTACGCCGTTATGCGCGCCCGTATGGCGCTAAGACGCTTGCGGACAGCTTGCCCGCTCATGCCTATAACCGCGCCTATATCGTCCGTTGTGTACCCGGCGGCCGCGCCGCGGATAATTGCGGCGTCTATATCGTCCCCGGCGGCGGCGTTGATCGCGTCGCGGATCTCTCCGGCGTCCTCGATCGGCCGCGCTGCCGCTCCTCTCATACGGGCATTGTGTGCCTTTTCGGCCGGCCCTATGTCCGCGGCGTTTGCAATTTCCTGCACGCTCCCGCCGACACTGTGCGTGTTTTCGCGGGCCTCATGCCGCAGCGCGTCCAGGGCGGCAAACAACAGTTGATCGCGCAGCGGGCGCGGATCGCCGCTCTGGAGACGGGTCTCGAGCCGTATCCAGGCGTCGCCTACCAGCTCGGCCGGCTTGCAGCCGCCGGCGGCGCGGACGTTGGCGGGCTTGAGCGCGCAGGCGGCACTGCAGGCGGCCTTGAGGGCGGCGAATTTGTCCGCGTCGCTCAGCTCGGCCCAACGGCCGCACGGCTCCAAAACGTAGGCGGCGCAAAACTCTTCAGGCGTCTTGCGGTAAATTTTCGCCAAGAGCCAAGAAAGCGCTTCAGGCGTGTTGTCCACGGCGCTGGAGCCATAGTTGCTATAGTTGATATAACGGCCGTCGTCGCTGACAGATAGCGCGACATAATAGATGTTACCGGCGCAGCCGCGGACGTTTTGCCCGTATGTCGCGCCGCTGTTGATGTTCTTGTAAATGGTCTCGAGGGTAGTCATGATTTTAATCCTTTCCGGCGCGTTGCGCCTGTCAAATGTTGCGGATCCGCTGCGCGTCACGACGGCGGGCCCGGTTGTACTCGATCTCTCCGGCGATTTTATCCAGGGCGACGGCGGCGACAGCCGCCAAAATTAAAACGATCATACGCGCGCCCCCTTAGATAAAATATAGCGCCCCGTCAATTTCGAGGCTAACGGCCTCCTGCTGCAGATCGGCGCGCATGTCGGCGCAAAAATCAATGACGGAATCCAGACCGCGCTCGAGATCCGCCCCGGCGGCATAGGCATAAACAACGGTTGTTTTTTCCTCCACAAGGCCGGCGGCGTCGCTCAGCCAATAACCGATCGCCGGGGTAGCCGTCGCGCCGCCGAAAAGATTTGACAGCGTAGCGGCCGCCATTTGGACATATCGGGCATTATCGGCGGCGGTGTTAACGCCGTTCGTGCCGGGGACATACACCGCGACGCGGTGACGCAGCGGCTGCAGTTTTTCAAGTCTCTTGTTAATCATTTTTTCGTCCTCCTCATGATCGGGGTTTTTGCCCCCTTGCAAGTATGATTATATGCCGTTTAACGGCATAAGGCAAGAGACAATTTTGCCCAAAGTTCAAAGGCTTATTTTAGATATTTTGTATATTGTTTAACAGTATAATAAATGTTATCATAACCTCGAGGGGGTGTTTTTATTGCCATTACCCAAAACGGGCAAGCGAACAGACGCGCAGCGCCGCGCCCGAAATAAATATGATGCGGCGAATATGACTACATTAGGGTGTAGGATGCGCAAAGAATACGCCGAAAAATTCAAAGGCGCGTGTTATTCAGCGGGAACGACGCCTAACGCCGTTTTTACCGCGGCGGCGGCGGATTTTATGGAAAAAAACGCAAACAATAACAAAACGTCTGGAGGTGCTGAAAATGAGTAACCGCGACATTGCGAAAACCTTAATTGACCAGATCCCGGAAACGCGGCTTTTTAACGTGATCCTCTTTTTACAGGGGGGCCGCGCTGCCGGACGCGGAAACGCCGAACGCGGAAACAGCCGCCGCAATTGCCGAGCTTGCGAACGGCGGCGGGACACGCTTTAGCGGCGACACGTCGGCGCTTTTTGCGTCGATTCTGGAGGGCTGACAGGGTGCTGGAGATTGTCTATTCCTCCCGCTTTAAGCGCGACTTGCGGCAATGCGTCAAACGTCAATAAGATTTAACCAGACTGCAAACCGTCATTGACACACTGCGCGCGCCCGCGGCGCTCCCGGCACAAAACCGGGATCACGATTTAACGGGGAATTATTCCGGTTTCCGGGAATGCCATGTTTCCCCGGATTGGTTGTTGATCTACCGCGTGGACGGTAACGCGCTGTTATTGGCCCGCACCGGATCGCATTCCGACTTGTTCAGCTGATTCGTTTAATAAGTAAAACAATGTGCAGCCCCCGGCGGACGATCCCGCCGGGGGATTTTTTGCGCCGCCGGTTGCAATTTGCCGCTGTCGTCGGCATATAGGATATAAAGCAAGCGCAGCCCCCCCCCCGGGCCCGCGCCCAGGGCCGCCGGAGGCCGCCGGCCCCAGCCAAGCCGCGCCGCCCCCAGCGCTCACGCGGAAAGAAAAACGATTTCACGGGGGCCGGGGGCGCGCAGGAGCCGCCCGCATTTCACGGGGGCCGGGCGCGCGGAGGACCGCCGAATTTGCCCGGCGGCGCATGAAAAGGAGGATTTGACCATGGCAACAGCGAATTTCAAGAGAATGGAGCATTTTCCGCTCTATGCGCACGACGACATCCGAGAGGGTTATTGCCCCCGCTGCGGCGGCTGGCACGAGCTCGAAGGCGACGCCGAGACGTGCCCAGAGTGCGGCGCGACCCTGCAGGGCATATCGGTAAATGACTACGCAATCGCCGAGCTTGTGGACGCCGTGACGCAGAGACTGGACGACCTGGCGGCTGATCTCACTTTCTGGCGTGTCTCGGTCTGCGGCGGCTACTATGGCGGCGTTCAGCTTTACGCCGAAAGCGTCTATGACGACCCCGAAGACCTGCGCCGCTATTGGAGCAACGAAGACTGCCGCGCCGAGTTTGATCTTTGCAAATCGCAGACGATCCGCGCCTGTGAGCGCGAGCAGCGCAGGGTGTGCCGGGCATTTAAGACGATCGCGCAGGAATTTAATTTTGCGTGCCTGCAAGCAATAGGAACGGCGAGCAGCGGCGAGACGTTTTACCGCGTCGCGTCCCCCGCCCCAGCTCGCGCCTGAAGCTCTGCAAAGCCGCCCCCGGAAATCTGCACAAAGGCCCCAGAGAACCACAGAAACGCCCGCCGGAACGCTGCAAAAAATCCCCCAGGAAGCCGCCGCCTCCGGGGGGAAATTATTTTTTGCGTTTGGTTGCAAAACGCGCCTATGCCTGGCATATAGGGTATAAAAGCAAAACGGAAACGCGAAAGGAGAAAGCAAAAATGAAGATCACCCGCGAGAGCATCGAAAAGAGCAGCGCCCGCATGGGCAACGGCTGGACGCTCAGCCGGTACCATCTGGTCATGTGCGGCGAGAAAGCCGCCGAGCTGCAGATCCCCATGGAGGACGGCGGATACATCCAGGGCCGAATCTACATTGACAAAAAATGGAGAGGCTACCAGGCATATGACGGCGTGCGGATCAGCGTCAACGCCTCCCGCTACTACCCGGCGCAGACCCCCGGCGTTTATGTCTCCCACGGCCTCGGCCACTGGGTGGACATTGACCGCCCGGACATGAGTAAATGCATGTTTTCGGCGGTGGAGAAGATCACGCACAAGATCACCGCAGACGACATCCGCGCCCTGTGCGAAACAGGCGCGGCAGCCCTGACCGAAAAAATGGCGGAGCTCTCCGCCGCAGCGTAAGGATGCGCAGATCATGAATAACGACATTCTCAAGAATTTTGTCGAGCAGGAGCTCAACGAACACAACAAGCGCAACAACGCCGGCCTTGCCTCCGTCGAGTTTTTCGACAGAGCAAAAACCGAAGAAGTGACCTTCCACGGCAACCACCGCGCGCAATACAACCGCCTGCTGCGGTTCTGCGCGGAGAACGGCCTGACCGTCGTTTCCACGCATCCCGGCACGCTTGCGGCTGTCGTTCGTGTAGAGACCGGCAAATAAACGCCAACAGAAGAAACGCCCCCGGCAAAAGCCGGGAGCGTATTTTTTTACGAAAAACCCCCTTGCACCCGCGCCGTACAATGAAAAGCAGAACGCGAAGGCGCCCGGCCCCGGCGGGATATTCATTTTATCTATAATATATATTCACAAAAATCTATAGAAAAAAACGCGGGAACATCGCAAAAAATTTGTTTTTCCGGTTGCAAAACGGCCGTCTGGACGGCATATAAAGCATAAAGCAAAAGGAGGTCACTACCATGACACAGAATAAAACCGAGTCCATCCGCTTCTACTACAACGGCCTGCGCGTCAACGGCGAGCGCACGCTCACCCGCTGCTGCTATACCCTGGACAACCGCCACGACGGCGCCGAGTGCGTCACGATCTACGCGAAGGGCTACGACGACCTCCCGCGCGACATTTTCCCCGTAGAGAACGACAGCGACAGCTACACCGATTATTTCGAGCACGACCGTGCCACGCTTTTCCCCGATCATCCCCTCTACAAATTCGCCCGCTATGCGGCGATGAAGGCGAACACACGCGGCAACGCCGAGAGCATCGAGCGCGTGAGCAAAGAGATCGCCGGCATGGGCCGCGAGCCGTGGGCCGGTTATATCGACGCGCGCAAGGCCAACGTTGCCCGCTGGCAGCGGGAGCTCGCCGACTTTAACGCCGCCGAAGATCCCGGCCAGCCGACCGCCGCCGACGTGGAAGCGTGCCACGCTCTCCGCCTTGCCGAAGAGAACGCCCGCCGCGAAAAAGAGCACGAGGAAGAGCTTCAGCGCCGGGAAAAGGCGCTGAACGAACAGAACAACGGCCGCCGCTTCATCGAGCAGACCGCCGCCGAGCATCCCATCGAGGAGGGGCAGCCGGTCGTGCGCATCCATTGGAGCGAGCACCCCGCGTTCTACGGCTGGAAGGATGACGAGCTCGTTCTTTCGGTCGCCGCCGCCGAGATCATTCTCAAGACATTCGACGAGCAGAAGCGCGCCGAAAACGGCGGCTATTACAAGACAAGCTTTTCCATCGAGGAGTACGGCGAAGTCGTCTATGGCGGCGGGCGCTACGACCTCGGAGACGGGGACGGCGGCCTGTGCGAGCACATCCGCGCCTTTGGCCGTCACCTGATGGAGCGCGGGCAGTTCGGGCATGGGGCAACGGAGGAGGACAAGCAGGAAGGCGCGAAGATCGTCGAATTTGCGAACCGTCTCCAGAGCTACACGCCCGGCGGCTATATTGAGAGCGTCGAGCCGGCGCCTTATATAAATACTATATTGGAAGCTCTGCAGAAAAAGAGAGAGGAAGAAGTTGACAACCTTTCCGCGCTGATCCGTCTCCTGCCGGACGAGGGTATCATCGGCATGGCCTCCGACCTTGCAAAAAACGGCTTGCCGGAGACGGCGCGGTACGTCCTCCTGCAGCTTGCGCAGCGTGACAAGAAGAAGGCCGCCGAAGCCGCGCGAAGCCTCGGATTGTGAATAAATATTCTTTATATTATTCAGTTGCAAAACGCCCGGCTGCCCGCCATATAGAGTGTACAGCCCCGCAAAGCGCGGGGCAGAAAGGGGAAAAAACATGACCGATACCGAACTTTTGGAGATGTCCGGAATTGCGATCCGGCACGGAGTGCTCAACGTTTACGAGGGGCGGAGCGACGCCGACATGCAGCGCCTGGTTGATAAAATGCTCAACGACCCCGCCGCGTATTACACCGTCGCGCCGCTGTATCCGGTGCTGCGCATCTATGCCGAGCTCCGGGAGCGCGTGGCCGCGAAGTCCTGCGGCTCCGCCATCCAGGCGGTGAAGCGCCTCATCCGGACCTGTGCCCGCAACGATATGCGCGGCGTGTGGAAAAGCGTCGACGGCTCCGCGTGGTGCTGCTGTGACGGTTCGCGGGAAGTCCGGCTGAAAAATGTCTCCGGCGTTCCCGTGCTGGAACAGAGCTTTCCGAACCTCGAAGCGCAGATCGACGACTGCGCCAAAACGGCCAGCAAGTCGCTCCCGCTCCCTACCGCCGCCGAGCTCAAGACATACATCGCCGCCGAGAAGGCCGCCGGCATCAAGCCGGATTCCATTTGGTATTGGTGGGGTGGCGATACGCCGACCGTGAATGCCGCGTTTTTGCTGGACATGGTAACGCTTTTCCCAGACTGCAAAGAGGCGCTGTACTGGGCGGAACGTCGTCCGCTGTACTTCCGCGGCGAAAACGGCGACGGCATCCTTCTCCCGGTCTACCGGCAGAAGCACACCGAGTGGGAAGCGCGCTGGAACGAGCTGCACAAAAGCGCCGGTTAACCCCGGCGCTCCGCAGAAATATATAAGTATATACACCTGAAAGTCTACACAGAAAGAGTCAGGAACCAGTTAAAGAACCGCAAAGGAGGCGGAAAATGAAGACAGAGACCATCGACATCATTATCCCCGCGCACAACTGCGCCGACACCATCGGCGACACCATCAAAAGCCTTGACCTGCAGCTGTGCAAAGACTTCAAGGCGACCGTCGTGATCGACGGCGCGGACGAAAAGCTGGAAGCCGTCGTAGAGGCTGCCGCAGACTCTCGCCCGTGGCTCCGCTGCATCAAAGGCAACGAAAACAAAGGCGCCGGCGCAGCGCGGAACCTCGGGATCATGGCGTCCGTTTCCGAGTGGCTGATGTTCCTCGACGCGGACGACCTTCTGCTCCCCCACGCTATTGCCACCATGCAGCAGGCGATACCGGAAAGACCGGACTTCGTTATCGGCAAAACCCTGCGCGAGAGCGAGCGCGGCTGCTACGAAGTCGTCGGGCGCGAACAGCTCACCTGGCTGCACGGGCGAATGTACAACTACAGCTTTCTGACCGCGCACGACATCACGTTCCCCAACGATTTGCGCATGAGCGAAGATCTGGCGTTCAATATGAAATGCGCAGAATTGGCGAAGAGCGTTCCGGAAACCTCTTGGCCGGTACATATCCAGCGCTGGAACGGAAAGTCTCTCTCACGGCGTTCCGGGGCGTCCAGAGAGCAGGCGAGGACATATATCAAGGCATGCCTGGACTATGCCGTGAACTGCGTCCGCGCAGAGCGCGAGCCGGAAGACCTGCGCCTTCTCCCCGACGCTCTCGCCGCCTGTTATTACTACTTGGATGCAGTAGAAAGATTGTTTCCGAATGACCATGAACTCTACGCAGAAATGTGCCGGGACTTTATCAAACTCGCGCAGACGGTAGAGCTTCCCCGCCTCCGCACGCTCCCCGCATGGGAAGTCCGTCTTGCCCGTTCCCTCGCGCTGCCATCGCGCCCATACGGCACGGCGTATATGCCGGAGCTGACCTTTGAGCAGCGTTTCATCAATGCGACCCTAAAATAAATATACAGGAGGAACCCACCAATGCGAGCACCCTGCATCATCAAAAGAACCACAGATCGGCACGACGGATCGACCGTCGAGTATCTGGAAACGTCGGTCCCCAAAGCGAAGTATACCGGAGACAAAACCCGCGCCCGTGTTTACGTCTACACCGGAGACGCCGAGTACATCGTCCGCACACAGCTGCGCAACGGGGCAAAGTCGTCGCAAAGCTTCACCGTCGTCACGCTCAAGGAGGGCAAAAGAAAATGAGTACAAAAGCAGTAAGACTTCTTCTCATGTTCCTGTTCGGTCAGGTCGTTCAGACGGTCGTGATGCTCATCGGCTTTGCGCTGGATATGAACTCGATCATCTGGTGGACCGTCGTTTCCGGCCTTGTGATCTTCTGCGCCGCGTGGCTCGGCGGGTGCATCGCCGCTCCCGAGGCCGTCCGCTCCAAGCGCCACGCAAAGCCCTCCGGGGGCTCTCCGATGGACGCCGCCTCAAAATATCTCGACTGACTCCCCTTGCGCGCAGCAAACAGTTCATCTATAATATTCACAAACAACATAAAAATCTGCAAACAACTTTGCGAAAAGAAAGGAAATAAAAACATGTCTGAATCCAACGCCAATTATTCCATCAACGAGCCCCGTTTCCAGCGCGTCATCAAGTACGCAACGTCCGCCTCCAAGCAGATCCCCGGCGCACTCGTGCGCGTAGCGGAGAGCGAAGAAACCGACATCAACACCGTCCGCCTGACGCTCCCCATCCCGTCCGAGATCAACAAGATCGCCGTCCATTACCTCCACAACGCCGGATTCTCCGCCGACAAGACCGAGCTCACCCCCGATGGCTTCACCTTCACCGTAGACATGACGCAGCCCTACGAAGACTGACACAATACCCCCAGAACGCACAGGCGCCCCCTGCGGTCAACCCCGCAGGGAGCGCAAAACAGCTTCAGCACGCCTCTAAAAAATTCGGGAGGAAATCAAAATGAAGAAATGTCCACTATGCGGCCACGAAATGGAAGACGAAGCGCGCTTCTGTTCTGCCTGTGGGGAGAAAATGCCGGAACCGTCTCCGGCACAAGCGCCGGTCAAAGAGGCCACGCCGTCGTCGAAAGATGGGGCACGGAAGAAGAAGTCTGCATCATGTAAGCCATTCATAATAATCGGCGTCGTAATTCTCGCCCTTCTCGCGCTCCTTGCGGATCTTCTGATTTTTGCAGACGGTCCCGAAGATGTTCTAAAGAAGGAAGTCGCAGCATATTGTGCGAAACAATTTCCGGCGCTGAAAATTGAAGAGATCGAAATCGGCGAAATAGAAAAAAGTTCGCATTCGTCCTATCGGCACGCCGAGGTTACGCTGACCATAGACGGCGCTCTGACGGTTTCCGAATACGACAATTTATACTCTCGCCTATCCGGGCAGGTGTTTGATTCTAAAATACAGGTATCCCCTCTTAAAATAATCGAAGATTCCGGAAATGACTACAAAAGCGGCTATTGGGATCGTCAGATGACCGCTGCAGCGCCATCCTCCGCGGGGAGCAGCACATCAAACCCAGGAAAAGGGTTCACCGCGGAAGACGCAAAATGGGCCGTGTACAACATGGCGAAAGAGCAGATCCCGGATTATCTGAGTTGTCCGTCCACGATGAAGATCTGCTCCTACGAAGACGCCACGATCCAAGACGCCGGCTACAACATCTGGAAGGGTGAGGGTTATTTCGACGCGGAGAACCTTTACGGAGCGACCGTCCGCGGAACGTGGAACATAACCTGCAAAATCGAAAATGGCAAATGCCATTTGGCCAAGCTGAAGATCGACGATATCGTCGTATATAACGATGGTACACAGTAACCGGAATTAAACAGAAACCAAACGCAGCAATGCGCAAAGATTCATTTGAGTCTTTGCGCATTTTTTATTTCCCCGTCGGTTGCGAAATGCCCGCCTGATTGCCATATAGGGTGTAAAGAAAGAAACGTACATAATTACGGAAAATGCACTTTTGCGCGCGCGTTACACTAAAGCCAGAGCCGCGGGAGGACGAGCTGCGGCAAAGGAGATAGATACGATGGATAAAACTTTGGAACGCGCGAGAGACATTGCCGTCCGGTTCGGGCAAGCGACATGGGGCGATCTCGTATTCCTTTCCCGGCGAGAGGAGCGCGCGGTAATGGCCGCGCTTCGGATGTCTGCGATCATGCCGGGAGGAAAAGACCGGGTAACTTCGGTTCAGTGCTTCTTGTTTTTGAACGATGACCGGAACGACCGTGGCCCGGAGGATGAGGAATTGCAAAAACACATCCGCCAGTTTCTTCAGCTGGTGGCGGGCTTTATGGGGTGGTACGGGCATGGAGAATAAGGAACTTTTATTTTTCGGTGACTGCATAGCAAAGCTAAAGGAGCTTCCCGCCGGAAGCGTGGATATGGTCCTTGCGGATCCGCCCTACGGCACGACGCGCTGCAAATGGGACAGCCCCATACCGTTCGCCCCGCTCTGGGACGAACTGCATCGAGTCGTAAAGAAAGACGGCGCCATTCTCCTCTTCGGCGGTGAGCCGTTTGGAAGCGCTCTGCGCCTCTCGAACCCGAAAGAATACCGGTACGACTGGGTGTGGCAGAAAACGTCTCCTACCGGCTTTCTGAACGCCAGACGGCAGCCGCTGCGAGATGTGGAAAACATTGCGGTGTTCTATCGTTCCCCACCGCTGTATATCCCGCAGAAGACATCCGGCCATACCCGAAAGGTGAGCTCGGCGTACAGCAAGCGGAATTGCCGAAAAGGGGAGGTCTACGGAACCTATGGCGCTACGTCCTACGACAGCACCGAGCGCTACCCGACACAGGTGCTCCGCTTCAAAAGCGACAAGCAGCGGGCAGCATTTCACCCGACGCAGAAGCCCGTGGCCCTGCTCGAATATCTTATAAAAACATACACACGTCCGGGCGATACGGTGCTGGATTTCTGCATGGGCAGCGGCTCAACCGGCGTAGCCGCTCTCCGCACGGGTCGAAAATTCATCGGGATCGAGCTCTCGGCCGAATACTACGCCGTAGCCACCAGGCGCATCACCGGGGAAATCCCCGAATAAATACTTTTTTGAAGGAAGGTAAACAACATGGAAGAAAAAGTTTTGCACAATGTCGTGCTCGTAAAGCACCTGACCAGCGGCAATGGTCCGTATCTTTTTTCTGTACCGAACGGGCGGAAGCTCAAGGAAGGACAGCCGGTTATCGTTGACACACGCAAAGGCATCGCAACGGACGGCGTGTGCGTGGCGGACAGCTTCATGGCGGACGATACATCGCTTAATGCGATGGTTCTTTTGAGTGGTGCCAAACTGCCGCTCCGCCGTGTACTCGGCGAACATCAGGTAATCATCTGGGAGGAGGAAAAGAATGAGCCGGAAGTCGCAGAAAACCAATCCGAATAAAGTGCTCTGCACGGAGGCGGATGTCCGGCGCGCCTGCAAAAAAACGTTCGACGACACGACCGACTACATCCTCACCATGATGGCGTGGTGCCTGGTGGACGATATGGGTGTCTCGGACGAATTTCTCCACATTCTCTCCCGGCGCTTCGCCTCCATCAACGAGAGCGTCGTTTCCGGCAACCTGCGCCTTGCCGAAGTGAAGCAGGCGCTCAAGGACGAGCACGACTGGGAGGTCGAAACGACCGTACACATCCGGGAGGGCTCCCCATGCTGAACCAGTATGTTCTGCAGGGGCGGCTCTGTTCCCTGCCGAAAGAAAAACTCGACATCGACGGCCGGGACTATGTGACATTCGACCTGGCGATCCCGCGCAACCGCCGGTACATGGGCGTTTTGTATACAGACTTCATCCAGTGCCGGGCAAAGGGGCGCGTGGCGGAGCTCGTGCTGTCCTCCGTCCAGCCGGGGCAGGAGATCATTGTGCAGGGAAGTCTCCGCAGCCGCTGCCAGAAGCGCGCGGATGGGTCGCGTCTCCGCTCGGAGCAGTATCTCCATGTCGAGCACGTTTTCTTCTCCCGTCCCAAAACGACCGCCGAAACAGACGCCGAGCGCAGCACAGAAGAAGCCATAGAAGTCCCGGAATCCGTGGACGGCATAGACGAATCGGGATTTTTCCCGGAAAACGAAGTATTGGAGGATACAACAAATGAGTGAGCCCAAAATGCCGCGCACCATAGCGGTAGATTTCGACAACACCCTGTTTGAAACCGACTGGCCGGATATCAAAAAGCCCATCTGGCCGACGATCAACGCCGCCAGAACCGCCAAAGAAGAGGGCGCGGAACTGATCCTCTGGACGACTCGCGAAGGCGGACACCTGACCGCCGCCCTCGAAGCGTGTGAAAATGTTGGTCTGACCTTTGACGCTGTAAACGACAACACGGAGACCATGAAAAAGCTCTGGGGCAACGACCCGCGCAAGGTCGGCGCCACAGAGTATTGGGACGACAGAGCCGTGAAGCTTATGTTCGACGCCCCGCAGCTTCCGCCCAACGCAAAGACCCAGCAGAAAAACAATGTTGTCAGCCACCCGGAGCACTACACGCAGGGAGGCATCGAGTGCATCGACGCGATCCGCGCAAGCCTCGGCGACAAGGAGTTCGCCGACTACTGCAAAGGAAACGTCATCAAGTATCTGTGGCGTTACCGGCTCAAGAACGGCACGGAGGATCTGCGCAAAGCGGCGGTATATCTCGATTGGATGATCGAGGCGGAAGAGAAAGCGGCGGCGGAATGTGCCACCTGACGGACCACGCCGTGCAGCGGACAAAGGAGCGCGTCGGTCTCCCGAAGCGCTCCGCCGAAAAGAACGCGCAGAAAGCGCTCGAAAGCGGCATCCGCCACTGCGAAACAAAAGGCAGCCTGAACCGCTACATCACCGCCCTGTATTGGAAGCAGAAGACCGCCAACAACATCCGCATCTACTGCAATAACGTATACATTTTCAATAACGACATGCTTATAACCGTGTTCCCTCTCCCGCAGAAATACCGGAATACGGTACGAAAAATCGAAAGAAAGGAACGATCTAAATGGGCTGGGACGCATTGATTTACGACGCGATACTCCGCGTAGAGAAATTGTTGAAGGAAATTCTCACGGAGGTAAGGGGCCGAAACAATGGATAAATACATGAAAAAGAGCGACGTGATCGCCTACATCCGCAAGGAAGCGAAAGAAGCACAAAGCGCGTTTGAAGAGCTGGGCGGCGAAAGCGGGATAATTGCCGAAGCCTTTGAAGATTTGGCAAATGAGCTTGAAGATTTCCCCGCCGTCTCCGTCCCGCAATGGATCAGTGTCAAGGACAGACTGCCGGAAGATGGCGAGGACGTCCTCATCTGGTACGAATACTTCCGCTATTTCCCTTATAACCGAATGTATACGACCCACGATATCGCCTACCAGTATAATGGCTATTGGGAAGATGCGGGAGGTTCACTGGGGCCGAAAGCGCGTGTGTTTGCATGGATGCCGCTTCCCGAACCACCGAAAGGAGAAAATGATGGCTAAAAGGTTCTTCCATTGCTGCCTGGATGTGCGGGGCGGCATTAGAAACGCGAAAGACCTGAAAGGCTGCATAACGGTAGACGGTCACACGCTGTTCACGGTGAAAGAAGTCAAATCATTTTTGCAGGATCATCTTAATGCCGGACATGAAGTTTTGCCGATGGGAGACTGCGACAATTTCGACTATAAAACTGGCTGCCGTGGCCATTATGTGGAGGACGGTGCGGAATGAAAATCTACAGCATTACGGTAGACGCCATGCCAAAATCCTGCGGCAGCTGTCCGCTGTGTGGGTATACAAACGATGACTTCCCTGTCTGCTACGGCGTTGCAGATAAACAAATCTGGCGCATTGAGGGAAATCCCTGCGATATGCAGTACAGGCGCAGCGATTGCCCGCTTATTGCGGTCGGAGGGCTCGGATGAAAGCCAAAAGCTACAAGCTGAAATACGTCCCGACCGTGCAGCAGCTCCGGGACGTGGGATTCCGGCCCGGCGGAGCATGGATACATGCAGAGGCGTTTATGTTTGCCGAGCGGCGCTTTGCCCACAAGCTTTCCGTGTCGATCTGCTTCTTCCCGGATCTGGATGTCTGGGACGACTTCCACAACATCCTGGTACTTGACGAAGAATTTGGGCAGCCCTATACGCCATTTTATTCCGAGAATTACAAGAAGGATATCAAGTACTTCCCGGTTCTGGAATACTGCATCCGGCAGTACAACGACTTTCTCGACAGCTTTGATTTTCTGGAAGAAGTAAAGGAGGCAGACACTTGAACACCAATTCTGGAGAAAACCGCCGTTTCGGTCTCGTCCGCTGCCCGTACTGCGGGCAGGAATTTTGGAAAAACTCGCCCAATAAACAGTACTGCTGCGATCAGCATGGCGTGCTGTACCGAAAGAAACAGGCAAAAGAGGCTTTTGCCGAGAGAGCGGCAAAAAAGCCGGCCGAATCCATCGCGGACATATCCAAAAAGGCTCGCGCAGCCGGTCTGACCTACGGGCAGTATATGGCCGCACGAGCCGTCGGGAGGCTTTGATATGCCCGATGCGCTGTACTTAGCCCTCGCTACGGCGATCGTATCGGTGGATATTGCGCTTTTGTTAGAAGCGATCGCCATTCTCCATTACCTCATCAAGCAGAAAAAGAATAGGAGAAAAGAAAATGATAAAGATTGAGAACGTTGAAACCTGCGGCTGGGAAGCCGCCATTCGGGGGATGCGGAATCCGAAGAACTCATGGGAAAACAGTATAAGCAACTACTGCGAAGAAACCGATTGCGGTGATTGCAGTATGGCTAATTTTCTACCGCGAAATAGCGGCGCCTGCTATAAAGTTTGTGTCACTGACTATGCTCTTATGGAACGTCTTCGCAACGCCGGTACTGACCACCGTAAGTTCATGCGGATGATCGCCGTTTACCTTGATATTACGGCACCGCTGTATTGGTGGAAGGAGTTTGATACCTACAAAGTGGGCACTGTTGCAAATTCCTGCTCCACGATGCACAAGATCGCGGCGAAGGAATTTGAGCTGGATGATTTCAGCCATGAACATATTATCAATTCCGTTAGCATGGGGGCTCAGGAGATTGAGGTTCGCATAAGCCCAATGCAGGCGCTGTTAACAACAATCGAATGTCTGAACTCCTATCGGGAATTATATCTCGAAACGAAAGACAAAAAGTACTGGTGGCAGCTCATCCAGCTCCTGCCGTCCAGCTACAACCAGCGCCGAACGATCATGCTGAACTACGAGGTTCTGGCGAACATCTACAAATCCCGCCGGAACCACAAGCTCGATGAGTGGCATACGTTCTGTGACTGGATCGAGACCTTGCCATATTCGGAGCTGATTATTGGGAAAGGGGAACCCGCCGGTGATTAAGCAGAAAAATCAGGCGCTGTTGAAAACCTACCGCATCACGATCACGGCGGACGACAATTCGGAGCCGCCCGCCTATATCGTCGCCTCCGCCGCTTCCAAGCGGGATGCGCTGCATAAAGCGCTGGATCTGGTCGCCCGCCGCTGCGCGGGCCCGTGTCCCTGTTCTGAGCCCAACGAATGATGCAGGAAAAGAGAAAAGACCGCCAATAAGCGGTCTTTCTCGGCTGAAGATGTTTTCGGGGATAAATGCGTCATGCCCACAAGTGGGTACGCCTTCGCAACAAGTTGCGAAAACAATCTACATTGTTCGGATATGCTCGCAGAAGTGGTCTGTCCAAAATTGGGGAGATCATCTACCGAAGAGGGTTTCCCCAAAAGTGGGGAAACCACTCAAGATGCAAAAAGTTTTAAAAAGCGCTTGACATTTCGGGCTACAAAATATACTATAGTTTTGGGCTACAAAAGGAGGTGCAAAAATGCCTGAAAAAAAGGTGGGCCGCCCAACAGACAATCCCAAAACCCTCGCTCTTCATGTGCGTCTGGACAAGGAGTGCGCGGACATTCTTCAGCGCTATGTTGAAAAAGAAAATGTAACGCGAGCAGAAGCTGTCCGTCGAGGGATTAAAAAACTGAAAGGCGACTTATAAAATAGAGCGCTGGTTCCCTTCCACAAGCACCAACGCCCTGTTTGAACACCCGGAGCAATCTCCATGGTAAATCTATGCTACCACAAGAGAGCGCTCCCGTCAACTTGAAGCGAACGAGGTTGTTCGTTCACAACATCTTAAATATAGGAGCGTTTGATTATGTCTGATTCCCTGCGCGTATTCAAAAGCGAAAAGTTTGGCACCATTCGCACAATCACCGAGAGCGGAAAGACCCTTTTCTGCGGCACTGACATAGCTCAATCTTTGGGCTATACAAATCCAAGGAAGGCAGTCCGCGACCACTGTAAGGGAGGAACGAAACGTTCCATCCTTACAAACGGCGGCATGCAGGAAATAACATTCATCCCAGAGGGAGACATTTACCGGCTCGCTGCAAAGTCGCAGCTTCCGGGCGCAGATGAGTTTGAGAGCTGGATCTTCGACGAGGTGCTTGTCACGATTAACCACACCGGCGGCTTTGTTGCCACGGAAGAATTTTTCGTGAACAGCTACTTCCCCAACGCTGACGAGCGCACGAAGCAGTTCCTGATTGCGTCTCTGAACGAAACAAAGAAACTCAACGCGAAAATCGCAGCCGATGCCCCGAAAGTTCTCTTTGCTGATTCCGTTGGCGCCAGCGAGGACGGCATTCTGATCCGTGATCTGGCCAAGCTTCTCCGGCAGAACGGTATCAACATCGGGGAAAAGCGCCTGTTTGTGTGGCTGCGTGAGCACGGATATCTTATCAAGACCGGTTCTGACCGAAATATGCCGACGCAGTACAGCATGGACCTCGGCCTGTTCCGCATCGTCGAATCTACGCGCACATCGCCCGATCATCCCCCGAAGATTTTCCGTACCCCGCGTGTCACCGGAAAAGGCCAGCAGTATTTCCTTGACAAGTTTCTGAGAGGTGAAGCGGCATGAGCGAATCCGCTTCCCTTTTCCTCCAAGCCCAGCGCGATCAGCGCACCTTCCGCCGCGCCGCAGGGCTTCTTCAGATGTTCTCCGACCTGATCTTCTACACGCTGGACGATCTCGAACATCCCCTCGACCCGGAAGATGCCAAGCGCGTCTGCGAATACTGCGAAACGACCGTCAGTTATCTTTCGGAAGACATGGCCGCGCGGGAAAAGGAGATCGTCGCGCTCTCGTTCGGCGGCTCCGGGGAAAATTTTTCTTCCGGCGGCGGTTGCAAAACGCCTGTCTGCCCGGCATATAAAGCATAAAGCAAAAGGAGGTCACGAAGATGTTTGAAAATTACGATGAGGTTGTCAGAATGTTCACCGCGCAGATGCGCCGCAACGAGTGGACGGAGGCGTCCATCGAAGCCTACACCGGCACGTTCCGCCGCTTCCGCGAGAGCATGGAGAAGAACGGCTTCTCTGAGTTCTGCCCGCAGTCGGTCGTCGCGTTCGTAGAGGACGGCGGCTGGTCCATCGTGACAACGGATCTGTACCTGACACATCTTCGTGCGCTCTCCAAGTACGGTGTGTCCATCCGCATCTTCAGCGAAAATGCCGTGCCGGATGAGCTCCGCCCGCCCAAGCGCAAGCTCGCCGCAGCACATAAGAAGGAATATTCCCACATCCTGGACGAGCAGCAGATCATGGCGCTTCTCAACGCCGAAGAGCCGGTGTATACCCGCAAGCCGCATACCTGGCTCCGTGAGAAGGCAGAGGTGACGCTGCTCTTCCAGAGCGGTCTCCGCAACTCTGAGCTGCGCGCGCTCACTCCCGCCGATCTCTTCTGGGATAAGAAGGCCCTGTACGCCCGCGTAACGAAGGGAGATAAGCCCCGTGTAGTCCCGTTCCCCTCCGCTTCGCAGGAGGCTGTCAGAGCGTATCTGAGCTCCGGTATTCGCCCGGCGGACGCGGGGGACACCGAGCCGCTGTTCGGCTGCTGTGACCGTCTCACAGGCGCGTGGAAGAGCTTGGAGCGTCAGCAGCTCTCCACGCTTATCAAGAACTATACCGCGTCCATTCTCGGCGAAGAAGCCTCCTGTCGTACCCACGCCATGCGCCACGCCTCCGCGTCGTTCCTGCTCGAAAAGGGCGCGCCCATCGAGAGCATTTCCGAAATCCTCGGCCATGCTCAGCCGTCTACGACGCGCATTTACGCGCAGCGCCTCACCAAGACAGCCCTTGCGGAAACGTTCAGCGATATCCTTGACGCACCGGTCGCGCAAAGCGCTCTGCACGCCGTCTGACGCAGTTTTGAACGGAGGTAATGTCCATTGTACTACTTCGACCACGCCGCATCCACACCGACGCTGGAATGCGCCTTAGCGGCTTTTCTGCGGGCGCCAAAAGGAAACCCGGACAGCGCGCACGCCGCAGGGCGAGCCGCAAAGAAGTCTTTGGAGGAATCCCGCGAAATCGTCGCCGCTTGTATCGGTGCAGAGCCGGAAGAGATTTATTTCTGTTCCGGCGGCACAGAGGCGAACAATCTTGTGATCCACACTATGCTCAGGCACGGTGCCGTACTTTACGGCAATACATCCCATGCCTCTGTCTGGAACATCCCGCAGTATGCTCTGAACCGCCCGGCGTTGGGGATTTCCGTTCCCTATGTGAACAACGAAACCGGGGAAGTCCTCTCCAGAAAACGCATCGCAGGGTATCACGCAGAGTATCCGCTCCTGCACCTGGACGGTGTAGCCGCTGTCGGTCAGATCAACGTATCTGTAAGAAAATTCGATTGCGACTATCTGACCGCCGCAGGGCATAAATTCGGCGCTCCGCAGGGCATTGGGTTTATCTATGCCGGGAAAAATTCTCCGCCGATCTCTCCGCTTTTCCATGGCGGCAGACAGGAAAACAGCGCTCGTCCTGGGACGCCGTCCGTGGCTCTTGCCGCGGCTATGGCCGCCGCGCTCAAATACCGCGTTGAAAACATGCGCATGGATCTTGAACGGATGTATTCGGTTCGTGACTGCATTATTGAAAACGCGCCAGGCATAGAAGGATGCCATATAAACGTGGAAGACTTTGGCTGGGATATTGTTCCGCATATTATCTCCATCCGGTTCGACGGTATCCCGTCCGCGCAGATTCTTCCCCTGCTCGATGCGCAGGGTGTCTGCTGTTCTGCCGGCAGCGCGTGTTCCGCCGGCAGCCGGGAGCCGTCCCGTGTGCTTATAGCCAGCGGATTGTCGGAAAAAGAGGCGCTGGAGACCGTGCGTATCTCCATCTGCCCGGAGACAACGCAGCACGATGCGGAGATCCTGCTTTCCGCGCTGAAAAACGCCGTGGAAAAACTCAGAAAATTATTACCTCGGGCGCGTTAATCCTTTATAATAATTTCAGAAAAAAGGGAGCCCTTCGGCTCCCTTTTTCACATAGTTACAACGATTTCCTTGCGTTTCCCCGTCAGCGTGATCGTCTGCACAGCATGGCTGGACGGCAGGAGCATCTTTTGTGCCGCATAGCCGCCGAAATTTAACCAGCTCGTCGTGGACACCACCTTGAACGGGCGCATAGACACCGTATTGTTATACGGGTTTATCTTGATCTTGCTCGGCTGCGTAACGAACGGCTTGTGCGTGTGCCCCACAATGAGGCAGTCCATTCCGTCGATGACGTAGCCGAAGCGCTCGTTGCGGTTCACTGCCGCGCCGGTATAAATGCCGCCTCCGGCGCCGTGCGTGGCCACGATGGTATACGTCGGGTTTGTCAGCCCGTCGGCTCTCGCTTTCCCCATCTGGATCTTGATGAACGCGATATTCTCGCGGTACAGGTGCTCCAGATCGAGCTTGCACATGATATCGTAGCTCGGATCGTCATCCGCGTCCTTCAGACTGCGCCGCTCGTGATTCCCGCTCACGCTGGCAAGAATACGGTCACGCAGCGGCATAAGCATCTGCGTCATCATTTTTTTCTGCTCGCGGGGGCGCATCGTCTCTTCAAAAACGTTGGATACGCTGTTGCGCGTGGCGTTGTTGATAAGATCGCCAACAAGGATAATACGGACACCGTGATCGGAAAGGACGCTCTCGCAGAAGGACGCCCATTCCTTCTCCATGTGTTCAGCAGCACCCAAATGTACGTCGCTGATGGGAATGATTGTCAGATCCGGTCGGTCTTCAAACCGGTGTACGACCATCTCAAAATCCGGAAGCATAAATCCGTCGCTCCTTATGTTGTTTCGTCTGCGTGTCAGGCAAGCAGCCGGTTCACCTCGTCCTGCACAGCTTTGACAAACCATGCGGCGAGCGCGTCCTTGCGGGCCTGTCCGTTTCCCCATTTACCGTTGATGACCTCGCGAGCCATTTTGGTGATGAACGGATCGACCGTCGTTCCCTCGGCGGGCTTCTCCGGTTCAGGCTGCGGCGTCGGTTCCGGCGCCGGTTCGGGCTGCGGCTCTGCGCCGTCCGCCTTGCTCGCAAAGTCGGGAATGCCGTAACCTCGGATGAAGCGGTCATTCACGGCAAGCACACGCTTGTTCACGGCGTTGGCGTTGTTGCCTTCGATAATGGTCATGTTATTGCCGTCGCAGTCGAGCACAATGCCTACATGGTCGGGGTGGCCGACGTTGTCGGTAGTGGCGTAGTTCGTTGCGCTGTCCTGCCAGTCGTAGAAAATGACATCTCCCGGAGATGGCACATAGGCGTCATCCTCCACCCATCTGCCCAGCTCCTGATAGAGCCGCACCATGCCCGGGCATCCGCACTCGGTCGGCATGATGTCGCGCAGCCCGCACTGGAGGGACACGGTGGACACGAACGCCGCGCACCACGGCCACGAGGCGAGCATCCGCGTGCCTCTGGGAAGCGGGCGCTGGGCGTTGTAGATGTCCAGCATCTCCTGATGCTTGGCGCTGTACTCGCGCGTCCCCAGCCATGCTTCGGCGGTGGACACGACTTTCTGTCGAAGTTCGGTTTCTGTCATTACGTTACCTCCGTTGTTGGTGTGTAGTTCGTCTTTGTTACGGTGTCGCCGCGCGTCGGGTGGAGGGTGTTGTCCTTATCCACTGTGAGCACTATTTCTCTCCTCCCTATGGATTGGCTTTGACAAGGGCTTCTTGTGCCGTTCCGTTGACATTCAGCAGAACGCGCGTCACTTGTTTTGCCGCGCCGTTCACGTTCAAATACAGAACATCGCCAAACAACGCAGGCGCGGTGAAGGTCGCGGTTTGAACGGCGACCGCGGCGCCAACGCCGCCGACCTTTGCGGTAATATTTACGCCCTCTCCGGCTTCACCGACAAAATAGAACGTGGTCGTTCCTTTTGATACGTCGAAGGACGTGTCCTCCGTGCCGGTCACGTCGCCGATATCACACCGGAGCGTCCATTTCTCCGGCGGGTAGTAAGTGCCGTAGCTGCCGTTGTCGCTCGTCAGCTCCGCTTTAATGGCAAACTGCCTGCCGTTCAGGCGGGCGATGTACAATTTGCCCGAAAGGCTCCAATGGTTCGCCCTTCCGGAAACACTCTTTTCTTGCTCCCACGCGCTGCCGCTCGGGAGCTCCGGCGCTGTGGTGCTCCATGCCATTCCGTTCACCTCACACAGAATATTGCAGGTATACGTCGCCCGGCTGCCACTCGGCGGGCGGCGTTTCGCTCGTCCCGGTGTAGATGTGCCGCACCTGATCGGCGGCAATGCCGAACTTGGTGTAGGGGATGTCGTCGGCAAGCTGGCCCGCGCCGACCGCCTTGTCCGCGATCTTCTCCGCCGTAACGACCTTGCTTCCGAGATTCGCCGTGCCCACCGCGCCGTTGGCGTTGGACAGCACGCCAAGATTTGTCCGCGCCTCTTCCGCCGTCGTTGCGCCCGTGCCGCCGTTTGCCACGCTGATGGGGTAATCCACCGCCGTTTTTACAATAAAAACGTAAGTGGAGTTGTCCGAAAGCGTGGCGGTGTACTCCATACCATCGGCAGTCTCGCCGGTTTTGGCAAAGCTCCGGATGCCGACCGTCGCCGCCACCCAGTATGTCTGCCAGGTGGGCGAAACGCCCGGTTCGATATTCGAGCAGCCCCGCTTGCACAGATAGGAACCGCCGTTGTGCGTGACAAGATTCAGCGGCGCGTAAGACGCCGCCGCGCTGTACGCGCCCTTGCTGACTATCGCAGCCTGTCCGAGATTAACTGTTGCCATGTTCGTTTCTCCTTGTACATTTAAACACTCGCCGAAACGATACCTGTCTCGGCATCAAGTGACATGACGGCAATGTTGAAATTGCCCGCCGCCGTTTGGATAAGGCCGCCATCGTCGCTGAGCGACAGAACGGAACCTTCCGTATATGGGTCAAAGTGGCTCCAGAGAAGCGCCCCCGTTTCGATATCGATATCCAGCATCGTATATATCACGCGGTCGTCGATGACCGGGGCGATTTTCCGGATGAGCGTCGCCATGCCGTCGAGCATCGTCCCGCTCGGCACCGTGACGCCCTGTTCCTCTATGGCAGCCGCTATGTCTGCCTTGGCGCTGTTTATCCGGTCGATTTGTGAAGGAATACCGGGCATTGGCTTCCCCTCCTTCGCTTAAATGGCCGCCAGCGCCTTTTCGATGTCGTCCGTCAGAGATACCGTTCCGCTGCCGGAATGCTTTCCGGCCGGTATGGTATAACTCGTAACGGTCAGTCCGTCGATGGTCGCCGTGACCGTTCCCTGATCCGGCATCGTGCCTTCGACCTCCACGGCGTTCCCGTTGGCGTCAAGGGAAATGGCCGTTTCCCCTGCAAGGATGTCTCCGGTCTCCGCCGTTGCGTTGGAGGCGTCGCCGAATTTTGCGGGAATAGCTTCCACAGTGAACTTGCTGATTACCTTGCCCGCCGTCGGCGTCATGGTCTGCGCCGTTGTTTTCGGTGTGGCGGTCTTTTCTTCCAGAACAATGCTCACCTTGCCGGAGCCGGAATGGTTGCCTTTTGGGATGGTGTAAGACTGCTTCCCCGTAGTAGCATCCAGCGTGGCCGTCACCGTTCCGTTTTCCGGCAGAGTACCGGCGATGGTCTTGCCCGTCGCGTCAACGATGATCTTGTTGACGAGAACGTCCGCCGCCGTCGCGGTAACGCCGCTCACGTTCTGGTACGCATCCGGTATGGGCTTTACCGTCACGGACGACAGGCCGTATTTACCGGCGTCCGGCGTAACGCTCTGCTGGCTTTTTGTCGGAGTGATCTCCTTCGCCTGAAGCACATAGTTGCCGCCACCTGCCACGCCGAGGACCGTTCCGGAACCGCTGTGGTATCCGGCAGGGATCGTGTAGCTGTCGCCCTCCTTGACTTCGGCGGACACGGCGCCGTTGTTCACAATGCCCGCGATCGCCGTGGCCAGCTTGTCCAGCGTATCGGCCGACAGCGCAAGCCCAAGGTCGATCAGTTTGTCGCGGATCGTGTTGCGTGCGGTCTGTATTCTGGTGATTTCCGTGGATGTGGACACGTTGTTCCCTCCTTATATTTCCGCAAGCAGCGCGTTGATGTTCCCTATGGATTCGCTGACCGCTGCCGATGTGATGGGGTGTTCGTTGCCTTCCTCCGGTGTCTGCGCCTTCACGAGGCTCACAACGCCGTTCTCTGTGGAGAAATCGTCGCTGAACGTGAGATCCGTATCGATGCCGGGGTTCGGCTTGGGATCGTCGGGGTTCTCCGGATTATCGGGGCTCGGCGCCGTGCCGGAAATGACGTCGGCAACAGTCGTTATCTGCGGATAGTCGTTCACGCTTACCGCGTTGATCGTCATCGTTCCCTGCTGTCCGAGCGGGCGGGTGAACCCCTGTACAACGAACCGCTCCGCGGGGTGTCCCTGCTTGTCGTTGCGCACCACCGTCACGATCTCGTTTTCCACAATGTGGAACATCTGTGTTGAGGTAATCGCCACCTCTTTCGTGAGCGCCGTGGTTCGCTTCAGTTTCCACTCTGCATAATCGCGGCATATCTCGTCCGAATAGTAGTTCGGCATTTCGAGCCGCTGCGTCTTTAGCCCGATGCGGCTGATGCAGGTGTCGGAGGCAGGGTCGCGGTTTTGCACCCGCGCCCGCGCCGTCCGTCCTTCGTCAGATGTTGCCCCCGCAATAATGATGTCGTTGTAGACCTCTGTATTCCGGAATGTATACTCCGCGCCGAGAAACTGCTTTTCCGCGTCGGTGAAGTTCCACAGCACCGGCTTCGTAGCATCGGCGATATCGTCCTGCGATGGGTCAACAATGAGCCTTCCGATATGGTTATATCCCACCCACGCCGCCAGCATCTCGCACAGCCCCAGAACCACGTCTGCAAGCGTTTCATTGTCTGAGGAAAGGTATGTATATGGCGTCGTCGTAAGCGGCCACAGCGTGCCGTCTGAGAGCGTCTGCGTCATGTGGTTGTAATAGCCGGTAAAGATCGGCTTGGTCGCATCGAGAGGGCTCGTCCCGTTGTTGTCCATCGTGAACCGGTCGAGTCGGAGCACAGAGTCGATGGCCTCGAAAATGTTGGTTCCCGCCGCCACCGAGTACGCGCCCTCCAGATTCCCGCGGAGCGTGCCGTCCAGATTCGCCCATTTGTCCGTCAAATGGTAGGTAACGGTCTTCGCGTCCGGCGTGACCGTCTCCTTCGGCGTGACAATCTCGAAGACCCCCTGAGGGATGAGATATTCCGTCCCGTCCGGCAGAAGCAGCCCTTCCAGAATGCGGATCTGCTGCCCGAACCATATCTGCCCCACGGCGTAGTTGTATTCTTCGTCCAGATTGGAGAGCGTGATATCCGCCTGCCGGCGCGCGCCGTTCTGAAGATTGCAGGAGATCGCTCCCTGCTGGAGAAACGCGCCCGACCGCCGGTTTTTATAGTCGTTGTCGAGCGCGTATCCCACACTGCCGCTCGGGGTCAGAAATTCCAGGCGCGTCACCTTTGTGAAATCGGTCTTCAGCGCGTTCAGATACGCCGCATACCGGTTCTCCGCGCCGATAATCGTTTTGTCGCTCATGCCGCATCCCTCCTCAGCGGACGGTAGCCGTCAGCGTCCCGGTATCGGCGTCGAGCGCCATGCGGGCCGGAGTGAAGGAGCCGTTCGCCGTCTGAATGAGTGCGCCGTCCTCGTTGAGCGATAGCACAGAGCCGTTTTCGTAAGGCGTGTCCGTCGTCCAGAGCAGCCGTCCCGTTGCCGGGTCGATGGTGATCGTCGTGAACACGATGTTGTCCGTCGGGTAAAACTGGCTGCCGTCTGCGGAAACGATGGAAACGCCGTCCGTACTCCCGACCTCAGCCCAGGAGATCGTCCCCGTCTGCGGCATCACCCGGCTCTTGTAGTCGATGCTGATCGCCGTGGCGCTCGCCGTGTGGATGCGGAGGAAGTGTCCCTTCGGGTTGAGAAGAAACAGCGTATTATCTGAATTGCTCAGCGCCATGAGTGCGTCGAACTGCTTCACGGTGTCCTTGTACGCCTTGCCGTTGATAAATCCGCCGATGAACCCGGAAAGCGTTCCGGCAAGGTAATTGGAGGCGTCCGGCTGTCTCGTGGGATACCGGGTGAAGTTGCGTTCGAGCGTCGGCGTATTGTTGTTGGAAACGGACCCGGCGCTCACTCCGTCCTTGCCGTACCGGAAAAAGTACGCCGCAACAACGTTGTAGTACTGCGTCTGCGCGTCGTATTCCGTCTCAAGGATCGCCCAGAACCAGAACTGTACCGGCGCCTCGTTCGACACCATCGGGGTCGTGAGATAGACGAGCGCGCCTTCGGGGAAAACGTAATACACATACGATTCCCCGGATTTGGCGCTGTAGTCGCGCAGCTCGCTGACGTTCGCGCCGACATAGGCCAGCTTCTTGAGCTTCGTATCGCCCACCGTTCGGCGCAGCACCGTATATCCCTGTGCCAGAACATCCGGCGTCCACTTGACATAAACACACGGTTCGTTGGCAAGCTGGCACGCCGTCACGTTGCCGGTCGTCTCGCTCACGGTATAGGAAACATTGAAGTCTACCCACCCCGTCGTAACGCTCACGCCGTTGGCCGTCTCCACGGTGCATTGGATGGAGTAGGCGTTCCCGGTGAGAAATCCGTTATAATCGACCCGCAGCTCGCCTGTTCCGGAGATTTTCCCCGTATCCACAAACGGGTTCGCTGTATCGTCCTTATCGGCAATCCGCCAACGGACCCAGTTGATGGAATCGCCCTGCGCCTGAGAGTACGTCGCCGTGAAAGAATATTCCTTTACGCTCACCGGAGAAGGGATCGCATTGATGGAGAGCGTCGGTGTGCTTCTGGCAAGGAAAAGCGCCGGTGTCGTCTGAAGAACATATTCATCGCCGCCGCTGTAGGCTGTACCTGTCAGCTCCGTTCCGGCGGCTTCTGCCGCCCTGGTAACGGTCAGCGTGTAGAAAAATCCGTTTGCCGTCACAGCGAGAGTATGGTTTTTCGTGCTGTAGCGGATGGAGTCGCCGGAGGCAAGCGCCCGATCGAGCGTGAAAACGGCATATTCCGTGTCGCTGATCCGGAAATAATACTGTCCGGCGGCTACCGCTCCGCTCGCCGTGTACAAAACGCCCGCGTCATTGGAGGCGAACCACTGTACGATGAGCATTTTGTATTCGTTGCCGTTTGCCATACCTGCGGCGCTCATATTTGCCGCCTCGATCTGCGCGGCGAAAAAAGCAACGTCTCCGGCGTAGTTCACGCCCCACCACGGCGTGGAAAGCGTGGTTTTTCCCGTGCTGTAAAGCTTTGTGGAGGCGGTATCGTTTTTATAAAGCGTGATCTGATAGGCACTCATCGGGGAATCGCCGCTCACCTGCCAGCTCACGTCCATGTCCTGCGAGATGTCTACGCATCCGCTTCCGTTGATTTCGTCCGGGGAGATATTGGATGGTTGATTGAGCATTGTTTCACCCCTTTATGCCGGTCCGGAGCCGAAGAACCACGCCTTCGCGTTGCTCATCGACCCCCACCAGACCACCAGCACCGTGTCCCCCACGGCGGCGGAGGCTACCTCCGCCGCGTAGGGTATCTTTATCTCCTGTGCCCCGAAGGGCTGTCTCACGCCGATGACCTTCCCGTCCGGCGCGGTCGTAACGTCGTACCGCTCTGCGCGGAGAGCGTTTGCCGTCTCCTGCCGGCACAGCCGCGCCACATGGCTCCGCATCGCGTCCCAAAAGGCTTTGGCATCCTGCATCATACGATTTCCGTCTCCTTTCAGGTGAGATTCAGTATCCGCAGCTGCCGCGCAAGCTCTCCGAGCGTCGTGGTGTTCGCCTGCTGCTCGGTAAGGTTGATGCCGCCCGGGAACGAATATACCGTGTCGTGGCTGTCCGCAGTGGCTCCGTAGGCGTTCGTCGGCGCCGTGGGTATTCCGGAATTGGGCATGCCGTAAACCGCGCCCAGAGCCCGCGCGAAAGCGTCAAACTGCGCGTTCGGCGTCGGCGTGAGGATTTTGGCGGAAAGCGCCGGTCCGAGAACGATCTCGTCCTCGCTCGTGGCCTTCACGCCGCCCATGCCGCGCAGCACGCCGCCGGAGTCGTAGCCGGGAAGCTTCCAGCCGGACGGGTTCGTTGCGATAAAATCGGCGATCAGCTCCGCAAGAGACTTGACATTGGCCGTCTCGCCCTTCTGCCGGTCGGTGCCGGATCTGGCGACATCCGCCAAAATGTCCGCGATCTCTCGCAGCGGCTCTTCCACGGACTCAAGGATCTCTTTCCACTTGTTTTCCAGCTCGTCGTACCGGGCGTTAACCGCGTCCTGCTGCGCCTTGATGGCGGCAACCGCCGCGTCGTATTCCTGATCCTTTCGGAATTTGTCGAGCGCATCCTGCGCCTTCTTGAGCTGGTCTTTGGCGCTCTGCACCGCCTTCTGGTCGGCGATCCATTCCCACTGGCCGGTAGCGGCGTTGTACATGCGCACATTGCGCTCCGCCTGCGCGTTGGCAAGCTTTGCCTGCGCCTCCGTAACAGCGAGGATCTTCTCCTCGAGCTCCAGCCGGTCTTCCTCGGTGTCTCGCGCCTTTTTGAGCGCTTCCAGCTGCGCGTCCAGATCGGCAAGTTCGGCTTTGCGGGCTTTTTCCGCTTCGTCGAACTTCTTGTCCATCGCTTCCTGCAGCTCTTTCCAGTATTCGCTGTTGCCTCCGCCGCCGGATCCGCCGGAACCGCCGCCTCCGCCGCCGTTCCCGCCGGCATTCCCGGAAAGGCCGGGGACATAAAACTTGCCCTTGTCGGGGTTTCCGAGCTCTCCCGTCGGGTCGTAGTAGCCTCTCGCCGCCGCCCGAAACAGGCCGTCCGGCCGCTGTCCATGCAGCATCCGGCGTGTCTGCGGCGCCGTGTATACCATCGCGCCGGGTGCCAGCATCGTGACCGTAGGCTCGCCGCCTCCGGCAATACGCGCCGTGCTGCCTTCCTGAATGATCTCCGGTCCCTGCTCGTTGACAAGCGTAAGGCCGCCGCCGGAGCTCTTGCCGCCCGAGGCTTTGTGTCCTATATTAAATCCCGCGATGTTCGCGCCAATGCGGACCGTCCAGTTTTTCCCGGTCAGGCCGGACAGTGTGGATTCTACTTCCTGAATAGCCCCCAGCGCTGGTACGGCATCGGCCATGAGCTCGATATTTACATCTTCGGGCAATGAATCAACGGACTCGGATACCTCATCGAGCGCGCTTTCTGTCGCCTCGAAAGTGATTCCATCGATGCTCTGAAGCGTAGAAACAAGCCCGTCGATTTCCTCCTGACTTTTTCCGGCTTCGCTCAATCCTTTGCGGAATTTGTCAAGATCAACATTTTGCGTCCCGTCTGCTGCCTTCGTCAGCGCGCCTACGTCTTCGGCGAGTTTGAGTGCCTGATCGCCCGCGTTGTAGATTTCCGAGCCGTAGACACCCATGGCCTCCGCCCAGGATAGGATAACGTCCTCCGAAACTCCGGTGTAATCCGCCAAATCTTGCAAGCTCTCAACAGTGAAGTTGAGTCCGCTGTCCGTCTTTTCAAAAGACGCCAGCAGTTTTCCGTTTTCGTCGCGGAGTTTTCCTTCCGCATCCGCCGCATTATAGAGCCACTGTGCAAACCCAGCGCCGGCATCCTCTCCGCCGCCGCTGAGCATGGCTTTCAGACCTTCAAGCCCCTGAATGTATGCCGCCATTTTCTGCGGATCATTTTCGAGAGCTTCGCGCTCCTTATCAGATAGGAACAGACCATAACCCGCCTGCGCCGTGTTGCTGTTGATGCGCCCGTTGGCGAGCTCCTCCATGGTTTTCGCGTAAGCGTCCGCCATGTCCTGGAATCCGTCGTCCTGATCGGACGCCGCCGCCTTCTTAAAGCTGTCTATCGCGCTGGCCGCGTCCTTTACGCGGTCAGAGAGCGATTCATAGGACTCCGCCTGTTTATCCACTGCGTCCGCATTGTCGGAAGCTGTGTCTGTGCTGTTTTCTGTCTCTTCTGTTGATTCTCCCGTTAAATGGTTGAGAGTACTAATGGCGCTTTGCAGCTGCTCCCACGCCCACAGTGCTCGTTCGTCTGCCTGATTCAGCTTGAGCCCTGCGTCCTGTGCCTCTTCCAGGACAGTGGCGTATCCTTGATACTGCTCGCTAAGTGCTTCCAGCCCAGCCCGATACTGTGAAAGAGTTTTCGCGCCGGTCTGGTAGTAGTCGCTATTTAAGGCCCCAAGCTGGTTTAACAGGGTGTTCTTGTTTGTCGCGTCTGCACCCGCGCTCATCCAGACATAATCGGGAGTCGCCCTTTGATCCTCGAGCCGTGTTCTTATTTCTTCTCTTTCGGTATATAGCGCCTGCCGCGCCAGTTCCTTTGTTTGTTCCCATAGATAGTTAAGGCGGAGTTTTTCCTGATCCGTCAACTTCTCGCCCTTTGCTATAAGCGCGTCGCGTTCATTCGCTGCTTCCTGCCAGGCGCTGCGGAAGTCTTCTGACGTTGTCTCGTCTCCGCTAAACAACTCGACTAATGTACTTAAAGCGCTGTTGACATCATCGAGAAACGCTTTGAATTTATCGGACCCGGCGATTGTCTGGACAAGGTCTGTCCAGGTGTTTTTGAGGATATTGGCTTTGGATTGCCAGCTTGTGAGCATTGTGCCCACTTCGTTGTCCGCGCTTCCGGCAGCGTCTCCCAGAGACCCCAGCATCTTCTTGTAGGTATCAAAACCTTCAACGAGCGCGACGAGCGAGTTGGTTCGGAGCTTTCCGCCAAGCCCGGACAGCATCTCCATGAGCTGCTGCTCCGTCAGCGCTCCTTCTTTCATCGCCTTGGAAAGCGCGGCAATGGCTTCCATCGGATTGATGATCTCGCCGGTCGCCCTCGCTGCCTCAACCACGTCACTCGCGTAAACTTCCAGAACGTCGCTGAGGCTCTGGATCTCTTCTTTTGTTACGGTGACGCCTTCCTCGACCTCCGTCGTGGTATCACCCATGATGTTGAGGACGATGGCGCGGAACGCGCGCGCCGCTTCGCTGCCGGACACCTGCGTTTTCGCCGTGATCGTTCCGAGCGCGGCCAGAAGCTGTTCCTGCGTAATGTGCGCCTGCGCCGCTACAGAGGCGACGATAGGCATGCCGCTCGCCAGTTTTTCGATGCTTGTCGCATAGTGGTTGTCGATCTCGTTCGCCTGATCTACGATGAGAGACAGCGCCTCCACGGAGCCGCCGAGCTGATACGCGGCGTCCATGGCGATAAGCATTTTATTGGCCGTCTCGGAATTGATATCGCCGACGAGCTGCGTTTTCGTGGCAACTTCGGCAAGCCCCTCCGCCAGCTCGCCGTAACCGGCGCGGCTGAACTCGGCAACGCTCTGCAGAAACTCGTTGGCCGCCACGCCGTATTTGCTCGCAGTTTCGTAAGCGCGGTCGTTAAGCCCGGCGATATAGCTGTCACTTGCCCCTGTGACCTTCTGGATCGTGGTGAGTTCGCTGTCCACCTCTTTCATGGTGGAAACTGCTTCTCGGATGGAACGAGTAATAAGGTTGATTGCGGCAGATATGGCGCGGGATTTTATTGACCCGAGAAGGGTATCCCCAAAGCTTTTTGCCGCGCGAGAACCATTGTTTAGGCTATTCGTAAGACGGTCTTCCGCATTCGCATGCTGCTGTGCGGCCGCCGCCGATTGCCCCTGCTGAAGCGCCAGTTTTGCGCCGATAGTTTTCTGCCGCTCCTGTTCAGTGGTGCTTCGCTGAACCTCCTGCTGCAGACGGGTGTTGGCCGCCGCCAACTGGTTTGCCGTCTGTTTCGTCCGCTCCTGCGCTGCCGCAATATTTGCTTCGGCTATGCGGCGGCGCTCCTGGGCCGTAGCCAGCGCGAGCTGCTGACGTGTCAGGTTCTCGATCCCCGCCGCTCCGGTAACTTTGATCTCGATAGTGACCGGCTTGGCGCTCAGGCTTTTCGCCTTCGCGTCGATTTGCGTCAGCTGCGCCAGAACGTTGGCGCCGTCTCGCAGTTCTGTCCGCAGGACAATGGTATCTGCCATTTTTTCACCGCCTGTACTTGAGCTTTATCGGAAAGCGTGATAAAATTTATTTATTGAAATGGTTGCGTTTTGGCCGTCTGCTTGCCATATATGGTAGAAAGGAAGTGTACAATATGAGTTCCAAATTCTCTTGGTTGAAAGCGCTTAAAATCTCCTTGGACGCCTCCGTATACCAGGATCTTGGGTTCTCGCAGGACGAAGCGTTCTCTTTTGCTTTCATGGACAACGACCGTGCCACGTCTCGCCCAAGTCGTCGGCTCAGTGATAAAGAAATAAAAAAGCGTATAGAAGAAAGCCGTAAGGGATATAACGAAGCAATGAACACGTTTGCTGAATGCCAACGCAAGATATGCGAAGGCGGCCCTTTGGTTCGTGAAGGGGCGGAAAAAGCTCGTCAGGAAGCTCTGCGGTTTCGTGAAGAAGTCAGGAAGAAGAACAGTTAACTCGCTTCTATCTCAAACCCCGCCGCCAACAGCGCCGATACGACGATGGCCTCCGCCTCGCTGGAATCCACAAAATCCCGCAGCGCTTCTTCCATGAACGGGCGCGGCCCGGCGTAGCCCTGACGATAACCGGATTCTATCCACGGCGTTTCCGGCTCGCTTCCGTTGGTCTGCAGCGTCGTCTCGTTGGTGATCTCCACGCTGTCGTCGCTGATAACGGCAGAGAGATTATTGTCTGCGCCGAGCTGATACCGGCGGCGTTCCATCGCCCACGGCGACGCCTCATAGCTGTATACCCGCTCGTCCGCCGAGCGCCGGATAGCCGCTTTCAGCCCCGCCGCAAGTTCCGACTGTGCGGAGGCTACGGCGCTTTGTATGCGCGAACGGATGGTGTAATACTGGTCCAGTACGCTCATGAAAATCACTCCTGATTCCCGGAAAAAGCGTGATATTTCACGCGCTTTCAGCGAAGCAGGGGGAAAGCCCCGACCCGATGCCGGATCGGGGCTTTATCATGCTCAGGTAACGGTCACGGGGATCGTGTCCGTATAGGTCTCGCCGGTCAGCGTATTGGTAACGCTCGCGGTAACGGTGGTGTTGCCGGCCGCAACGCCGGACAGCACATTGCTGTGCGCATCGTTGAACTTGGCCGTGGCCGCCGCAGCGGACGCAAACGTTACCTTGCTCATATCGGAGATATTGGCAAGGATGCCGCCGACCGAATACTTCACCGGCAGGGTGATCGTCTCGCCATGGGCAACAGACGCGCCGGAGCCGAGACCGATAAAGTAGATGCCGTCCACGCCGTAGGTGCTCGTGTCGCTGCCGATGAACTCGTCCACGATGAAGCCGTAGGACTGAGAACCGGAGTTGTCGCACAGACCGGCTCCGACGGCCTCCTCGTAGGTCAGGCAGTTGCCGGAGAGGTCAACGCTGCCGGTAGAGGTCTGCCCAACGCTGTCCTGCATACCGTTAGTGAAGAAGTAGTACGGGATGTAGTAATGGCGGATCTTGTAGAGACTCGACGCCATAACATCCGAACCGGTCTTCTTCGCGTAGCAGTTGACGGCGAAGTGCGCGCGCACGACCTTCGGCTGGAAGAGCGCCGGAATGCCGAGCTGCAGAGCGCTGGAGTTCTGCACGAAGTACTTCACACAGTAGCTGTTGCCGCTGACTGCCGTGAAGCCGGTGATAACGCCGGCGGAGGACACGGGATACGCCGTGCCGCTGTTCTGCTCGACCGTCGCCTTGTCCGAGCCGGAGCTCGTCAGAATGTAGGCAACCGCGCCGTTGGAACCGCCGAGCGGAGCCACCGCATTGTTGACGGTCAGATTGGCGCCCGTCGCGGTAACAACGGTGCTGGTCTCCACAACGCCGTTGGCGGCAAGGTCGCTGCCGATGGTGATCGCCATGTTGTTGAGCGCACTGTCCGCCGTCTTCGCCGTAATAGCGAGGCGGGCAGTGTCGGGGATACACATGACGAGCATGTTGCCGGGGCCGCCCTCCACGTCGCCGCTATTCATGCTGCCGTTCAGGCCGAAATCGGTGACGTACTTGGAAAAGCCCACGAGGTTGTCGGTAGCGGGGTCAAAGAACTCCGCATACACAATGCCCTTGGTGAACATATAGTCGGGCTTAAACGTGTAGTTCATAATCGAAAGTCACTCCTTTGTAGTGTCAGCAAGAAGCCCTTTAGCTCCCGCGTCGAGATCGTCGATGGTCTTCATGGCGCCCGGCAGACTGACCTTGCGGGCGTATTTCCACGTCGGGAAGGGATTGCCCTTGGGAAAGGTCACGAAGCCGGACATGGAAGCCGTGGTATAGACCTGATACCCAAGCGTTCGGTCGATGGCCTCCTGCGTTTTCTGAAAGTCTCGGATCGTCCAGCCCCACACGGAGGCCGGATCGGTGTGCGCGTTGATCGCTACGGAATAGACGAGCGCGTCAAAGTCCAGCACAAGATTGCTTTCCTGCTGCGCGGCGGTATACTGCAGCGCGGCAACGAGCTCCGGGTTATAATTCTCATCCGGTATCTCATAGCAGTTCTGCGCCGCAATTATGCGCCGCACCTCGTCCATCTGCGGCATGCTGAGGCAAAACTCGCCCTGGATGAAAATCGCGTCAAGCACGCCGTTCCGCGTCTGAAACTGGATGGGAAGCTTTGCTTCCCCGGTCCTTCGGTCGGAAAACGTCTCGAGCCGCAGCGCTTTTACAAGCACCGCCATAGCCAAATAGAAGAAATTTCCGGCTATGTTCTGCTCCTGCGCGGTTTTATCCAGTTCGTACAGGCACGCGCACCACGAAAGCCGCGCCAGCTTCGGCGGCAGGGAGCTTTGCATCAGCTCAAAGGCGATCCGCGCATTATGGTACAGGGCATAATCGCGCACCGTCAGCGGCCAGAACTCCAGCCCCGCATATTCCACCGGTCGATTCTCTCGTATGGCTTCCGCGTATTTATCTTCGATGCTCATAAAAACTCCTTTGCATCGTCCATAACATTGTCATTCGGCGAACGTCGGGTGTTCGTCCGTTCCGTACCAGTCCACATACTGGTAGAGCTTGTAACCGAGATTGGCGCGTTCATCGTCCACCTTGGTCACGCGGCTCATGACCAGCGGCCCAACGCCGCCGACGTTGACTCCCTCTGTCGCCTCCATAATGGCCTGAAGCATCGCGTAGGAGCGGGAGTTTCCCGGCGTTCCGAGATTTGCTTCCTGCGCGTAGTTGGTCATGATGGTGTATATAACCGTCTGTCGGTACACCGCGCGGTTCCGGTCCCGTATCGTCGTGATCTCGCCCAGCGCAATGCGGAGGATGGACTGCGCATTGTACTGCGACTGGCGCGTAAGATCCTGCGCAAACACGCGGTAGCCGCGCTTTTCATCCGGCGGATTGGCCGGAAGCTCCGGGTCGAACAGTATCGTGCGTATCTGCTCTCCCGTGGGAAGCGGCTGGGAGAGCGGCCTTTCGCCGTCCCAGTAGAGCAGCTTTTTCAGCCGCGCCCTCGGGTAGCGGTTATCGCTCGGCGGCGTGTAACCGGGGCTCTCCATGTCCATGAGGTACCGCGACAGAAGGTATGGCAGCGTTTCCGCTCCCGCCATGGAGTTTGATGCCAAGACCTTCCAAAACGGGTAGTACGGGGAGTCCGTCGTCGGTTGAGCGTTCACCCAGTCATTCTGCTTCATGGGTATCCCCGCCGTTCTTTGCGGCTTCGCGGATCTCGCCGACCGCAGTTTTTATCATGTCCGGCGTGATCTCGCAGAGAACCGCCGCCGCACGATGCAGCGCATCGTTCCGCGCTTCCAACTCATCGCGGATAGCGCCGAAGATCATGCCTTCAAAGGCTTTATAGTCATAAAGAAGGTCGTATACCGTGTTGGAAACCTTCTTTGTTTTGTCCTTTTTCAAGCGTTCCAGCTGATTGATGACGTGAGATCCAGCCCAATCGTCATACTCCGAAAGCTGCATGAGCAGTCTCACATCCTGCTCTTCGCCGCTCTCTCCGAGCTTTACCCGCTGGATCCGGTAATCCCGGTGCAGATACATTTCCGCCAGAATGCCCATGAGGAACATCTGCCGGAGTTTACGGTTCTCTCGATATACGGGCGCGCCGTTTTCCCCATCCGCCGGTTCAACGCAGAACGCGGCAACGATGCGGGCGATGCGGTCCTTCGACTCTATGGGAATATAGGTGCTCGCTTTCGCAAGATCCGCTTCGGTAATCGTGATGACAGCCATGCATAACACTCCTTTTCGGCTGGTCTTTTTTACTTGCGGCTTCCGCTTTTGCGTTTGGCCGCAGTCTTCACCGCCGGAGCGGTGGGATTTTCCTTGCGCTTCATGCACTCTCCCCAGTCGGGAGAAAGCTTGTGGCAGTTCTTTGCCGGGCAGAACTCCTGGCAGGAGCAGAGCGCGTGGAAATAGCTTGCCTTATCGCCGAACACGGGCGGCGTCTCCCTGCGGCATAAGATATGTTCGTTTGGCGGGTCAAGATAGGCATATTTGCAGTCCATAACTGATATCCTCCGTTGGTCATGTGGTAAGCGCTGTCTGCGCCGTCACGCTGTATTCTCCGCAGACCGCTGTAATGACCAGCGGATCGAACGCCGCGGCATACCCGGTGATCTTCCAGATGTTTTCTCCTGCGCTCTCGATGGAATAAGCGCTTTCCGGCGCACCGGAAACGACGATCTCCACAGCCTCATCCGTTGCCGCTCCGTTCCGGAAGAACGCGGCGGAAAATGTAACGGAATCGAACGCCCGCAATGTCGCCGGCGGCGGCGTGGTAAATGCCGTGAACGCATTCCCGCTCTTTGCCGCGGTAATGGTCACGTCCGCGCTGACTTCCTGGTTCTGCGCCAGACACACCGTAATAACAGCGCTTCCGGCTCTCACCGCCGTCACAAGACCACTATCGTCCACGGTCAGCACGTTTTCATTGCTGCTGTAGAAGAGATACCGGATAGGGTGTTCGTCCGTAGAAACGACTACAGCGCCGTTCCGGATGCTCTGCACCGCAACCGTCTGTGTCGTCCCGACAGGCATTTCCTCTGCTGCCGTCAGCACGGGCTCCCACGAGAACGAGCCGTAGTCCGCGCACTGCTTTTCAATGCTGTCCTGCGGCAGCGGCTCGTTTCGCTCCACGGTGAACGTCAGAAGGTGAACGCTGTCCGCATCATCCGTAAACTCTCTCGTAAAATCGTTCAGACCACGGATGGCATAGGCGCTCTTCCCCATCACGAACCGGGTATTTTCGGTGAACTCGCTGCTGACCTTGTTCCTCTGGCAGATACAGGCGATATAGTTCTTGGCAATAATGCTGTCTTCCGTCACCTGATTCGCGTTGCCGAGCGTGCTGATCTTGGCAAAACTCATCGGCACGCTGACGATATTGCCGTAGTAATCCAGCCGGTTGATAACGGCGTTACAGCGGCGAACAATGGCGTGCGCGTAGGTGTTGCCAATATTTTTCGGCTTGAACACGATCCATGTATTCCCGCCGTATTTCATGTAAGCCCCCTGCGGGATGTGCGCGATTCCCGCAGGAGCAATGATGTATACCCTGTGCCAGTCGTCCGGCATCGTCTCGCCCATGCTGCTCTGCGACGTGGCAGAGGAGCGGATGCGGACAGGGGTGTAGTCGTACCAGTCCGGCGCGGAAAGACCCTGACATACCGCGTCAAAGCAGTCGGAGGCAAGCGCGCCGTAAGCGGCGGCATAAGCCGTCGTGTCTGTTCCGAAATACTGCTGGTTCAGCCCCTTGTTGAACCTGGATGCGGCACCGGCGGCGGGGCTTGGGGCGTTTCCCAGCATGGCAGCGTTTTTTGCCATGCGCTCAAGATTTGCCATGCTGTAAAGCCCTCCTCACAGGTTGTAGTTTTTTACGGTGTTGAGATACGCTACGTTGGTTTCGTACTCGCGCATTTTCCCGTAGAGCTGTTCGGCAACGAGCCGCTGACGGCCGGAGTTGGCGTTCGTCTGGCTCGCCTCGCTGATCGTCGTGAAAGACCCGTCGCGGATCTTGCTTTTTCGCTCGATCGCGTCGTTGTCGAATCTCTGTTCCCAGACGAAATAAACAGCGAACGCAAGAATAGATATTTCCGTTGCGTTCAGTTCGTCGCGGAAACTCCCGGATTTATAAAAATCCATCGTGATTTCCGTCCCCGCCGCAATGCCCTGCCCGATCGTTACAATGCCCGTCGAGCTGTCGTAGGTGACAGGAAGCGGGTTATACTGCGGGTCTCCGTAAGCATCCTGGGAGACGACCCCGGCGGATACGATGTCATACCCTGTCAGTCCGGTATTGATTGCGGTGGTTCCGGTGGTGGTTTCCTCTGCGGTGTAAACGCCGTCCGTAAACTCCGGCGGCGTATTTTGCGCAAGCCGCACGACCATTTCCGCCGGTCGGTTGAACAGCGGGATAGCCTCGCGCATATACGAAAGCATACGATTGTAGAAGACCGGGAGGCGGTTGCGCATATCCCAAACCAGCGAGATATCGTTTTGTATGTAGGTCATGGCCTGCGTTTCGATTGTTTCCCATGCGGTTCCCATGGCACTGCCTCCCGTCAGTTTGATTTAAGCCGCAAGCCCAGCGAGCGGTTCGTCGTCGCCTTTGATTCTGCGAAGCCACGCCTCGCCGGCGTCCTGGATAATTGCATCCAGATCCTTATTGGCGCCGATAATCAGTTTAATGGCGGCGTCGCTCATCTTGGACTTGGTGATTTCCAGAAGTTTCTGGTTCAGAAGTGCGATCTGCTCGTCGGTGAGTTTCCCATCCGGTGCAGCGGCCTTCCAGCCGTCAACCAGCGTCTGCTGCAGAGCGGAGACTGTCTGCTGCGCCATATCGGTAGCTTCGGTCACAGCAGCAGACAGAGCCTTGAACTTCTGGGTTTCGGAAAGCTTCATCGCAGCCCACGTGCCGGCGAGAGTCAGCAGCATAATGATGAACTTCGTAACGATCTGAAGAACGGATTCGATAAGAATCTCCTGCATGTCAAAGTCACTCCTTTGTCGTTGAATGTGTAATTTTCAAAGGAAGTTTTCGGACCTTATACATAAGGTCGTCGAAAAAGCCGTTGCCGTTCAGCGCGTCGTGATACACCTTGTGCATCCGCTTGAGGTCTTCGTAGTCGCTGCTCAGAATGCTGCCCTCTTCGACGTAGATGAGACACAGCTCCTTGATCTTGGCCCCGAGAACTTCCCGGAGAGCCGCCATCATGTTCGCCTGAGCGGCTTTCTGCGCGTCCATATCCTGCTGCAGCTTGCGTATATCCTCGCTCTGTGCGGCGTTTACGTCGTGCTTTTCCTCTTCCCGATCTTCTTTCTGTGCTTTACGGTTTCTTCGCTGTTCTGCCAGACGGAAGATGCCGTTTATGAAAGCAGCGCCGGCCGCGCCGCCGAGAACTCCCACAATGAGAGCGTCTGTCATAGCAATTCCTCCAACTTGTGCGGAGAGCGGCGCGCCGTCTCCGGGGATCACACGGCCCGGCTGTTGAGCTCCTGAATGATGGGCGCAAACAGCCTCTTGCCGTCAAGCTCTTTGGCGGCTTCGTTCAGCTTTTCCACGCGGCTTCTGTCCACACGGTTATCGCCGCTCTCGAATGCGGAAAGGAAGCGGCGGGCAACAAGCTCGCGGTGCTGCGGACAAAGCTGACGGAATTTGTTGACCGCCTCAGCCTCACTCAGGCTGAAGAACCAGTCAAACATGCCCTCGTTGCGCACGACCTCGCCTTCGGCGTAATCGCAGTGGTACTGCGCTCTCTGCTCTTCGGTCAGACCGTCCAGAACAATGAACTTGCGCTTTTCCAGCAGATCCATGTGGAACGGCGTCATAAACTCGCCCTCGAACTCTTCAAGCGTCACGCTGAACACACGACCGGAGCCGTTGATAAATCTGCCTTTGAAAATGGGGATCTGGTTGCCGGGGATGCAGGTGTCCACATACAGGATCTTCACCATCTGTGCCTGCGGCGTAACGAACTGAACGATAGGCTGCGCGGCTGCCGCCTCTTTGCGCATTTCCTCTTCGGATGCTGCGATGGCGTCCGGAATGGCCGTTTCAGCCGCTTTGCGCGCTTCAGCGCGTGCTTTCTTTTCTGCCTCTGTCAAAGGGGTACGTCCCATCATAAATTCCTCCTTCTGGACGTTTTAAAGAACGCGAGGGGCGGGCTTCCGCCCCTCGCTGCAGAAATCAGACAACAGAGCTGATGATGCCGATGCGGGAGGCAAAGGCCGGCGCGATATCGAGGGAAGCAAACTGCTCGACCTCGATGTTGCCGGTGGCGATCACGTCGTCGCCCGGGGTCAGATTGAGCATGCCCTGACCGCCTTCCTCGAAGCAGCAGATCATCGGGGCGTAGCGCTCCGTAGCGCGGGCCGCAAGAACGATCATGTCGCTGGGGAATACGTCGTCCATCGTGGTGTTGATGGTATCCGGCGTGGAGGTCGGGGTAATCTCGTAAAGCATCGTGCCGTCATGGCTCGTGATGTAGCCGTTGCGGAAGTACTCGTTGCCGAGCTGCATCATGATCGCGCTGGCAAGACCGGCGTTGTCGGGCAGCACCTTGCGCAGAGCAAGGAAGTTGCCGTAGCCGATGATGTCGGTACGGCGGACACGGTTGGCCTTCGCCACGTTCTGCACGATCTTCGCCCAGTTCTGATCGGTGTAGCCGGTCGCGGTCAGAGCCGCAGTAACATAGGTGGTGTTGGCGGCAGCCTCGGTAAAGGCATCGGTGAAGATGCGCATAATCATGGCGCCGTAGCCGCCGGCGAGAGCCGCCAGCGTGTCCACCATATTCAGGCCGTTTCCGACCATCTGGTAGTAGTTGATGCGGCCGCGGCAAGCGCGGGGCTTCGGGTTCAGCGCGATGGTCTTGTGGTAGAGCTGGTCTTCCGGCACGGAGCGCAGGGAGGTCCAGGTGGTGTCATACCACTGGAACACCGCGTTGGAGGTGATCCCCGCCGTGTAGGTCTGGCCCTTGGGCGTGGTGACGGTGCTCACCATATCGCCGACGAGCTCGTTGACAACGTAGGGCGTGGTGGTGTACAGCACGTCGTTCATGACGGAGCTCATGAGCTGCAGATACATGGGGTTGGCCGCAAGGCGCGGGTCGGTAAAGGTCGCCTTCTCGTCACGGCTGGTGCGCGTGCCGTTGAAGTCGTTGACCTTCTTGGCGCAGAAGTGGAGAACATCGTCCGTCCACTTGCGGGCGTACTTCTCGTAATCCGACGCGCTCTTGAAAGAGCTGCCGAAATCGACGGTCGGGCGCTGCGCCTTGGACAGGGCCTTGTTCTTCGCCATACCAACGGATTCAAGAACCAGCGCCTGTCCTTCCATGACAAGCTGTTCTCTTGCGTCAGAACTCACCTTGCTGCTGTTCAGCAGGGCGAGACCGGAATTAAGTTTCAGAGACTCCATTTCTCGTTATCCCCCTCTCTCAAATGTTGCGGCAAAGGACGTTGTAACGGTTGAAAGGAACCGTGTTGCCCTCGGTGAACTTGTCAATGCCGAGAGCCGCGTCCAGCTCGAAATAGATGCCGCTGCCGGCCGCGGGGGCGGCGTTGGTGCCGACCAGCAGGCCGTTGGTAATGGTCGCGTACTTGTTGGTCTCGGACATCACCGTCGAGAAGTTGCCGTCGCCGAAGGCATAGGTCTCGCCGGGGATAGCCTTGGTGTAGGTCGCCAGGCGGCCGGCCGGAGCGCCAAGCCCGAGGGTGTTGATGCCCTCAGCATAAAGCTGCGTGCCGATCACGCCGCGCTGCACGTCGCCGGGATTGCAGATATAGATGTCGCCAGTGCCGTTGGCGGCGACGGTCATTTTGTAGCCGCCATGAGGCAGGTGGTCGCCCTTCACGCAGAACATACCGGCGCTGCAGTCGGCAGGCGTCCAGGTCTCGCTGACCATGGCGCCGAACTCACCGGCAACGTTCTGAAGATCGTTGTGGCGGTTGTTCCACATACGGGGCTGAAAAGCGGTTTTAGCCGTGAAACTCATTTTCATTCACTCCTTTTCTCGTGTCAGATACCGGCCCGCATCTTCTCGCCGATAGTGTGCGGTTCCTCGGTCTTGCTGTTCGGCTTCATGCCCCACTGGAAGTAGGTCTTGTCAGCCTTGCGGTCTTCCGCGTCCATGCGCATCTGCTCGTCCATGCAGAGGCCCTTGACGGCGGCGCGGATCGCCTTGTCACCCGTCCAGTTGCCGTCGGCATCTTCGTTCTCGGTGAACTCGTTGTTGTTGATCTTCTCCATGAGATCCTTGCAGAGTTCATCGCTGAAGCGGCGGTCCTCGGGACGGTTCTGGTTGATGCGGGCAAGCTCGTCGCTGCAAGCGCTCTTGGCCGCTTCCAGACGGCGGGACTTCTCGCGGTTGACGGCGGTGGAAAGAGACTTCTCCACGGCTTCCAGCCGCTCTTTCGTTTCTTTCAGCTCTTTCTCCGCCGCATTGCAGCGACTCATGGCAACGGTCAGAGCAGACTCAAAATCCGTCTGCACATTGTCGTCGCCGGCAGAGAAAGTAACGGTGGCAGACGCCTGACGGATCCGTTCGGGGATCACACTGCCCATGTCGCTGTCCTCGGAAACATAAAGGTGCGGGTCGCCGCTCTCATTGAGCAGTGCGAGCACCTTGGTATCCTCAGAAGCGCCGATGCAGGTGAAGCCGTTGAACTTCGCCGTCAGATCATCCAGACGCTTTTTGGAAAGCATATTTACTCTCACTCCTTGTTTCTCAGGTTTATTGGTTCCGTGCGGGGCGTCATCCAGCGACGCAGCTTTCAGAATTTCCCGTCTTTCGCTGCTCGCTCTCATTGCGGCAAGCGCTTGGATGTTCGCGCCCGGCACGGCGGGGCGTACTCCATTGCCGAGAATGGTGATACCGAGAATCAGATATTCTTCCTCGACATCCACACCGTTTTCGCGGTGTTCCTTCGTCACAAGGGTCTCCACAGACACGTCAAGGCCGCCGCCCTGTCCGGCGATCTTGTCAACAAGCTCCTTGCTGTACCATGCCCACAGATAACCCGTAACAACTACCCAGTCGGTGCCGCCGTCCCGCTCAATGCGGCGTGGCGCGTTCTTCGGCACCCATCCAACGATCCGTTCCGCGTCCGGCGCGGTGAACGAAACGTATTCTTTCCCGGTGGCGGGGTCTACTTTTGTGTCGTAATTATGCCCGTCTCCAATCGTCCCGTCCTGCAGATATGCCGTCAGGAGCGGGATATCCTCAAATTCGCTCAGATGCGAATCAAGATTGATATATTTCCAACCGTTCCGGTTGACCTCGTTGTTCAGCGCCCAAACTTCCACGCGGAACAGTTTCCGGTTTACTGCCTCAAGGATTTTCAGCTTGCCGGAAAAGCTTAGGTTCTTCCCGTCGTCTCCGTTCGGTTTGTATCGATTTTTTGCCATGCGGTTTTCCCTCCCGCTTACTGCTTCTGCGGCGCTTTCAGGATATTCACGAACCAGCTGTCGTAAGAGGTCGTGCTGCCGTCGCCGTTTTCTGCCATGGTGTTTGCTTCTACGAGCCACTGCCGATCCTGAAAGTTTTCCATCTGTACGTTTTCGGCATAGCGTGCCAGCGGCTCATAATTGGCCGTATCGCAGACTTCCACGATGCCGGACAGCGCATCATTTACTTCATCGAGAAGACCGATGCACATGTCGAACGTACCGGAGAGCCCCGGATACTCCATATCGAGCTCCGGAATGGGCGGGTAGCTCAGCGGCAGTCCCAGCTTTGCCATAATGTCCTTCAGCTCGTCGATGTACTCCGGCTGTTTGTGCTCCAGCGCGTGGATGGCCGCCGTAACGCCGGCGTAGCCCTGATACCACGTCTGCTCTTTGAGCGCGGCAAACCACCACATCGCCTTGCCCATTGCCGCCATAGCGCGGCGCATTGGCTCATAGAGCCCCGCATACCGTTCGTTCCGGTATGCCCCTCTGAACTCTCGCATCTCGCTCACCTCACTCCAAAGCGCGCCTCAGCTCATCAAGGAGCCGTGCGTCGATTTTCACTTTCTCCGTGACTTCCCCGTTGATGGATCCGTCTTCCGCCGGTCGCCCGCCCGGGTTCAGGTCTTTTTTTGCCTGCGGCGGCAGCCCTGACGTGTCCTGCTTGGCGCTGTAGGACGTGACAAGCGGTTTGCGCTTATCAAGAATCCCGCTCTCCGAAACGAAATCGGAGATCGCCATGTCATCCAGCAGCGAATGCCCCATCAGCGCGTCATATTTCAGCGTTTCCGGAAGAATGCCGAGCGTCGCCCCCTGTCGGGCGCTCTCGATCTCTTCTTTCCGCGAGAAGATGTCGCCTAACATGCGGAACTTGAACGGGCATTTGAACCGCTGCTGCTCAAAGACCCAGTTCATCATCCGCTCGATCGCCCAGTAGATGAGCATCGGATACCGCGCCTGGATCTGCGCGGAGAGCTGTGCCACGCCGACCTTCGGGTCGTTCGTCGTAGGAATAAGCGCCGTAAGACCGGCTTTCAGGATCTGGTCGTTGAGCGCCGTGGACGTGATATTCGTGTTGGAAACCGTGTCCGAAAGTGTCTGCAGCTTCAAATCATCCGCCGGCGCGAGATACAATCCGATGCCGGACGTATTGGTCGCCTGAAGCATCTGGTACCAATACGCCTCGAAGAGCCGTCTCGTCTTTTCCGATACGCGAACCGGGTCGGCGTTGGAAGATCCTTTCGGGTCGTAAGTCTCCAAACTGCCGGTCAGAACGCTCGTCAGCGGGTTCAGGATGACTTCCATCTGCGCCGCTTCGTAGTTCGGTATCTGCGTCAAGGACACCATCATGCCGGTCGTCGGCGGTGCCATGAGCGCGTTTCGGTCTACGATCTCAAACGAGAAGACCTTATCGGCGGGGAGAATGACCCAGTAGAACCACTTATTCCCGGCATACTGCCATTCCGGCGCGCCGGGCAGTTCGTTCATTTTCGCGGTCTCAAATTTGTCTGTGTCGATTCGGTAATTCTGAGACCGGTGTTCCTGCGAAGAGTACACATATTTGCCTTCCGGCTGCACCACGGAGTAGAACGACTGCATATAAGGCCGGAACAGATCGCCGAACTGCCGCCAGTCGTTTCCCGGCTGCACGAAGTACATCAGGTTGAATGCGATCGTGTACTTTCCCGGTCCGTTGTTCCAACCGACGATTTTGATGTAATCTTCCGGGAGCTGCTGGAGAAAGGCGTAATTCACCTTCCCGTGGCTCTTGTCCATGGAAATGCGCGGCGTGTAAAACACCTTGCCGTACTGCGCGCACAGGCCAACGATCTCATGGGCTTTCGCCTTGATATTCATGGTTTCCGCGAGCTTTATCGCCATGGCATACTCGCGCAGCTGCGTCGCCTTGTCCGGCTTTTCCTGTGTATATCCCGGATATACATACCAGTCGTAGGTCAATACGTCCTGATATGTCTGGAGAATCAGGTCATAGGTCTTGGTGCTGGACGCAAGCGCGGCGGACACCTGGCGGAGCGCCTGTTCGTTTCCCTCCGGCGCCGCCACCATCTGCTCGATGTCGTCTTTGCTGAAATTGGCGGGCAGCGAATTGACGCTTTTGACGCGCTTGTTCTGGATATATGGCCAGTTGAGCATATACCCCATGCCGCCCGCGCCCATAAATGCCTGATACACGCTGTCCATCGGCAGAGCCTGGTATTCCTGCCCGAGAGACGCCATATATCGCGCGAAATAGTCCTGCGGCATTTCCCGTGCAGTTTTGTTATTCGTCTCTTGCGGCATTGGCTATCTCCTTCGCCTGCTCTTTCAGCAGCTCCTCAAAGCGTGAAAAGAACGCCTTCTGCTGCTCAATGAGCTGCGCGTGATATTTCTTTTCCTGCTCCTGCCGGATTCGGTTGGACATTTCAAAGATCCACTCCCAATCATCCGTGCCGAGCAGGCGCAGGTCGTCTTCTCCCACTTCCATAGCGCCCTCCGGCGCCTCCTCCGCGATCACAAGGCAGTGGTCCCGATTGGCAAACGCCATATCGTACTGCGCGAGCCGGTCAATATTCTCATTGGTCGGGAGCATACAGTAGAGGGCGTAATGCTCAATCGTCATGGGCGCATGCACATCCTTCCAAGCCGGTGTATGGCTCGCGGCTTAACCTGTATCGTGGTGGAGAGCCGGTCGGCCTGCATCGCGTCGTAGGCGTCTGCATAGTCGTTTTTCCGGCGGTTCAGAAAATAGAGCTCTTCTTTTTCCATGCGCTGCGCAAACCGCGCCGCGTACAGTGTTGCGGACCACATATCCTTGGGGATTCGTTCCACAATGGGGGCTTCGATATAGCCTGTGGAGACATATTTTTTCCGAAGGTTTGCCACCTGCCGGCAAAGCTCGCGGGTCTTGAGATACGGGAACTGGATCTTGGCGTTTTCCAGATCGTCTTTTATCCCGTGCTTCAGCTTGTAGGCCGTCATGCCCTCGTCAAGATTGGCGGTAAGCAGCTGGAAGTTCCCGTTTTCAAACTCACGTTCTATGTAATCCAGCATTTCGCTGTTCGGATCTCGTCCGGAGTTTCCGGTAGCCTGTATCGGGTAGATACACGGGACCGCTCCTTCGCGCTCCAGCGCGTTGTACGGTTCCTCATGCGTTGTGGTGCAAAGCGGCGGCAGACCGTCGCCCAGATCCTCGTGGAGGGCTTCTACGACGCTCTGGCCATACTGCCGCGCGTCGATAACAACGTAGGTCGCAAGGCCGCCGTCCATGCTGTAATCCGCCCAGCGGCGCTTGATGATGGCTGCGTGGGCTTTCGCCGTTTTCGGCGGCGCCATGTCCATAACGTAAACAAGCTGCTTTCGGTAGTGGTCCCATTTGCCCGTGTCGAAATGCCTGGTGCATTTGATGACCGACATAGCCGTCAGAGCGTTGCCGGAGGCGTCGCGGGAAGAAACGTCGTAGCCGATGATATACATTGCATCCGGTTCGCCCGAGTGCTTGTCCTCCATGACCTTGACCTTCCGGGACGCCGCAAGAACGCTATCTTTGATAATGGGGTTCTCCGAAGCGCCCGTGCAGTGCGTTTCGCACTCTCGCATGAACTGCTCGGAGCTGAGCTTCTTCCGCAGCATGTTGTAGTAGTTGAACGACTTCATTCGGCAGAGCACGGGGACTTGCCACGGAATGAACAGCGCGTAAGCGCTTTTCCCGTCCATCATGCTTCGGCGCATATCCTCGCACGCCATAAAGGCTTCGTTCTCTTTGCGGCTTGCGGAGGTTATGTAGTGGATCTGGTTATCTATGTGCGTCGGGTCCGGAGCGCCGTTCACCATGTACTGCAGTCGGTTCGTGCCAAGTACGATCTGGTTGAAGTCGGTGAAGTTGAACGGGTTCTTGTCTTCCTGTCCGGCCTCTTCGGCGACAACGCCGGAGGTATCAATGCCTCGCGGGATGTCCATAATGAACTTGGAGCCGGCGGGCGTTGTAAGGCGGAATGTGGCCTTCGCGTCGTTGCTCCGTATCCAGTGCGCCGCCAGAAGCGGGTAATTCCGTTCATAGCTGGCAAACGCCTTGGACGCCAGCGGCGCCGCCTGTACGCTTACCGGAGCGTAGTATCCGGTGATCTCTCCCGGCCACAGGATGCCCTTGTTGCATTTGTCAGAGATAATGCAGGAGGTTTTGCCGTAGCCTCGGCTCGCATAAGTGAAAGTCTCGATATATCGCGCCATATAGCGCTTGGTAACTCGCCCCATAAGCGAATTTGTGTAATCCGGTCTGTCGGAAACGCAAATATCCTCCATGATGTCGGGATACCAGCGGAAAAATGAGATCAGAAGCGCCCACTCTCTGGTTGCGAACTGTGCGTAATCAACACCGGCCCGCGTAGGCTTCCGAACAAATCCTCCGGCGCGTCGGCTTTGTGTGTAATCCTGTCTGGACATCAGCTGTTATCCTTTTGCGGCATATCCAGAGGCACGATGCCGAGCTCTCGGTATATTTGCTGCCCTTTTTCGTCGTTTTCCGCGGCGAACTCGCCCAGCGGGTCCTGGATAGCGTAGGCATCCGGCAGACGGTCAACCTCTTCCTGCCCCTCATTCCATGCGGTGCAGTTTCGGATGGCAAGAAGCATCTGGTCGGCGGCATCGCGCCAATAGGGATACGGCGCGTGAAATGTCTTTGTGGCAAGCTCTTTGCAAAGCTCGTCGTAATCCATGATGTGGAGTCCGGATCTCTCAACAGCCTGAACAATGTCGTCCAGTCTCACGCGGTCCTGCGGAAGCTCGTCTTTTTTCCGAAGCTGTTCGCCCTCTTTTTCCGCCTTGATGAGATCGCCGATCTTTTTGGCGCTGTCGTAGTCCTGCTTGTCAAAGCAGCGTTCCTGCACCAGCGTCCACTTGCAAATGCGGACGATAGCCGCCTCCGCCTGCTCCGATACATAGGCTCGGTCTGCCGTCAGCGCATCATAGTTTTTGTCCATAGCCTCGTAATCGGCTTGTGTATAGGGCTCTTCGGTCGGCCCGTCCCCCCAGCGGTCTTTTCGCTGGCGTTCCAAGGAGCGGTAATCTTCGGCAGAAAGCATGTCATCGGAAACCTGAAGCGTCATCTTTTCGCCGTCAAAGGCTTTCCGAATGTCCGTTATGCCGTCCGCAGCTGCGGCTTCCGTGTGCCCGGCGCGCTGCCATGCGCGAAGCGCCAGCAAATACCCTCTCCACGTCCCGCATCTTCCCTTGGCAAATTTCCCTGCGTCCGCCGCTACTTCCGGCAAGTAGGGAACGTTGAAAAACAAACAGGCGAGGAAAACAGCCATCTTGTACCCGACGCCCGGCAGGGCGACCAAATACGAGTAGATTTTCTGTTGGCATCGCTCACAGAACGGGAGCGGCGTATCCGGCCGGACTCTTTCCGGCATTGTCTGCGTCGGAGCAAACTCTTCTCCGCATATCGCGCACCTCGCCGTGTTCGCCGTTTGCACACGCTTCTCCCCTTTCGTTTTTCGCACATGAAAGTAATATGCGGCAGCCCCTGTTTTATAAACAAAAAGCTGCCGCGATTTATAAATTTTTTCTTTTTTTCGGGCGGCTTATGTCTCACGGATGGCAATCCCGTAAAAATACCGCATGAGCTTGCGTTTCAGCCGGTACACATCGGTGCGAAAGCCCTTGGAGTCCTCGACGATCTCCACGCCGTTTTCCGTGTAAACGAAGTCCGCTATGTAAGCCGCTTCCTTTTCGAGCACCTTACCGGGCGTAATTCCGCCCTTTGGCCCGATCACATCCGGCTCGCGTTGGGTTGGAACAAGGACAAACTTCACTTGCGTCCGCAGATCGGAGATTTCGCCGCGCTGCTCCATAGCGTAAAGTTCTGCCCAGCGGCGAGCCTCTTTTTTGCTTGCGAACCGCATACCGCCGATAACACACGGCTCGGCGTGGTATTTCCCGCCTTTGCTTTTTGGCTTTGGTTCGGGAGAAGCAGCCGCCGTCTGCTTTGCCCGTTCCTTCGCCATTTTCGCTTCGTACAGCGCTTTCATGCCGCGCGGCATATCTTCCGGCGTCTCGAAGGAAAGGCTGCTCATCCCACCACCTGCTCAAACGGTGTCGTTTCATGCGCCTCCGAAAATCCGCCGCCTTCTGATCTGTCCAGAATCCGTGCGTTCCACCCCACAAAGTCCATGGAAATAGACCCCACCATGCCGTGGCGGTTTTTGGCCACGATAAACTCCATTTCCTGACTCTCCCAAGGCTGCGGTCTTCTGTCGGGCTCCCAGTAAAGTGCCGGCCGGTGGAGAAATATCACGGCATCGCTGTCCTCTTCGATGGCGCCGGAGTTGCGCAAATCGGAAAGGTTCGGTTTTTTGTCCTGCCGATTCTCATTTTGCCGGTTGAGCTGGCAAAGCGACAGGATAGGGATCTGCAGGGATTGCGCCAGCCGTTTCAGCCGGTGTGACGTTTCCGTCGTTTGCTCGTACAGAGACCCGGATATGCTTGGGCGGATAAGCCCCATGTGGTCTATGACAAGAAGCCCCACATCCCCCATGGAGCGGACGTGAGCTTCGATGTCATCCATCGACGCCGGGCGGTCGTTTATGACGAGATTTCTTTGCTGCAGAACAGTCATGGCCCGCGTGATATCCGTCCAGTACTGCTTTTGCGTCGTGGAGATCCCGCGCATGATGTCTCCGTAGTTCAGCCCTGTCATTCGTGCAACACGGCGAGCCCAGAGCTGGTTTCGGCTCATTTCGAGACTTTCGTAGACGACTTTTTTGCCGGTAGCGGAAACGGTATCCGCAATGGCAAACCCTACGACCGTCTTGCCTACACCGGGACGCGCCGCCAGCGTGATAACGCCGGATTCAACCAAGCCGCCTCCGAGGATCGCATCAAGCCTGGCGAGACCGGTAGGTGAAAAGAGAGACTTCTTTCCTTCCGCTACGTCGGAGATCAACTGCAGGAAGCCGGTCGCGTCCTCCGCCGGTGTCGGAAGTGTCCGCCGCTGCCCGGCAACCAGCTGCTGCAGCTCAGCAATGGCATCCGTCGGCGCAAGTGTTCCGCTCATCATCTTGCCGCCGATCACTTCGGACGCACGCTCCATCGCCCTTGAGTGGATGATCTCCGCAAGCTTGGCAACGTTCGCCGTTGTGACGTACAGCCGCATCGCCGCTCGCATCGTATCCGACGAGATCTCCGTGCCGTCCGCTCTGGCTCGCTCCTGGATCGTCACAGCGTCTACGGCGGCCTTTTCGTCGAGAAGGGCGCAGGCGGCAGAATACGCCGCCCGGATATGCTCCTGCGCTATGTCCCCGGCTTGCAGGATATCCCTCGCCGTCCCGACCGTCTCGGCAGGGCTGACCAGGATACAGCCGAACAGAGATTCCTCAGCGAGAACCGCATCGTTCATTGTCATGTCGTTCACCACCAGTGATTTTCATCGTGCTCGGGGTCGTACCCGGGCAATTCGTAGTAGGGAACGTATTTGCCGCTCCCGGCAGGGTATTCCTGCATGTATCCTGGAATCATCCAGTAAGGGACGTACTTTCCGCTGTTTTTCGGGTGCTCCCGAAGCTCGCTGGTAGACAGGCTGCGCAAACCGGCGCTGTAGTCCTGCGGAGCAAACTTGGACATTCTCCACGCGATCTCCGGGTCAGGGCGTTTAACGGATGCGTGTTCGGCTTCCAGCTTCGGCTGCTGCGCCTTGGCGGGAAGTTTGGCGAGCTTATCCCAGATGATGCCCTGGTAGTTGTTTGCCTTGCATTCGTCGATAAGGTCTATGACCGCATCGTTGCCGTACTTCTCGGCGTTTTTCTTTGCCTGTGTCAGCAAAGACTTGAAGCCGGTTGGGACGTATTTCTCTTTCCGCTCCGTCTTGTATTCGAGCCAGCCGCGCAGAGCCTCTTTCAAAGGCGATGCGAGGGTGGATTCGTCGAGAATGGGAAGCAAAATAGGGAACATTTCCGTGCCTTTGGGGGCTCTCTTTTTCCCCTTTTCTTTTATATCCCCGTAGGGGATATTTTCTTTTGGGTCTTTTTCTACGGGGTATGTATCACTAAGTTCTTGAGAAATACTGAGTTGGTTGTTATCGGTAGGTCTCAGAACGGAAGTTATCTCTTGAGACTTACCTGGTTGGTTGTTATTGCTTGGTTCAAGGGTTCTAACTGAGTTAGTGCAGATATTAGGCCCGCCGGTTTTGGTTGAAAAAGTGTCTCCATTTTGAGACGCTTTCAGAAAAGTGTCTCCGTTTAGAAACGCTTTTTCAGCGAAAAGTGTCTCCATTCCGAGACGCTTCATAAAAGTGTCTCCAATCTGATACACTTTTTTTGCAAAGAATTTGCAGTCGTTTTCTGCTAATCCCAAAACGCTTGGGGCGCTGTCAAGCCATTCCTCACACTCGCTGCGGGCGATTTCAGCAGCAGAAAATTCCTCGTTTTTCAAGAACGAAGCGTCTGAATAATTCGCGGACGGTGCTTCGTCGTAATACAGATAAGTGAAGCTTTCTCCAAGCCGGTAATACGCTCGCTGCCCACGCATTGAATTGTTTTTTGTAAGATATCCCGCGTCAGACAGCCTCGCAATACGCTTATACATTTCGGCTTTTGAAATGCGCAAAAACGGGAGGTCTTCACTCATTTGGTCGTAGCTGATAGAAAAAAACTCATGTTCCCCAATCACCTTTTTAGGGAATTTGAACCGCAAATCAGCTATCCAGCGCAAAAGAAACAGATCGTTCCCATCGATTTTTATTCCGGTTTTTTGCTCAACTTTCATGAGCCCGCTCTGCAAAAACCCGCTAATGACAGCAAGCATAATTTCTCTCGCCCTTTCCTTTTGTTGACCCGTGCCTGGTTTACACCCTATATGGCAAGCAGCGGCGCGTTTTGCAACCGCTGTTTAAACTTTTTTGGCGAAGAAGCGCCCTGAAATAGGGCGCTCTCTTCCTGCCCTGCGCGTCAGTGCATTACGGAAATGAAATCGCAGGTGAGCTGGTAGATATCGGCATTCTCTTTGTGGCTGCGGTACTCGTCTTTGACGAGATAGCCCGCGCAGAGAACCGTGTCTCCGCGCTCCAGATTCTGCGCGAAATCGGCGACTTCACCCCATGCCGAGCAGTTGATGTAAACGCCATTTCGGCGTCCGCCGTCTTCGCCCGGCAGCGAGTCGTACTGCAGAGAGAAGTTGGCAACACGGCGATTGTTGCCCAGCTCTCTGTAAGTTGCGTCCTTGCCCGACACACGGCCCCAAAAGACCGCCGTAGTGCCTTTTACGATGGGTGTCATAGATTATCCCTCCTGCGCGAAAAAGCTCGCTTCTACGTCATCCTGAGCGCCGCCGGTGATCTCTCCGGTGTCAGGGTCAACGTCAAGAACCTTGGAGGCGTCGATCGGCGTTGTGGTGGCTGCCACTTCCTCGTAGCCCTGCTCTTCCGCAGAGTACATTCCGCCAAGCTCGGAAGGGAACGCCTCGCGCAGAGCCGCAACCAGGGCGCACTTGCGGATCATAAGGCCAGGGCTCGTCGCCCACTTGCTCGCCGGCTTGCCGTCTTTATACTGGCAGCGCTCCGTAAAGTTGACCGTGGCTGTGATGGGCGAAACATAACCATCCACATACACATCCGCCCAGCCGCCGACAAGCTCTTCGTCGGGAAGGACGATCTCGCCGACACGGTTTTCGAGTTTTCCGTCCTTTGTCAGAACAACAACACCGGCCTTAGAGCCTTTGTATTTCGGGTTCTTCTGCGCTCGCTTGGTAAACGTCTCCTTGCCGACGATCATGGTGGCCGGCCCGTTGCCGTATTTACATGCGTACACCTCGCGCAGAAACGGATTAAGCCCCTGGTAGCGGCAGAGGGACAGGAACATGTACGCTTCTGCGTCCGTCAGGCTGCCGCTGGGGCACAGATACTGCTTTATGATGTCGGTGGAGAGCTGAAGCTCGTTGCCGTTGATGTCCTTGTACGTCACAAGAGGCGCGGCTGCGGCAGTCTGCGGTGCAAGCCCCTGCCGGGTAGGCGCAGGGCGATTTGCGGGAGTTGCGGTTTTCATGGAATATCCTCCTTAAATTTTTCGGTATTCGATATGGTTCTGTGTGAAAAACGCCTTGAGCGCGTGCGCCTGTTCCATCGTCACATCGACGGCGAACTCCAAATGATAGAGCTTCGGCTTCGGCGGCTCCTCGTATCCGACGGGAACGACAGGAGGCGGCGCAAAAGCGGCAGGTGGCTCCACAGGCGCGTCTGGCTCATCCTGAGTGACTTTTGGCTCGTCGAAGTGTTCCTGTATTGCCGCCGCCTTGCGTGCCTCTTCGGCGGCTTTGCGGGCTTTCAGCGCGTTTTCCTTCTGGATGGCATCACGAACGTTATGCGTAGCGGCATATTCATCAAGAAGCGCCTCTTCCCATTCGCTGTTCAGAGACCGGATTGTATCCAGATCCTCGCGCACCTGCCGGAGAATTGTGACGATCTCTTCGGCTACCGCCTTTTCGCTTGCGGACGCATTGCCCCATTTGGGGGATACGATGCTATCCCAAGTCACATAATCCGTAATGCCGACGGCGTTCTCGTCGAACACGGTTTTCAGCCGGGCGAGTTTTTCCTCGCGATTGGCGTTTTCCATGTTCTTTATCTGAACATCCAGATTTGTGACGCTCTTCTGGCAAAGGTCGTAGAGCTCTTTGCTCTCGCCCTCAAAGGTCGTGAATGGCGCAAGCCACGCCTTCTTCACGCTGATCTTCTGCTGGTTTATGCTGTCCGCAACTTTGCGGATGTTTGCACGGAGCGTTTTGGCTGAGACGATGCTTTCCTCAGTGACGATCATGCTCTCGTAGGGCGCAAGCTCCTGCGTAAGCCACTCTTTGACCTCTGCGAAGTTGGTGCAGATATGCAGCTCGCTCGCAACAGTCAGCGCGTCGTTTGTGACGCCGTATTCGATCATGTCAGCCATAGCGCGCCTCTGTCAAAACAGCGTGTCCATGTCCGCTTCGGTCATCGGATAAAACTCCGTGACCTCTGTGAGACAATGGAGATATTCCGGATCGATCTCCACCGCGGGAACGTCCGTTCTCGTTACGAGAAGCGGCGACTTTCCGCGCGGTGTCGGAATTGCAACCACGGAGCCGACGCGCACGGGCAGGTCCGTGCGGTAGTAATACTCCTTGCCTCCGAAACCATTCTTCTTTTTGAACTGGCCTGCGATGTTAATGGCAAATACCCCCAATCATATTTTCAGCACAGCCGGAGGCATCGTCCCCGCCTGTACCCGTTTCCAGAATGCTTCTTCTTTATCCAGAAGCCACGCCATATCGTCGGCGCAGCTTTCTGCCGTGAAATAATAGGTGCGCAGCGAGGAAGAGCCGTCCAGCCCTGTCAGAAGCGCGAAAAGGAACGCGAAAGAATATCCCGTTGCAAGGAACTGGTGGCAAATCTGCGTGTAATAGTGCGTCGGGATCCTGTCGCGCCATTCCGCCCAATCCTCTTTGGAACTGCACTGCGCAGTTTTGATTTCCAAAACGCCGTGTTCGCCGGTTTCGGTAATCAGCTCGCCGTCCAGCGTGGCCGTAAGCCACGGGCGCTCCTCCTGATACAGAATGTCGAACGGGTGATATTCCAGCCGGTATTCCGGGTGTTCCGCTAAAAAAAGCCCGCGCAAATGGGGCTCTGCGCGGACGCCAAAGGAAACTGCTGCGTTGCCGGATAAATCTTTAGCTTTTTTTCGGCCGGTTTTTATCTCCCAAAGGCCGAGCGGTGTCTGCCACTTGCTCAGACCGCACACAGCGGCGGCGTCCGAAGCGCCAAGTCCAACGCGACCGGCAAGCCAGGTCTCACGATCTTCAAAATGCAAATACTGAAGCATGCTTCCTCCGATTATTCTGTTACAGTCTCCTCCTTACGGGAGTTGCACCCGCATCTTCCGTTCTGTCTCGCCTTTTGCGTAACACGACAAAGAACATCCCGCCCGCTCGAACGGCGTTTTACTGTTAAACTATCGGAGGATATTGGTGCCCTGCCGCCATTCCAGACGGAGCGCCGAAGCGAGCTGCTTCTTACGGGCTGCAGCTTATAGCAAAAAGGGAGAAGGACCCGCACCAAAAGGACGTGAAACCATGCGGCTGGCTGTATAGCGGTTTTAACCTCAGCAGTTCAGGAGGTATACAAAAGAGCCGGCAGGTGAAAGGTAAAAAGCCCTGCCGTAACTCAGAGGCGATCTTGGTTGAAGTATTTCTTATCCACCCACGACCGAATGAATGATTGGCAGTTTCGTACTTTATCGCTGTCTTTCATCGAACCGCGATAGCAGGCGGAGCATGGATCGGATGCACAGGCCGTACATTTCTGCTGCCGGTGGTTATTGCATGCCCGGCAGCGGCAAAAAGAGCAGTCTTTTCGAGTCATATGTATTCCGTCTTTCTCGGCCGTCCCGGCTTCGCTTTTCCGGCGGTAGCGAGGCAGTTGCAGCATTCGGTACTCGCATAGGGGCAGTGGTGAAGGCAGAAGTCGATATAATCCGGCTTGTCTTCGTCTGTATATTGGATGGCAAAGTCGCCGTTCGCTTCGCGTCTGCAAAGCGCCGGGGCATGAACATACGTTGCTTTAAGGATGGCGAGCGCCGCCGCGTTCGCCGTCAATTCCGCCAATTCGTAAGGGTTCATCTTATCCGCCTATCCGCTGGGCTTCCGCCAGATGCTTAGCCACGTCTTCGACGCTGAACTTCCGGCCGCCGCATATCTGATAAAAGGTCACGTCGGCAAGCCACTTTTTGGCAGTGCCATAGCTGACGCCGAGCTCCGCCTGGATCTGTGGGATCGACAGGTATCTCGTTTTGTAACGTTTCGCAAGATCGTTCGCCAAAACCACTTCCTGCGGTGAGTTGGCATAAACGGCGCGTTTCAGTCGCGGCATAAAAGCACCTCCCAGCGTGCAGATCAGGCGTTTTCCAGAAGCTGGCGGACCTGCTTTTTTGTATCGTCGCTCGCTTTCGGGAGCAGCCGAAGAATGCATTGAAGATCGTTTTCTTTCTTCACGGCGGCGCGTCGGCTCTCTTCAACGCTGTAATACAGATCCTCTACGGAGCAGCCGTACAGCAGTGCCATAGCGGCAGCCCGCTCCGGGCGTGGGCCGTAAAGCCCTTTTTCGTAAGCCGTCAACGCAGACGGCGGAAAACCGCAAATGCGAGAGACGTTCGATATGCTGATGCCGATTTTTTCCCGGCGTTCTCTCAGGTCCATCATGGAATCCTCCATACATAATTAAGATTTCCCTTGACAAAAAAATCCCTGTGAGATACGATGCAAATAGAAAATCTTCTTTGTTCTCAAGGGTTTTTATCTTTTGTGTACAAGCAGATTATATCTTATAAAAAACAGATAGTCAATATTAAATCTATGTTTTAGTAGATTTCAGCGTATTGGCCGAAAGGAGATGAATTAATTGTTCGATTTCAACAGATTCGAGGCTTTGCGCGAGGAAAAAGGAATTACCAAAGCCTTTATTGCCCAAAAACTTAACCGCGCTCCCGCTATTTGCCACGATTGGAAACTCGGGAAATCGACTCCCAGCGAGCAGCAGATCAAGGTCGTAGCGAAAATTCTTGGCACTTCACCGGAATACCTGAAGGGGGAAACCGATAAAAAAACCCCCGCCGAAGCCGGCGAGGGCAGTAAGTATGATCGTATTATTATGGAGATACTGGAAAATATCACGGATGAGACGAAAGCGGCTCTGATCCCGCTGCTTCAGCAGATGCAGCGCCAAGAGGAGGCAAAGAACGGTTCTCGTTGAAGCGCATCAGCGCCTGATATTTCGGATCTTTCGCAGCGGCCTTTTTAAGGGCGGAAATGAAGATCCCTTTCTGTTCTTCGTCAAGCTGATGGAAAAGGCGAAGGATAACCTGATCGTAGTCCAAGGGGAAGCCTCCTTTATGTCTTGATAATATCATCATACAGTATCCGGAGTCCGATATTCCGTACTTAGTATCTTATCAGGCGAATTTTGCCGTGGCAATAGTTTTTTTGAAAAGGTTCCGCCGCCGCGTCACCGGCGGCGACGCCAGCAGAGACAACGTAAAAAGCCCTGTTGTCTGCTGCGTATTAAGCGTAGCAGATGCTCGTGCGATTTGTCCAACCCCAAAACACAGATTTTCCGTCCCAATGTGAAGAAGCTGTTCGGTTAATTCCCAAAAACGGGTTCAAATCGCAGAAATAATGCTACGAGGTAGAGGATTCATGGAAGAATTAGAAAATCTCGTTTGCCAGACACAGGAGCAGTTGGAAGTCGCCCAAAAGATTATGGCAGACGAAAAAGACAGGCGAAGTTTATCCTACCAGAAAATTGTCGATCAGACGGGTATTCCGAAATCCACCGCCGAGCGATTCCTCGGATTAAAAAGCAGCAACTCCAGCACAGTTTATTTTATCGTCCTATGTAAGTTGTTCGGTATGTCTGCCGACAGTTTTTTCGACATTACCAAAGAGTCTCCGACCAGCCAGGAAACCGACCGGGCCGCTCACGAAATCGAATTGTTACAACTAAAGAACAAATACTTAGAAAGAAACAACGTATTTCTCCGCAAGGCGGTTGAAAAGAAAAACCTTTACATTGCCGTTATATCCATTCTTTCTCTGATACTGCTTATCCGAAATACCGTAATGGACATGAATGACCATCATATCGGCTTCTTCCGCGGCGATTGGACACCGATGTCCACAGCAGGCGCTCTGCTGATCGTGATAGCCGCCGTAATATGCATCGTCGCCATCATAGCCAATCTCGGCAGCCGCGCGCACGGGAAAAAGGAAGAAAGCAAAGACCAAGACCTCTGAAAGGAACCCGCCATGCCTAAAAGCGGATCAAAAGAATATAAATATATCCGAAAATCGTTTGTTGCCGACGGGAAGCAATACATAGTATGCGGAAAGACGGAAGCCGAGGCGATGGAAAAACTCGCCGCAAAGAAAGAAGCCGTCCGGCGCGCGGAATTAACAAAAGGTGTAAACTGCACAATCGAGGATTGGGCCGATACATGGCTGACCACCTACATTAAACCAAAAGTCCGCAAAGCTGGACAGCCGAAGAAAAAAGGCACCATGACGCAAAAAAGCTATGAGATGTATGAGGACAAGATCAACGGATATATTATCCCGGCGCTTCGAGGTAAAAAGCTGCGCAGCGTCACCGACACGATGCTGCAAGGCGTGCTGAATCAGCAGGCGGAAATGTCTGAGTCCCACGCGAAAAAAGTTCGGATGATCCTGCGCGCCATGTTCTCGCAAGCTGCCTTTTCTCGCATAATCCCCTTTGACCCGACCATCAAGCTCACCATTCCCGCGTCTGCTACTGCCGAAAAGCGCCGCTCGCTTACCGCCGAGGAGCGCGCCGTTCTTATGCAAGTGGCGAAGACGCACCGCTGTAGCCTATGGATTCGCTTTCTCATGCGCACGGGTCTGCGCCCCGGCGAGTGCGCCGCACTTCGTGTGCGCCATCTGGATATGGAAACGCGGCTTATTCACGTTTGCGAAGCCGTCGAGTCCGGAACCACTGTAATTGCTACGCCGAAAACGTCTGCCGGAGACCGGTATGTTCCTATCCCTTCGGACATTTATGCCGATCTGAAACGCCACATTAGCGGGAAAGACCAGGACGACTTTGTTTTTACGCAGGAAGACGGTAAATCCATGATGACGCAGACGGTGATGACAAACAACTGGCGCAGTTTTTCCCGGCAGATGGACATTGCCATGGGCGCCGAAATGACCGCGCACGGCCATATCTACGACCCGAAGGACCTTGATAAGGACGGGAAACCGTTGTATCCGGACAGCTCCGGGAACCCGAAGAATGGCCACAAAATTGCTCCCGATCTTGTTCTGTATTGTCTGCGGCATACCTACGGTACAGATCTGCAGCGCGCCGGTGTGCCAATTAATATAGCAAAGGCGATCATGGGCCACAGCGATATTTCTGTGACAGCAAACGTATATACTGACGCAACTGTCGAAGATGCCATGTCCGCGCGCGACTTAATGGATTCAGCAATAAAAACTAAATGAAAAAAATAATTGACAACCAGCGAAAGCACTGATTTTCAACAGTTTTTATCGGATTCGTCATCGTACTCTGACTCCGTATGTGAGGGTTCAAATCCTTCTCCCGCTGCCAGCGAGTAAAAGCTCAAAATCCTTTATTTTCAAGGGGTTTTGAGCTTTTTTCTTTGTCTCGCCGCCCCCTTTTTCGATAGCCGCCGATTTCAAATCTTTCAAATATTTCAAATCTTACATTAAAAATCACATTAAAAATTTTTGCGTGATCGTAGAAAGAAGAGGGCGAAAATCGCCCCCTTTATTTTAAAAATCTCTCGATTGTCTTTCTGGCGCGCCCAAGTTCCTGCGAAACGTACTGCGGCGTGCATCCAAGTGCGTCGCCAATATCATAAACAGACAGCTCAGCGCTGCGCATAGTAACCATAAGCCTTTGTGTAGGCGTAAGCCGTTTCATCATGTCTTCAAGCGCAGGGTGCTCGTCCTCCTTCCCGATAGTTTCCTCGACAAGTAATCGGCTATTCGGCGAAACGAAATCATCTAACGGCAGTGCCGCGATCTGCGGCTTGCAGCAATCTCGGATATATCGGCGCACCGCCATGAAAATGCCCTTGACCGCAAATGTTGAGAATTTAGCGCCTTTTTCCGGATAGTATTCCGCACACGCCTGCCATAGCCCTATCCTGCACACTTGTAGAACATCTTCGTCAACTTTAAGACTCGGGAAATACTTTTTCAAGGTAAACCAAACAAGCGACTGATTTTCTTCATACAGTTCCTCTGGCGTCATGTTTGAAGAGCCTCCACAAAACAATAGCTCTGCGGCGGTCTCGTGAGATTACACTGCGTACATTCTGAACACTTCGGCGTTGCCATGCCGAGATTGTCAAAGTAACATTCTCTGCTGTGTTTCTTGAACTCAGATATTTCTTTCGGCTTGTCGTAGATTTTCAGATCGGAGATATGCCAGCCGAACCCTGGGTTTCCGCCCAAATACGCATAGAGCTCCTCCTCTGTCAAGCACGCATCTTCGAGGAGCCGATCGATTGGAGATTCCCAATCTCCGTTATTTGCAATTCGATATTCCGGTTCTCCGCCACGTCTGGTGAAGCCACCACGCGCCAGCCAGTCAATTCGGTCGCACACCAACTCGCCAATAACTTTCCCGCCGCCATGAAAGCCTTGTTTTCCCACCAGCGCAAAGAAATCCTCGTGTTCAAATCGCGGCTTCGAGCAGTAGACATACACCTTAAACGGCGTTTCCAACTTCGGGCGTGTCTTGCGCACTTCCATCGTCTTTTCCCCGGCGGCAATCAGCTCGCACCAGCGCGGCTGGATGCTTAACATTACAGCTTTACTCATAGGTTCTCATCTTCCCTTTCTCGCAAAATCCGTCTGCGGGCTTTCTGCGTCAATTAAGCGCATTTTAATAATCCTCCCAAATGCTTGCTTGTCCAGGAAGAACGCCGTCCTCCATCCACCAGTGGAACACATCTTCGCCGGTCGTTCCCCAGCGCGGGTCATCGGCCTTCCCGCGGGCTTTTCGTGCTTCAAGCATCCGGTCAAACGCTCGAATGTAATTGCGCTGAAAACCAGGCCATCTGGCGAACTCGACGTAACGAAATTTTCCGGCCATTGGGCAACCAACACAACCGACGCGGCAGAAGCCCTCGTTGTAAAGCGGGTTCGTCTCAACCTTTTGATCGGTAAGATAATCCCATACATCCCGATCCGTCCAGTCGATGATGGGATTGCACACTCGCTCGCCTTTCAACTGGCAATTTTCAAAAAGCTGTCGGTCGTCCTCGTTGTCGTTGTTTAGGATGAGGCTTTTCCTCCGGTCGGAAGCCAGCACTTCCAATGTCCCGCGCGTTGCCGCTCTTTTGACAGATTCTGCCCACCGGACACCTGTAACGACAAATCGTCCTTT
>ENA-UEQW01000154-UEQW01000154.1-human-gut-metagenome-genome-assembly--contig:-NODE-154-length-66013-cov-46.365673_pt1 | contig 66013 bp, 50 predicted proteins | sample MGYA00242947_ERZ507947 | MGnify/ENA primary metagenome ERZ507947 (study PRJEB26167, sample SAMN06115421) | human gut metagenome | host: Homo sapiens | place: China:Guizhou | collected 2015-03-17... | reverse complement strand
GACTACCTCCGTACCGCCGTTCTGGGAGACATGGCCTGCGACATCCTGCTGGGGGATTCCAGCCACCTGTACCAGCGGCTCTATGAGGAGGGGGTCATCAACACCAGCTTCGGCGGCGCCTTTGAGATGATGCCGGGCGTGGCATACCTCTATGCCGGCGGCGACAGCAAGGACGCCCGCCGGGCCGCCGCTGAGATCCAGAGGGAGGCGGAGCGCCTGGCAGCGGAGGGCATCGACGAGGACTATTACCAGCGGGTGCGCCGGGCGTCCTTCGGCTCCAACCTCCGGGGGCTGAACTCCTTTGAGAACATCGCCGTGACCCTGACGGAGGGGTATTTCCACGGCTATGATCCCTTCCGCTTCCCCCAGGTGTTCGACTCCATCACCAAAGAGGACGTGGCCGCCTTCCTGCGCCGCAATCTGACCGCGGAGCGGGCTGTGCTCAGCGAGATCGTGCCTAGGGAGAACTGAATCCAAGACAGAGAAAGAGGGGGAACCCCATTGGAGAGCATTACAGGATATGCCCATCAGCTTTCCCGGCCTGTTCGGGGACTGGTCCTTCAATCCCGACCCTATCGCCGTCCATATCGGCCATGGGATCTACTGGTACGGCATCATTTTGGCCATCGGCCTGCTGGCGGGCCTGGTGCTGTGCATGAAGCAGGCCAAGCGCTACGGCCTGACAGAGGACAATGTGCTGGATATGGTGCTGTGGGCGGTGCCCAGCTGCATCATCGGCGCCCGCCTTTACTATGTGATCTTCTATCTGGACCTCTACCGCAACGCCGATGGCAGCTTAAACTGGGGCGAGATGGTGGCGGTCTGGGACGGCGGCCTAGCCATCTACGGCGCGGTGATTGCCGGGGCCATCGTGGCATTTTTCTACACCCGGCACAAGAAGATCAAGATGGGCGCCATGACGGACCTGGCGGTGATGGGCCTGCTGCTGGCGTTCGGCGTGATGCATCCCAATGCGGTCATCATGCTGCTGATTCCGCCTATTCCGATGAAGGCCAAGTGGTTCGTCATCATCTATGCCGTCATCGAGCTGTTCCTCGGATGGAGGGGCGTGGGCAACGTGGCTCATTTCGCCCATGTGGGCGGCATGCTGTGGGGATTCCTGCTGCTGCATTGGTGGAAACGCCGGGGAACGATCCGTTTTTAGACGATGGCTCCCGATTACTATAACGGATACGGGGGAGGCCCTTCGGGGAAACGGCGCCGCAGTCTCGTCATGCGGCTCGTCGACCTGGCGCTGACGCTCGTGACGCTGGCCGTGGGCGCGACGATGGTTCTCACCTATTTCGTCCCCTATGTCGATCCGGGCAGCGTGTGGTTCTTTCCCGTGCTGGGGCTGGCCGCTCCGGCGGTCTATGTCGCGTCGGTCGTGCTGACGCTCTACTGGATCATCCGCTGGCGCTGGGTGTGCGCCGGGGCGATGCTGGTCGTCGTCGTGGCGGGGCTTTTCAAGGTCTCGCTCTTCTGGCGTCCTGAAATCCGCCGCAGCTATGCCACGGAGACGGCCTTCGACCGCGCTGCTGTCAAGGTTATGAGCTACAACGTGCGCAGTTTCTACGGCGAGGACGGCCGGAGCAGCGTCGACGACATCCTGCGCCTGATCGAGGAGCAGGCTCCGGACCTGATCTGCCTCCAGGAGTTCAATGCCCGCCTCGCGGAGCAGTCCGAGGAGTTTTCGCTGCTGGGCGAGAAGTACGAGATCGCGCACTTCGGGCGCACGCAGGCCCCGGATTCGGTCTACGGCTCGACGCTGACTATTTTGAGCAAATACCGCATCCTGCGTTCGGACACCGTGCTGACGCCTTCGTCTTCGGTCTGGGCCGACGTGATTGTGGGCGAGGACACCGTGCGGGTTTTCAACAACCACCTGCGCTCGACGGCCATCAACGCTTCGGACAACCAGTTCATCACCAGCCACCAGTTTCTCTCGGACACGGCGCGCGAGACCAAAATCCGCAGTATCGTGACCCGTTTGCGCGAGAATAGCGTGCTTCGGGCCGCGCAGGTCGACAGCATCGCGCAGGTCGTGGGTGCGACGCGCACGCGGCGGATCGTCTGCGGCGATTTCAACGATACGCCCATGTCGTATGTCTACCGCACGATGGCGCGGGGGCTGCGCGACGCCTTCCGTGAGTGCGGGTCGGGCTATTCGCATACGTTCCGCGGTTTCTACAACATGCTGCGCATCGACTACGTGTTGAGCGGCGGTTTCGAACCGCTCTCCTACGAGGTGCTTCCGGTCGACTATTCGGACCACCATCCCGTCGTCGTGCGGCTTCGGAAAAGTTCCTGACGAATTACCCGGAAAACGGGATGCCCCGGCGGAGACACTCTTTCCGCCGGTTTTAATTTGCCGGCAGGTGTTGTCCGGAACGATTTTTTTGCTATCTTGTGGAAAAATTCAGCCAATCGTTCGCCATGATCCGATCCCTTCCGCTCGTAAGGAGAACGCTTCTCCTCTCCGTATGTGGGCTTGTTCCTTTTCTCCGGCCGGCTTTTTGCCGGAAATCCGTTGCTGATGCCTTCCGAAGCCCCTTACGGGGCGCCCCGCTTCGACCGTATCCATGCCGCCGACATCATGCCCGCCATTGAGGAGGGCATCCGCGCCTACAAGGCCGGGATTGCGAAAATCAGGGCGCTGGACCCCGCGGAGGCGACTTTCGAAAACGTCGTCGTGCCGCTCGACCGTGCCGACAGCCTGCTGGACGTTCCGCGCGCGGTGCTGGGTTACCTGAAATCGAATTTCGGAGGCGACTCCATCATCCGGATCTCTCTGGAATCCGCGCAGCTGACCGGAGAGGCATACAACGCCGTGACGCTCGACACGGCGATCTTCCGCCTGGTGAAGGCCGTCTACGACCGGCGCGATGCGGCCGGGCTGGATTCGCTCCAGCTGCGGACGCTCGGCAAGGTCTACCGGAGCTACATCCGCGGCGGGGCGCTCTGCACGCCCGGGCAGAAGGAGCGGCTCAAGGAGCTGAACCGCGAGATTTCGCTCAAACGCATCCGCCACGGACAGAACATCACGCAGGCGACCCAGGAGTTCGTCCTGTACGTGCAGGACAGCAGCCTGCTCGACGGGCTTGCGGGGACGACCCGGCAGCGTTTCGCCCGCAATGCGGCCCGGCAGGGGCATCAGGGCGTCTGGGCCGTCGGGTTCACGAACGGCGACTATGCGTCGGTCATGGCTTCGGCCACGAACCGCGATCTGCGCAGGAGACTCTACGAGGCCTACACCTCGCGCTGCATGGACGGGAAGTACGACAACCGCCAGTTGTCGGTCGACATCGTCAACCTGCGTCTCGAACGGGCCCGGATGCTGGGATACGAGAACTATGCCGCCTACACGCTGGAGACGAACATGGCCGGGACGCCCGAAAAGGTCCGCGAACTGCTGCTGCCGCTCAAGGACGCTGCCGCGGGGAAGGGACGTGCGGAGCGTGCCGAACTGGAGGCTTTCGCCGTGAAATACGAGCGGGATTCGGCCTTCCGGCTGGAACCGTGGGACGTGGCCTTCTATTCGGGCAAGCTGCGCAAGGCGAAATTCGGGTCCGAACTGGGGCGCATGCGCAACTACCTGCTTTTCGACAATGTGCTCAACGACGGCGTTTTCTATGTGGCCAACCGTCTTTTCGGAATCACGCTGACGCAGCGCACGGACATTCCCGTTTTCCACCCCGACGTGCTGACCTTCGAGGCGAAAGACGCCGAAGGCCGCCCCCTCGGACTGCTTTATCTGGATTGCTTCGTCCGCAAGGGCAAACGCGGCGGCGCGTGGTGCTCGCGCCTGCGCGGGTATTCGTGCGCCGGAGAGCGGGAGGTGCTGCCGCTGGTGACCATCAGCTGCAACTTCTCGCGTGCGGCCGAAGGCAGGCCGAAGCTGCTGTCGACCTCCGAGGTCAAGACCCTCTTCCACGAATTCGGACACGCTCTGGCGGGTTTCCTCTCGCGCGGGCCGTATCCGCAGGTGACGGGCAGCTTCCCGCGCGACATGGTCGAACTGCCCTCGCAGTTGAACGAGCATTGGGCCTGGGAGCCGGAGGTGATGAAACACTACGCCCGCGATTACGAGACGGGGCGTCCGATTCCCGATGCGCTGATCGCGAAGTTCAAGGAGTCGGAGAACTTCCTGAAGGGGCTTTACCTGACCGATTTCTATGCCACCGCGCTGCTCGACCTCGAATGGCACACCGTGCTGCGGCCGGTCGAAGGGTGCGACGTGGCGGCTTTCGAACGGGCCTTCCTGAAACGTTACGACTTCCCGGAGCATACCGCTTTACGCTTCCGGACGACCTATTACAACCACATCTTCGCCAGCAGTTACCCCGCGCAGTACTACTCCTACACGTGGTCGGCGGTGCTGGACACCGATGCCTTCGCGGCATTCACTGGCACGGGCGATATTTTCGATCCCGAAACCGCGCGCCGTTACCGCCGCCATATCCTGACCGAAGCGGGCTATGACGAGCCGATGGCGCAGTACGTGCGTTTCCGCGGCGCCGTGCCCGACGTGAAGCCCCTGATGCGCCGTTACGGGCTGGCGGAATAGCGGCCCGGCGGAACGGAACAGCCCCGGCCCGATGAGCCGGGGCTGTTCCGTTCGGTCACTCTCCGATCTTCTTGCGCGGGTGGACCATGTTTTCGGGTTGCAGCACCTTGTGCAACTCCTCTTCGCTCATCAGCTTATGCTCGAGTACGAGGTCGTAGATGCCCTTGCCGGTTTTGAGGGCCTCCTTGGCCAGCATGCTCGACGTTTCGTAGCCCAGATAGGGGTTGAGCGCCGTCACCAGCCCGATGCTGTTAAAGACCATCCGGCGGCAGACCTCCTCGTTGGCCGTGATGCCGGCGATGCACTTCTCGCGCAGCGTGTTCATGGCGTTGATCAGCATTTCGATGCTCTCGAACAGGCAGTGGACGATGATCGGCTCCATGACGTTCAGTTCGAGCTGTCCGGCTTCCGATGCGATCGTCACGGTGAGGTCGTTGCCGATGACGCGGAACGCTACCTGGTTGACGACTTCGGGGATCACGGGGTTGACCTTGCCCGGCATGATCGACGATCCCGGCTGGCGCGGCGGGAGGTTGATCTCGTTCAGCCCGCAGCGGGGACCCGACGAGAGCAGCCGCAGGTCGTTGCAGATTTTCGAGAGTTTCACCGCAAGGCGTTTCTGGGCCGAGGAGTTCATAATGAAGGCGCCCGTGTCGCTCGTGGCCTCGATCATGTTCGACGCCTCGACGAGCGGCAGTCCGGTGATCTCGCGCAGGTAACGGGTGCAAAGCCCGGCGTAGTCGGGGTCGGCGTTGATGCCCGTTCCGATGGCCGTGGCCCCCATGTTGATCTCGAAGAAAAGTTTCATGTTGGCCGTCAGCCGCTCGGTCTCCTCGGTGAGGTTGGCGGCGTAGGCTTCGAACTCCTGTCCGAGGGTCATCGGCACGGCGTCCTGAAGCTGCGTGCGGCCCATCTTGATGATGCCGGAGAACTCCTCGCCCTTGGCGTGGAACGCCGCGATGAGTTCGCGCAGCGAGGCCACCAGTTTCTCGATGCTGCGCACCAGTGCGATCCTCACGGCCGTGGGGTAGGCGTCGTTGGTCGACTGCGAGAGGTTGACGTGGTTGTTGGGGTGGCAGAACTGATATTCGCCCTTTTCATGGCCGAGGAGTTCGAGCGCCCGGTTGGCGATCACCTCGTTGGCGTTCATGTTGGTCGACGTGCCGGCGCCGCCCTGCACCATGTCGACGACGAACTGCTCCTCGAGTTTCCCGGCGCGCAGCTCCTCGCAGGCCCGGATGATCGCGTCGGCGATCGCCGGGTCGAGCAGTCCCAGGTCACGGTTGGCCATCGCGGCGCCCTGCTTGACGTCGGCCAGGGCGCGGATCAGCTCCGGGAAGAAGTTGAGCCGCACGCGGCTGATGTGGAAATTCTCCACCGCGCGCATGGTCTGCACGCCGAAATAATACTCCGCCGGGATTTCCATTTCGCCCAGCAGATCGTGTTCACGACGGGTTTTGCCCGAAAGTCTGATTTCCGTAAAGTCCATGATCGGTATGTTTTTATTAAAGGTACGCAAAAGCAGGGTGGAGTCCAAGCCGAATCGGGTGCGGTCCGGTAAGACGTTCCGACATCAAATATAATGCTTTTTCCGCCACTTTGTCAAAACAAAAAATCTTGTTAACTTTGTATTCGCTCCGCGGGGTCGCAGAATTCGGCGGCGGACGAACGCAGAACCGAAAAACAAATAAAGAATATGATTTTAGACTCTCTGAAAAACAGCGCGCTTTACTACGGCGTAAGCCCGCGCATGAAACAGGCTTTCGAACTGATCGCCTCGACCGACTGGACGACGATGGAACCGGGTATTCACGAACTCGACGGCAAGGACATCTACGTCAACGTCATGGAGCGCGAGCTGAAACAGAAGCCCGACGCCAAACTCGAAATCCACAACGAGTACATCGACATCCAGGTTCTCATCCGGGGCGAGGAGGAGTCCTTCGGCTGGAGCGAGCGCAGGGAGCTCAAGAAGCCGCTGGGCGAATTCAGCGTCGAGAATGACATCCAGCTCTTCGACGACGTGCCGCAGACCTATTACACGATGCGTCCGGGGCAGTTTACGGTGCTTTTCCCCGAGGACGGGCACGCCCCGATGGTGGGCGAGGGCACGGTGCGCAAGATCATCGTCAAGGTGCGCAGGTAGACGCAGTCCATACCTTCCGGGCCGGGATTTCCCGGCCTTTTTTGTGCCCGTCCGGCTGGCCTGCATGGCCGGTCGGGGGCGGAGAACGGCTTCGTCCGACCTCCGGCCGGAAATGAATTGAAAGAAAACCGCCGCGAACTTGCTTGTCTTCCGGATTTGTACTAAATTTGTGGTACGGGTATTTCCGTACGCTATGAAAACATCGGTCTTCATATTCCTCTTTCTGCTGGTCTCCTCCCTCTCGTCCGTCATGGATTCGGGTGCGAAGTCCGGAGTGCCGGCTGCGGCTGCGGTCCGGCAGACGGCGGAATGTTTCCTTGCCGGTTTCAAATACGGGGACTGCGTGGCGACGGAGACCGTCCGGACGGCCGTGCCTTGCCCCGTGCGGTCGCTGCGCAAGCCGGTGGAAGGTCCGCAGCGGGTGTCGGGCGGCGACCGTGACGTCTGCTCCGGGCGGCATTTCCCGCTGGCGCAGGGCTGCTGCACGAAATACGTCGTCTCTTCTTTATTGCGCGGCGGGCAGACCGCCCTGCCTTTCCATCGCGCCGACTACCTCCGGTTCGGCGTTCTGGTCATTTAGCCGTCAAATCCTTTCGCTTTCAAGCGTATGATGCCGTCCGTGCATCGTACGTCGGATTTCCGTGTGCGGACTCCGGGCTGTCGCACCGACGCCGGTGCGGCGAACGACGTTCGGCATGCTTTGCCGCATGCGCAGAATGTTCCGGCACACCCGATGGCAAAACTTTGATGAATGTAAAAAAATGGATTTGATGCATATGATCGGGGAGACGTCGCTGATGATGGGCTTCACGTTTATCGTGGGAATGGCCTTCGCGTACGTACTCAAACTGATGACGTTTTTCTTCTCCCGGCTTAACGGAACGGAGATCTCCGCGCTGTTGAGAAAAGGCCGCATATGGGGCCGCGCCTACCGCATGGACATTGCGCGTACCGACCGCTACATCCGTTCGGTCGCCCGGATCGGCGGGGACGTTTCCGCCGATCCGGATGCGGACCATGCGATGGACGCTCTGGCCGAATACCACCTCGGCACCCCCGGGGATGCCGCACGGCAAGACAGCGAGATGACCCGTTTATACGAGCTGCACCATGGAACGGTTTGATCTTGGCAATATTTTCCAGGGAATCTCGACCCTGCTGCAAGCCGATTCCGCGATCATGTATGCGCGTATCGGGCTGATTCTGTTGGGCATCCTGCTGGTTTACCTGGGGCGCAGGGGCGTGCTCGAACCGCTGGTGATGATTCCGATGGGGCTGGGCATGGCGGCGGTGAACGCCGGGGTGCTGATTTTTCCGGGCGGCATGCACGGCAACCTGTTTCTGGACCCCATGGTCACGGAAACCGACCAGCTGATGAACATTTTGCAGATCGACTTCCTGCAACCGATCTACACCTTCACGTTCAGCAACGGACTGATAGCCTGTCTGATTTTCATGGGCATCGGGACGATGCTCGACATCAATTTCGTGCTGGCGAAGCCCTTGCAGAGCATGTCCCTCGCGCTGTGCGCCGAGCTGGGCACGTTCGCCGTGCTGCCGATCGCCTATTCGATGGGGTTGAGTCCCAGCGACAGCGCCTCGATCGCGATGGTCGGCGGGGCCGACGGGCCGATGGTGCTTTTCACCTCGCTCAACCTCTCGAAGGAGATCTTCGTGCCGATCACCGTCGTCGCCTATCTCTATCTCGGCCTGACCTACGGCGGCTATCCCTACCTGGTGCGGGCGATGGTCCCCAAGCGTCTGCGCGCCATCAAGATGAAACCGGCGAAGAAACCGGTGAAGCAGTACAGCGCCGCGACCAAGATTTCGTTCGCCGTGGTGATGTGCGTGATCCTGTGCCTGCTCTTCCCGGTGGCCGCTCCGCTCTTCTTCTCGCTCTTCATCGGTGTGGTGATCAAGGAGTCGGGACTCAAGCATGTGAACGATTTCATCAGCGGACCGATGCTCTACGGTTCGACGTTTTTCCTGGGAATCCTGCTGGGCGTGCTGTGCGACGCGCACACGCTGCTCGACCCCACGGTGCTCAAACTGCTCGTCCTGGGGATTCTCGCCCTGCTGATTTCGGGCATCGGGGGCATTTTGGGCGGTTACCTCATGTATTTCTTCAAGCGGGGCAATTTCAACCCCGTCATCGGTATCGCCGCCGTCAGCTGCGTGCCCACGACGGCCAAGGTCGCGCAGAAGATCGTCGCGCACGACAACCCCTCGTCGATGATCCTGCCCGACGCGCTGGGAGCCAATATCATGGGTGTCATCACGTCGGCCATCATCGCAGCGATCTACGTGACGGTGGTTCCGATGCTGTGATCCGAAAGAGAGCCGGCCCGCGGAAAGCGGGCCGGTTTTTTATTTTCCGATGCCGAAGTAGCGGAATCCCGCCGCTTCGACCTCGGGCTTGTCGAAAATGTTGCGGCCGTCGACGACCGCGTCGCCCCGCATCGTCGCGCGCAGCTGTGTCCAGTCGGGCATGCGCAACTCCTTCCATTCGGTCAGGAGGGCCACAGCGTCGACGCCTTCGGCGGCCTCGTACATCGTCTGGGCGTAGCGGATCGGCAGGTCGGCCATCCGGCGACGGCTTTCGGGCATCGCCACGGGGTCGTAGGCCCGCACTTCGGCTCCGGCATCGAGCAGGCGGCCGATCACCACCGTTGCCGGAGCTTCGCGCATGTCGTCGGTCTCGGGCTTGAAGGCCAGCCCCCAGATTGCGACGACCTTGCCCCGCAGGTCGCCCAGCGCGGTCTGCAATTTCTCGAAAACAATCCCTTTCTGCTGCTCGTTGACCCGCTCGACGGCCTCGATGACCTGCATCGTGTAGCCGTGTTCCCGGGCCGTGTGGGCCAGTGCCTTCACGTCCTTCGGGAAGCATGAACCGCCGTAGCCGCAGCCGGGGTAGAGGAACTTGTTGCCGATGCGGGCGTCGGAGCCGATGCCCTTGCGGACCATCTCCACGTCGGCGCCCACGCGGTCGCACAGGTTGGCGATCTCGTTCATAAACGAAATGCGCGTCGCGAGCATGGCGTTGGCTGCGTATTTGGTCATTTCGGCCGAGGGAATGTCCATGAACAGCACGCGGAAATTGGTGATCAGGAACGGCCGGTAGAGCTTGGCCATCAGCTTGCGCGCCCGTTCGCTGTCGACGCCCACGACCACGCGGTCGGGCGACATGAAGTCCTTGATCGCCGCACCTTCCTTCAGGAATTCGGGGTTCGAGGCAACGTCGAACGGGACCTTGCAGCCGCGCTTCTCGAGTTCCTCCTCGATCACGGCGCGCACCTTCTGCGCCGTGCCCACGGGGACGGTGCTCTTGGTGACCAGCACGGTGTATTTCCGGATGTGGCGACCGAAGGTGCGGGCCACGTCGAGAACGTATTTCAGGTCGGCCGAACCGTCCTCGTCGGGCGGGGTTCCGACGGCCGAGAAGACCACCTCGACATGGGGCAGGCACTCCGTGAGGTCGGTGGTGAAATGCAGGCGTCCCGCCTCCACGTTGCGCCGCACAAGCTCCTCAAGTCCCGGCTCGTAGATCGGGATAACGCCTGCGTTCAGACCCTCTATCTTTTCGGCGTCTATGTCCACGCAGGTGATGTCGAGTCCCATTTCGGCGAAGCAGGCCCCCGATACGAGTCCTACGTAACCCGTTCCCACGATTGCAATTTTCATCATAATTCCTGGAGTTTTTTCTTTCGGAATGTAAATATAGTCTTTTTTTCGAAATATCCCCGCCGCAGTACGAAAAAGGGCGGTCCGAAGACCGCCCCTGCGTCGTTCTATTTTCCGCACCTGCATCCGGCGACAGCCTCCGCCAGCGTTGCGCAGGGATCGCACATCTCGTGCGAGTAGCCCTGTTTCATCTCCACGGGATCGCACAGGGGTTCCCACTTCATCTTCTGGGCGAACTCCGCGAGCAGGCGCACCGAGGCTCCGGCCCAGCAGAACGAACCGAACCAGCCGAATCTGCGCCGGGGAATGCCGCGCGCGGCGATGCGGTCGAGCAGTTCGGCCACGGGCGGGAACAGGTTGCCGTTGTAGGTCGGGCCGCCGACGATCAGCGTGTCGAAACGGAAAACGTCGCGCAGGACCACCGACGGGTCGGCGTAGGAGAGGTTGTAGACCCGGATCGGGCCGACCTCCCGCGAGGCCAGTTCGCGCGCGATGCGCTCGGCCATCTGCTCCGTGTTGCCGTACATCGAGGCGTAGGCCACGACCACGCCCGGTTCGCCTTCGTAGCGGCTCAGACGGTCGTAAATATCCAGAACCTTTGCGATCTGCCGCTGCCATACGGGTCCGTGCGTCGAACAGATCGTCCCGACGGGCAGCGTGCGGACCTTCTGGAGCGCCTTCTGCACGGGACCGCCGTACTTGCCCACGATGCAGGCGTAGTAGCGGCGCATCTCGTCCCAGTAGCGGTCGGTCTCGACCTGCGAATCGGTGATGCCGCCGTCGAGCGCCCCGAACGTGCCGAAGGCGTCGCCGGAGAAGAGCGTCCGGTCGCCGGCGCACCACGTGACCATCGTCTCGGGCCAGTGCACCATCGGGATCATGTGGAACGACAGCGTCTTGCCGCCCAGATCGAGCGTGTCGCCCTCCTTGACCTCGACCGTGCCCCCGGCGATGCCGTAAAACCCTTCGATCATCTGGAGCGTCTTGGCATTGCCGACGATCTCGATGTCGGGATAGATGCGGCGCAGCGCCGCGATCGACGACGAGTGGTCGGGTTCCATGTGGTTGACGATCAGATAATCGATCTTCCTTTCGCCGATGGCCTCGCTGATGTTGGCTTCGAGGCGGCTGCCGAAGGACTCTTCGACGGTGTCGATCAGGGCGATCTTTTCGCCTGCGACCAGATAGGCGTTGTACGACACGCCCATCGGAAGCGACCAGAGGGCTTCGAAGCGCGTGGTGGTGCGGTCATTGACCCCGACGTAGTGGATGCCGGGAAGTATTTCGGTAATTGCCATAAACCTTTTTTGTTTTGTTTTGGCACAAATTTACAAAAAATCACTGGAAAAGGCTAATAAAAAGGTGGAAAAGTCTTCGTAACGTCTGTTAATAAAGGGTTTGCGAAGACAAAAGAGGACAGGCGAAAAAACGGGGTAATGCAAAGGAAAGCGGATTTATGAAGCCGTTAGGTTTTCAAATCATTACCCGACGAAATGTGATTTTTAACACGTGGCACTGACATTTTCTCCGTATGGCTGTGTTTGGCTTACAAGGTCTAAATCGTTGATACTTAATTTTGCAATCAAAAAAAACGAGTATGGCAAGAAGCACATTCAAAGTGCTGTTCTATGTGAACGGCAGCAAGGAGAAGAACGGTATTGTCCCCATCATGGGACGGGTGACAATCAACGGGACTGTGGCGCAGTTCAGTTGCAAGCAGAACATCCCACTTTGGGACGTGAAAGGGAACAGGGCGAAAGGCAAGAGCCAAGGGGCACGGGACATCAATCTCGCCCTTGACAACATCAAGGCGCAAATCATCAAGCACTACCAGAAACTTTCCGACCGTGAGGCGTTCGTGACGGCGGAAATGGTGCGCAACGCCTATCAGGGAATCGGCAGCGAGTATGAGACGCTTATCAGGGCGTTTGACAAGGATTGCGCCAACTTCCTCAAACGTGTGGGCAAAGATCGCACCATCGGCACATACAAGGTGATGATGCGTGCGAGGAACTATGTGGCGGCTTTCATCAAGTCGTTCTACAAGCGCACGGATATGTCGATGCTCGAACTGACACCCGACTTCATCAAGGAGTTTGCGGCTTATCTTACCGCCGAACGAGGATTGAAGAACGCCACGATATGGCTCAACTGCATGTGGCTGAAAGGAGTGGTTATGCGGGCGCACTATAACGGGCTGATACCGAGAAACCCTTTTGCGCAGTTCCACATCAGCCCGAATGTGAAGGAACGGGAGTATCTGACGGAGGACGAGATAAAGACCATCATGACACACGAGTTTGAAAATTCCACACTCACACTGGTGCGTGACCTTTTCATCTTCGCCTGCTTCACCGCCCTTAGTTTCGTGGATATGAAGGAACTGACCACGGATGAAATCGTGGAAGTGAACGGCGAGAAATGGATAATCGGCAAGCGGCACAAGACCGATGTCCCATTCCAAGTGAAACTGCTTGATATTCCCATGCAGATAATCGAACGCTACAAGAACCGTTCGGGAGACAAGTCCGTGTTCGGGAAAATCAACTACTGGACGATGTGCAAGCAATTGAAAAAGGTTATCAGTGAATGCGGTATAGAGAAGCAAATCTCGTACCATTGCGCCCGGCATACATTCGGAACGCTGGCTCTGACCAAAGGAATGCCAATCGAAAGCGTGAGCCGTGTATTGGGACATACGAACATTGTCACGACCCAAATATATGCAAAGATTACCACGCAGAAACTGAATACCGACCTGACGATGTTCGGCGATAAACTGAGTAAGACGTTTAACGGTATAACGGTGTCATGAGTATGGAAATGGAAAGGAGCATCATGACAATAAACGAATACGGCAGCGTCATATTGCCGGAAGACATTTCAGGTATATGGATGAGCGAGCTGGAACTGGTGGAGTTGTTCGGGGTAATCGCCCCGACACTCCGTACTGCTATCAGAGCGGTATATAAAAGTGGCGTGTTAAACGAATACAAGGTACAAAAGTATATCCGGCTGAATAACGGTTGTCATGCCGATGTGTTCAGTTTTCAGATGATAGTCGCGCTTGCATTCCGTATCGACAGCTTCGGTGCGGAGCAGGTGCGCAAACTCCTGTTTGAAAGGCTGTACATGCGAAAAGAGAAAGCAAGCATCTTCTTTTCGCTGGGTATGAATAGCATGGGAACGCCTAATTATCAGGCATAAAATACATTGATGTGACGACATGAAGTAGTGAAATCTATGCGTATTCCCATTGCCGATAATATATTCATATAAGTATTCGAATAAGCGTATTGCCGATTACGACAAGCCCGAAGAAGTTCCACCCTGACGGGAACTTCTTCGAGCTTTATTTGTATGCTCTTGTGCCAATCCAAGAAAATTTTACGTGAGGTATGCGTGAGTTGTCAATCCGTCCAGTGCGAATTGCCGAGTTTTGCACTGATTAAACAAAAAATGAAGTGCTAATGGAACAAGGCAACATTGGAAAGGAGGAGTTCATACGGGTAGGTACGACCCTTTACAAGTTAGTGAACCAGCCCCGTCTGAACGGCGGCTATGTGAGGAAACGCATCGTGTGGAACAATGAGACACTCCGGCAGGATTATGGCAAGCATTATATTGCCATCGTGCCGAAGTATGACGGCTTCTGCACAGTCCCCAACCATGTGAACTATCGTCCGGTAGTGGACAAGTTCCTGAACCTGTACGAACCGATAGACCATCAACCGCAGAAGGGAGACTTCTCGCACATCCAATCATTGGTACGGCACATCTTCGGGGAACAATACGAGTTGGGAATGGACTATCTGCAACTGCTATACCTGCAACCGATTCAGAAGTTGCCTATCCTGCTATTGGTATCGGAAGAACGCAACACGGGCAAAAGTACGTTTCTGAATTTCCTGAAAGTCCTGTTTCAGAACAATGTCACATTCAACACCAACGAGGACTTCCGCAGCCAGTTCAATTCCGACTGGGCAGGGAAACTCCTTATCGTGGTGGACGAAGTGTTGTTGAGCCGCAAAGAGGACAGCGAGCGGTTGAAGAATCTTAGCACCACACTCTCTTACAAAGTGGAAGCCAAAGGCAAAGACCGTGACGAGATAGCATTCTTCGCTAAATTCGTGCTGTGTTCCAACAACGAATATCTGCCTGTCATCATAGACGCAGGTGAAACACGTTATTGGGTACGGAAGATAGACCGCTTACAGTCCGATGATACTGAGTTCCTGCAAAAGCTGAAAGCGGAGATTCCTGCTTTCCTCTATCATTTGCAGCACAGGAAGCTATCCACCAAGAAAGAGAGCCGTATGTGGTTTGCCCCGTCACTTCTGTACACAGAAGCCTTGCATAAGATTATCCGCAGCAACCGTAATCGGTTGGAGATTGAAATGTATGAACTGCTTCTCGATATTATGACAACGATGAATGTGGACAGTGTTTCATTCTGTCCGCATGATATACTCGTTCTATTGGCAAATACGTATGTCAAAACGGAGAAACATCAGGTACGGAAGGTGTTGCAGGATTGTTGGAAACTGACACCCGCCTGCAACACCCTCACATATACCACCTACCAAGTGGACTACAACCGTGAATGCCGTTACTCTCCGCTGCGCAGGACAGGAAGGTTTTACACCGTGACAAGAACTTTTTTAGAAGCACTATGATTATTTTGATGAAATGATGAATAAGTATATAAAAATATTGAAATACAGACTACTCCTTTCTCATCAACCTTTCATCAAAGACATTTTGCAGATGAAAAGAGAAAGAAACCACCAATATCCTTTCTCTTTCGGTGAATGTTTTGATGAAAGCGTGATGAGAGGCTATTGTGTTGATATACAATAATAGTATAGCACCATTCATCAAATCATCGCTTTATCAACCATCATCAAATCCGTAGGAATATACATTATGAACATTCAAGAAGCAAAAACAATTAAACTGGCGGACTATCTGCAAAGTTTAGGCTACTCGCCAGTGAAGCAGCAAGGAAACAACCTTTGGTACAAATCCCCGTTCCGGCAGGAAACAGAAGCATCGTTCAAGGTGAGCTTGGAACACAATCTGTGGTTCGATTATGGACTGGGCAGAGGCGGCAACATCATCGCATTGGCGCAGGAAATTTACTGTTCGGACTATTTACCATATCTGCTTGGTAAGATAGCGGAGCAAATGCCACACGTCCGACCTGTATCTTTCTCTTTTCACCAGCAGGCATCCGAACCGAGTTTCCAACATCAGGAAGTGAAAGAACTTTCCCATCCGGCATTGCTCCGCTACTTGCAGGAACGGGGTATAGATACCACCTTGGCAAAGTCGGAATGTAAGGAATTGCACTTCACCCATAACGGCAAGCCATATTTCGCCATCGGTTTCCCGAATGTGGCGGGAGGATATGAAGTGCGCAACCGTTTCTTCAAGGGCTGCATCGCACCGAAGGACATCAGCCATATCCGGCAGGCGGGTGAGCCGAGAGAGAAATGCCTCGTGTTCGAGGGCATGACGGACTACCTTTCATTCCTTACGTTGCGGATGAAGATCTGCCCGGCCATGCCCAGCCTTGACGGGCAGGATTACGTCATTCTCAATTCGGTTGCCAATGTTTCCAAAGCCATAGATGTGTTGCACGGATATGGGCGCATCCACTGCCTGCTCGACAATGACGAGGCGGGAAGAAGAGCGTATTGGGAACTGGAGAGGGAGTTCGCCGGACGCATACGCAACTTCTCCGACAACTACAAAGGGCACAAAGACCTGAACGATTACCTATGCGGCAAGCGACAGGAATTAGTCATTAGTCCACCATCACGAACCATCGTAAAACCGAAGAAGAAAGGATTGGGATTATGACATTCCGAACGGGAAAAACGGGAGCTGCCCGAAATTCATTCCCTGAAGATTGGGAGGGAGCAAGTTTGTGTTTCGGGTGTACCGAAACCGCTTGCAACCCACTTTTCAAATTTCGGTAAGTGGCATCCCGTTGGTCTATACAGTATAATCAGTAACATAATTGAAAAAGTAATATGGAACACAAGGAATGTAAGAAACATAACAAGGGTGGTCGCCCGAAGAAAGGGGCGACTGAAAAGCTGAGTTATCGCATCGGCGTGAAGATGGCGGCAGCCGACTACTTCTGCTTGCTGACACAGGCGTATGACGCAGGAACATCGCCAAGCGAGTTCATGAGGGAATGTTTCCGGAACGGTCATGTGAGGGAACGGCTGTCGGAGGAACACGCCGGATACATCCGCCAGCTCTGCGGCATGGCGAACAATCTCAACCAGCTTGCGCGAAAGGCAAACGCCGGAGGGTTCCACGATGAACAGCGGGACTGCAAGGTGGCGGTGGCACGGATTCACGAACTCCTGACCAAGATAGGGATATGATGGCGAAAATCGTAAAGGGAAGCGACTTCAAGGGCGTGGTGGATTACATCCTTGACAAAGGCAAGGGGACACAGGTGGTGGCATACGACGGCTTGTTCATGGAAAACAAGGAAACCATCGCCATGAGTTTCAATGCGCAGTCACAGATGAACAACAAGGTTACGAAACCTGTCGGACATATTGCATTGAGTTTCTCTAAAGAGGATGAGCCACATCTGACGAACCGCCTCATGGCAGGCATCGCACTTGAATACATGGAACGGATGGGCATACGGAACACACAGTTCTTCATCGCCCGTCATTTCGACAAAGAGCATCCGCACGTGCATATAGCCTTCAACCGCATAGACAATAACGGCAACACCATTTCGGACAGGAACGAGCGGTTACGCAGCACCCGTATCTGCAAGGAGCTTACACAGAAGTATGGGCTTCACATGGCAAACGGCAAGGATAACGTCAAGCGTGATCGGCTGAAAGAGCCGGACAAGACGAAATATGAGCTTTACGACATCCTCAAAACGGAGGTCGGCAGGTGCGGCAACTGGAATGTGCTTGTCGCCAACTTGAAACGGCAAGGTGTGGAAGTGCATTTCAAGCACAAGGGGCAGACCAACGAGGTGCAGGGCGTTGTATTTACCAAGAACTGCTACCGTTTCAACGGCTCCAAAGTGGACAGGCGTTTCAGCTATTCTAAGATTGACACGGCATTGCAGCGCAATAGGCTGGAAGAACAAAAGGACATGACAATCCTATCGCATGAAACTATCACGCCAAGCACATCATTTTACTCGGAACACAATGAGATTTTCAATGGCTCGTTAGGATTGCTTAACGGCAGTGGCTACAACGCCACTGATGCGGAAGCCAATCGGGAGATGGCGAATATGCTTCGCAGGAAGAAGAAGCATAAACGTGGAATGAGATTGTAATAATTATCAGATATTTACCAGTCAGCCAGTACAATAAATACAGGCTGACAAATATTTGACTTAGTTTTCTTCAATGGCGGTTTCTACTATTTGTATCGCTTCCTGCAACAAGCGTTTGCTTTCTTTTCGCAAGGTAAAACTTTGCTGGAGCATTTTAGATATAGTTACTTGTTCAGATGTTGGCAATATTGGAATTATCACATCTTCTATTTCTGATGGTTTCCAATGTTGAATTATAGAACCGCCAGCATCTCTTTCTGCTTGCAACTTCACAACAAAAGAATTGAGAAACAATGTCAGATAGTCAGGAAGCACATCTTTGTCCGTAATGTTCAGATGAATAATTGCGCCTGAAGTAATAACATCAATAGGTTCCTCCACCTTATATGCGATACCAACACTACCGTCTTTAGATAGGAGAATCGTATCTTTTTGAGGTCTAATCGTGTCCTTAAATTCTAACTTGTTCAAATAAACAGCAGGTTCAGACAATCCAAACTTAGAGAGGTCTGCTACTCTGATAAACGGAATTCCTTTTTCACAGTAAGCATCACTACCGGGTTCTATTGATTTGGATAATGTGGCTAATTGTCTTATTGTTTTTGTTTTGAATTGCTTTAATTCACTGAACAAATGGTCATATTTGGGTTGATAATATTCTGCATCCAATCTGCCACTTTTCAAGAAACTATTTGATAGTTTTTTATATGTACTGCCTATTGGTGCTTTCACATCAATGTTTGAAGTTATACCTATTTCTGTAAATAGCAGCCAAACAGCCTGATTCCACTCTTCAAACGCACCAAACTGTAATTTATTGTAAATCAATAAATTACCCCCCCCCACGTTTTCTATAATGGTTTCCACCGTAAGTTTCGCATTTTCAAGTAATTGCATAGCCTCCATGCGTAGTTCAAAACTCTTTTTAACGTGTTTGGCTATCTCATCTTGGACTTCTTGACGAATAAGTGGAATGGGGATTTTTTCAAACTCAGATTTACCAATAGCCGTCAATATCGTGCCCGAGCAACCTTTCTTCATCAGGTTTTGAATAGGCAATGATTTAAACAACGTAAGTAATGTTTCGGGATTATGTTGATGCGATTTCAGAACATAAAATCCTGTTGAACATAAAGCTCCATCGTATTCATCCGTCACTAAAGCACAGCTATCAAGAGAACCTTCTATTGAGGAGACTATCACATCTCCTTTGTGTACTATTCTACGAGCTCGTGTCGGTAGTTCTTCTCCTATTTGTTTGTTACATCCTATTATTTCACCTAATTTACCAATGTCAGCAAGCTCAATATACTTGTATTGTACACCATTGATGGGGGCAAAGTTGCTATCCTTAATGTCGCATACATTGCCAATCAGGTCGTAACCATTCGGATACGAGCGTACAAGTTCTATATAATCTTCATATTTTGGTAAATAGCGAAACGTCCTGTTTCGAGGAATGATTCTTTTAGTGTTTTAATGTTATATGCGTCAGGATTTGCAGCAAAATTCGCCATCCCTAAGCAGTCCAAAAGGTAAGACTCGGCAGAGGCATATAGTTGTTGGGAAACAATACGTTTTTGATTAGCTATTTGCAGATGTTGGGCAACATTATTTTGAATATCCTTTCCAAGAATAGGGATATCCATACATTTAACTTCTTCTGGATTTACATTTGTTTGATTTATAGATTGGCGTGCTCGTCTTTTTATATCCCACATTCCATATTTTGTATTCAAATACGTGGTAAGATATTCAGGCAGCAATATATCTGTATTAGGTATAAATCTCACAAGATACGAAGCGAAAATTCTATCAATATTATCATTTTGATAATAAATACCAGTTCTACCAACCCATTCAAATGAGTTAGTCCTATTAAAGATTACATCCTTATCGTGTAACTTAAATATTTCAGCCTCTTCTTGTGTGATATCAGCACATTTATTTACATTTAAATCACATAAGAGATTGTGGATTTCATTCATTCTATAAATTGGATAACCTTTCTTATCTTCATTCATCGCAACAGAAATCCCGTATTGTGAAGCAAGAAGACAATCTCCAATCTTTTTGTAGCTTAAATGAGGATTTATAATTGGAGCTTTAGTATAGAAACCACTATCTATTCGATAATCCTTGTTTTCTACACATTGGCTCAATTTTATTTCAGTCGCTTCAAGCCCCTCTAACAAAGTCCTATACTTTACCTTGTCAAAGGGGCATCCACGAAAAAAGAGAGACGTTCTTTTTTGGCGAACTCGGCAAACGCCTCTGCAATTCCATTTGGAGTCTTGCCATCATGATTGAAAAGGTCGTGCTTCACAATCAAATGACCGTGACTGTCAAGCAAAGGAACATTATTACCATCTTCGTCAATTGTATTACGATAGATTTTATCTCCACTGTTATCCTTGCTCGGTTCTTGCATGGTAGCGAAGAAAATGTTGTAATCATCAACCTTAGGGCACAGGTCTTCATCCCATTTCTGCACAAAAAGGACACTTGTCTTTGTTCCTGTATGTGGCTTGAACACATTGCCATGCAAGCCTACCACAGCCAAAATGCGGCAACGGTCAGCAATATATTCACGCAATGATTTGTCGCTACTGTTATTGAAACGTCCTTGTGGCAACACGATAGCCATACGTCCTCCCGGCTTTAAGAAGTCAAGATTTCGTTCCACAAACAAAATGTCACGGCTCATATTAGAAGCTTGCTTCAGTTTTGTTTTGCGGAACGTGCCGTCAGCCATTTGATAAACCGTTTCGCCGTTGTTTGTTAATGCTTCGGGAAAAGTCGGTTCTCCTGCTACCACATTAGCACCTTGCGGTGCATTTTTCAATTTTTCCAATGAAACACTGCGACTTAAATCATATTTGGCAAGAATACGACTTTCCTTTACATCCCCTGCAAACGGAGGGTTTGCCATAATGATATCAAAGTTGAAATCACGATTACTATTTTTGTCTGTGCGCAATTTCTTTAACTTCTTCCATCCTTCAGAATAAGTATCAGACCAAATTTCATCTTTTACAGTCTCATCCCAACGTTCATAGTCAAGCGTATTTAGGTGCATGACATTGGTTTGTCCGTCTCCTGCGATAAGGTTTAGGGTACGAGCCACACGCACAGCCTTTTCATCAAAGTCGATGGCAAAAACATTGTCTTGAACATAGTCTGTACATTCGGCAGGTTTTTCTTCTAAGGTAAACAAATGACTACGGCTCAAGCCTTTGGATTTGAGGATATTTTCCCAAACATGGAATATCGTATGAACAGGAAAACCACAACTGCCAGCCGCAGTGTCTATCATCTTTTCATTCGCTTTCGGATTGAGCATTTTTACGCACATATCAATCACATAACGAGGGGTAAAGTATTGCCCTTTTTCGCCTTTACTGCTTTTATTGATAAGATACTCAAAAGCTTCATCTACCACATCAAGGTTGGAATTGAACAATTTCACATCCTGTAAAGATGCGACACAAACAGACAAGTGTGAGGGTGTGAGTAAAAGTTTGGCATCATCTGTAAAAACGCCTTGCCATTTCCCTTTTGCTTTGTCAAATAACGCCTGTAATTTGTCTTTTAATTCTGTTTCAGTATCACCATAGTTGCGGAATTCCAAATTTCTGTCAGGCTTACGCCCGCTTTCCATTTCATCGAACAATTTGGTAAAGATGAGTTTGAATACCTCCTCAAACACATCTACACCAGCACCAGCCAACACCTCATCCTCCATTTCAAGGATAAGGTCTTTGAGGGACTTTCGTTCATTTACCAACTTGTCTTTTTTGATAAGGTCAGCAATCTTCCAACGCTCGGAGAGTATGTCAGATAGTTTTTGGTCTGCACGAGGTATGCCACTTAAATCCTCAAAATAATTGGGGTCTTTACGGTGGTAGTAGGAAATTTGACGCCCGTTACTCCATACACCGATTGGAGCACCTGTTGCATTACAATAACTTTTCAGTTGCTCTTTTCCATCTTTCAACTTTGGTTTCTTGACCTCTACAATAATGTATGGACTTGTCGTTTGCTGTTTGTCAAAAATGACAATATCAGCACGTTTCTTTTCCCTACCAAACGTGACTTCATACTCCAGTTCCATTCGAGAAACTGGATAACCCAAATCACTGGTAAGAACCAACAGATACAATTGGCGCACCACTTCTTCAGGAGTTACTTTAATATTCTTTCTGCGTACAGCGCATGTAAAATAATACTCTGTTCCTTTTTTTGTTTCCCGTTCAGCTATACGGCTTTCCAACTCAGTAATTTGCGCCTCTGTAAACAGGCTAAGGTCGTATTCAGTTCCTTTGATTATATCTGTCAGTTTCATAATTGTCCGCTGTTAAATTTTATTTGAGACAAGAAGTTCCCGAACGTCGATATCCAAAATTTCGGCTATTTGATATAGGACATGGATGGGTGGTTGGACTCTATTTGTTGTATATAGATTGATCATATTAAAGGTCTTTCCAAGCCTGTTTGCCAACTCTGTTTGGCTAATACCCTTTGCATCCAATACTTCCTTTATTCGGTTCATACACGCACTATCTTGTTTAACGAGTGCAAAAGTACAAAATTTTATTTGGTAAACGAGCATTTTCTGCCATAAAAGAATTACCTTTGCACATAACAATTTTAATTGTCTTCTTATGCAAGAGATACTGATTAACGAAATTAGAATAGATGGATTCCGTGGATTGAAAGATTTTAAAATGAGCCTTTCTGAAACTACGGTACTTACTGGCATGAATAATGTCGGGAAAACCTCTGTTCTAAAAGCGCTACAGCTGTTGTTTGGAAACAGCTCGTTCCTTTCAACAGAAGATTTACACATTGACAAGAACGGCAAATCAAATTATATCATTGTTGATGCCAAAATAGTCGCAATTGATAATGATGGAAAACGTATTGCAAATTTCTCAGATGTATGGGAAATTGCATTTGGTGCGGATAATATAAAAATGGATGCTGAAGAACACGCCTATGTGCCTTTGCGTGTTAAATACACTTTTCAAACACTTCAGAACTCATTTAATAGGGATATGCAAATCTTGAATGAATGGGACTCGGCGGGCATCGCTTGGCAAAATTTGAAAGGTAAAAAATCTACAGTTAAGGGAGATTATTTTCAGTTTCACTATCTGGATGCAAAACGGGATATTCAGGATGATTTAAAAGCCAGAACCTCCTATTTAGGTAAAATGCTTGGTGATGTAGTTAGTAATTATGACCCGAAAGATGTTGCTGAATTAGAACAAAAAATAAGTTCTTTAAATGCAGAAGCCATAGAAAAGAGTGAGGTGCTTAAAAATATTCAGGAATCACTAAAAGGGATTGACGCTACAATGGACTCTTCAGGCAAAGTCTATGTGTCACCTTTTGCTAAGAAATTGCGAGATTTGAACAAGAGCTTGACTATCCATTATGGAACGGAGGATAGTAGTTTTACAATGGACTATCATGGTATGGGTACTAGGAGCTGGTCTTCCATGTTGTCGTTTCGGGCTTTTGTAAAGCAAATGTGCGACAGCAAGAACCCAGAAGACGAGGCTTTTTTGCCGATTATAGCTATAGAAGAACCTGAAGCACATTTGCATCCGAATGCACAGAAGCAACTCTACAAACAGATGAACGAAATGCCGGGTATTAAAATAATCTCAACGCACTCTCCGTATGTGGCTGCATGTGCGGAATTATCAGAGTTGAGAGGTATGTATAAAGCCGCTGAGAAGACAGTTTGTGGAAGTTTGCCCGTTACAGAACTAACTTCAGAGGAACAAAGAAAAATCAGGCAAGCAGTATTGACTAGCAATGGCGAATTGTTGTTTGCCAAAGCAATTGTGTTGGGCGAAGGTGAGACAGAAGTACAAGCTTTACCTATTTTCTGTCAACAACATTGGGGATTGACTCCAGTTGAGTCTGGTCTGTCGTTTGTCGATGCAAAGGGATGTGGTAATTATTATCCATTTGTAGCCCTTGCTGAAGCGTTTCAGATACCTTGGTATATTTTCTCCGATGGAGAAAAAGATACCCAGAAAGGTCTTAAAAAACTTTTGAAGAGGACTTACAATGAAGATAAGGAACTGGCAGAACAGAATAATATTTTCATCATTTCCTCTGAAAAAGATTTTGAAGGAATGCTCCTTGATGATGGGTATAAAGCTGAAATAGAAAAGGCTATCGAACAGTTGAAAGGAGAAGGCTACATTGATGAATTTATCAGGAAATTCAATCATAAGCCTAAAGGGAGGGAACAAACTCCCAATATATGTAAAAGCTGTAATCAACATATATTTGTGGATATTGAACGAATATATGATGGTGAAGATGGTAGATTGACAGCTTTGGATGATATAATGGAGAAAAATAAGGCTCAGCTAGGTCCGGTATTGGCAAATTGTATAATTGAAAGCAAAAAACCATTACCTCCATTAGTAGTTAAACTATTTGATGGAATAAAAAAGGATATATGTCATGTGTAAGATAAAATTATCTCCCAAACAACAAGAAATTGCATCATTGACAGATGGTGCAGTTTTAGTACGTGCAAGTGCTGGTAGTGGCAAGACAAGAGTGCTTGTGGAACGTATAAAAATGTTGGCTGGTATGACCAAGCGTAAAGTATTGGCAATTACATTTACCAACAAAGCCTGTGAGGAGATTAGAACAAGACTTGCAGAAGTGGATGAAAATCTACTGGAACATGTTTTTGTTGCTACTTTCCATGGTCTATGTGAATCAATCATTGAAAGCCATATTGCCGTTACTAGGTTTGTGACAATGCCACAAATTTTTGCAGATGACGATAGAAAGAAAATCTTGGAAGAAACAATTACTGAAACTCCATCTTTAAGCCAGTGGTATAGAGGACTGAATGATAAAGAACGTAGGGAAACTCTTTATCGGGCATTGGATAATATCAGCCTTATAAAACGGTCTGTGATTTTAGATGAAGAACTCTATAATGTTATTAAAGATGAGCAGATGCGTAATCTATATTTAAGTTATAGAGAGCAGATGGATTCGCTAAACGCAATTGATTTTGATGATTTGTTGCTTAATGCTTATCAATTACTGATACATAATCCAAGAATTGCAGACTTATATCGAAGAAGTTTTACATACATTTGTGTGGACGAGGCTCAGGATTTAAACAAGGCTCAATACATGGTTCTTCGCGCGATTACTGGTGGTGAGCATAAGAACGTAATGCTGGTTGGCGACACCAAACAATCCATATATGCCTTTAATGGTTCAAGTAGTAAATATATGGATGATTGGTTTGTGAAGGACTACAATCCGACTGTATATAACCTAAATGAAAATTATCGAAGCGCGAAGGCGATTTTGGATTATGCTCAAAAGGTAGTGCATGATGAGACCTTAGATGTAACCTTACCTTATACGGGAGTTTGTAAGGAATATGCTTATGATACACCATGTGAGGAAGCGCAAGAAGTCGTAAGTGGTATAAAATCATTGGTTGGTACTGAAATAGAAGGTTATGACGGGAAATTGAATTATTCTGATATTGCAGTACTTGCTAGAAATAAATTCGTTCTTGGAAAGATTGAGGAGCAATTAAAAAGTAGTAGCCTGCCGTATCATTATAAAACTACGGGAGCAGGTTTGGAATTTGCATCCACTGCTGCTAAAGCTTTTGATTTGGCTATGGTAGTACGAACCAATCCCTATGATAGACTGCATCTTGATATGTTGCAGTCTATAGTAGGCGTGAGCCATTGCAAATCATTAGAACAAGTCGTAGAAAATATTAGCGATGCATTCTTAAAAGAAGTCGTGCGGCAAGCCTCACTGTTGAAAGATGATGGTAGTAATATGTATCAAACTGTCAAATCTATATTGAACACTTTAAAAGCCTCTAATGCTTCGGAATTTAAATCAACAGATGAAGTTTTGGCTGTTTTTGATGAATTTGAATTGTTAAAACATCATTGGAGTTCTTATGCTAAGAGTGTAACAAACTATTCTTTGTCTGCTTTTCGTAATGCAATGTCGTTGGGACAAACCTCTGTCACTTCTTCGGACGGAGAAGGGGTTACATTGAGTACAGTCCACACTATGAAAGGCCAGCAAGCTGTAGTAGTATTCCTTGTGGGTATGGATGAGGGGACATTCCCTGATTATCGTGCTATTAAAAAAGGGTACAATAGCATTGAAATGCAACAAGAGAAAAATAACCTATATGTTGCAATTACTAGAGCTCAAAGACATCTTTATATTTGTTACCCTCAAAAAAGAAAGATGCCTTGGGGTGATTGGTCGTCACGAAAAAAATCAAGTTTACTTCCTAACTAATTGTAACGTCGATATTTCTCACCATTGATAAGATTACACTATACGAGTATTAAGTATATTGGAGACGCCTAAGATTATAAAAACATTATAATTTGAGGCGTTTTCGATTTTTATTGCTACTTTTGCATCAATACGAGTGACTTTGACAGCAACTCACAGCAAAGCGCAGAAATAAACACGGTTGCCAATTCGTTACCTCTATTTTATCCTTTCTCTCAAACCTCTTATAAATAAAGAGGTTATAAAAGTCTTCCAGAATTACGGAAAATATTTTTCCGGCGCTACTGCCGGCTTTTTTATTGCTCCGGCAAGTTGCATGCCGGGGTGCGGAAGAGTCCCGTGCGCGGCGAGGCCTTCGCCCGGAAACAAAACGCCGCAACCCGGTGAAGGGTTGCGGCGCATGCCGGCAGGACGGCGGTTCAGAGGAACCGCGGCATATCTTCGGCCCTGCTTTGGGGTGTGGACTCCAGCGCGCCGGAGATGATCTCCGACGGGATTTCGGCCTTGACGAAGACCGAGACGTCGCTCGTGCTCGAAGTGCTGGTCAGCGTCATCCGTGTTCCGTCTGCGTTGAACGAAACCCGGTACGAGGCGCTTCCCCACGGGGTGTTGTCGCTGTACCGGCCGCTGAGCGTGGGTTTGTCGTAGGAATACGTGCCGTCCAGATGGACGTATTCGGGCTTGTAGAGCCGCTGGTAGATGTCGAACGAACCGGACTCGCTGAACGAGAGGTAGACGTCGGCGGACTGGAGCGAACTCCACGAAACCAGATGCCAGCTGCCGACGACGTTGCCGTCGCCCTCGGGTTCGGGCGTATCCTTGGACGAATCGCCGCACCCGGTCAGCGCGAACGCCGCGGCGAGGCCGATCAATAACAGTTTGATGTTTTTCATAATGTGTCCTTGTTTTATAACCAACCTCCGTTCTGGGAATGAACCTCACGTGCGATGAAGGCGAATTCCTTCGTGATCGGCATGCCGTTCATTCCGCTGTTGTTGCCGTTTCCGGCGAGCAGCTTGATCCGGACCACCGCCGAACCGGGTTTGGTGCACTTGAGGATGATCTGGTTGGCGAATATGGTCGGGTTCGCCGAAATGCCCAGCCGGTTCATGTCTTCGGCCGAAATGGAGATTTCCGTAATCTTCAGGTCCAGATTTCCGCCGCCGAGGTACGGTTGCAGGTTCAGCGTGTACTGGCTGCCGACGGGAATCGGGATGCAGGTGATGCCGCGGACGTTCATCAGCACCTGGTAGGCGTCGATGTAACCCGTGCCCATTCCCTTTTTGTACTGCGACAGGTCGAGCATCGCCAGACTGCCCTTGTCTGTGAAATACTGTTTCGTTCCGGTGCAGTATTGGTTGATGTCGTTTACCGATGTCAGCAGCAGCGTCGTGAATTCGTTCTGGGTGAAGGTCTTGCCGAGTTGCAGCGCATAGGAGAGCCCGAGCGCCGCCACGCCCGAAACGTGGGGGCAGGCCATCGACGTGCCCTGCATGTAGCCGTACTTTCCGCCGTTGACGGTCGATAACACCTTGGACGCTCCGGTCTTTATGTTTTCCAGATACGACTGGTAGGCGTCGCCGCCGGGAGCCGCAATGTTGCAGCCGGGACCGTAGTTGGTGTAGTAGGCCGGGGTGTAGTCGCACGACATGGCCGTTACGGAGATGTAGTCGCGGTAAGCGCCGGGGTAGCTCGACATGCCGGTCATGTCGTTGCCGGCGGCGAATATGGCCAGTCCGCCGCTGACGGCCGCACAGTTCTGTTTGGCGATGAAGTAGTCGATGGCCTGCTTCTCGGCGCTGGCGCCGCTGGAATAGGCCGCGTCGGAGGTTACCGAGCCGGCAGGGTAGCCGTAGCTGCACTGGATGATCGCCGCGCCGTTGTCGGCGGCGTATTTGATGGCCTTGGCCGCCATGGCCACGTCGCCGCCGTCTTTGTCGTGGTAAATCTGACAGGACATGATCTTCACGCCGTCGTTTTTGCCCGAGCCGCCTGCGATGCCTGCGACGCCCGTGCCGTTGTTGTTCACGGCTGCGACCGTTCCTGCCACGTGCGTGCCGTGGTCCGGTGCATCGCCTTTGGTGCTGATGGTCAGCGTCGTATTGTCGACGAAGTTGAACCCGTGTATGTCGTCGGCATAGCCGTTCGAGTCGTCGTCACGGCCTTCCGAGCCGTTCAGCTCGGCGGTGTTGGTCCACATGTTGGCGGCCAGGTCGGGATGGTCCCACTGCACGCAGTTGTCCACGACCGCGACGATAACGCGCGGGTCGCCCGTGCAGAGCTTCCAAGCCTCGTCGCAGTTGACATCGGCTCCCGCCTTGATCTTCGAATAGATCGACTTGTCGCCGGTGTTGATGTAGTGCCATTGTTTGCCCAGGTGGGGATCGTTGAACCCGACGGCCGCACGGGTCTGCGGCGCAGCGCCGGTTTCGGCCAGCGGGATGACCCGGCCTTCGTGCACGTGCATCAGCTGCTGGTTGAATTCCACCTTGCTCACTTCGGCGATCCGGGCCATGTCGAGGGCCGCCTTGTCGAGATCGGCGTCGTCGTCGAACTCCACGACGTACCAGCGGTGCAGGCCGGCGGCGCGCGTGCGCTCCTCGTTCCGTTCGTCTACCGGGAACAGGCGCTGTAACGCCTTTACCCCGATGCTGCCGAGCACGGCGTCGAAATCAGCGATGCCCGAACGGGTGGCGACGCCGCCCGAACGCGTAACCTGCATGACCGACGATTCGATGCCCGCTACGGCCTCTTCGCCGAAGCAGACCAGCAGTTCGCCCCTGACGGCGTTCTCCGACGAGAATACGAGTTTGGAGGCCGCTTTCGCTTCCGGTTCGGGACCCGTCGCCTGCTCCGTCGCATCCTTGGTGCACGACCCCAGGGCGAGCGCCGCAGACAGGAGCAGCAGGCTCCATAAAGTTGTTGTCCTTGTCATAATCTTATAATCCTAATATTAGTGCATGTCGTGACCGATGTTTCGTTTCATTGGACCACAGAACCCGACACGGTCGCTCGGACTGTGTCGGGTCGTGTGGAACAATATGCGTCGGTTATTTCAAAACCGGGAGGTTTTCGCGGATTTTGAAATCGGCGCGGCGGCCGATCTGTTTCGGCAGCGGCTCGCATTTCGCCGTCTTCACGCTTAACGTGCGGACGCCGTGGTTCGTGTTGTCGCTGTTCCTGACGAATGTGGCGTTCATCTGGAGACCACGGCTGTCGAGCGACTTCCCGATATGGGCCGGAACACGGACGCTGCTGAACGGGATCTTCGTGCGGACGCCCTGAACTTTGGCTGCGGATGCTGCGGATGTCGTTCCGCTCTGCTTCGTGATGGTCGTTCCGTCGGCATAGTATGCTGCCAAGGCTCCGACGATCTTGTTGACGGTGAAATCAGCAACGGGAACCTCGACGTCGGTCGTCAGCGCTGAAACTTGTTTCGACGCCGGATCGATCGTCAATACGATCGGATCGCTGCCTTCGCTCTCTTCGGTTGCGAACGAGAAGATACCGTAACCGCGGGACTTGTCCGGGGTGAGCGCCTCCGTGAATTTGCCGAGCAGGTTGCCGTTGTCCTCCCGGCCGAGCTGCACGCCGCTCATCGTGAGCGTCGACTTGGCCGAGTCATAGGTTGCGTACCATTGGGTGCCGTCCTCTACGGCGAAATCCTTCACGAAAAATTCGGTGTTGCTTCCGACGGTAGGTATTACCTCGAATACATTTTCGAACGTGTCTTCAGCGCTGGCCGCGTAGGACATGCCGTATTTCCCGATGATCAACTCTCCGGTATAGGGCGGTATGTCCGTCACGAACGGTTCGCACACGATCAGTTTTTTCTTGCCGTAGTTGTTCGTTGCTTCGACAACCAGCGTATAGGATGCGCCCGGTGTCAGATTGATCATTATGTCCCAATATTTTCCGGTCGTTGCGAGTTCTTCCATCGCATCGGCATTGAGTTCTTTACCGTATTTATCGACTACATCCTGCAGGGTCAGGCCTCCGGTTTGAATCTCGATATTGTCGATTATGGAAGTTTTGTTGAAGTAGGTTTTGATCTTCTTCATCTCCGTGCCGGTGATCTCGTACACGGCCGATGAGTAATCGGGATACTCCGATACATATGCTGCGGCATCGGGATAGGCGCTGACTTTATAGAGCGAGCCGGCGATGTCGTTGGGAACCGAGGTCCCTCCTATGCCCGGGAAGTAGAACGATGCTGCGGAAGCTTCGCCGGAAACCGGTTTTTGCGCTTTGTCAAGGGGCAGGGCGACTACGGTATAGGTTCCGGGTCCAGGCAGTACGGCTTCGGCGGAGACTTTCTCGCCGCCTACGGTGAAGTCCTGCAACTCGTTGATGTTCTCGGCTGATCCGTCGGCGATCGCTGCGACAAGCGTAGCGGTTTCGGCCTCGGTCAATTCATTTTCGACGAGAACATAGCGGATGTTCGTAACGTCGGCGCCGTAGGTGAAGTCGATGACGGCGCTCGCCGTCTCTCCGTCGGCGCTGACCTTCATGCCGTCGTATACGGCGCGGAGAGCGTATAGTCGACTATTTCGGCGCCCGGCAGCATGATGCGGAACGTACCTTGACTGTTAGCGGGAAATTCGCGATCCAATCCGACGAGTTTTGCGGTCAATCCGTCCTTCGGGAAGGTGATGACGCCGTTGACCAATGTGCCGGGTTCCGCCGAGGCGATCATAAAGTTTCCGTAACCGTTACTGTTTTCGGTAATACCCGACCATTGTTCTTCAATCGTCACTTGAGTCGCATTGCTGCAATCGATGACGATATTGGACGGAGTGTAGCTGAACTGCTCCGAAAGCTCCTCTTGCGTAGCTCCGAAGAATTCGGTCATATAAGGCCAGCCGAGCATCTCTTCAACCATGTAGATACCTTCTTTCGACTTATGGCTGTGTACCGTGACATCGATTTCGAACATATTGCCGGTGAATACATCGCTCAACCAGCCTTCGCGGAATTTGCCGGTTCCCATTTTCACCCACGGCCAGGGCATAACCGTAATATCGAGGCTGCGGTTGCCGTAGGGCGTCGTGTTGTCCTCGTCGTTGATCAGGAACGAAAGGGGGTATTCCTTGCCGTCTTCGAGTTTGGTGCGGTCGAAGGTGATCAGCAGTTCGGAAGTCTCCTTGCCGGCTGCGAACGATACTGACGACGGAATGGTGAACAGACCCGACTCGTCGCTGGCGAGAACCGCTACGGTCAGCGCCTCGTCCTTGGCGATGCGTTTTACCGGGATGGCGATGGAGGAGACGTCGTCGCTGATGCTATGCTGGGTGGTCACATTCTCGGGGAAGTAGACCTGTGCGCCGTCGACCTCGGGACCTGCTTTGAAGTCATCGTCGCTGCAGGCCGTGAACAGCCCCGCGACGATGGCGACAGTCGCCAGAAAGAATATTTTTATACTTTTCATAAATAGCGATGTTTTTTATTTAACAGACTTGACCGTTTGGGTCGGGTTGGGGTTGTTCTTGCCCGCAAGCGCCTTATTCTGCTGTACGGCGTTCAGCGGGAACACGCAGTTCCACCAGGGGGCGCGTCCGTCCGTGGAAAGCTGGGCCATCGGGGGAGCGTTCGTGCCGGTGTCGCCGTTGTGCATGCCGATGTTCAGACGCTTCAGGTCGTAGAAGATGACGCCCTCGCCCCAGAACTCGATCCGCTTCTGGAAAATGATCTCGTCGATCAGGTCGTTGGCCGCCGGAACCGTATAGGCCGGATCGCGGTTGGCCATGAACGACTGCAACAGCGACTTGCCGGTGGTGGCGTCGTAGTGCGCCGTAGCCTCGGCCTCGATCAGGTACATCTCCTCGACACGCATCATCGGGATGCTCGTCACGTTACCCGTGGAATAGTTTCGTTTTTCGCCGTTGGCCGCGTGGAACTTAAACGATGCGTAGGGGGCTATCGTTGCGAACTCCTCCTCGGTCAGGGTCGTATAGGGTGCGATGGCGTCGAACGAGCGGTCGGCTCCGACAAAGCTCTTTTTGCGGAAGTCGCCCGACGAAATGCGGTTGTAGCTGAATACCGAGATACCCGGCTGCGCTCCGTAGCCGTAACCCCAGATAGCCTCGGTCGCCATGTGGGCCGACCACGACAGCAGGTTGTTGAGCACGGTGTCGGTGGTCTGGATCATGGCCCACATCCACGACGAATTGACCGTGTTGAACCCGGTCTTCGGGTCGAGCCACTGGCTTTCGGTCATAATCGTGCAGCCCGAAGCGTCGATGGCCTTGCGGGCGTATTCGGCGGCCAGACGGTAAGCGGCGTCGCCGGTCGGAACTTCCGCATACGATTCGGTGAATCCGCCCAGCCAGAGGTAGGCGCGGGCCTTGAGTCCGTAGATCACGGCCAGCGAGGGCAGGTTTTTCGTCGCCGGCGTATAGTTGGCCAGCAGGGTCTCGGCGGTGTTGAGGTCCTCGAAGATGAACTTGAACATCTCCTCACGCGATACGCGCGGGTTGTTTTCCAGTTCCTCCATGCTCGTATCTTCCCGGACGATGGGAACGGTCAGCCCCTTGACGGCTTCCAGCTCGGTCTCGTAGGCGGGACGTTCGGGAGCCTTGGCCGGCAGCGCGTCGTAGAGACGGGCCAGGTCGAGGTAGCAGAGCGCGCGGAAAGTCTTGGCAATGCCCATCATCTCCTCTGCGCCTTCGCTCTGGTTTGCGATGTCGATGGCCTCATTGGCCGTGAAGATGAACTTGTAATAGTTGGTGTAGAAGAACGGGGACATCTTGCCGTTCGCTGCCAATCCGGTCGAGTTGCCCGGATAGAGCCATGCCTGCCAGCGGTCGTAGTACTGGTTGCCGCCCGGCAGGTTGCCGCTGACGGGGAACACCTCGCCGACCATGCGGTCGGTGGCGCCGAAGATGCCCGGGTAGCCGAAGTCGATGTGCTCGCCGAGGTCTATATAGTTGGTGATGAGCACCGTCGGCATCGCAGTGATAAGACCCTCCTTTGCGAACGGAGATTCGGCAGTCTGATCGCTGGTGGCGTATCCGCTTTCGGGGAAGGTCTCCTTGATACAGCCCGAAAGAAGCACGGATGAACCGAGAAGCAGCGCCGTTGTTTTCAGTATGTTGTTCATTTTCATAATATTCGTCGTTTAACAAATTAGAACGTTACGGTTACACCGCCCGAGAAGGTGCGAATCGGGGCGTAGTAGTACGGGTTCGTGATTCCGTTGATGGACTGACGCGGGTCGAGACCCTGACGCTTGGACCAGTACCATACATTGTCGCAGGCGAGGTAGATACGCAGATTCTCGACGAGGAACTTGCGCGTGATACGCTTGGGCAGCGTATATCCGAGCGTGATGTTCTGGATGTTCAGGTACGATGCGCTGGTGAGGAAACGGTCCGAGACGGCTGCCTGATTCGAGTCGTTGTAAGCAAAACGCGGAATGTTCGAACCGGAGTTCTCGGGAGTCCACGAATTGAGCAGGTCGTGGTGGTAGTTGTTTCCGGTCGACGTTCCTGCCGGGGAGTTCATGTAGAACCTGTAGCCCTGGTCGAGAACCTGTCCGCCGAGCTGGTAGGTGAAGCCGATCGAGAAATCGACGCCGTAGAAGCGCAGCGACGTGCCGAAACCGCCGTAAACGTCCGGCAGGGCGTCTCCGTGCATTTCGCGGCCCTCCTGCGAGGCCACCGAGTAATCGGAGGTCTTGATGCGCTCCTTGTTGCCGGCATCATCGGTCTTGTAGGTGTACCACAGCGATTTTCCGGTCTCGGGGTCTACTCCCGCGTAGGTCGGAACGTAGAACGAGAAGACGGATTCCCCTTCGGTGAGGAATTTGGTGTCCTGCCAGCGGCCCACGTGTTTGCCGTCGGCCGTCGTGTTGTTTTTGAACTGCTCCGGCAGGTGGGTCACCTTGTTCTTGTAGTGGGTCATGTTGAGCGAGAAGTCCCACACGAGGTTTTTGGTCCGGATCAGGTCTGCGTTCAGTTCGATTTCGAGACCGCGGTTGACCATGTCGCCGATGTTGGTGAAAATGGTCGTGTAACCCGACTCGATCGGAGTGGCCAGCTCGAACAGCATGTCGGTGGTCTTGCGGTTGAAGACATCGATGCTACCCGACAGACGGTTGTCCCAGAGGCCGAACTCTACGCCGACATTGAGGTTGGCGTTGGTCTCCCAGGTGATGTCGGGGTTGCCTTTCTGGTAGAGTACGCTCGTAACGCCGTCGCCGCTGCTCAGGATCTCGCGGTAGTCGGTATAGCGGTAGTAGGATTCCGCTTTCGATCCGAGGTTGTCGTTACCCTGCGAACCGTACGATGCTTTGACCTTCAGCATGTTGACCCACGAAGCGTTGAACCAGCTCTCGCGGTTGATGATCCAGGCTGCGCCGAGCGACCAGAAGTTGCCCCAGCGGTGGTCGGGGTGGAAGCGCGACGATGCGTCGCGGCGGTACGATCCCGAGAAATAGATGCGGTTGTCGTAGTCGTACTGTCCGCGGAAGAAGTAGCCCTCGTTGTTGTACTCCAGAACCGACGAACCCGACCGCGACGAGTCGACGACGGCGCCGCTGAGTTCGGTGTTGTCCGGCGAGAACATCATGGTCTTCGAGCCGTACAGACCGTAGGATTTGCGGTTGTACATTTCATGGCCGAAGAGCAGGTCGAGGTTGTGGACGTCGGCGAAGGTGTTGGTGTAGGTCAGGAACTGCTGCATGTTGTAGGCGATCTCCCGACTGTGGCTCTTGAAAACGGCGCCGCCCGATTCGGCGAACTGTCCGTAGTAGGGGTTCGACACCTGCGTACCGCGGGTTTCGTCGAGTGACACGCTTCCGTTGAGGGTCAGTTTCAGGCCCTTGTACAGGGAGAAATCGGCAAAACCGTTGGCCATGAAGGCATTGCCCTCGTTGATGTATTTGTTGAGCTGAATGTCCTGCAGGTCGTTGCTCTTCCCGCCGTTGGTGCGCAGTGCGCCGCCGTTGCGGCCGTCGCCGGTATCGTACATCTTGAATCCGTACTCGTCGATCATAATGTTGCCGTTGCCGTCGCGCATGTAGACCGGATAGATCGGCGCCATGCGGATCGCCGTGGCGAATGCGTTTCCGCCGTCGGCGTTGCCTTCGCCCTGACCTTCGCCGTCGTCGTTGGTTTGGTTGCCGTTGTTCCAGACGAAATGGGTGTAGGACATGTTACCGCCGACTTTCAGCCACTTTTTGGCCTGGTAGTCCGCGCGCAGACGGGCGGTGTAGCGCTCGTTGCTCGAACCGTCGACGATACCCGTGTTGTCCAGATAGCCGAGCGATGCGAAGAAATTGGCGCGGTCCGTCGCGCCGGAAACGCTGACGTTGTACTCCTGACGGAACGACGACGATTTGTAGATTTCGTCGAGCCAGTTGTCGGGTTGCAGGTAGAACTGCTGGCCCTTGGCGTCGGTTACCAGGCGGCCCTGCTTCGCACGCGGATTGAGACGGCCGTTTTCGCCGATGAGGTTCTGGCCGTCGGGCACGGTGAAGACGTTGTAACCCAGACCGCCGGGATCGTTCGACGTCAGCAGCTTGTTGGCGGCGATGTTGGCAGCCAGGGGAGTGTACTTCTGGTCGAGCGTGTAATAGTTGTACAGCGACTTGTAGTGCATCTCGTAGTATTCGCCCGCATCCTCCACGATGTCGTAGGTCTGCAACGCACGGGTGTTGATGCCCCACTTGCCGTCGAAAGTCACGGTGGCCTCGCCGGCCTTCGCACGCTTGGTTGTGACCATGATTACGCCGTTCGCGCCGCGGGAGCCGTACAGGGCGTTCGACGCGGCGTCCTTGAGGACGCTGATCGACTCGATGTCGGCAGCGTTGATGTTGTTGATGTCGCCTTCGTAGGGCACGCCGTCTACAACCCAGAGCGGGTCGTTTTTGGCATTCATCGAACCGTAGCCGCGCACGTAAATCTTCTGACCGGAACCCGGACGGCCCGAGGCGGAGGAGAACTGCACGCCGGCGATTTTGCCGACGAGGGCATCCCCGACGTTCGAAGACTGCGTTTTTATCAGATCGTCGGATTTGATCACCTTCGCCGCTCCGGTGAAGGCGTCTTTCTTGGCTGTACCGAAGGCCACTACGATCACGTCGTCGATGGCCTGTGCGTCTTCTTTGAGCGAGATGTTGATTCGGGTCTTGCCTCCGATGGCCACCTTCTGGGTTTCATAGCCGATGAAGGATACGACCAGCGATCCGTTTCCGGGAGCCGTGATGGTGAAGCTACCGTCTCCGTTTGAGGTCGTGCCGACATGCGAGCCGTCGACCATAACCGTTGCTCCGGCGACCGGTTTCCCGTCGGGACCGGTGACTGTTCCGGAAATTTGCTTACTCTGGGCCAGCGAGAGTAATATTCCCCCCCCCAATAAAGCAATTAACGATAGTAGAATTTTTCTTACCATAAGCGTTAATCTAATAGTTTTTTTTTTAAAATTTTATTAAAATTAACGCTTATGGTAAGAAAAATTCTACTATCGTTAATTGCCGTTTTGGGGCTTTGTGTATATGGATTCGCCCAAAACCGGCAGGTTTCCGGTAAAGTTGCCGATGCGGAGGGTAAGCCTGTCGCGGGCGCAACCGTTATGGTCGACGGCACGTCGACCGGTACGACCACGGGCACGGATGGTAAATTCACCATCGCCGCACCCGCCGACGCTACGCTGGCGGTTTCGTTCATCGGTTACGAGACCCGGAAAGTGGCTGTCGCCGGAAAGACGCATGTCGAAGTCGTGATGCACGAAGATGCGCAGGCCATCGAGAATGTCGTGGTGACCGCTTTCGGCACGACGACGAAAAAAGACCTTACGGGATCAATCGCCACCATCCGCGGCGAGGAGCTTGCGAAGCGTCAGGTTTCGACCGTTTCGAAAATGCTCGAAGGAGCGGTTCCCGGCGTGCAGCTGACTACGGCCACCAACCAGCCCGGTACGGACGCTGCGATCTACGTCCGCGGCGTCGGTTCGCTCAATGCGGGCACCGGCGCGCTGATCGTGCTCGACGGCTCGCCCTATCAGGGCAGTCTGTCCGACATCAACCCGGCCGACATCGAGTCGATCTCCGTGTCGAAGGACGCCACGGCCAACTCGCTCTACGGTTCGCGCGCCGCAAATGGCGTGGTTTTCATCACGACCAAGCGCGGCAGCCTGGACAATCCCACGATCAGCGTCGACACGCGATTCGGTATCAACACCCGCGCTGTCCCCGAGTATGACATCATCACCGATCCGGGCGAATACCTCGAGGCGCAGTGGCGCACGATGCGCGACACGAAGTGGGCGTCAAGCCCCGAAGAGGGCGGCGGCGATCTGGCTGCCGCGGCGCTCTATGCCTCGCAGGAGGTGCTGGGTGCACACGGAAATTACAACCCCTACAAATATTTGTCGACCTACCTGATCGACCCTGCGACCGGCAAACTCGACCCGTCGGCCCGGCGCATGTACAGCGAGCGCCTGCAGGACGAACTCTTCAAGACCGGATTCCGCAACGAGACGAACGTTTCGGTCAGCGGCGGGAACGAGAAGTCCGACTATTTCATCTCGCTGGGTTACCTCAAGGACGAATCCTATGTGATCGAATCGGATTTCGAGCGTTACAGCGCTCGTGTGAACGTCAACACCAAGCTCCGCACGTGGATCAAGGTGGGCGCCAACCTCTCCTATGCCCACACGGTGCAGAACAACATTCTGGAGGGCAGCAGCCTCGCTTCGTCGGCGTTCGCCACGGCGCGTTCGTGGGAGCCGGTTTTTCCGGTCTACGCCCGCGATGCCGAGGGGAAAATCAAGTATGACGAAAACGGCGACAAGGTCTACGACCTGGGTACGGGGCAGACCGACGGCACGACGACCCGTCCCGGAACCTCGGGCCAGAACATCATCGCCACGCTGAAGATGGACACGCGCGACATCAAACGCAACAACTTGCAGGGCCGCGCTTACGGGGAGATCTATTTCCTGCGCGACTTCACCTTCACCTCGAGCATGTCGCTGGGCTATCGCGCCTCCGACGAACTGCTGTTCTATAACCCCACGATCGGCGACGGACGCGGTTCCAAGGGCCGGATCAACAAAAAGTCTACGGACGTTTACGATCTGAACCTGATCCAGATGCTCAATTACAAAAAATCCGTCGGACGCCACAATATCAATGCGCTGATCGGACATGAGTACAACAGCTGGGTGCGCGATTACGCCGAGGTCGAGAAGACGAACATTTACGATCCCAAGAATCCGCAGCTGAACAACGCCGGCGAGATGGGGTCGATCAACGGCTATCAGGACGTGCTGCGCATTCAGGGTTTCTTCGGCAAACTGGAGTACAACTACGACAACCGTTATTATTTCTCGGGCGGTATCCGCCGCGACGGAACCTCGCGTTTCAAATACAATCCCTGGGGCACGTTTTGGTCCGTCGGCGCTTCGTGGCGCATCGGAGCCGAGAAGTTCATGGAGAGTACGCACAGCTGGCTTTCGGAGCTGAAACTCCGCGCCACGTACGGTACGCAGGGTAACGAGGACCTGGCCAACTACTATCCCTATACCGACCAGTATACGGTTACCATTTCCGAAGGCAAGCTGGGTACGGAGATCTATTACTACGGCAATCCCGATCTGACGTGGGAGAAGCAGAAGACGTTCGATCTGGGTCTGGACGTGGGTCTGCTGAACGACCGCATCAACCTGACGATGGACTACTTCATCCGCGTGTCGGACGGTCTGCTCTTCAAGCGTACGAAGGATATTTCGACGGGCCGCGCCTACGACTGGTACAACGTCGGCAAACTGCGCAACTCGGGCTTCGAATTCGACTTGAACGTCAAGCTCATCCAGAAAAAGGACTGGTACTGGGACATGTCGGTCAACGGTTACACCTATGCCAACAAAATGCTCAACCTGCCCGACGAGTACAAAGTCTCGGGCATGCCCAACGGCAACCAGCGCATTTACGAAGGCAAGGACATCTACCGCTGGGAGATGCGGCAGTTCGCAGGGCTGGATGAGAAGGGCAACTCGCTCTGGTATATGGACCGGGATCTCACGGACGGTGAGGGCAACGTTGTGGGCGTGGAGAAAGTCACGACCGGCGATGCTACCGAGGCCACGCAGTACCTGCTGGAGAAGAGCGCGCTTCCCGATTTCACGGGCGGCCTGAACACCACGCTGCGTTGGAAGAGCCTCGACCTGACGATTATGACCAACTTCCAGTTCGGCGGCTACGGCTACGATTACGACTTCTCGGCGTTCAGCAGTGCGAATTTCCCGATGAACCGTCTGAAGAACTATGCCGACGCCTGGAATCCGGAGACCGGGAAAGGTTCGGCGCCGATCTGGAACACGAACGACTCGAACATCAACGCTTCGTCGGATCGTTTCCTGATCAGCAAAACCTACTTCAACCTGCGCAACATCACGCTGGGCTACACCTTCCCGGCAAACTGGATGAGCAAGATCGGCATCAAGAGCGTTCGCGTGTACTTCGCCTGCGACAACGTCTTCTTCGCATCGAAGCGCAAGGGCTACGATCCCCGTACGAGCATGGGCGGTCAGGGCGCGACGGTCGCTTTGAACAGCGTGGACGGTACGTATTATTCGCCGATCCGCACCACTTCGGTAGGTCTCAATATTAACTTCTAAGCAGCGACATTGATATGAAAAAAATACTGATATTTTTAATGAGCGCGGCAGTTGCGGTATCCTGCAGCGACGATATCTTCGACGTGGACCCTTCGGGAAAAGTCTCTTCGGAGACCCGTGACGAGGTGGCCAAGGAGGACCCGGACAAGGTGCTTCAGGGTATCGAGGCGTCCATTTACACCCACTATGCCACCTATTACAAGAACGATCTTCAGTGGCTGACCGGTTTCAAAGGGTTCGAACTTGCGTTCGGCATGACCGGGCAGGACATGACCCTGCTGCTGCAACACAGCATGAACCTTTACATGTATATCAACGACTACTGGCAGGAGGAGTATACGCCGACTTTCAACGTGTGGAACATGTTCTACATTCCGATCGCCACGGCCAATGAGATTCTCGCGACGGCGACCCTCGACGCTTCCGCCGAGTCGGAGACGATGAAGGCCTACCGCGCCCGTGCGCTGACCTCCCGCGCGTTCGGCTACTACCACCTGATCAACGTGTACCAGTATCCCTACTCGGCGGCGAACAAGGACCTTCCGGGCGTGCCTCTGGCCACCGAGGAGACCCTCGGCCAGAATCTGCCGCGCGCCACGATGGAGCAGGTCTACAAACGCATTACCGACGACCTGGACGAAGCGCTGCGTATTTTCGAGGAGATCGGATACGACGACACCGGTTCCCGGACCGATTTCGACGCCAGCGTGGCCGCCATTCTGCGCGCCCGTGTCGCATTGGTCATGGAGGACTGGGGGAAAGCCGTCTCGCTGGCCGACGATATTCTGGCCAAATACACGCTCGTCTCCAAGGAGAACTACAACAGCGGCTTCAACCGTATCGAGAACGTTCCGAGTCTGATCTTCGGCTTCAAGATGACGGCCGACAACTGCCAGACATGGGCTACCTGGTGCTCGCAGATGGACCCCTACATGAGCGGTTATGCGGGTATGTGGGCCGAGCGTCCGATCCACTCCTACCTCTATGCGCGTCTGAATCCGACCGACGTGCGTCGCGGCTGGTGGCTCAACAAGACGGACAATCCGGACCCGGACGCTGCGACGAGCGGTTATGCCTGCCTCCTGCCTTCCAACCTGCCCAATACGCTTGCTTCGGGCGTAAAAGCGCGTTCGGAGTATGTTTCGGTCAAGTTCCGCAGTTACAACGGCGACTGGAACAATACCGATCTGATCTATATGCGCGCCGAAGAGGCCGTCTTCATCAAGGCCGAAGCCGAGGCGCACAGCAACATCGCCGCAGCCAAGAAGACGCTCAAGGATTACGTGACGACCTACCGCGATCCGGGTTATGACATCACGGCCGCTTCGCTCGACGACGTCGTCGAGGAGATCATTCTTCAGAAACGTATCGAGATGTGGATGGAGGGCGCTCTGGAGTGGCTCGACCGCCGGCGTTTGAATATGCCGATTGATCGCCGGGACGATGCCGCGATGACGGCGGCAGGCGTTGCGAACAACCACATTTACAAAGCCATGTGGGAGCAGAACGAATCCGGTATGCGGTTCCAGCTGCCGCGTTCCGTCGTGATTGCCAACCCGGAAATCGGCGAGGCGAACCAGAATAAAACGAATTAAGCGTCTCTGTATCATGCCTGTCAAGTCCGCTGTCCGTTTGGGCAGCGGACTTTTTTCTGATTTCCGGGTCGGTAGTTTTTTTGCCAGGCCGGGAAAAATTTACCGACAAAATTGCATAAGGCATTTGCAGTATTAAATTTTTTGCTTATCTTTGCACCACGATAACAGGGAATACCCCGTTTTTCGCGGATGGTGCCATAGCTCAGTTGGTAGAGCAAAGGACTGAAAATGCCTCGGTCAAGCACTTGAAACAGACTTATAAAACATTAAATACAAGATGGTTACAGAAATGTGACCATCTTTTTTTGTCCCTCGAAATCGGTCGAAAATACACTGGTTTACACAACTTGTGTAAACCAAATGTGTAAACCGAAACGAGGATGTCTGCAACGGGAGTAAACGTACTTTTATACCGTTCCAAAACACTTGCGAACGGAGAACATCCGCTGATGCTCTGCGTAACGAAAGAGCGTAGGCGCAAATATGTCAGCATGGGTATTTCGTTGGCCGCCCGATATTGGGATTTCGACAAGAGCAGGCCGAAACGGAATTGCCCCAACCGAATCTATATTGAAAAGTATATCGCCGACAAACAGCGGGAATATACGGATAAGGTGATTGAACTGACTTGCGAGGAAAAGGCATTTACGGCCAATACACTCGTCGAGAAAGTTTGTGGCGGCTATACGACCAAGACCGTAGGGCAGCTCTTTACCGAGCAAATCGAAGCGTTGCTTGCGGCCAAACGAACAGGGTACGCCTTATCGGTACGGCAGGCATATACCTCGCTCATGCGATTCAACGGGCATCTGAATATCTATTTTTCAGAGATAGATGTTACATGGCTTAAACGCTATGAAACATGGCTGCGTTCGGCAGGGTTGGCGGATAATACAATCGGGATTCGATTCCGTTCATTGCGTATGCTCTACAATCTGGCTATCGAACAGAAAATCGTCAAGGCCGAATACTATCCGTTCCGCAGTTTCAAGGTATCGCGCCTGCATCAGCAGACAGCCAAACGAGCCATTCGCAAGGATGATATTTTACGCATCGTTCACTATTCGACGGATGATGAACGGGTACAGTTGGCAGTCGATTTGTTTGCGTTTTCCTATTACATGGGCGGCATCAATTTCGTGGATATGTGCTATCTGACCGAGAAGAACATCATCGACAATCGGTTGGTCTATATTCGTAAGAAGACAAAGAAACTTATCAAGCTCCCGTTGCAGACGGAAGCCTTGAAGATTCTCGCTCGCTACAATGGAGTATCATTGCCTTATCTGTTTCCTGTTCTCTCCTCGTTCCACAAGACGGAAACGCAACAGCACAACCGCGTGCATAAGGTGATTGCCAAAGTGAATATACGGTTGAAAAAGATCGGAGAGGAATTGAATCTGCCGATAGATATTACCACCTATGTTGCTCGGCACTCCTTCGCTACCGTACTGAAAAGGTCGGGTGTCAGCACCTCGCTGATTTGTGAAACATTGGGGCATAGCTCGGAAAAGGTTACGCAAATTTACTTGGATAGCTTTGAGAACTCTCAAATCGACGCTGCGATGCAGAATTTGCTATGATAGGTGACATATTTTTGGAAAATTTGTTTTATATACCCCTAAAAAAATGCGTCACTACCCAAAAGAGGTTGTCTGGAAACGGACAATCTCTTATTTTTTTGCTATCTTTAAAGGACTAACCAATAAACTTATACCTACTATGAACAGTTATGTAAGCGAAGCCGAGTATGAAGAAATGATGGATGCCGAGAACGCACAGTTCGGAGAACTGAAAGCCGTTCCTGTATCTGCTTTATTAAGCATCGACAATGAAACAGCATCCAATATGCTTTTTTTACTGATGGAGAAAGCACAATACTTGGATTTGGCCTGCCGTGTAAAATCGGGCATGGCCTATTATGAATTTGAGGATGTAAACAATGTCAAGCGTCGGTTGTATCTGAACTCCGACATTGTGGACTTTGTTATAACTTACCTGATGTGTGGCAATAAACGTTCTTACTATCCAAAAATCAACAATATAGACAAGAATGTCGATGAAGCCTATATCCTGCGTTTGTTCAAAAGTGACAGGGACAGGAACGTCGGTCGATATAATACCGTCAGCCAAGAATATAAGGCTGTATATCAGTATGGGCGAATTAATTACGGCACATTCCCCTATACGACGGCAGAATTCGATGAGAAACTAAACAAGCTCCTCTGATTCCTATGAAGATTGATATGGATAACCTTCCACCCATAATTGGTTATAATGTAAGAGAACAGGAACTTTGGGAGTTAAAATTCTCGGATAATGCCCGACACTGCCATATCTTCCATAAGATGGTGCGGGATGGGGTACAAATTAACGGGCAACTCCAACTTGAACGCGGTATTCCCAAATTTCATATAAAGATAGCTGTTGAAGACCTGCCATACGCTATTTCAGTTTGGCTTACACCCGAGTTCGAGAAATTCTTATTGTGCTATCTGTTTACAGGGCATAACGAAGGCTTTCCGACTTACCTTAAACCATTGGAGATTCCGAAACCCAATCCCGATTCGGACTACTTTTACAAGCATATAAAGCGGGAGCTGGAACGGGATGCGGCTATTTTTCGGAATGAAGAACAGGACGGAGTAAAGGGAACGCATGTAATGGCCAAATATCCGTTCGGGAGCATCGACTATGGATTCTTCCCATTGACACAAGCGGATTTATTGGCAACGCTGGCATCCACTACTCCCTATGTCTATTCATTTGTAGCGACCACCATTCCCGACCTGCAAAACAATAAACTGCCGATAGAAGAACGGGATATTGCCGCAGGTCAGCATTTGGACTCGGTATTTAAAGAGATACCCACCAATACGATTATCGACAAGACTATCTGCGGTGTCGGTGCTACATGGCTGGAGATTCATTCCGAACGCAACTCGATTATCATTGAACCGAATGTGCCCGTCATAATCGGCAAGGAACAACAGCATCCGAATATTATCGGTGTGTACGGCGAAACGATGTCGGCGGCAATGGTCAAGCAGCGGATTTCAGAACAGACAGGTCCTGTAAAGCTAATGACCACACCCGACAGTTATCCGAAAGTGATAAATGCACTCAAACAGTTGCGTATCCCTTATCGGCAAGACTATTTCCTGCTGTTCGATGAATGTGAGAAGATCGTCGCCGAGGTGGATTATCGACAGCATATAACCTTGCCGATTGATGATTTCTTTAAGTTCGCCAATAAAGCGATGGTATCGGCAACTCCGATTGTCATTGATGACCCGCGCTTTGAAGAACAGGAATTTAAAATTATCAAGATAAGACCGACATACGATTACAGCAAAGAATTGGAGTTGAAGCCGACCAATAATGTCGAGGTCATGCTGAAACAGACATTGAACAGTCTTAGCATGGAAGATACTCCAATCTGTATATTCTATAATTCGGTGCAGGGTATTAAGGAATTGATTGATTCATTCAAGATAGGAGATTACACGAATGTCTATTGCAGTACGGAAGCACAACGGGAACTCCATAAAGAGGGATATAAGGCTTTTGATTCCGTGACGGACAAGAGCGGAAAAACCGTACTGAACAAATACAATTTCTTTACAAGCCGTTTCTATTCTGCGGTAGATATTACGCTCGATTATAAGCCTGCGGTTATTATGATTACACAGGTCTATAAGGTACTCCCGAACCAAACGCCCTATTCACTCATCGACCCAGAAACGGAAGCCATACAGATTGTGGGCAGATTCCGCAACGGGACAGGTAAAATCACCCATATCACCAATACCAATTCCAAGATGATATGTAAAGACAAAACGGAATTGGAAACGTTTTTACGGGAGGAACACGCAGGTTTTCACAAACTGCTCGATTTGAGAAAGACATTGACGACGCAGGGTGAAATATGTGTTTTAGACCAAGCTATCGAACGGGTGGAATACAAGCGTTTGGGATTTGTAACGGATAAGGGAGAAATCAACTATTTCCGCTATAACAACGCCTATCTGGACGAACGGTTGAAAATGCTATACCGTTATCCTGCAATCCTCCATAAAGCCTATTGCCGCAGCGGTGCATTTAAAGTCGTTTCCAAGGCGGAATATGCGGCCTATACGGACAATGACCGAAAGGTATTGGATGATAAGACCAGATTGAAATCAGAACGGATTACGCTCTTATTTACAATATTCTCCCGTATATGCTTGTCCAGCAAATCGTATGACATAGAATTTCTAAAAGAGTTGCAACGCGAATATGCCCTTTATTACGACGCATATAATATGATAGGATTACGGAAAGTCCGAGAGTTGAATTTTGTGGATTCGGATGTCCGTACAGAGATAAAACGGGTGAAATTCTTAAAACAAGCGACAGACAAAAGTGTCATTAATGAAGTCTATGCCGCCTTTGCTCCGAATACTGTTTATAAGACCTCCGAGATAAATTCGAAGATGAAAGCGATTTTTGACAGTTATTCCATCGAATACGATAGACGGGGAGTAGGCAATTCGATTATGCTCTATTTTGAAGCAACCGAAGCACGGACAGGGACAAAACGAACTTGGAAACTGGGTGCAAAGAAATTTCAGAGTGTGACATAATTTTAGAATTTCTCTTTTATATACCCCTTAAAAATTGCGTCACTACTTACACTATTTTACAATCAATATTTAAATTTAATTTTCTAAAACAATGGGCGATAAATTTGAAGGTATTGTTATAATAATTGTTTCACTCGCTACATATTTTTTCTTGATAAAAGGTGTTATCCCTTTTTTAGAAAGTATTGCAGATAGGGCATCATTGGCACAGGCCAAATTTGAAAGAGAAAAGAGAGAAGCTATCCGACAAGCAGAAGAACGTAAAAAAGAACTTGAAAAAGAACGGCAAATACAAGAAGCCAAGAGAAAAAACCCGTTGTATCCTGCCAAGCCTTTAAGGCATATAGCGTATAACGACCATGAAACGATGCGAAAGATATTAGAGGAACTTAAGGCGAATGGCAAATGGCCTCATAAAAAAGAGGCGGAGTGACATATTTCGGGAATTTCTTATTTATATACCCCTTGAAAATTGCGTCACCGATTTTTCTCTTTACATACACGCCGCAGGCGTTTATCAGAAACAGGCTATAATGCCTGTTTTTTTATAAAATATATCCCCTGCATATACAGATACTGTCTGTTAAAGCCCCCCCCCTTATTGAAATGGGGAATGATAATTATTAAGGATTGCAAACCAAAACTCCAAAATTGGATTTTTTAGTTTAATAATTTACTAATCATCTAATTTGTAGAGTTATGCAATTGAGACAATCCATGCGTCGGGCGGCCAAGATGCGGCTGGCTCTGGCGGGAGCTTCGGGTTCGGGCAAGACCTATTCGTCGCTTCTGATCGCTTACGGAATGACGGGCGACTGGTCGAAAATCGCCGTCATTGATTCCGAGAACTGCTCGGCTGATCTTTATGCCCATCTGGGCGGTTATCAAGTCCTCACCCTTGAAAACTATGCTCCCGAAACCTACATCGAGGCCATCGGCATTTGCGAGCAGGCAGGAGCCGAGGTAATCATCATCGACAGCATTTCCCATTGCTGGGACTATCTGCTGGATTTCCACGCCAACCTGCAGGGAAACTCCTTTGCCAATTGGGCCAAAGTCACACCCCGTCAGAACGCCTTTATCCAACGTATCCTTACCTCGTCCGCTCATGTTATCTGCACCATGCGTAGCAAACAAGATTATGTGCTCTCGGACAAGAACGGCAAGATGGTTCCAGAGAAAGTGGGCTTGAAAGCTGTACAGCGCGACAACGTGGATTACGAGTTTACCGCAGTCCTCGATATAGCCATGAACCACAAGGCCACCACATCCAAAGACCGCACAGGGCTGTTCACGGGGCGTCCCGAATTTCTTATCACGCCTGCTGTCGGTCAGGCCATCCTCAAATGGTGCAACACGACACAGCCTGCACAACCGAGTGTCCAACCTCAAACTCCCTACAATCATGTACCCAGCGTTTCAGCCTAATGCGGAATTTGCCGTCGGTCTGAACTCCGACAATCCTTTTCTCGATAGCCCTGCCGCGGAAGTGGCAACGATTGTAGAGGAACAACCAGCCCAACCTGCAACGACGGGTATTGTCGTTCCTCTGGGTGTTCGTCATAACCGACACTTTATCGAGGCCAACACCAAGCCTGTCGATATAGCCCATTTGAGAGCGGATTGCGTCGTTCCCGTATTCAGCAAGGACAACGAGGTGACCATCTCCCACCAGAGCTTTATCGAAACGGTGCTGGGGGCTGCACACCGTATGTTCCCGCAGGAGGTAATCGACGCTCCCGATATAGTCGTGTCCCATATTATCAAGGGACGGATTCCCGAAGCCATCCACAAGCCCGTGAACCAGCTCTTGGAAACCGACAAGACCATCTACTACGAACGGATGGCTTTCTGTTTCGAGATACCCACGATTTACGAGGATGTGGCAGGGAACAGACTGAACCTTTCGATAGGAGGAGTAAGGGCCTATAACCACGAGAACCTCTATTCCAAGAAGACGGTGGAGAAATTCAAGGTCTTCATCGGTTTCAAGAACCTCGTGTGCTGTAACCTATGCGTTTCAACCGATGGATTCAAAAGCGAACTGCGGGTGATGGGTGTGCAGGATTTGTTCGATGCCACCTTGCGCCTGTTCCGAGAATACGATGCCGAACGTCATGTAAAACTGATGGCAGCGATGCAGGAACGAACCCTTACCGAGCACCAGTTCGCTCAACTCATCGGCAAGACACGGTTGTATCAATACCTGCCCACAGCCGAGAAACGACAGCTTCCTGCTATGGAGTTTACGGACTGCCATATCAACGCTGTGGCAAAGGCATATTATGCTGACGAGAACTTTTCCAGAGGGGACAATCCAGAGATTGATTTGTGGAGGGTTTATAACCTCTTTACGGGAGCCAACAAGTCGAGTTACATAGATACATTCCTTGACCGTTCGCTGAACGCAACCGAACTTATCACAGGTATAGGCAAAGCCATTGAGGGCGATGCAGAGTACAGGTGGTTTGTGGAATAACCGAACGAAGAAGAATACCCTTGCTGTTTCACGACGGCAGGGGTATTTTCTTTGATAGGTAAACAAGACGATAATAACTTATATTCAATGATGCTGTCTGTTGATTTATTGCGCATTATATGGTTTTATATAATTCTGATGCTCAAAATATCGACTTTACGCTGCCATATTCTCGATAATTGAGGGTTGGAATGATTGATAACTCCCGATTAGAGGGGATATGTCGGCTTAAATTTTGAATAACAAAGCATCTAACCCAAGTTACAAGAAACAAAGTTTATTTTCCAGCCCTTTTCCGCTTGTTTGGCAACTTTGTTTTGACGAAATTTGAATCTGCAACAACCTTGAAAAAAGAGTGGTTTTGCCATTGCATTTCCGATGTTTGTTTTTTACTTTTGTGGAAAACATACTGAATACGGAAGTGTAACTTTATTCTCGTGCGACGAACGTAGGAAATTCCAAGCACAATAGAGAGAATAAGTGGCATTGCCCTCCCGTCGTATCTTCACGATACTGGCGCGGGGTTGTTGCTTATTTTATCTATTGGGTTTCCTACGACCTGTCGCACTAAAATAAGTCATCAGCCCTGCGCTTTCTTATTTAACTAATCACATCTGGGGGTTGGAGGTGAAAATTGCAATTGAATAAGATTATGATTATTTCTGTATCATCGAATTGGATTATCCAAGATTCTGCATTTCGCGAAGCACTTCATAGTGCATTTGGGGCGACATTCAACACCGAAGACATTAAAGGAATACAATGCGATGGAATGGACATTTCATCTTTATCTGGCATAGAATATTTCGAAAACTTGGAATGGTTGTCGTGTTCCCATAATTCATTAACAACCCTCGATATTTCCCGAAACCTCAAACTGATAAAATTAGATTGTGGAGAAAATCGGTTGTCGGAACTAAATGTTAATAATAACATTGCTTTGAGATATTTATACTGTTACAACAATAACCTTAATAATTTAGATATATCCAATAACCCCGAGTTAGAAATATTAGAATGTTACGATAACGCGCATTTGCAAATCGAATCAATAGACAATGTCATGTTTAGGCGGAATCCATATGGAACAGGAATTCGCGTGTTGGATACCACAAACAACCTTAAACTTAAGGTATTGAAATGTTCTTCAAATGAAATTGCAAGTCTTGATCTATCAAAAAACTCTCAACTTCTTCATTTGGATTGTGATGATAATTGCATAGAAATATTGGACGTAAGCACAACTCAATTAAATCATTATGTTCCTAAAACTATTGTTTATAGCGAATATCCCCTAAAATGCAAAATGGCGTCATTGAAAGCCCTTTATTTGAAAAGAGATTGGAGGCTAAAAGGTATTAATGATACTTTTCCTGTATGTATAGCTCGCAACACTCAAATTATCTATAAATAACATGGGCTTGTTTGGACGCTCTAACGCAGATAAAATCGCGGATAATATTCGGGAACAGGCAAAATTTATTCTGTTGCAATTTAATGGAATCGACGAGGTTTTTTGTCGAGATGGAGGGGCGACACCTTACAATGCCCAAGAATTAACCTTATATATGCAACGGATAGAACGCACGCATAATGCCATTCAACAAGAATTGGATAAGTTATCGGCCATACAACAAAGTCGAGTGGTCTTGCCTTGGGTCAATGGGAAATTGTATGATTTACACTCATGGAATTTATCATATCAAATGGTTATAAATAAGATAGTTCAAGAAATGAATAAATTATAAAATTATGCCAACATTATTAGGGATTTTCATAATCATTATTCTATTTGTAATCTGGAAATTTATCCGAGAAATGATTAAAGAAAATCGAGATAAGCATTATTAAAAACATTGCCAAAGAATCAGTATTGAAACTTTGGCAATGTTTGTCCCTGCTCTTTCGATAGTGACATAATTTTAAAGGGGTATATAAAAGAGAATTTTGCAAAATGCGTCACAGCTATATTATACACATAACATTATCACCTATGAACCGCTATCTACTAACCGTCGCTTTCATCTTATCGGCTCTATTCACCAATGGACAAACAATAAGCCATGATAACGTCCAGCAAATCCTATCGGACATATTGACGGCTCAAAAAGCCCTGCAAGGAGCTGTAATTCTCTCTGATATGAAAGAAAATGACATTGCATCGGCAGATTGCAGAATGACAAAACGAGGGCCGAAAGCCTGCAAACAAGATTTTATGAATATCGCTGCGGAGAAAAGTAAACAATTCTCCTATGACGATTGCCGAACCGATTATGTTGGGTTGGAAAGTTTGGATATAGCCGCTAAAGGTGCAACAGTCAGAGCCAATAGAAAACGGCATTATTGGGGCAGTCTGACGGCATACTATCCTGCCGAGAATCCGCAATACAGAATCTTCGTAATCATGGAGCAAAATATATATAATGGCACTTACTATGGTGTTCCGCTTTGTGCTCCTGTTGTTGCAAGAATAATTAAATCCCTCAATAACTAATCCATGACCCTCAATCCCACGCTTAAAAGCATACTTGTAAGAACTGCCTACATCGTAGGGAGTTTGACAATCTATTATATTGCCTATAATTATTGCCTTGATTATCTGGATTTTCATTATTGGAGTGATGGAGGACTGATAGACGGGCATCCAACATTACGATATACTTTACTAATGATGGCTGCGGCTATTCTTATCTGGGTGAATATCCGCAAACTGTCACGTCCCAATATACGGCTCTATTTTAGTGCATTTCTATTAGGGCTTGGACTATTGATTGGAGCATGGAAAGTCGGTGCATTTTATCTCTACTCCGAACATGTACTTTTGCGCCATATATATCTGGAAATACTCTTTCATTTTGGATGGTTTAGCGTATTAATATCTTCAATTTTTCCAATATTCTTTGTAAAACAGAAAAATGCAAAATTAGACAGAGGTAGCAAAATAGGCTTACTGATTGTTGTACTATTGTTTGATTTCACGATTGCCATGCCTAATATTTTTGGTGATGAAATAATGGAAGCCAGAATATACGGTAATGAAAACTGTTACTTAATACAAAACGGAGAAGAATGGAGTTGTCATTTATTAAGCGTTACAAATCCCGATGATAAGATATGGACGGATTCAGTTGTAATGCGGACTATCCAATATTTCCCGAAAGATAATTCTTGGTGGGTGGCTGATAATGGTGATTCTATTCGTATAGAAAGTACAAAAGTGTACCACTCAAATCTGCAAATAATACATTCCAACGGGAAAAGCTATCAAGTCCGCACATTGGGTTATGCAGAAACAGAATACGGTAATTGTTGGCAATCTAACATATGGCACAAAATCAAAGGATTGTTTTGCAAAGAAGAAAACGAACGATGAAAAACTACTTACTTATACTGACGGGCATTTTGTTCGTTTGTTGCCAAAGCCAACCCGAAAGACCATTTACAGAGGCCGAGAAATTGGCTGATGAACAATACTCCCAATTCTTTCATTGGATGCTTTTCGGTGATGGAGATGAAGATACCGCAGTCGAAAGTCTGTTTAAGTCTGCGGAAGCAGGAAATTCAGAAGCTCAAAATTTATTGGGAGGATGCTATGCAGAACGACCAGATTTGATTAAACGAGAAAAGCCAGACATTGATTCTGCTGTTATTTGGTGGTTAAGGGCGGCGGAACAGGATGAATGGATGGCCCAGCGGGATTTAGCATACTATTATGCCGACATTCAGGATTGGAAGCAGGCGAAATTCTGGCTGAAACGAGCCAAGAAGAACGGATATAAAGATAAGGAATTACAAAAAAGGATTAACAGGCATTTATAGCATTGGTGACATATTTTTCAAGGGGTATATAAAAGAGAATTTTACAAATTGCGTCACAGATGATGAAGAACTGCATACTAATACTTGCCCTGTTGAGTGCGGGGTGCGGAAATCAATCACGATCACGATGTGATTCTGCGATACTCGTACCCATTGAATCATTCCGTAGGGAGATTGCTGACCCTGCTTTATGGCGAGAACTGTTACATGATGACAATGAATATTTCTCATATATAGATTCGATCCGTTTGGATTGGTCGCAAGTGGTCAATCATTATCTCTCGACAAAACATCCTAATTCTAAACAGTTGATTTTAACATGGGGTGAGAATCAACGGTTTGATATAACACAAATGCCTCGGTTAAACGATATTCATTATATTGATACACTCTTATCATTGTGTTACTATTGTACGACTGGGCAATTATCGTTAGCATTTGAGCGCGAGTTGGAAAAATATTTATCATTACCCATAACATTCAGCCAAACACTACCTCTATTTGAACACAATCCAAAGCATGACGAGGTAGATAGTTTGTTCAGAAAAGCGACAGACGGAATTAGAATCTTCCAAACGCCAGATAGGAAATACAAAATATACTGTTGTGAAGATCGCTATGGAAGTTCTGGCCGATTTGACTGCGTTTATTTACAGTATGTTAAAGAGGGGCAGGCCGAATGGAATCAAATAGCAGATTGGGGACAAAAGAAATATTCCAACCAACAGATTGACAAAATATCTTCATTTCTGCACAATGAACAAACGTATTATGTGCTTATAAGTTCCTGCTATAATGTAGCATATTTTGAGATTATTACAATCGAATATGGAAACTTTACAACCCATTCGGAATTTTATCCTGAACAGTTCCAAAATAATATAAAGGATGGTTGCATAGAGTTTTATGGCGGATTAGATTCTTATGTTAATCTCGAATTTGATCCACAAACATTAACCATCAAGTCTACTTATATGGAGATGGTTGAAAAACAAGGAGGCAATTTCTCCTATAAAGAGAAAGAACAAAAGATTATCAAATTGAATATCGAATGAAATGCTATATTATGAAAATCCACTTACTCCCCATATTCGCTCTGCTGATTGCAGGGTGTGGAAATCACCGTCCACAGCAAACCTATGATGAAATACTGAATGATGTCGTTCTGAATTTCAACGTGGGAACAATAGGCGGCGATAGCGTGTTGAACGCCTTTGTGCGGAAAACGCAAGCTGATTCAGTTGCTCGGCAATATTCCAATCCTGCAATGAAAGAAGAAATGATGCTCAACCTTATTTCTGATTATTTAGTTGCAGGACAAGTAGACAATGCACAGCACCTATACGATAATATGCTGAAATATGCAGAACAGGAATATGGAAAGGTCAGCCAAATGACAGCAACGACCTATTATGAGAAAGCGCATTTATACGAACGTGTAGGAGATTTAGACAATGCTATTAAGATGATGCAAAAGTCCGCAGAGGTGTTTGAACAGTTGCCAATGGATGATAATAATCGGTATGAGGACGCAAAGGAGTTTATAAAGTGGTGGGTAGAAGACTTAAAATACAATTTAAAGACAAAATCAATCAATACCTTTTACTGCTTTTACAAACAGCCAATATGTGGCTATAAAGTAAAAGGGGTAATTACACGAGATACAATAAGCAATGGAGAAAGAGGAGGGGCCTATTATTTACAGATCCCTTATGATGATTATGATATTGATTTGATTTTTACAAGCGAAAATACGAATAAGTCATTTACAATATATGGCGGTAAATTAAGCAGATTACATTATGACCCTTCTCACGATAAAGATAGTGTATATGTAGACTATGAAGAACCTCGAGTTGCAGCCCCTAATATCTACATATCCAACCATGAATTATTTTGTTTTATGGATGTTGATTTCGACGGGCAAGCAGAAATACTTACAGATGTTATCCCGAATATAAGCCAACGAGGTGTAGGGGTGTTTACTGCTATTTATAAGATTATAAATGACAAACCTGTTAATATTATTTCTCGATTACCTCAGCCATTTCAAGGTATAGACCAACATTATTTTGGCATTAATACTCAACGAAAGGAGATATTTAACATATTAAGTGGTGGTGGTGGATATGCTGAGGTTGATATTTATAAATTCAATTTTCGAACACAAAAATACATTTTCAGTAGAATTATTGATTGTGATTGGCATGGAGCAGGCATAGCAGTCTCAATTATTTCGCCGACGCGAGACACTTTAAAAAGATTTAATCTAACCTATGACGAAGAGTCAAAGATATGGGAATACTAAAATGAAAACCAATTTACTCCCCATATTCGCCCTGCTGATTGTAGGGTGTGGGAATAGGAATCCAGCGAATATAGTTGTAGAAAATAGAATAAGGCAAACTGAACAAACCGATTCGATTATAGGAGATAGTTATGAACGAGATACTATACAAGGGGATTTTAACGGTGATGGAAAGATCGAATATGCTTACAGCGAATCAAACCCTGCTGAATATTACAGCCTTGATGAAGTAGATGATGGGAAACCCAACAATATAACATTCAGCAATCCAACAATTCCTGCCATAGAAACTGAATTTCAGATTGAGCGCTTAACCAACGAGGGTGATTTGAATGGTGATGGTACGGATGAAATTGGCTTTATTGAGAGAGCTGTTAGCCGCTTTGTTTTCTATAAGGTATATTCACTTCGTAAGGGAGTGTGGAAAGAAATAGTGAGTGTATATACACATGATGCCTTTTTTGACCCTATAAATGGCGATGCGCCCGATTTAGTAAGGATCGCCCCTAATAAGACAGGGTATGTAATCGTTCAAACGATTGAATGGGACGATGAAACAGAGTGGCACAAAGGGGTTGAAAAATCGGTAAAGATTAAGTGACACATTTTTCAAGGGCTATATAAAATGATTTTTTTGAAATTATGTCACAAGAATATGAAGAACTACAATGCTAATCCTCGGCCATACGGTCGGGGATTTTTTCTTTAGTGGAATTTGCAATCTTATCAAATAATTTCGACATTTGAGTAAATAAACAGCCATGCAAAAATCACCCAATTACATCACTAAACTCCAACCCGACGAAATCTTCGTGTTCGGTAGCAACCTTGCAGGTATGCACGGCGGGGGTGCTGCACGGTTGGCATATCAGAAATTCGGGGCTGTCTGGGGACAAGGTGTCGGATTGCAGGGGCAGAGTTATGCCATACCGACCATGCAGGGCGGAGTGGAAACAATCCAGCCTTATGTGGACGAGTTTATCAAGTTTGCAAAGCAACATCCACAACTGAAATTTTTGGTAACGGAAATCGGTTGCGGAATAGCAGGGTTTAGTCCGTCCGAGATTGCCCCGCTGTTTGAACAGGCAAGAGAGGTGAAGAATATCTACTTGCCCGAACGGTTCTGGATGGTTTTGAAATGACTTGCGAAAAGGTTGATGTTGGATAGAAAGCGGTTCTAATCGCGGCTGTATGATTGTTTGAGGGCAGAAAAGTTGTAAATTTTCGAGGAAACTTTTGCAAGTTTGAGAAATTTGCTTACCTTTGCACTCGCAATGAAACCGAAATAGGTATCGTTCTTTGCAAAAACGACTGTGTAAACCACGTTGTAAACCGAACTGAAAAGGTCGGGTGTCAGAGAAAAAGATCGAGTTTCGTAATCATTTGTAACAGAGTTTTATAACTCAATAGGATGGTGCCATAGCTCAGTTGGTAGAGCAAAGGACTGAAAATCCTTGTGTCCCCGGTTCGATTCCTGGTGGTACCACTCCTCCTTTCATAAAAGGCGGTTACTAACTGTGGTTAGGGCCGTCTTTTTTTTATATCCACACCTTAAGGTAACAGATATTACAAACAAAACAAAGTATAGAATTTATTAAACAAACTAAACTTAAAAAGCTTATGAAGAAGATTTTAATAGCTTTATTGGTCTGTTTCTCATTTGTGACAGCCAATGCCAAAGATTACAGTAAGTATTATCAGAACTTACCAGTTCAGATGCAGCAACCTACATTGCCTAGCATCCCAGACAATCATGTCAGTATCTTAGAATGTGGCGGTAATGGTGACGGACTCACCATGAATACCCAGGCATTTGCCAAAGCCATCAGCAAACTGAACAAGATGGGCGGCGGTCATCTTAATGTGCCTGCAGGTATCTACCTTACCGGTCTCATCTCACTGAAGGACAATATTGACCTGCATCTGGAAAAGAATGCCATCATCGTTCTTTCAGAAGACAAGAACGACCATTTCAAGATAGACGAGACTACGGGAAAGAAAGAAAACCGTGCAACTCCAGCCATCAATGCCAGCAAGAGAAAAAATATCTCCATCACAGGCGAGGGCACCATTGACGGAAACGGAGAATGGTGGAGACCGGTAAAGCGCAGTAAGGTTAGTGACGTAGAATGGAAAGAATTCCAGGCTATGGGCGGAACACTAAATGAGAAGGGTGACATCTGGTATCCATTCAACCTGAAGCACGAACCTAATGTGGCTGAGAATATGGACGCACAGGAGAAAACCCGAACACACATGATCAGATTCACCAGTTGCGAGAATGTACTCGTACAGGGTGTTACACTTCTGAATAGTCCTAAATTCCATATCATCCCTACCCGATGCAAGAATGTGATTATCGACGGAATCACCGTAAAATGTCCATGGAATGCCCAGAACGGTGATGCGATTGATATCTCCAGCTGTAAGGATGTACTCATCGTAAACAATGTGATTGATGCTGGTGATGATGGTATCTGCATGAAGGGTGGCGCAGGCGCAGCAGGTGTGGCAGCAGGTCCTTGTGAAAACATCAATATCCAGGACAACACCGTATACCATGCCCATGGAGGTTTTGTTATCGGCAGCGAGTTCTCTGGCGGCATGAAGAATATTGTTGTTCGCAACAATACTTTCCAGGGAACAGATACCGGTTTACGCTTTAAAAGTGCAGTGAAGAGAGGTGGAACATCAGAGAACATCTATATCGACCATATCTACATGACTGATATCAAGGATGCAGCCATCACCTTTGAGACCACCTATTTTGACAACCATGTAGGTGCCCAGAAGCAGACAACTCCCGTAAAGCAGGAATTCCTGCCAAACTTTCAGGATATCCACATGAGCAACATCTACGTACGAGGTTGCGAAACAGGTATTGAAGCACATGGTGCAGAAGGTATGGTACACGATATCACCATCAAGAACTCCAATATCTTCTACACCAAGGAAGCTAAGAATATCGATGCTGCCTGCAAAATTCTGTTGGAAAACGTACGTTTTGAAAGTTTCGCAAAGTAAATTTTCTACTCAACATTCAAGAAGCCTACTTGACAACAGTAAGCGTATGTTCGCTTACCGTGAAATGAATATCAAGACCCTCATAAGGCATTCCATAGACCTTATGAGGGTCTTTCTGGTAATGCGGACGGGGATCTTGGGCAAGTACCTCTTTCAATATTTCAATCTTTTCTGCATTCAATCCCTGCAGACGCAGATGCCTGTCTACATCTTCAGAAATCTCTACATCAAGTTTCTGCCATTTGCGGTCATCAACAAAACCGCTCCTTGCCCCAGGATGAGAATCGGCATACACCACATACGGCTTGATGTCAAATATCGGTGTTTTGTCCATAAGATCAGCTCCCTTAACATGAATGACAGGACCATGAGGAGTCTCCCATTCGATATGAGAAATTTTTACCGATGAAAGACCTATATTATTGGGACGGAAAGGACTTCGAGTGGCAAAGACACCCACTTTCTCATTGCCTCCCAACACAGGAGGACGAACAACCGGACTGTGCGCTTTGTGCCTATTGGCAGAAAATTCCCAAATCAGCCAAAGATAATCAAAGCCCTCCATGCCACGCAGCGCATCAGGGTTACGAAATTCGGGTTCAAAAACAATCTGTCCTTCCAGTTCTGCTACCAATCCAGCCTGTTTGGGTATGCCAAACTTGCTACTGAAGGGAGAACGAAAATATGCTATTGGTTTTATCTCCATATTTACTAATTATTACACCTTAATTATATATAAGACGAAAAAAGGCATGAATTATTTTGCCGTATGCACAAAATAATGTACCTTTGCAGACAGAACAAAAAACAAAAAGAAATGAAAATACAAAGACCATCGTATGAAATCTGGTTACAGAAACCAGGTGAGCTCGGTATCTACCAGCAGATAGAACGAGCAGGAAGAGTATGCTATAAAAGTGAGAATAATACCACTGTGAATTCTGCCAAACCTTTCGTGGATCGGATGGTGCAGAGTGAACACTTTGCCATGCTGGAACATGGAACCGTGTATCTGGTATGCAAACATGGAGAGTTGCCGCTTTATACCCACAACAAGTTCTCACGTCTGAAAACTTTAGACGGCAAAGACTATATTACAACCAATCTACGAGTATTGGCAGAAAACAAAGCGATGGATGATTTGAAATACCTCAGCAACTATGAAGAAGGTAAGCACGAACTCCGTATTACCGTTCATTTTACTACTCAGATTTCCATAACCCGAGAATATAACCGTCATCGTGCCAACTCTATGGCAGAGCAGAGTACCCGATACTGCAACTATTCGAAGAATAAGTTTGATAACGAGATTACCATCAACCTGCCTACATGGGTAGAAGCAGAAGGCTTCGATGGTTCACAAGATCCCAGCGACTACCGAATAGAAGATATGTGTGCTGACATTGCAGAAGGAAGAACTGCTGAATGGAGTAAACTCACAACTTGGATATTCGCCAATCAGGCTGCCGAATATGCCTACATGAAACTGATAGAGGCAGGTTGCAAACCACAGGAAGCACGAGCCATCCTACCATTGGACTGCAACACAGAACTGGTTCATACCGCTTTCGTGAGTGACTGGAAACATTTCTTCGACCTTCGCGCATTAGGTACTACCGGTGCACCACATCCTGATGCCAAGATTTTAGCCTTGCCACTGATGGAAGAGTTTAAGCAGAAAGGTTACCTCTAAGGTTTAAAAAATATTAAAGCACCCTTTCAAAATACAGATTTTCTATTCTTTTGACATAACGAATAGATATATTTTGTATTTTTGCAGTGTGTTTTTCATAGTATTAGATTTAAGGTTATCAAGATTGGGGCTACGGCGGTAGCCCTTTTTTATTGTCTTTTTCAGCCTTACCTCTCTATTTTTTGCCGATTTTGCCACTTATTAGCCCCCAAAACGCATTTTTTTGAAGAAAAACAAAAAAAAGTTGGCAAAAAATTTGGTGGAACCAGAAAATAGTAGTACCTTTGCAACCGCTTAAGAAAACCAAGCTATAGTCATCCAGGCTAAAACAATGGAGAGATGGTAGAGTGGTCGATTACAACGGTCTTGAAAACCGTCGTACCGAGAGGTACCGGGGGTTCGAATCCCTCTCTCTCCGCAAGAGCCTTCTGAAAGAAATTTCAGAAGGCTTTTTTATTTCCGTATTTATATATTTCCTTCATATTCATTCACTATCCATGACAAGAAGACTTCAAATGCAAAATTATGCTATATTATTTGGTCATATCAAAGAAAACATGTAACTTTGCTAAAAAGTAAGCTATATGCAAGAAAAGACATGACAATGATAGATCGCTGTTACATAGAAATCACTAATACATGTAATCTCAACTGCCACTTCTGTCCAAAACATACAAGGAAGAAAAGACAGTTGAGTGCTGAGGAATTCGACCTGCTCACCGACAAGATACGCGGGAAGGTCTGTTTCCTATATTTCCACATTATGGGCGAACCCCTACTACACCCTCTTCTACCCGAGTTTATCAATATGGCAAGAGAGAAAGGTTTCAAAACCGTACTTACATCCAACGGCACTCTGCTACCCAAAGCTATGGATCTCCTTGACACACTTCCCCACAAAATACAGCTCTCGCTCCACTCACACGAGAGTAATGCCAAGGGAGAGCTTGCCAGTTACATGAACGAGGTGATGACTTTTTCAACCCAAGCAGCAGAGAAAGGAACCTGCATAGTTCTCAGACTTTGGAACCAAGGAGGAAAAGACCGGGAAAATGAAGAAGTAATGGAGCACATCGAAAAATTTGTCCCCAAGCCCTGGAAAGAGCGACCTGACGGTTACAGACTTGCCAATAATCTCTATCTGGAGTTTGACAGGAAATTCGAATGGCCCAACTTTGATAACCATATCGAAGAAAAGAAAATGATAAAAGAAAATCAGAAGTCAGGTATCAGAGAAGAAAAAAGAGAAGTTTTCTGTAAAGCCCTACTCAAACAGATAGGCGTATTGGCAGACGGAACATTGGTACCCTGCTGTTTGGACCACAACGGAGATGTTGCACTTGGGAACCTGCTTGAACAATCGCTGGAAGAAATTCTGGCTTCACCCCGTGCCCAAGCCATGATAGAAGGTTTCAAGCACCATCAAGCCACAGAACATCTCTGTGAGACCTGTGAATCAGCCCTGGTAAGAAACAGTTTTAGAGGAAAAGCAAGAAGTTAATAGGAATTATGAAATATTATACAGCAATGACAATAGCTGGCTCAGACAGTTGCGGAGGAGCCGGCGTACAAGCTGACATCAAGACTATGTCAGCACTAGGCGTATATGCCGCATCGGTCATTACAGCCATTACCGTACAGAACACCCTGGGAGTTTATGCCATCCAAGACATCAACCCCGAAATCGTAAAGGGCCAGATAGAAGCTGTGATGGACGACATCCACCCTGATGCCATCAAAGTAGGTATGGTGAACGATCGTGCCACCATCCAAGCAATCGCAGAAACCCTGAAAAGATACCAAGGGGAATATCAGCATCTTATCATAGACCCAGTGATGGTTTCCACCAGTGGTTGCAGACTCATGCAGGAGGACGCTCTCAGCATTTTCATACAGGAGTTATTACCACTAGCTACCCTGCTAACACCTAACATCCCGGAAGCAGAGATACTGGCAGGTATGAAGATACAGAATAAGGAAGATATTCAGAACGCAGCTTTAGCCATCAGTAAGTTAGGCTGTAAATATGTACTCATCAAAGGCGGCCATTACCAGGGAGCAGAAAAGATTGATTACCTCTTCGAAGACGGAAAACCTATTAACAGTTATCGAGGCATTAGCGTAAACACCCGTAATACCCATGGTACAGGTTGTACCCTATCCTCAGCCATCACTTCTTATCTGGCAAGAGAAATGGATATGAATACAGCTATCACCATGGCAAAGACCTATCTTTCAGGCGCAATTCTGGCAGGAAAAGATGTACAGATAGGAAAAGGTCATGGTCCGGTGAATCATTTCTATGAACCCAAGGCACTGTTTATCAAATAACAGCCAACACCTTTATATAAACAAATAAAGTCACAACGAATATGAAATGGATAGTAATCACTCTGCCCGATTTTATAGAGAATGAATCAACCTATATCAACCAACTCTTTAAAGCAGGTATAGACCTGCTACATCTGCGCAAACCAGAATCAAATATAGAGGAGTGTAAGCGACTGATACAGGAAATCGACAAGAAATGGCATAAAAAGATCGTAGTACACGATCACTTCGAACTTTGTCAGGAATTTCATCTTCATGGTATTCATCTTAACAGAAGAAACCACGAGATTCCAGAAGGCTTTCAAGGAAGCATCTCACAATCCTGCCATAGTTTTAAGGAAGTAGAACAAGCTCTCCAGACTATATCACCCAAGAACAAAGACGAAAAGAGCGCGATTCTCAAGCCTGCCTGCCATTATGTTTTCCTCAGTCCAATCTTTGATAGTATTTCAAAGAAAGGCTACAAACATTCCTTCTCTAACAAAGACTTAGAGGAAGCAGGCATCAATGGAATCATCAATGAGCGGGTTGTCGCATTAGGAGGTGTCACCCCTGAATATATTCCACAATTGAGAGCATGGAACTTTGGCGGAGCTGCTTTTTTAGGCGACGTCTGGAACAGAAGAACTGATGCGAACTGGGCAAAATACCTTACCGGAATTAAGAAAAAACTTACACCCGGAAATGCCCAGAATACGCTTAACAGTTCAAATATTTGGTAGAGGGAAATACACTACTTTCTAATAAGACAGGCCGAATCTCAACAATAAAAATAAAAAAATGCTTTTTTATTTTGTATTGTCTTCGATTTGCACTACCTTTGCACCCATGATATATCCAGATAATTTTGAAAATAAGATAGGATTCAATGAAATCCGCAAGATGCTGCGCGAAAGATGCCTCTCTCCACTCGGAAAGGAACAGGTAGACAAGATGGCATTCAGCAGCGATGCAGAACAAGTTAACGAATGGCTCATGCAGGTGCGTGAGTTCCGCAGACTGATGGAGGAAGTAGAGGACTTTCCCCTACAATATTTCTATGATGTAAGGGAGAGCATCCTCCGTATCCGTGTAGAAAACAGTCACCTGGAGGAGGACGAGCTGTTTGACTTGCGACGCTCACTATCTACCATAGCAGATATGGTGAAAATACTGAATCACAGCGATGACGATGACGAGCCGGAAGACGGATGGAAAAGAGAGAAAAAGTATCCCTACCCAGCCCTACATCGCCTTTCGCAGGATGTAGTTACTTTTCCACAACTGATTCAGCGCATCGACCAGATACTTGACAAATTCGGCAAGATAAGAGATAACGCAACCCCTGAACTTCTTCAGATTCGCAGAGAACTGGCAAAGACAGAGGGCAGCATCTCACGTACCTTATATAGTATATTGCGCTCGGCACAAAGTGAAGGCATCGTAGAAAAAGATGTTACCCCTACCCTGCGTGACGGCAGACTGGTTATTCCCGTCATCCCTACTCTGAAGCGTAAAATCAAAGGTATCGTACACGATGAGAGTGCCACAGGTAAAACAGTCTTTATAGAACCTACCGAGGTGGTAGAGGCAAACAACCGTGTACGTGAACTGGAGGGAGAAGAGAGAAAGGAAATCATCCGCATCCTCACCGACTTTACCAACAAGGTACGCCCATACTCCAAAGAAATTCTGGACAGTTACCGTTTCCTTGCCATCATTGACCTGATACAAGCCAAGCAAAAACTGGCTGATATCTTCAAAGCCATAGAACCCGAGGTAGAAGACCACCCACACATAGACTGGACCCGTGCGATACACCCATTATTGCAGCTATCTCTACAGAAAAAAAACGAGAAAGTAGTTCCGTTGGATATCATGCTTACACAGGACAAACGCATTCTTATCATCTCCGGTCCAAATGCAGGCGGCAAATCTGTCTGTCTGAAAACCGTCGGATTATTACAGTATATGCTGCAATGCGGTTTGAGCATCCCTGTAAGTGAGCGTTCAAAGACAGGTGTTTTCCAGAACATCATGATAGACATCGGTGACGAACAGAGTCTGGAGAACGACTTGAGTACCTACTCATCTCATCTTCTGAACATGAAGAATATGATGAAGGCAGCCAATGGCGAGACCATCATTCTGATAGATGAGTTTGGTACAGGTACAGAGCCAGGCATAGGTGGTGCTATCGCCGAAGCTGTACTCGACAAGTTCTGCAAGCAGCAAGCTTATGGTGTGATTACCACCCACTATCAGAACCTGAAGCATTTTGCCGACAGCCATGAAGGAGTGGTTAACGGCGCCATGCTCTACGACCGCCATGAGATGAAAGCCCTCTTCCAATTAGCTATCGGCAGACCAGGTTCTTCTTTCGCTATCGAAATTGCAAGAAAGATAGGATTACCCGAAGAAGTAATCAAGGAAGCTTCAGATATCGTTGGTTCAGAATACATTCAAAGCGACAAGTATCTTCAGGATATTGTTCGTGACAAGCGATATTGGGAAAACAAACGCCAGAATATCCATCAGCGTGAAAAAGACATGGAGAAAACAATCTCCAAGTACGAAAACGACATAGAGGATATTGAGCGAAGCAGAAAGGCAATTCTCAAAAAGGCAAAAGAAGAAGCCGCAGAACTTCTGAAAGAAAGTAACAAGAGAATCGAAAACGCCATCCGGGAAATCAAAGAAAGCCAGGCTGAAAAAGAAGAAACCCGCCGTATCCGTCAGGAACTTGATACCTTCAAACAAGAGGTTCAGGAAATTGATACCAAGGAGACCGATGACAAAATTGCCCGCAAGATAGCCCAGATTCAACAACGCAAAGAGCGCCATGCCAAGCGCCAGGCTGAAAAGAAAGAGAATCAGGAAAAGGCTGCAGCAGCACTGAGAAATGCACAGAACAAGACTCAAGCAGATAGTAAACGTGATATTCAGATTGGCGATACGGTGCGCATCAAGGAACTGACTACAATCGGAAAGGTAGAAAACATTACTGGAGATACAGCAACTGCCGTATTTGGAGGAATGAGAACCAAGATGCGCCTGAACCGTCTGGAGCATGCCACAACTCCTGTTGAAAATGCAGACAAGACAGAAGAGCGCAAGGAAAATCTGGCTTCATACGGTATCAGTAAGGAAACCAGAAAGACCATTGACTCACATAAATCCAACTTCCACCAGGATCTGGACGTTCGCGGAATGCGAGGCGATGAAGCACTTAATGCGGTACAATACTTCATCGATGATGCTATCCTGGTAGGAATGCCAAGAGTCAGAATCCTTCACGGAAAGGGAAATGGCATCCTAAGACAGCTCATTCGCCAATATCTGAGTAGTGTGCCTAATGTGACCCATTATGCAGATGAACACGTACAATTTGGCGGATCAGGCATTACGGTAGTTGATTTTTAGCAAACAAACGTTAAACAACTGAAGTTTTTCGGCAAAACATTTGGCGGGTTCAAAGAAAAACCGTACCTTTGCACCCGCTTAAAAATTGAGACGGACAAGTCTCATACGACCAGCTCCCTCGGAATCCCCCAGGATGGGAACATAGCAAGGGTACTTGGTTGTAGCGGTGCGATATGAATCGCTTGTCCACCCGCCTCTTTAGCTCAGTTGGCCAGAGCACGTGATTTGTAATCTCGGGGTCGTTGGTTCGAATCCGACAAGAGGCTCAAAAAGGAATCTTCTTTTGGAAGGTTCCTTTTTTTATTTACATACATTTTACTTCTATATTGCATAACATTACAGTTGAAACCTCTATTTCACGAGGATCTATCTTTAATTATATATAAATATTTCCACCCTTTACACCTTATATAATAAAAAAGTTGTATTTTTGCAAATTGATATGTTACATCCGTAGAAATACAATAAAAACAATGAATACAGAAAATAACGAGAATCAGGAAGAAAAGAAGACAAGCCAGCAAATGCATAAGGTTAAAACGATTATCATCGACACAGGCAAGATAAGACAAACCAAAGCATTTGCCCGGCAAGACGGCGCCATCCTCGGAGTTGTCTGGATTGTCAGTTTCGTATGTACCATGCTGGCAGTAGACCCGCAATACCAGATGCTGGGATTCATTTCCAACATTCTCATCATAGCAACCCCATTTGTTGTGGCCAAGCGACTGAAGGCATTCCGTGACTATGCAAGAGACGGACATATCTCTTTCCGTCATGCATTCTACTATTGCATCCAGACATTCTTCAATGCAACCCTTCTGCTTACCCTTGTGCAATATCTTTGGTTCCGTTTTATGGATACAGGTCTATTCATGAACCAATTGCAAACCAACTATCAGATTGTAGCACAAGCGTATCAGTTAACTGCAGAGGAATCTAAAACCCTTCTTGATGCCGTCAGTATGATGAAACCGATAGCCTGGGCTTCCATGTTTATGATTACCGACCTGGTAGCAGGTGCTGTACTCAGCCCGATTATTGCTGCTGTAATGG
>ENA-UEQW01000151-UEQW01000151.1-human-gut-metagenome-genome-assembly--contig:-NODE-151-length-66251-cov-59.226252_pt1 | contig 66251 bp, 56 predicted proteins | sample MGYA00242947_ERZ507947 | MGnify/ENA primary metagenome ERZ507947 (study PRJEB26167, sample SAMN06115421) | human gut metagenome | host: Homo sapiens | place: China:Guizhou | collected 2015-03-17... | reverse complement strand
CATATATAAAGGAACAGCCTGCGTTACGCAGTGTTTCGACTGTCAAGAATTTGTATGAACTTCTGGAGGAGGCAATGGAAGACGCTGAGGAGCGCAGCTATCTTTCAATGGATCGTGATGCAAAAGTCGGACACAAGTCAACAGAAAAGTCCTTCTTTGGCTCAAAAGTGCACATGGGAGTGGAGAGCGAGACAAGGCTGATAACGGCAGCACATATCACCTCCGGAGACAGGCCCGACGACAAATATTTGGGCGAATTGGTGGAACAAAGCCGGCAGAATGGCATGGAAGTAAAAGAAGTTGTAGGCGACAAGGCATACAGTTCAACAGAGAACATTGAAATGTCCAAGGAACGCAAAGAAGAAAATCTAGCGGGCGGCTTTACCCTTTATTCACGACTTCACGATAACATAACTTACGGCATACGCAAGGATGACGGGTTTACATTCAACAAAGATGCAAACACCGTAGTGTGCCCCAACGGGCACCTGGCAAAAAGCAAAAGGTATAAGAAATGTCGCAGAGGGCGTAGTGCAGCATGGGAGTACAGCTTTGATGTAAACAAATGCAAGGAATGTCCATTACGTAAGACGTGCTTTAAGGCAGGAACTAAAGAACGCACGTATAGTGTGAGAGAGCTGTCAGATCTTCACAAGGAATATATAAAATTCCAAAAGACAGATGAGTTCAAAAAGAAAATGCGGCAACGATATAAGATTGAAGCAAAGAACTCAGACCTCAAGCACAACTGCAATTTAGAACGTGCGGAATCATTTGGCATACATAGTTTGACGATGCAAACAGCATTGTCTGTTTTTGCATGCAATCTAAAGACTATTTTACGCCTAATTAATGCCCCAAAATAAGGAAATGACAGGATAGAAGTAACATATTACAAATATGAACTATAGGAATGCATATAACGCCATATAAGGCCATGTATTTTCCCAATTTCATATTTCAGAGGAAACGATTAAAGTCTCCCATACGAGCCTAAAAAAGCTCGAAAAGGAAGACTTTAACTCTATAAACCGCTATTTTATCAGCAGCCTCGGGGACGCGTCGCCCCCAGGTGAGGCAGACAAATTGCAGTTTATCAACCTATTTTACCCACACGCTGCGTTATGGGGCCTTTAAAATACAATGAAACGTTCAAGCATTCGATTGTTTTTACCTACATTTGCATCATAAATTACTTAACACAGATTAAATGAGACATTTCAGCATTCGTTCACTACTATATACGCTGCTCTTTGCGTTGTTCGCCTTAACTGCTTGTGACAACAGACCACCCACTCCTGAGGCGATGTATAAGAAACAGGCTTCGGGAGTCGTATTAGTGCTCAACAAATTTTATTATAACGCTTCTCTGCCCAATGGACATCATCTTTACTTTACGGGCGTTGAAGAGGACGGTACGCTGACCAACCTCACTGATGACGTAAACGAGATAAGACAGAACTGTGGATACCTTACTGGCACCGCTTTCTTTATTGATAATAAAGGAAACTTGCTTACCAATCGTCACGTAGCACAACCCTCCATCGACCCTGAACTGATTAAGCAGTGCTTTCAGAATATTGCTGAGTACGCTAAGATGATTTATGATAGTCAAATCAGAGAAGTGGTAGATCAATATCGTGCACTTGACTTGCAACGACGTAATCTTACGCAACCTACCTTTTGGGGCGTAGAGGCTGGTAGTGAAGAGGAAATTCGAACCATTGACAATGAAATGGAACAACTCATCGCACGACATAACGAGTTGCAACGAGAACGCAGTCTCATTGACAGTCAGTTCAATCCTTCTAACATAACGATTCACCCTATCTGTCAATTAGGCATCGGCTACAATGACTCTTACGTCACGACGGAGGCTGACTTTATGGGGGACAATAACGCTTGCAGCGTTGTACGTTGCTCGCAAGATGAGAATACGGACTTGGCACTTATTCAACTTCGCAGTGGACGCACTCCTGACTATTGTTATGCCTTCTCGGTTGATGAAAAGAAATCGGCTGATAGCTTTTTGTCAAGTCTCTTTACAAAGCGCGACAATACGGACACGAACAAGTTGAAGATTAATCAGCAGCTCTACATGATAGGGTTTAACGCTGGATTTGTGTTGGCCAATACGCGCAAGGGCATCAAGGTACAAATGACGGGCGGGCGCATTACTCAACTGCCCGATGGCGACCGCTTGCTGTATAGCATTCCTGCTATGCAGGGGTCAAGCGGTAGTCCTGTGATTAATGAGTGGGGGGACTTAGTGGGCGTAAACTTTGCTAAGATGAATGGCTCTGACAACTTCAACTTTGGCATTCCTATTCAGAAGGTACGCCAATTCGTTAATGGTAAAACTGGCACACGATGACGCTATTACTTCCGATTTTATTTTTCACAATAGGTATCGCGCTTTCTACGCCTTCTACGTCCCCTATCGCGACGACCTTGCGAACGGGACAAGATGTAACGATAGAACGCGTTGACAATGATAGCTACAAGATCCTTGATGAGTGGCAAGCTGGTAGCGTGGTGACAGACGCGGACGTTGAGGGCTATGGTCTGGAGAGATGTTTCGCAGCATGCCCGATCAGTGACAAAGTGTTTGCACGCATGAAGGGAAAGTCTTACAAGTCGTATTGTCACCTTCCGCTTACGCAGTTGCGATATGTCAAGGTGTTGCACCGCAATGCAATGGGACAAACGCAGTTGGGAGAGTTGGTGTGTCATCGTGATATAGCTGCCGACCTCGTAAGCATCTTTAGAACGCTTTACCAAGCTAATTATCCAATAGAACGCATGGTGTTGATTGACAACTATAATGCGGAGGACGAGCCTTCTATGCTTGCCAACAATACTTCGTGCTTTAACTATCGTTATATAGCAGGTTCCAAACGATTGTCAAACCATAGTTTAGGACGTGCTATCGACATTAATCCGCTTTATAATCCTTACGTCTATCACAACGCCAAAGGAAAGTTAATCGTCAGTCCTATGAAGGCGAAGGCTTATGCCAACCGCCATGCTACGTTTCCATATAAAATTGATAAAAGCGACTTGTGCTATCGTGAATTTATCAAGCACGGCTTCATCTGGGGCGGTAGCTGGAAACGCCGCATTGACTATCAACACTTCGAAAAGAGGTAGAAGATAAACTGCAATTGGGGCCTCACCCCTCTAACCCCATCTCCTTGAGGAGAAGGGGTAGGGGAGTGAGGCCCCAATTGCAGTTTATCTCAAGTCGAAACTTGAATTAATTATTTTCAGGACGGAGCTGACGAACGGTTTCACCAGCGCGCCACATTTCGCTATCGTGCAATGCCTTGAGTTCCTTCTCAAGTCCTACGCGATAGTCAGGTTTAGAGTTGGCATCGATTGAGATTTGTGCCTCATTGCCTGATGCTACGCTTTCGTAGAGCTTCTCCATAACGGGCTTGATAGCATCGTGGAAGGGCCCCATCCAGTCCAAAGCACCACGCTGAGCTGTGGTAGAACAGTTGGCATACATCCAGTCCATACCATTCTGACCTATCATGGGGATAAGTGACTGCGTGAACTCTTCGATGGTCTCGTTAAAGGCTTCAGAGGGAGTATGACCATGTTCGCGAAGCGTTTCGTACTGTGCCAAGAACAGGCCTTGAACAGCACCCATCAATGAGCCACGCTCACCAGTCAAGTCGCTGGTAGCCTCACGCTTAAAGTCGGTCTTAAACATATAACCTGAGCCAATGCCTACGCCAAAGGCCAAAACCTTCTCTGTAGCATTGCCCGATGCGTCTTGATAAACGGCGTATGATGAGTTCAAACCACGGCCTTCGAGGAACATCGTGCGCAATGAAGTGCCCGAACCCTTAGGTGCTACCATGATGACGTCAATGCCAGCTGGAGGAACAACGCCTGTGCGGTCGCTCCAAGTGATAGCAAAACCGTGAGAGAAGTAAAGCGTCTTACCTGGAGTGAGGTATTTCTTCAATGAGGGCCACAACTGCATCTGTGCTGCGTCAGAGAGCAACATACAGATGATAGTACCCTTTTCGGCAGCTTCTTCGAGTGAGAAGAGTGTTTCGCCTGGCACCCAACCGTCGGCTACAGCCTTGTCGTAGGTCTTGCCTTGACGCTGACCAACGATTACGTTAAAGCCGTTGTCGCGTAAGTTGCAAGCCTGACCCGGACCTTGCACACCATAGCCAAGTACGGCGATGGTTTCGTTTTTCAATACTTCACGTGCCTTTTCCAAAGGGAATTCTTCACGGGTGATAACTTCTTCTACTACACCACCAAAATTTAATTGTGCCATATCTATTAGTTTTTTGATAAAGCAAGGCGCTATTTATTTCACGCTTTGCCTTATGTTGGTTAATATCTTTTTTGGGAGTTAGAGGCTTAGGAGGTTAATTCCCCCTATAACCTTATAATGTCTCACTCCTCAGCCGAAGCTTCTTGTGAGCGTTTTTCTTCTTCGCGCAGTTCGAGGAACTCATTCAACTCTTCGCGGTGACTCTTCGTGACGGCCACTACCCCCGAACTAACATACTGCAATATACAGCCATAGCCTTTGAGTTTATGATAAAGTTCGAGTGTCTCTTCAGGCAATCCCTCTTTCGATACAATCGCATAAGTAGAGTTGACCTCAACGATTTTGCCGTCGTACTGACGAATGGCCTTCGAGATATTGCGATTTTCGATGAGTCGCGCGGTAGCTATTTTATAAAGGGCTTGATCCATGACGTAGATTTCGTCGTTGGTAAAATACTGCGCCTGAATTACGTCAATCTTCTTTTCCAGTTGTTTAACAATGGTTTGCACCGTATGCTCGTCAGTGTAACAAGTGATCGTATAACGGTGAACGTGTTCGATGCCCGAGGCCGAAACGTTCAAACTCTCAATGTTTAACTGACGACGCGTAAACACATTGGTTACCAAATTCAGTACACCCGCTAAGTTTTCAGAGAAAACGATTATCGTATAAAGCGTTACGTTGGGCGTTTCGTTTTGCTTAGTTGTTGTCATAAAGCGTACATTGTGAGTTAGAGGGTTACACTTCAAGTATCATATCGTCAACATCGTGGCCAGGGCAACACATCGGCAGTACACTGTCCTCTTCAAGCACAGCGGCCTGTAATAAGAAGGGGCCAGGCGTGTTGATCATCGTCGTAATGGCCTCGTCTAACTTATCGCGCTCCGTCACGGTGAGGGCGGGTATGTCGTAAGCTTCGGCTATCTTCTCGTAATCAGGGTTCATCATCGGCGTGAACGAATAGCGATGACGGAAGAAGAGTTGTTGCCACTGGCGTACATTGCCTAAATAATTATTGTTGAGCAAGATAATCTTTACGGGGGCATGTTGTTCCATAATCGTGCCCAACTCCTCAATGGTCATTTGTAGGCCACCGTCGCCTAAGAAGAGGCAGACAGTGCGGTCGGGAGCGCCAAACGTGGCACCAATGGCTGCGGGCAGTCCGAAGCCCATTGTGCCCATACCACCAGAGGTGATGATGCTGCGCTTCTGACTGAAGCGGAAGTAACGCGCCGCCATCATTTGGTTCTGTCCGACATCGGTCACGAGCACAGCCTTATCAGCCGTCAACTCTGTGACGCGACGCACCACTTCGCCCATACGCAAGGGACCTGAGGTGGGGTGAATTTGTGGCTCTATTACAATGCGACTTTCTTGTTCATCATATTGTCTGAAACTCTCGCGCCACTCCGTGTGCTCTTTCTTTTCGAGTAATGCCGTTACGGCTGCAAGTGTCTCCTTGCAATCGCCCAATACGGCCACATCAACGTTTACGTTTTTGTTGATTTCAGAAGGGTCGATGTCGAAGTGAATCTTTTTAGCCTGTGTGGCATAGGTAGAGAGATTGCCCGTTATGCGGTCGTCAAAACGCATGCCCACGGCAATGAGCAAATCACACTCTTGCGTCTTCTTATTAGCTCCTAATGAGCCATGCATACCCAACATGCCTACGTTCAAGGGATGACTGCTGGGTAGTGCTGATAGTCCTAACAGGGTGCAACCTGTTGGCAGGTCGGCCTTTTCGATAAAGGCTCGTAACTCCTCGCTGGCATTGCCCAACTCTACGCCTTGACCTACTAATACTAAGGGGCGTTTGGCCTCATTGATCAAAGCGGCAGCTTCTGCCACACTTTGACGGTCGGTAGGCGGAACGGGTACGTAGCTACGTATAAAGTCTATCGTCCCTGGCACGTAGTCAGCCTTCTCGACTTGTGCATTTTTGGCAAAGTCTAACACGACGGGCCCCGGTCGACCACTACCAGCAATGTAGAAGGCACGATGCACGGCCCATGCTACGTCCTTAGCCGAACGTATCTGATAGGACCATTTACTAATAGGCTGTGTAATGTCTACCACATCGCACTCTTGGAAGGCATCAGTACCCAACATTTGGGTGCCGACTTGTCCTGTGATAACCACCATTGGGGTGCTATCCATCATCGCATCGGCTATGCCCGTAATCGTGTTTGTGGCGCCAGGACCACTCGTTACCAAACAAACGCCTGTTTGTCCGCTTACGCGAGCAAACCCTTCAGCTGCATGTGTAGCGGCTTGTTCGTGGCGCACCAATATATGGTTCAACTGGTCGCGATAGTCGTAGAGTGCATCGTAAACGGGCATGATTGCACCGCCTGGATAGCCGAAGAGTGTCTTCACGCCCTCGTCTATCAATGCACGCATCAATATCTCTGCGCCAGTTAGGTTATTATTGTTCGTTTTGTTCATAGGATCATAATAATGTGCAAATGTGCAAATGTGAGAATGTGCAAATGCTTGGGAAATGTGCAAATGCTTGGTGAATGTGCAAATGTGAGAATGTGCAAATGCTTGGTGAATGTGAGAATGTGCAAATGTGCAAATGTAAGAATGTAAAAATGTGAGAATATACAAATGATTTAATGTCTTAATAACTGCGCGTACAAAGGCGACCATTTGCACATTTGCACATTTGCACATTCTCACATTTGCACATTCACCATGCATTTGCACATTCACTATATTTCTCTCACCCCGCCCTTGTCGGCGCTGCTCACCATGCTGGCATAGGCGCGAAGGGCTTTGCTCACCTCGCGTTTGCGTTGCAAGGGGCGCATGGGGCGTGCGGCCAATTCTTCATCACTTAGGTGAACGTTGATGCTACGGGACGGAATGTCAATTTCTATCACATCACCGTCAACTATCTTACCTATCGCACCCCCAGCGGCTGCTTCGGGCGATATGTGGCCGATGCTCAAGCCCGATGTGCCGCCAGAGAAGCGACCATCGGTAATCAAGGCACAAGCCTTGCCTAAGTGGCGGCTCTTGATATACGACGTAGGATAGAGCATCTCTTGCATGCCTGGCCCTCCCTTAGGACCTTCGTGCGTAATCACTACGACGTCGCCTGCTTGTACCTTTCCTCCCAAGATACCCTCGCAGGCTTCCTCTTGTGAGTCGAACACGCGGGCAGGGCCTTCGAAGTGCCAAAGGCTTTCGTCTACGCCAGCTGTCTTTACTACGCAGCCGTCTTGGGCTATATTGCCAAAGAGTACGGCCAAGCCACCGTCTTTGGTGTAGGCATGCTCCAACGAACGAATGCAGCCCGTAGCGCGATCGGTGTCAAGCGCAGGCCATTGTGTATCTTGTGCGCCCATTTGTGTACAAAACTTTCCACTCGGTGCACTATGGTAAATGCGGTCGGCCTCCGCGTCAATGCTTTCGGCCGTTATGTCATACTTCTGAATGTCTTCACCCAACGTACTGCCATTCACGCGTTGTGCCGTTAAGTCGAGTAAGCCGCCTTTGCTCAGTTCGCCTAAAATGCCTAACACACCGCCTGCACGGTTGCACTCCTGTACAGAGTACTTTTGTGTATTGGGCGACAACTTACAGAGGCAAGGCACGTGGCGACTCAATTGGTCAATATCTTTCATCTTAAAGTCGACCCCGGCCTCATTGGCTACGGCAAGGAGGTGAAGCACGGTGTTGGTGCTTCCGCCCATAGCGATGTCGAGCGTCATGGCGTTTAAGAAGGCTTGGCGGGTAGCAATGCTGTGAGGCAATACGCTTTCGTCGCCTTCTTCATAATACTTCATTGCATTCTTTACAATGAGCTGGGCTGCATCTTTAAATAGCTGACGACGATTGGCATGTGTGGCTAATATTGTACCATTACCGGGCAATGAAAGACCAAGAGCTTCTGTCAGACAGTTCATGGAATTGGCGGTAAACATACCCGAACAACTACCGCAGCCGGGGCAAGCTCTCTGTTCAACTTCGGCCAATTCTTCATCGCTCACACTACTGTCAGCTCCCTTAATCATGGCCGTAATCAAGTCTACATTTTCGCCTTTATACTGTCCAGCCTCCATGGGGCCACCGCTTACAAATACGGTTGGGATATTCAGTCGCATGGCAGCCATAAGCATACCCGGCGTGATCTTATCGCAATTCGAAATGCACACCAAGGCATCGGCCTTATGTGCCTGTACCATATACTCTACCGAATCGGCTATAATGTCGCGCGAAGGAAGCGAATACAACATACCGTCGTGGCCCATGGCTATACCGTCGTCAATTGCTATGGTATTAAACTCTGCTGCATAGCAACCTAACTTCTCAATTTCGTGTTTCACCAACTGACCTACTTCATGTAGGTGGGTATGACCTGGCACAAATTGTGTGAATGAGTTGGCTATGGCAATGATAGGTTTGCCAAACTGTTCGCGCTTCATACCTGTGGCTATCCACAAGGCGCGTGCACCAGCCATTCTTCTTCCTTCCGTGCTAAAAGCACTATGCAACTGTATTTTCATAATATTCGGTAATTATATGTTGTGCCGCTTTCATTTTGTCCACAAATAAGGGGATAGCGACTTACAGTTTATTGCTTAAAATGTTATTTTGTTTTGCAAATGTAAGCATTATAACAATACAAACAAGCATTTTGTTAGAAAAAGTTGGTTTAAGTGTGTTTTTTCATCTTTTCGTCCGCTCACTGTTGTTCCTTTTGTGCATTTATTCGGTTTGTTTGTCATATAAACGATATTTATACAGAAACATACGTGCATATTCCCTTTTTATACTATCGCATACACAGGATTAGACATTTTTTTAAAGCGCAAGTATGAAATCAATTTCTTAGTCCCTTAATACCTTTATTTGCAAAGGGTGGTTCTAATAATTCTGAAATAGGGATTTGTGCGCTATCGGAAGTGTATTTTTGAAAGTTTGTGAGGGAGCATAGCGGGCTATGTGACCGAACAAACTTTCAAAAAGACACTTTCGAGAGCGTACAAATCACATTTCAGAATAGCAGAACTCTAAAAACAGAATTTTTAGAACCACCCTAAAGCTATTTTATTTGTACCTTCGCACTTGCAAACAAAAAAACTACACCTTATGCTAAACACTGTAATATTCGACTTAGACGGCACGCTGCTCGACACATTGGGCGACTTAGCTGCCAGCGTCAACTATGCCTTGCGCACTCATCAACTCAAAGAGCGCTCTCTCGATGAAGTACGCCAATTCTTAGGCAATGGCATTCGCTACTTAATGGAACACGCTGTTGACGGCGCAGTAACGGGTGATGCCTTTGAACGTGTATTCACAACTTTCCGTACTCACTACGTTGAACATTGTCTTGATACCACGCAGCCTTATCCTGGCATTATGCCTTTGTTGGAAGAACTCAAACGTCGGAATGTCAAAATGGCTATTGTTTCGAACAAACTACATCCCGCAGTGCAAGAGTTGGCCGAACGCTTTTTTAAAGGTTACATTACCTCGGCCGTAGGCGAGAGTGCTACAGTACGTCGCAAGCCCAATCCTGACGCTGTACTTGCAGCCCTCAATGAACTGGGCAGCACGAAGGAGGAGGCTATCTACGTAGGCGACTCAGAAGTAGACCTTGCTACGGCTCGTAATGCAGAACTACCTTGTGCGCTCGTCACATGGGGCTTTCGCGATGAGTCTTTCCTACGTTCTCTCCCCCTTCAGCCCACAACTCGCTTCGTTCATACTCCTCACGAACTGCTTAATTGCTTGTAACAGATAGTAATATCGTGTGGATAATCACCCTATTAATATAGTGTGTAATCCTTTGACGATATTATTAGAATATTGCTAATTCAAATTATAAACATCTATGAAGCATGTAGAAGTAGTGGCGGCCATCATTCAGCGTGATGGGCTTGTATATGCCACTCAGCGAGGATATGGCGAATGGAAAGATTGGTGGGAATTTCCAGGTGGTAAGGTCGAGCCAGGTGAGAGTTGTGAGGCGGCTCTCATACGTGAGATACGTGAGGAACTGACAGTAGAGATACAGGTGGAACAGCGACTGTGCACTGTAGAATATGACTATCCTACATTCCACCTCGTAATGCATTGTTACTTCTGCAAGTTAGCGAGTGGTCATTTAACATTGCTTGAACACGAAGCGGCACGGTGGTTGTCTCAGCAAGAGTTAGATGCCGTAGAATGGCTACCAGCAGATAAGGTGGTTGTGGAACAGCTGAAGATTTAGATAAACTGCAATCTATTTGCCTAATTGGGGGGCGGGTTTGTAACCCGCGGCAGCAGCAGAATGCTTATAGTCGCTTAGCGCGAGAACATACATAACATACAATTTAACATACTTATTTACATACTATACTCAATTTGTGCCAAGACACAAATTGAAACATACTGGCTACGCCCTTGCGCTTCAGTGCACTAATGGTTTGCATAAACGATTGATAATTAGAAGCATTCTCAATATATCACATTGTCGCTGAAGCGCAAGGGCGTAGCCTGTTTGTATCAAATTGTGCCTTGGCACAATTTGAGTAGTATGTAAAAAAAGTATGTAAAATTGTATGTTATGTATGTTCTCGCGCTAAGCGACTATAAGTAGATATTCAAAACCTGCTGCTGCCGCGGGTTACAAACCCGCCCCCCAATTAGGCGGGCAAATTGCAGTTAACCATGCAAGTTAATTGATAAAAGTGAAGTCATATCAGACTATTTTATTATTTTTGTGCAATTTTAAATCGTTACATCCTAAATCAAATGGAAACAGAAAACAAAGGCATTTATAATGCTCGTACTTTGGGCAAGCCCAAATTCATTATGCTTGGTATACAACATCTTTTTGCCATGTTTGGCGCCACGATACTTGTTCCACTTATTACCGGATTGGATGTGAGTGCAACATTACTCTTTGCAGGTATAGGCACGTTGTTGTTCCACGTTATCTCCAAAATGAAAGTTCCAGCCTTTTTGGGTTCTAGCTTTGCTTTTTTGGGCGGATATGCCTCAGTCAAACAACTTTGTGTGGCACAAGGACTTACCGATGAAATGGCACTCAACTATGCTTGCTTGGGTGTAGCTGCAGCTTCACTCCTGTACTTCGTCATGGCTTTTTTGCTCAAAATGTTTGGCACAGATAAGGTAATGCGTTTTTTCCCTCCTGTAGTTACAGGCCCAATGGTGATAGCTATTGGTTTAACCCTTTCGGGGTCGGCTATTCATAACTGTCAGCAAAACTGGCTTCTCGCAATTACAGCCATTGTTATTGTAATCGGTGCTTCTATTTGGGGACGGGGAATTATAAAGATTGTGCCCATCTTGTTAGGCGTATTAGGCTCTTATATATTAGCAGCAACAATGGGCGAAGTGGATTTTACGCAACTTAGTGAGGCTGCATGGATAGGATTGCCCATCAATATGGATCGCACGGCTATAGCTGTGATGAAAGATCCTAATTTTGACCTTATTATTACTTCCATTATAGCTATCTTCCCCATTGCTTTTGCCACAATTATGGAGCATATAGGCGATATGTGTGCCATACAGAGCACGGTGGGCAAGAATTTTATAAAAGACCCAGGTCTACATCGTACCTTAAGCGGTGATGGCCTTGCCACTCTATTAGCTTCAATCTTTGGTGCTCCGGCCAATACTACTTATGGCGAAAATACGGGAGTACTTAATCTGACGAAAGTGTTCGACCCTGCGGTCATTCGTATGGCAGCGTGCTTTGCCATTTTGCTCAGCTTCTCTCCCAAGTTTGCCTGTTTGATAGGTTTGATGCCTGCAGCGACTATTGGCGGTGTGAGTTTGATTCTTTATGGCATGATTTCGGCCGTAGGTGTGCGTAACCTTGTCGAGACATCGGTCGATTTTTCATCTTCGCGTAACGTATTCGTAGCAGCACTCATCATGGTCGTTTCGATTGGTGTACAGTACGGCACGGACGGAGGTGTAAAGATAGGTCCTGTTACCTTCTCAGGCTTGGCACTTGCAGCTATCGTAGGCATTGTGTTGAACGCTATATTGCCCGACCAATTAGGTATGAAGGTTAAAAGTTTCAATGGCAAAGAGAAGTCTAATCACAGATAAGTCTTCAATATTAGTTTATTTTTAGAGGTCAGCAGTTGGCCTAAATCAAGAACACTCTCTTGGACGCAGTTTATTTCTCATCATAAGATAGACTGTGCTCAAGGGAGTGTTTTTGGTTTAACACACTTAAAACTGTACGCATTCGTAAATAGTCATCACATTTTGTCTGCTCCTTATAATTTGGCAATAATTAATAGATTTAGACACATTATCTATTGTAGCTGTGTTAAAATCATTATTTTTAATGATAAAAACTATAAACACGCATTGTACTTTTGCATTAGAAGAAGTTTTTGACTATTACTCTTATTATCAACCCAACGCACTGGCGTCGCGTATGTTAGTGCTAAATAAAAAAACTATGAAACTATTACGTTACTTTTTGCCAGTTTTGCTGGCTGTGTTCACGTTTTGTGCATGTGATGACTGGTTTGGTGGTGACGACCCGTCTGACAAGGAACCTCAGTTTAGCGACTATTTCAAAATGGAGATTACTCGCTGCGAACGTGTTGCTGACGTACTCATCGTTGACTTCAAAATGAAGAACGTATCGGGTAAAGACCTTCAACAGGTGGAACTTCGCACTGCTTACAACTGTGCTAAGGATAACCTTGGTAATGAATACTATAATAGTCAAGACGTTTCGCTTGGTGGCAAATGGAATTATTCGGGTAAAAAGTCAATCAAGAAGAACGAAACGATTACGGGTTCGTTCCGTATTAGAGATTTTGACAAGACCAATAGCGCACAAAAGCTAACCCTTAATTTTAAATGCGCAAGTAGCGACCTCGATTTCGATGGCGAAGTTAGCATTGCTAATATCAAGATTGCCGACAAGCGAGTGCTTACTGATGGTATTGACACCAACGACTTTGGTCTGAAGTATCAGCTTGTAGGCACCGATCGTAAGATTGTAGATGGTCGTAACTGTTCATTTATCACGTTTACAGTAACTAATAATACGGGGGTAAATCTCAGTAATGTTAATTTTAATCTCTCCTATTTCTATAGTGACACCGAACAATTTCGTTGTGATATATCCTCAGATGGTTCAGCATTTAGTTATACAACAGCACTTAGAATACAGACTGGCGAGACCAAGACACTCACCATTTGTATATATGATGTGCCTGACAGAATTAAGCAACTCCGTGGTACCGTTACATGTAGCACCGACTCTTACATCCTCTGTTCAGAAGATGTCAATTTCTACGACATGACTTTCGAGTAAGCATCATGGGTGGAAGCTAAACAAATGGAAGTTCCCGTTGATTTAGTACTTACCTACTTCTTAAAATATTTTACGTATCATTTAGGGGCAATTAACAAGTATGAATCACTTGTTAATTGCCCCTTTCTATGCTCAACAAATCAGAGAAAGATTTTTCGTCCACCACGATATACAACGACTATGTCGTGAGCGAAACACAGTTTCATTGATAGTCGCAAGTCTCAGACGCTGCGCCCCTGGACTAAATCCGAAAGTCCAGTAATCATTCCATCCCAACCATATTGAAAAGAATAAGGATAGGATGGAATGATGACAGTTGACCATACAATGGCTGTCCGAAGAAATGATTATTTTTGCTCATGGTTGTTTTATGGGTGGTTCTAATAATTCTGAAATAGGGATTTGTGCGCTATCGGAAGTGTCTTTTTGAAAGTTTGTGAGGGAGCATAGCGGGCTATGTGACCGAGCAAACTTTCAAAAAGACACTTTCGAGAGCGTACAAATCACATTTCAGAATAGCAGAACTCTAAAAACAGAATTTTTAGAACCACCCTTATTTGTTTAGTCGCATCAAAATAACCCCAAAGGGCTGATTCCTGCAAGTGGAATCAGCCCTATTTTTTTTAGTAACCGAAGTTTCGGATTTAACAAATTCAAAAAACGACTTATGGCAACAATAAGACTCAAATTTCGTCCCTCGTCTGTACCAGAAGCAGAGGGTACATTATACTATCAGGTGATACACAAACGCAAGGTGAAATGGATAAGTACGGAACACCACATTTATGCCGACGAGTGGGATGAGAAGTCAGCGACTATCGTGGTGACAGCAAGGAGTGAACGGAAGGGGACGCTGACATTGATGCAATGTAAAATCGACTGGACATTAAAGCGTTGGCAGACGATCCTTGACAGGTTGAAGCGCGGCCACAAGGAATTTACAGTAGAAGAACTGTGCGAAGTCTTCAACAAGGAACAGACATATAAGACAGTATTTGTGTTCTTGCAGGAGCAAGTCACCAAGAAAGAGCAGATGAGGCGACAAGGCACGGCCCGTACATACGGAAATGCCTATCGACGTTTTAAGGCTTTCCGTGAGGATGTGGATTTGACATTCGATGAACTTACACCCGATATGATAGAGTGTTACGAGGCTTGGCTTACAGACAAGCGATTGAAGCAGAACAGCATCCGCTGCTATCTGCGCACGCTCAACACTCTGTTGTGCAAGGCGGTAGAAGAAGGTCTGTTGAACAACGCGAAACTATTCAGCCATGTGCGTCTGTCATACGTCAAGACGACAAAACGGGCAATCAGCGAGAAGGAACTGAAAGTGATAGCGAACCTTGAACTGCCAGAAAACTCGACAATGGCCCTTGCCCGTGACATTTTCATGTTCAGCTTCTATATGCGTGGAATGCCTTTCGTGGATATTGCCTATCTGCGAAAGACAGACTTGAAGAACGGCATGTGGACCTATTGCCGCAGGAAGACAAACCAATGTCTGATGGTGGAATGGGAAAAGGCGCAACAGAAAATACTGGACCGCTATGCCCTTCAAATGGAAAACAGATCGTATCTACTTCCTATTATAAAGAAGGAGGATGGCACGGAATATAAGCAATACCAACGTATGCAGGTAAACATAAATCGTGCATTGAAGAAGATTGGAGAAATGGCGGAATTGAAAATGCCGCTTACCACTTATGTTGCACGCCACACTTGGGCAAGCGTGGCCAGAGACATGAACATACCCATCGCTGTAATCAGTGAGGGAATGGGACATAATTCCATAAAAACGACACAGGTGTATCTGAACTCCATCGATATATCAAGAATCAATGAGGCGAACAAGAAGATTATAAAGAGAATTGGAGGGTGAGGGAAGGTAATGTTTGGGGTGCTGATGGGTGGGGGATAGACAAAAACTGATAAAAACACCGTATCTGTTTTCCGAGTCTTCGACTTGCTTTACATTCATATAAGGCTTTACGAGAGTGAACTCTCGACTGCTTTATATGAATGTAAAGCTGTGAAAGGAAATGGCACAACCAATCCACCATCATATTTTTGCATTGGGTGAATACAGGGTGATGTCTATAACAGGGAGTTTACTACCATTGGCATTGACGTCCCGAATAAAGTCATTACACTCTACTTTTTTCATTATTCCCCTTACAAATGCATAATAGAGGAAGTCCAAAGTCGTTAGATAAGTGATTTTTTGCGCTGCACAATAATCCTTGATGTCACGGAGATTGCTGCTGCCAATGACATTGTGCGTAAATCTGCAAAACGCCATACAAGCACTTTCTCCTTTACCATACTTAGATCTTAGCTTAGCATACTCCAACCTCATTTGTCCCGTGGGTGCAAATGGAAGGAGAGTCATGTTCTTCAGAAACATTATTTGGTTATCTATCTGAGTGCGTATAGAAATAGTTTCATCATAGACAGCACTAAGAATTGCATAGTCATATTCTGGAAGAATTGTTGGCAACAAAGATAGTTTCCCCGCTTTTGAGAAGTGGATTAGGACATCCGCATCAAGAATTATCTTCACTTTCTCCATATCCAATTTTTCTCATTAGTTCAAGATAATGTCCTTCTGAAATGCGCTCTTCATCGAAAAGTCGTTTAGCCTTTGAGCCATAGTCACCAAGAACAAGGTTTTCGTTGCCTTTGTGGTAGAGGGAACGGTCATATCCTCGGAGAGATGCTTCCTGTCGGATGCGCAAATTCATTAAGGATTCTGCGTTCTGAGGGGAAATCAGTTTAAGTTCTTTCAGTCTGACAATAAGAGTAGAGTGAGAAACACCGTAAAGTTGTTCAAGCCGTAAGGCTGTATCAACGGAAACAGTCTTGCTTATCAATTCACTTGTAGGAATGTTAAAAGACAATCCATTCTTGGGCATGAGCAAAGCCGAAGCAAATATATTTGCAGAACGCTCTGCGACATCTCCAGCCAAAGTTACTTTGCAGAAATGCGGTTTGGGATTGTCATCGAAAAATAGATGGAACAACTCGTGAGCGATAGTAAAATGCTGACTACCTCTTGTTGCATTGCTACTAACAAGCATGAACATTTTACCATCGTTTGATTTAAGAGACAGTCCCCAAGTTCCATCCGACAAGGGTCTGTATATAGTCATGATGTTCAATTGGCGTAGAGCCGTTTTCATGTTGAGGGGTTCGCTTGCGCCAACTCGAAGCATTGTCCTCATTTTGAGCGCAAGTTCCTCGGCCGTTTCAATGGTGAGTTTTTTCATATTGCCAATAACCTTTCCATTTTCATGTAATTCAACACAATCTCCTTGAACGCACTGACCTCTTTAAGGTCATTCTCGCTGAGATTATCGGCACGAAAAGCACACACAAGCATGTTTTTAACCGCCTTTTCATCTGGGTCAAACAGCAATTCCATCTCACAACCAAACAGATTGCAAGCCTTTTCCAAAACATCAATGGGTGCTTCTCTCTCACCAGTCTCGTAGTTGGCGTATGCAGACCTATTGATGCCAAGATAAGCAGCAACTTGCTCCTGCGTGTAGCTGTTTGCTTCACGCAAGGCCTTCATGTTACGTCCTATAATCTGATTTTCATTCATAATATGTCGGAATTTGTTATTAATGATGTGGCAAAGTTATATCAAATGATTGAGTTTTGCAAATTTTGCCACGGTAAAAAGCAAAGTAGAATGCCTTTTCTTTTGGAATGCTATATATGGTGTGTGATGGGGGTTGTCAAACTTGTTATGTGTGGGTTTTAGACAAAAACCGATAAAAACACTGTATCTGTTTTCCGAGTCTTCGACTTGCTTTACGTTCATATAAATCCTTACGAGAGTAAACTTTCGACTGCTTTATCCGAATGCAAAGCTGTGGCACGATGTGCCACTCGGAAAACAAATACGGTGATAAACAGAATAAAAACCGTTTGGAATTGCAAAATTGTGCCTTGAAAATATATTATGGACGAAACAGAAAAACATTGGGTGCTCTTAAAACCGTGACCACGCTCGGAAAACATATATGGCAATATACCAAAGTTCGACAAGACAGAATCGTTTCTTTCATCCCCCAAATGGGTGGAAGACATGTGTAAGGATGGGAAAATAGAGAATGCCTACTTGAGAGCACAGCAATTTGGAATGGATGGAGATTCGTATAGTAACTTATGGAAGGCTTTTGAATATTTGGGTATTTTTACCACTGATAAATAGTATAAAACAAATAAAAGGGCGAAAGAGCTGAGTGATATTATCACTTAGCTCTTTCGCTTTTTTATGTGAAGTGGATTAGGACATCCGCATCAAGAATTATCCATACATTTTCAAAACCTTTGATTTATCTTTCATGTTTCATTTTTTGTTATAAAGTAGTTGAATATCAGTCATTTCGAAAAATGAAACATACGACTTTAATGTTTCATTTTTAGTTTCATGTTTCATTTCTCAAAACACTGAGGGAGCGCTTTCACGCTCCCTCAGTGTTTTTGAATCGCTCCCACAGTGTTTTTGAATCGCTCCCACAGTGTTTTTGTTTTTTTCCCTCAGTGTTTTTCGAATGAAACATTGAAACTAAAAGTGAAACATAAAAGTCGTATGTTTCAGCCTTCTAAAGTGTTGATAATCAATAAGTTGAAACATAAAAATGAAACATGAAACAAAAAATATGCAAAGGTAAAATATACGTAACTCCAATGCCTATTTAGGGCGTTCTGAAACATTTCGTAGAGACTTTCATACTGCAATTTATCTGCCTAATTGGGGGGCGGGTTTGTAACCCGCGGCAGCAGCATGCTTTGAATATCTACTTATAGTCGCTTAGCGCGAGAACATACATAACATACTTATTTACTCAAGTTTTGGATTTAGCAAGGGCGGACTGAATCCGAAACTTGAACCTATTATAATAAGGAGAAGGAGGAATGGTAATGTTTAACAAATGGAGGAAGGAGTGATTGTTTTCACATGATAAAACATGCACAATGAGAAAGAATGCTGTAAACAAAGGATTTTTGAAGCCTTGAGAAGTCGGATTTGTAAAACCTTTTAGGGTATATTCAGAATCTTGCTAAACTTTTTCATTAAAAAATGATAAGAAGTGAAGGGAATGTAGTACCTTTGCAAAGAAGGTATTGTTTTATCATGTGAAAACAGTACGTAAAGAGATAGAAACACAAAGCCATTATGAGGTGAAAATGCGGCGCAATCAGCACATTTGATTTGTGAAACATTGAATCCCATAATTGGACAAACATACACGCAGATAGTATGAATTTATGAACAATGTTATTGTAAAATTGGCATCGTCATCCCAGGTGATGGTAGCCAGCAGTGACATAAAGTAGCGGAGAGGTTATGAAGCAGGATTGCACGATTTCTCAGTCTACAGCCGACGAAACAAAGCGTTTTCAGACATCTGAAAACAATGAATTTCAAGAGGGTACACACGTTTCTGAGCCAGACGAAATGACTGGTTCAGCGATAAAGAAGTGTTCGCAGGTGAACACGGAAACTGAGACAGAGAAAGAAAACGAATCCATTCCCGAAGTGCCTCCAAGTAATAAAGATAACTGCACGTCATGGAGTTATCTTTTTGTACACAACCAAAAAGTAAAGTCGATAGAAGAACTGCTGAAGAAAGATAGAGTAACCCATTTCGTGCATAAGACAATAAAATATGTCCCCCGTCACAGGAACAGAGGCGGAATGTGCGAAGTGGAAACCCCTTCTGTAAGTGGACTGATATTCTTGCAAGGTAACCCCAAAACATTACAGGACTACTTAGATAAAAACATAAAACCATACAAACTCTGCAAAAATTGTAGTACAGGAAAGGTTGCCACTATCCCCTGCAACCAAATGGAGCCATTCATGCGTGTGGCAGAAACCGAGCCAGAACGACTCCGCTTCCTTCTTCGTCCTTTTGTTTATTATTCCAAGAACCGCACCCTACTTCGCATCGTGACAGGTGAATATGCCGGACTTGAAGGCTATGTCATCCGCATAGCCCGAGACCGCAAGCTCGTCATGGATGTCGGTGGAATGGCAGTAGCCTTATCAGGCGTACATGCCGAACGTTTTGAGGAAGTAAACAAGAACGAGGCAGACAAAAAAGAGCGAGAGCTGTTCTACAAGCGCAATCTGCATGAGCGCAACGCCTTTATCGACCATTACTTTCATCAAGTGAAGACCGCCCAAGAGGTGTCTGCTCAGGTGGAAAACATAGAAATACTCCGTCTTCAGACACTTGCAGATGTAAGAGACAAGAAACTGGATCTGAAAGATGCCTATGACACCTTCTATTTCATGATAGAAGAGATAGGCTACTATTATGCACCTTTCATCGACTATTTCAAGGACGAGCTAAGACCCATCTTTGATGCAGGAAGAACCGTAAAGGAAGAGATAGAGAAAGCTATAAAGATATTCAAGAACAGCGACAAAGAACTCCACAATCGCTGCGAAACAGAATTTGAGGCGTTGCAAAACAACTACGGCTATCTGTTTGAATAGCACATCTTAGAGAAACAAAATGGAAACTGATTTCTTCACATATTCCCGTCAGAAAATAGCCAAAGACAAAGCAGTTGGCAGATGTGACGTCGCCAATAACCGTGGTGCGGCACTCAAATGCTTGTCCAAATTCTTAGGCAAAGAAGAATTGACATTCGGTGAACTGTCACCAGAAATGATGACACAGTTCAAAGAATGGCTAAAGGCCAATGGACGCAAGGAATCAACTGTTCGCCTCTATTTGTACCAGATTCATACCCTCTACAAAGAAGCGGAGAAAGAAGCCATTGCCCCACATCTGCCGTTGCTGAGTGGCATAAAGCTGCCTTTGCCATCCAAACAGAAATGCGAGTTGCTTACGGAGGAAGAATTGCGCAGAATGCGTTATGCCGACCTGTCAGACTCCAGGTCACAGACATTTGCCCGTGACATGTTCTTCTTCAGCATCTATTGTCGAGGAATAAGCTTTACGGACTTGGCCCATATTAGGAAAAGCGACATCAAAGGTTTCACGCTCACTTACACCTCACAAGTGCTCACCCCACCCATCGTCACAGTACAATGGGACGCAGCCATGCAAGCAATAGCCGACCGCTATCCATCAGCCACCGACTACCTATTCCCTATCATCAAGTCCGATGACAAGATAACGAAAAGTAGAGAAATCGGAAGAGTTCGTGAAAATATCACAAAAGCCCTGAAACTAATAGCTACACGTTGCAATCTGTCCGTAGTTCCCTCCTTGAAAATGACCAAGGATATTTATCAACGTGCGATTGATAATGTAAGTGTGAGCAAAATAATTTAATGTGAAAACACATAATCATATTGAGAAAACTAAATCCAAAATATATGCGTGATTTTAAAGACATCAAAGTCGCAATAGCTGGTACTGGCTACGTGGGACTGAGCATAGCTACATTGCTATCTCAACATCATCATGTAACAGCAGTAGATGTAATTCCTGAAAAGGTGGAAAAACTAAATAACAAGATTTCACCTATCCAAGATGATTATATCGAAAAGTATTTGGCTGAAAAACCATTGAACCTTGTTGCCACACTTGACGGCAAGTCAGCTTATGCTGATGCCGATTTTGTGGTTATTGCTGCCCCAACCAATTACGACCCAGTAAAGAACTACTTCGACACCACTCACGTGGAGGAAGTAATTGACTTGGTGTTGGAGGTTAATCCCGATGCCATCATGGTCATCAAATCAACCATACCTGTCGGCTACACTCGCAACCTCTATTTGAAGTATGCGCAGAAAGGTGTTAAGAAGTTCAATCTCCTTTTCTCTCCTGAGTTTCTTCGTGAGAGCAAGGCCCTTTACGATAACCTCTACCCCAGTCGTATCATTGTTGGTTATCCCAAGATCATCAACAAGCCTGAGTTTGAGGCTGAGAACAAGGCTATCGAATCTGTAACAGATGTTGATATGTTGATTGAAGCAGCCAAGACTTTTGCTGCTCTTTTGCAAGAAGGTGCCATCAAAGAAAACATCGACACCCTCTTTATGGGCATGAAGGAAGCCGAAGCCGTTAAACTCTTCGCTAACACATACCTCGCTCTCAGAGTAAGCTACTTCAACGAACTCGATACTTACGCAGAAGTGAAAGGTCTTGACTCAAAGGCCATCATCGAAGGCGTAGGTCTCGACCCACGTATTGGAACCCACTACAATAACCCTTCATTCGGTTACGGTGGCTATTGCTTGCCAAAAGACACCAAGCAACTCCTCGCAAACTATCAGGATGTACCTCAGAATATGATGTCGGCCATTGTTGAGTCTAACCGCACACGCAAAGATTACATCGCAGATGCTGTATTGCGTAAGGCAGGATGGTACGACTATTCAAGTAATAATCAATACGGAGCAGAACCTAACAATTGTGTAATCGGTGTATACCGCTTGACTATGAAGTCAAATAGTGACAACTTCCGTCAGTCTGCCATTCAGGGCATCATGAAGCGCATAAAAGCAAAGGGTGCAGAAATCATCATTTATGAACCTACACTTGAAGATGGTACAACATTCTTTGGAAGTAAAGTTGTAAATGACTTGGCAAAGTTCAAGACCGAAAGTCATGCCATTATAGCCAATAGATATGATGCTTGCCTTGACGATGTGAAAGACAAGATTTATACACGCGATATTTTTCGTCGCGACTGATTGTGGCCTTTATTTATATTAGCGGTTGTGTCTATCGACATTTTTTCTCATTCGCTATATGTGGAATTCCTATCTGCTTTTATGATAAGTGTATCTGCAAATCTATTGACTATAAAAGTAGAAAATCTTATGGAAAAGAACAATGCAAAATCAGTATCGTGTGGGGCGAACATGCGAAAAAAGCACGAGAAGATAATGATGACACATAATACTAATATCTATATAGGGGCATGCCCCCGCACCAACAACGTGGAGAGGTTAATTCCTCTTCACGTATTAAAAATAACCCATTTACAAAACAGATAATTTTCAACATGAAGACTATAATGTTGGTCTTTGGTACAAGACCAGAAGCGATAAAGATGTGTCCTTTGGTAAAGGAGTTTCAAAAGCATACGGATGAGTTTAAAACTGTTGTTTGTGTTACAGGACAACACCGGGAAATGTTAGACCAAGTATTAGCTATTTTTAATGTCAAGCCCGATTTTGATTTGAACATCATGAAACAAGAACAGGACTTGTATGACGTAACGGCACGTGTGCTTACAGGGATGCGTGATGTGTTTAAGGAATGCAAGCCTGATGTAGTACTTGTTCATGGTGACACTACAACATCGACTGCTGCCGCACTTGCTGCTTTCTACCAACAAATACCTGTCGGTCATGTAGAAGCGGGATTGCGTACACATAATATATATAGTCCGTGGCCAGAAGAGATGAACCGCCAGATAACAGGACGTATAGCCGAGTACAATTTTGCTCCGACTGCGTTGTCTGAGAAGAATCTTCTTGAAGAGAAGGCACATGGTAAGGTATATATTACAGGCAACACTGTGATTGATGCACTCCATATGGTGGTGGATAAGCTTAAGAGTGATACCAAACTTGCCATGGAGCAAGACGACATTCTTCTTCAGGCTGGATATGATATTTCCAGACTGAAGAATGGCAAAAAGTTGGTACTGATAACAGGACACCGCCGTGAGAACTTTGGCTATGGTTTTGTTCGTATGGTGACTGCGATGAAAGATCTTTCGGAGAAATACCCAAATGTAGATTTCGTATATCCTATGCATCTTAATCCGAATGTACGCAGACCTATCCATGAGGTATTTGGCGAAGACTTGACTCGTCCTAACTTCTTCTTCATTGAACCATTGCAGTATCTTGAGTTCGTGTATTTGATGGAGAAATCTACAATTGTTCTCACAGACTCTGGTGGTATTCAAGAGGAGGCCCCAGGACTTGGTAAGCCTGTTCTTGTAATGCGCGATACTACAGAACGTCCAGAGGCTTTGTCTAGTGGTACAGTACATCTTGTAGGTACCGACTATGATAAGATCATGAATGAGGTAAGTACCTTGCTTGATGATAGTGATGCTTACAACAAAATGTCGAAGGCTGTCAATCCTTATGGAGATGGAAAGGCATGCCGACGCATTGCCGATGTCCTTGCAGGCAAGGAAACCGACAGATATGAGGTGAAGTAAATAATTAATAGGAGTCATGATAGTACCACAAGAGGAAATCAAATACATATTCAACCCATACAACCTTCTTCCGGGTGATATCCTTCTAATGAATACCTACGAGGAGGATATGCGTGCTCGTATGAAATGCAAATATGAACATGCAGCAATCTATATAGGTGATGCTTTCTTAATGGAAGCAAATGGAACACATGTAGTGATGTCTCACATCTATTCCTATGCTTTTCGAGAGTATGAACACGCATGTGTTCTTAGGCTAAAAAAGTCATCACCTTTTACATTAGAAGATGTTGTTCGTAACGCTCGCAAACAGATGGGCCGAGAGTATGTGAATACAATGCAATTCCGATACGTACGTGCATACAAGAATACTGATAAACAAGACGAGTCAAACAAATCTTTCTGTTCGAGATTAGTAGCACAATCATATCTCTCCGAAGGAATCCAACTACTTCCAAATGCAGACTATTGTGAACCAGATGATTTCCTTACTTCGGAGCTTTTAGAGGTCGTTCCGAATACAATAACAGAGTTTCATAAGGACCTTGCAAAAGTTGTAATGAACCAACAACAGCGACGCGAAGAAACCGAAATAGAAAGTCCGAATGCAGAGTTATTCCATGAACTCGGCAAACTATACGGACTAAATATTCAGGATTTAGGACAAGCGCTTTTGCCTTCACAATCACGTCCAGAATTGAACGAACGTGCTATCGAGATAATCAAATCATCAAAGATGTTTAAGCACATGGAAGATGTCAAAGCAATATCCCCATGGCTGTTTGATGATGCACAATTCCTGTCACATTATGCAAATGCGCAAGAAGCACTACACTTCTTATATAGCAGCATGAATCATTACGACAACACAATCATTCCCTGCTACAAAGAGCTTCATCTGCAAATGATAATGCTCACATACTATTTTCCTCAGAACACATTATTTGTATTCATGAGAGATTATATCAAGAAAATGGTTGAAGAAGCCATTACGTGCCGCACAAGATTTGCAGACCTGTTTATGCTACTTGCTAAAGAACGCTCAACAGAGACCTTTGCATTTATAGAACAATATGGTCTCTATCGTGATATTGATTATAATCCTGAGCCTGTTGATATTGGTTTTTTATTAAAAGACATAATGAAAGTTTATGAGAAACAATAAATGAAATATGAATATAAGCTATTAGGGGGAATTTTTAAAGCAGATTAATGTCAATAATTTTATGTTCGAACCACTCGTTGATATTTCATCCCTCCTTCTGAAACAATTATATAATGAGGTTTGCGAACAATTGACAAACATCGTATATTTTCGTTAGATAATAACAGGAGAATAGCGAAGAATATAGAGATACGCATACTCTCGTATGCCTTTTATAAATAGGTGCATAAAAACTCATGTTATAATTGGGTGCAAACGTAAAAGTTCATAAATGACAGAAATATTAAGAGCTAACAGAAAGTCGGTTCGGATTAAGGCCGCCTTTATAACAATACAAGTCGGATTTAATTTTGGGTCTGTTCTCCAAACAATAGCGACATCGCATTTGCTGAAGAAAAATGGGATGGATCCAATCTGCGTTAATTATATTCCTCCACGGGCAACTTTCAAAAGGTATTGGAAGGAAGGAAGGAAAAGTTTGAGTAAGTTGATTCGACGTATGTTATTTTTCCCTTTTTATTATAAGGCGAATAATAACTTCTATGGCTATTTAGCAAAGCATTGTAGTTTGTCTCATAAAATTTATGCTGAGGATAAATTCGCAGATGTTTGTCCAAAAGCAGATTTGTATATTACTGGCAGCGATCAAACATGGAATTACAAACACAATGAAGGAATAGATAAACATTATTTCTTTGACGGAATAAAGGGGAAAAAGGTCGCTTTTTCATCTTCAATAGGTATGAATAGTCTTCCCGAAGATTACTTCTCTTATATGCAAAAAGCACTTAGTGAGTATAGTGCAATTTCTGTAAGAGAAGATTCTGCGGTAAAGATTCTTTCTTCAATGGGACTTAAAGCAACACAATTGTTGGACCCGACCCTCTTATTAAACAAAGAAGAATGGATTCCTTATGCAACGAAGCGAATAGTAAAAGAAAAGTATCTTTTTGTTTATCTACCATACAATACAAAGGATGAAAATTTGGTCTATAGCTCTGTAAGAAAGATTGCACAGAAGAAAAATCTGGTAGTTGTAACATATTCTCGTGATTTCTTTAGAAGCAAGAAGGCTGATAAAACGATAACATTTGCAAATCCTGGAGATATTCTTTCTTTGATTCTATATGCAGATTATGTTGTGACGAATTCGTTTCATGGCACAGCTTTCAGTATAAATTTAAACAAGCAATTTTGGACTTATATGCCGTCAAAATTTTCTACAAGGCTTGAAAGTATACTAAGACTTTGTAAGTTGGAACATCGGCACATTGAAAGCTTGATTACAGACGAACAAATTTCTGAGACTATAGATTATACAGAGAGCAATAATATTCTTGAAAGAGAACGAGAGCGGGGAGAAAGTTTCCTTAAAATCATAAAAAATGTATCTAAATAGTTTGAATAAATACGATTGTTGTGGATGCTCTGCTTGTGAGCAGATTTGTCCAAAATCGTGTATATCCCTTAAAAAGGACGAAGAAGGATTCCTATATCCTGTAAAAGATGCTTCTACGTGTATTGACTGTGGGCTTTGTGAAAAGGTTTGCCCATTTTCAGAAAACTACAAGGATGACACAAATGCAAGTCCAGATGTATATGCTGCTTATGACGAGTGCAACCGTACTGGTAGTAGCAGTGGCGGCATCTTTTATACGCTTGCAAAATACGTAATAGAGAATAAGGAAGGATGGGTATTTGGAGCAGCATTTGACGATAAATTTCATTTACAGCACATAGGCGTGAACAACCTTCAAAAACTTGAAATGTTGAGAGGTTCAAAGTATTTGCAAAGTAAGATGAGTGAAACATTCTCACAAATTAAGGCACTCTTAAAGAGTGGAACTTTTGTGCTTTTTGTCGGGACACCATGTCAAGTAGCTGGACTTAAGTCTTTTTTGCGTAGACCATTCGAAAATCTCCTTACTGTGGATTTGGTTTGTCACGGAACTCCGTCTCAGCAAATGTTCGATTTTCACGTAGACTATTTGGAAAGAAAGTATAAGGCCAAACTTATCTCCTACAAATTTAGAAAAGAGGATGGGTGGGGGGGTTGCGAAATCGCAGATTTCGCAAACCCGGAAAAACATATTATGTTACCCACATACGAATTGAGTCCTTATCTGTATTCTTTTATGTATGCATATACATATCGCTATTCTTGCTACAATTGCCGATTCGCAAAAATTCCAAGACAAGGAGATATTACACTTGCTGATTATTGGGGTGTGAAAGAGTTTTTCCCACAAATAAATGAAGAAAAGGGAGTTTCTTTAGTTCTTGTCAATAGTCGGCAAGGTGCAAACGTATGGAATGCAGTTCGGAATAAATGTGTATTCTATAAATCAAATATGGCAGATGCAGCAAAATACAATGGAAACTTGATAAAAAAGTCTGTAGAACCAAATATTCGGAAAAACATCTACCGCAGAATTAAATCAGAAGGATATGCATCTTTTGCCAAGAAAGACTTTCGCTCCTCCGCTTATATGAAAACGAAAATAATTAATTATATATTACAAAATAAATTTTTCATTCCCATAGTATTAATTTATCGTAGATTAAAAAGATGAAAGTTGTATTTGTTGCCCCATACGCTCTTCCTATGTCTATAGGAGGATTTCAAGGACAGGTATATCATATTTTTGAGGAATTGAAGAACCTAGGAATTGATGTATGTTGGCATAATTTCGAGAAAGATGAAATAAACGATGCGGATATCCTTCAGGTCATGTCAACCGATCCGTCAATGATATCATTGATTAAAAGGTCAAAAAACAGAGGGGTAAAAGTTGTACTAACTCCTATGTTAGGTAGCCGTGTGAAGTCCAATAGATACATGAAAGCCGCATTGTTCTTGTCCAAGATTCCGCAATTGTGTTCTGCTCATAAAGCAACTGCAGAGATAGTTCGCAATGCGGACTATTTTACGCCACTTTGTTCTTTCGAAGCGAATAGAATTAATTATGTATATGGAATTGACGCAAATAGAATTACAGTTATTCCTAATGGAATAGACAAAACCTTTTTAGAAAAACCACCGTTAAAAAAGACGCTTCCATTTGAAAATTATATTCTGATTGTAGGACGAATTGAAGAAAACAAAAACCAACTTAATTTAATTATGGCATGCAATGCTCTGGACATGAACCTAATTATTGTTGGAGAACCAGGATCTGATGGAACTCATTATCTTGAGGAATGTAGAAGAATGGCTGGAGATAATATACATTTTTGGGGATTAGAGAAAAATCCTCTCGTCTTGAAATATCTATATCAACAAGCTTCTCTTACTGTAATTCCAAGCTATTCAGAGATGGTTCCTTTAGTCGCATTTGAGAGTTTGTCCCAAGGTACTCCTGTTATATGTACAAACCGGTGCGGCATAACAGGTGATGTGATTCCTGGACTCTTTTTTACTGGCATAAGTGTCAATGCCATAAAAAAGAATATAGAGAAAGCTCGGCTTTTTGATAAAAATAAAATTTCGAATAAGGGTGTCTTTTCATGGACTGATATAGCAGAACAGTATGTTTCTGTTTATAAATCTGTATTGAGTAAAAAATAAGCAAATGGCAAGTAAAGATAATAAGAGAATTGCAAAGAATACATTCTTTCTTTACATAAGAATGTTTCTTTTGTTTGCTGTAAATTTTTATGCGACAAGAGTGCTTCTAAAAGCACTTGGGGCTGATGATTATGGTCTGTACAATGTTGTCGCAGGATTTGTGGCGATGCTTGGATTTATGAACCAGTCTATGACAAACAGTATCCAAAGGTTTATAAATTTCCAACTTGGCAAAGGTGATAAAAAAGGCTTGCTGAATTATTTTAAGGCTTGTCTTACAGCTCAGTTGATGCTCGGCATCTTCATTGTTTTAATATTCGAGACATTTGGATTATGGTTCTTAAATTCTAAAATGAATATATCATCCGACAAAGGATTTGATGCTAATGTCGTGTTTCAAATGTCATGTTTGTGCTTATTGGTAAATATAATAAGAGCGCCTTATAATGCAGTTATCATAGCAAAAGAGAAAATGAACTTTTACGCTTATATATCTGTTGCAGAGGCTGCCGTAAAATTGCTTGTTACTTTTTCGATAAGTTGTATTGCAATGTATAGGCTTTCTTATTATGCTGTCATGCTGCTTGTTTTGACAGTGGTGGTTTATTTTCTGACTTTAATATATTCGAAGAAACAAATACCAGATTTGAAATTTCAATTATATTTTCGTAAAGATATATTCAAAGAAGTTCTCTCCTTTAGTGGCTGGAATCTATTCGGGGCTGCTTCGGGTGCCATAAAAAGTCAAGGAATAAATGTATTGATGAATTTGTTTTTCAATACGGTAATAAATGCGGCTCGAGGAATAGCCTTTCAAGTGCTTAGTGGAATACAGCAATTTGTTTCAAACTTTCAAGTTGCAATAAATCCACAAATTGTACAGTCATACGCATCTGGAGACAAAGATAGATATTTAAAACTTACATATTTGAGCGCGAAGTTGTCATTATATCTTATGTGGATAATAGCTCTTCCTATTATGGCAAGTTTGAATTTGATATTAGATGTTTGGTTAGGAAAAGAAATTGTTCCCGAGTACACATCTCAATTTGTGTATATAATTCTGTTTACTGGGTTATTCGATGCATTAGGTTCATCTATATCGGTACCTCTTTATGCAACGGGCAATATCAAACACTATCAGATAATTACAAGTTCTATAAAATTCATGGTTCTTCCAATATCATATATTCTTTATCAAATAGGATTTGATCCAGCTGCGTCAATGTATGTAAGTTTATTCTTGGCTGGAATAGAGCAAACTTCAAGAGTTGTTATTTGGGGACGACTTGTTGAGGAATCACCATTGGTTTATCTAAACAAAGTGATATTTCCTGCGTTAGTTATTATTGGCATTTCTTCCTTTACAATATATATTATTGGTGATTATGTCGCAACATTCAGTACAATCATATCTTTTGGAATTAACACAATATTATCTTTATTGATTGCTGTTGTAATGATCTACTTTGTAGGATTGGATAGAATTGAGAGAAATCAAATTGTAAACATAGTAAGAAAAAAAATATAAATATGATTATTGGTTATACTACAGGTGTCTTTGATATGTTTCATATTGGACATCTTAACATCCTACGCAGAGCGAAGGAAAGGTGCGATTATCTGATTGTTGGAGTGAGCACGGACGAGGTCGTTCGGAGTTACAAAAATAAAACTCCAATTATCCCTTATGAAGAGAGAGCTGCTATCGTTGCAGCGATTAAGTATGTGGACGAGGTGGTGCCTCAAACAACAATGGACAAAGTGGCCTTCCTTAGGTCACGTCATTTCGATGTCATGTTTCACGGTGATGAGTGGAAAGGTACGGATCTATACAATCACTACGAAGAAGAATTTGCCAAATTGGGTGCGCACATTGAATATTTAGCCCATACAGATGGTATCAGTAGTAGCATCTTAAGAGAAAAAATATCGAAATGATAGACTTTGATTTCAAGAATCATTGTACAGGATGTCAGGTCTGTAGTGATGTATGTCCTAAATCTTGCATTACATTTAAACATGACGAATATGGTTTTGTGTTACCACATGTAGATGTCACTTTGTGCATAGATTGTGGTCGATGTGAAAAGGCCTGTCCAGTACTTAGTAAAAAAAGTAGGGATTTACATAGACATGTGTTTTGTACCTACAACCTGAATACTGCAGAAAGGCAATTAGGATCATCCGGCTCTATCATGATGCTATTGGCAAATGAAGTTATAGATTTAGGGGGTAGAGTTTATGGAGCTGCTTTTGATGAAAACATGATTGTAAAGCATACTTGTGCCTCTACACATGAAGAACTACGAAAGCAGGCAAAGTCTAAATATATACAAAGTAATACACGAGGAGTCTACCAATCTGTACTTGGTAATCTAAAGGATGAACTTTTTGTTATGTTTGTGGGTACACCATGCCAGTGTGAAGCTTTGTCCAACGTTGTGCCTCAACATTTAAGAAAAAAACTTCTTATTGTTGATTTCATTTGTCACGGAGTTCCGAGCCAAAAATTATTCAATGATTCAATTAAAGAATATGAAAAACGACGGAAATGCAAAGTGACAAGTTTCTCTTTCCGAGAAAAATCTCAAGATTATCTAAGAAATTTCAAAATAACTTATGTAAAAGCTGGGGTTAAATATGATGAAATTGGCAAAGAGGACACATTCCCCTTTTATTATGCGTTTCTTAGACATTATTCTTTTAGAAATAGTTGTTTTGACTGTCGATTTGCAAATAGTAGTAGAATGTCGGATATAACTTTGGGCGATATGTGGGGTATCGAAAAAAAAGATGAGGTTGAAGATTTTCATAAAGGTTATTCACTTATTTACACAAATACGACAGAGGGACAAGAATGGTATAATCGGATTATTTCAAAATGCCGTAGCAAGGAATTTGATTTAAATGATAAAAGAGTATTCAACTATGCATATTCATTACCGACACATAAAAATCTTTGGAATATAGTATTCAGATTTTGCTATAAAAACTTCTCGTACTCATTTACAGAAAGACTCTTGTGTCGAAAATTCGAAGATGTCAACAAATTACACAAAGTGTTTCTACTTGTTTTGGGGAAGTTAAATAAATATTATTCACTGATAAATAAAGCGAGCAATGGTAATTAACGGAAAAAGATACAGAAAAATTGAATTGCCCAATCTACAGTCTATCATATTAGATACGATGAAGGAAATTCATGAGTTTTGTGTTGCTCATGATATACAATATTATTGTATTGCAGGAACAGTCTTGGGGGCCGTACGTCACGGTGGTTTTATCCCTTGGGACGATGACATTGACATCGCAATGACTCGCGAGAACTATGAGCGTTTTAAAATGCTTTATGCACAAAAATGTTCAGATAAATATTTCCTTCAAGATTATCGTTCTGATAAAGATTTTGGATTGGCATTGATGCGAGTATGCATTAAAGGCACTTATTTGGATTGGCCTGCTCAGAATCATCTTAGAAATTGCAAATGTGCGTATATAGATATATTTCCTTTAGATAATGTACCTGTTGATGAGACGTTGCAAATAAAGCAAGCCAATCAGATGAAATTTCTTAATAAAGTTTGCCATATAAAACTATATAAAGTCGGACAGACAAAGAACGTTTTTAACTTCATAGTCAAATCATTACTTCATACTGTATTGAAGTTCGTCCCAATTAGAATATTAGTGCAGATGAAGGAGAAGGTGATGACTGCTTATGATAATAAAGATAGCGAATGTTTATGTTCTATGCAAAGTCATTACAACTATAAGAAACAGACATTTAAGCGTTCTGTCTATGGCACTCCAACACTGATTCGTTTTGAAGATACGCAGTTTTTTGCACCAGAACAGTTCGAACGTTATTTGAATCAGTTGTATGGAAATTATATGGAGTTACCACCGGTAGAAAAAAGGAAGACAAATAGTAATGCGTATATAATTGAGTAATAATGATTAAGAAAATCTTAATAAAGATAATAAACTATTTCTGTCAAGTAAAATACGAAATAGGTTTTGTAAGTGAAAACGAGCTTCCGCATGGGACTTGTTGTGTGCTTAAGGATATCAAATGGCTAAATACTGGTGGTTATAAATTAGGCTGGTTTGCGGATCCCTTTATACTTTCTGTCACTGACGACTTCGTACAAGTTTTGGCAGAGGAGTTTTCTTATAGAAAAAAGAAAGGTTCTATTTCTTTGCTTAAGATTAGGCGTGGTGTCAATGAGTATAAACTTGAAAACGTAAAAACGGTATTGGAACTTGACACACACTTATCTTTCCCACTAATATTTAAGGAGAAAGGAAAAGTGTATGTTTGTCCAGAGAATTTTCAATCTGGTGGTGTTTATATTTATGAATATAATGAACATTGTGAAATTTTAGAAAATCCTCTTTTGATTATTTCAGACCCTTTGGTTGATGTTCAGATAGTAAAAGATGGGAACTCATATTATGCTTTTGGCGTAGTGTGTAAAAATGGCAGTATGGAGGAAACACGCCGGGTTAATGTGTACAAATCAGATACGCTATTAGGAAAATATGAGTACATCCAAACCATAGTCAATGATTATTGTGAAGAAAGAGGAGCTGGGCAAATATATACTAAAGATGGGGTAATGGTAAGACCAACTCAATGTTGTGAAGGGGGGTATGGGAAAATGCTTATAAATAAGCAAATAAAAATAGAAAATGGTAAATTAAGAGAGACGGAGATAAACAGATATAAACCCATTCGAAGCAAAAAGAATGGGTTATCACTTCATACTTTCAATAAAAGAAACGGACTTTGTGTGGTTGATGGACATGACTATAAGAATAGTCGGATTATATCACGGATAGTAGCTCCAATCTTAAAAAGAATTTAATACTGAATGATATTGGTGTAATATTCAATATAGGACAGTCAATTACTGAAATGTTGTTTGTAAAAGTTAATTGTATAAATAATGAAACTTAGAGGTAAATTTGCAGTATGGTTGATGTTATTGTCTCCTATTTTACAAATATATGGTTGGGGACAATTTGATTTTGCTTTTTTATCAACATCTCTTTTGGGAGTGTATTGTTTTATTCGTAGAGATGTGAATTTTAAATATTTACCAGAATTCTTGTCTAAATATATCATTTATTGGATGTTTATACATGTAATTTCTGCTACAAGCATATCTTCAATGATACCATTAGGGGCAATTCGTTGCTTAATTACGTATGCAATGTTCTTTAGTATTATTGATTATAAATATCTTGTATATGTATATAAAAGAATAGTTTTTGTTTGTGTCATGTTTTTTTACGTCCAATTTCTTCTAAGTTTTTTCTTTGGATATCATCTTTTAGGTATAATACCGTATCTACCTATTGCATTTACTGATGATATGGCACTATATACAGAACGATTTGGTATTATGAACAGACCGAGTTCTTTTTTTAGTGAACCAGCGCATTTTGCTCAATTCTTAATTCCATTTTTGGGAATTTATTTATTCGAAACAAATAAAAAGAAAAGATTAAAGAAAATTCTCTTTGTAGTTTTAGCTTTATTGTTAATGCAGTCTGGTAATGCTTTGTTTGGATTATCCGTTTTGTTTATTGGGTATATTCTAAGCATTGTAAGTCAAAAGAAGAAAAATCTATTATATATCCCATTAATGATTTTTGGTGTTCTTGTGATTGTGAATATATACTCAGATTCATATATAGGGGAAAAATTACTTTCACGACAAGTTCAAATAAGTTCTAATAGTTATCAAGATTTAGGTTATTCAACTTCTGGCTTTGAAAGAATATATAGAGGCTATTATGTCTATTCTGAGTATCCATTTTTGCGAAAAGTCATTGGTAATGACAATCCAGATTATAAGATAGCCGCAAGTCAAAAATCCTTAGTTGCAGAAACTTTTAATGATAATGACTTGTATTTTAACACGGTTCAAAGCATACTGTTAAATACTGGCATCGTGGGACTATTATTCTTTATTACTGGTATCTTAGGAATTTGGAAAAAGACTAATGCTTGTGGCCGGTCAATATTGGCGGTTTTTATAACATATTCAATGATGTCTGCAATGTATTTCTCTTATACAATGTGTTTATATTTAATAATACCTTATTTCTTACGTAGAAGACAAGATTATGAAACAAGCATACATTTACATTAACTACCCCAATATAGTAGTCCTTCAGAGTTATTTGGAGGTAGTTCAGAAAGCTCTTATTCAGAATGGATACACCTGTGAGTTCGTTAAAAGCCTTGAAGGAATAGATAGAGAAGCTCTTATCGTGCATCCCATGGGTATTGATGCATTCAAATACTATTGGAAAGGCTATAAGAATTTTATATTATGGCAACAAGGAGCAACAGCTGATGAATCATTCATGCGTAATCATAGCAAGTTAAGGTATTGGATCCTTAACATGATAGACACATTCGCTATGAAAAAGGCAAAGTTCATTCTTTTCGTTTCAGAATATATGAGAATGCACTACGAGAAACTATCGGGTGAATCCTTCTCTGATAAGTCGTATACGATGCCTTGCTTTAATGAAGAGTATGACGAGTCGGTATACAAGCATAAAGACTATAGCAAGAAAGTCTTTACATACGTTGGTTCTTTGGATCTCTGGCAATGTTTTGACAAAACGGTGACATTGTATAAGCAGATAGAAGAACGTGTTCCTAACACACTGTTTAAGGTGTTAACGTTTAGCGTTGATGAAGCAAAACGAATCCTAAAAGAGAAAGGAGTGAAAAATTATGTTGTGGCTTGCGTTCCTAAAGAAAAGGTGAAGAAAGAACTTTTGGGAACGACTTATGGCTTCATTTTACGAGAAGACAATATGGTGAATCGTGTTGCAACCCCGACTAAATTTTCATCGTATCTGGCTGCAGGAGTGATTCCTATCTTTAGCGACTGTCTGAGGGATTTCAATACAGTTACGAAATCTATGAAATATGTACTAAAAGTAAATGCGAATTATTCTGTTGAAGATATTGTTTCATTTATTAATAAAGAAATTGACGAACAGGAACTACATAATGAGTATAAAAAATTATATAGCAAGTATTATTCGTCAGATCTACATTGTTTTAAATTGACAGAGATATTCAAAAATAGAATAAAACTATGAAGCGAGTATGTGCGATAGGTCATTTCGGTAAAGGAGAAAACTTACTGAATGGTCAAACAATAAAGACTAAGATATTTACAGATCAGTTGATTGCAAATTATGGGGAGGAGGAGGTCTTTTCTGTTGATACTCATGGAGGACTTCAGAAACTCTTAAAACTTATTGTAAACGTTTTTTATGGCGTAAAAGAGTGTGAAAATATAGTTATATATCCTTCTGATAATGGCATAAAAGTGATAGTTCCTCTATTGTGCGTATTAAATGTGTTTTTTCATAGAAGTCTACATTATATAGTGATAGGTGGATATATACATGAATATTTAAAGAGACATTCTTTTTTGATTAAAATGCTGATGAAATATTCTGGGATATATGTTGAAACAGAACAAATGAAGCAATCTTTAGTCGCCATGGGCTTAAAGAATGTCTTTGTTGTTCCCAATTGCAAGAATATACCGATAGTGTCTAAAAACGAGATCCTTTTTAAAGAAAATTCGGTCTTTAGATTCTGTACATTTTCCAGAGTAATGAAAAGCAAAGGAATAGAAGATGCTGTTAATGCAATAGAAGAAATCAACCAAGAGTATGGCAGGACTATTTGCAGACTTGATATTTATGGCCAAGTGGATAGCAATGAAGAGGAATGGTTTAATGCTCTTCTTTGTAGAATAAATAGAATTGATGGTGTGACTTATGGTGGACTTATTCCTTATAATCAAAGTGTGAAGATTTTAAAGGATTATTATGCCTTGTTGTTCCCAACATACTATGAAGGTGAAGGATTTGCAGGTACACTTATTGATGCTTTGGCCGCAGGAGTTCCTATTATAGCTACAGATTGGCATTATAATTCAAGTATTGTAACCCATAATCAAACAGGGCTTATTTATGGCTTGAACGAGAAGAAAGGACTGAGGAAGTCTATAGCTTATGCAATTGATGATCAAAAGAAGTGGTATGAAATGAAATATAATTGCATTGCTAAGGCCACGGCTTTGAAGCCAAGCAATGTAATAAAAACAATTATTGATAATATGAAATAAATATGGCGATATCAATCTATAAAATCAAAAAGTGGTGCAATATGCTAAGCGGTAACAGTGTGCATCACGTAAATCAAAATGAAGGCAAATACTATGTGGAAAATGGCGTAGAAGGCTATTATAATAATCTTACAGAAAAGGTCTCAAGGTTCGGCTTGAAGGATGCTTCCATTCCTACATCATTTGTAGATACTGGTGAAGAAATATATTTTTCAATAGAGATTTTTCAATATGGCTTAGCTTCATACGATTTGTATTTGGCTTCTGGCAAGAAGGACAATTCTATGCTTGAAAAAGTGATCGCTTGTGCAAATTGGGGAGTAGATAATCAACAGAAAGACGGTTCATGGGTGACATTTGCGTATGAGAATCCTGATTATCCATATTCAGCCATGGCGCAAGGAGAGGGCGTATCTCTTTTTATCAGGGCATTTAAAGAGACAAACGATGATAAGTATATGAATTGCCTTAAGAAGGCAATGACATTTATGCTGACTCCTTTTGAAATGGGTGGGCCGACACTATATAATAATGATGGCGTATTTCTTTATGAATGTCCGAAAGACCCATTGATTCTTAATGGTTGGATATTTTCTTTTTGGGGACTTTGGGATTATTGCTTGACAGTCCCTGAAGATACTGATGCAAAGAATGTCCTTGATAAGACATTGGAAACAATGGTAAAATGGCTACCCAAATTTGATCTTTGTTATTGGAGTATGTACGAAGATGGAAAACGAATATGTAGTCCATTTTATCATAAACTCCATGTAGCCCAACTGAATGTAATGTATGATCTAACCGGAAGAGAAGAATTTAAGTATTATGCAAATCGCTGGGATAGGTTCCAACATAATTGGTTGTTTAGAAAAATTGCGTTTATTAAAAAAGCAATTCAAAAGATAATGGAGTAAAGTTCTTTGTTTTATATGGTCTTTTTCTAAAAATCTATTGTTAGTGTTTATAGATTTTTAATAATGGCTTTTGTTATAATGTTTTCTTCTATAAATCATTTAAACTATGAAAGTAAAAGTTGGTACAGATTTAAAATTAAATCCTGTCTATGCAGATTTGTCTGAATTCATTGCATTTCCTATAAATATAGACGGATATGTAGAATGCAATCACTTTCTATTGTCTTTATGTCACCAATTAGATTTGAATTATGCTCCTCAGCAAAGTCCAGATCGTGCTCCTTGGAAATATACACCTATAAGAGAAAGTGGTAAGAACTTGGCTTGTGTTACTGTAGGAACAGTATGTACTTCTATCGGAAATTATACAATAGCCTACACTTCTCGAAATATGGAAAATATTGATACGTTATATATTTACAATATTTTGGGTAAGCATATAGATAACAAAGGATTGTTTAAAGTATTAATAAAAGATTCTATTAAAAAAAGGAATGAGATCAATGAGTATGTATTTTCAATAAAAGTGCACTGTATTGTAAATAATATAACAAGTGAAACATATATAGGTAAGAATTTTTGCTTTACGAAGGATGAAGATTGTTTTCGTTTGTTATTTCGCTTAAATGCCATTGATAACCGAGAGGCTTTTGACATTTGCAGACAGAGAGTAAGACATTTTTTAGCATTTATGGCGATAGAAACCAACCTTTTTTTTCATGCAGAGGCCGCATCGCTTGAATCAGAAAAATGGGCTTTTAATTATAAAGAAAACAAAGGACAGTTCTTTCATGATTATATTGATACATACTCGATAAAAGGCAATTGCTTGATGATTTCAAGTTTTGGTTATGAATTCATAGATAAATACATTTTTACAGACAGAGAAGCAACAGACGATAGTTATGCTAAAGTCATAATCGCAGGTGGGGAACATATTTATGAAGGAATAAGGACCGAGCTGAATTTAGGTGAGAACTTATTGTCAGTATTGCCAAATTCAGTATTGATGTTGAAGAAAGTAGATGCTCCATATCAGATTGACGTAACAAAATCCCTAATGAGTTATATGTCGGCATTGGAGGTTGCAACAATAAATGAGGGTAAACCAGATCGTTGTAAATATTGTAACACTGAGCTATATCATATAAGTCACAGAATAAAAGATATCGCAACTCGATATCTTTCTGAAGACCTAGGAAAGGTGTACTCTAAATTATACTCTCTCAGATCAAAGTATCTTCATGCAGGGAAATTTTCAACAGATTTTGACCAGGTACATATCAGACCTGTTTTTAGTCATAGTACAAACACAGGTTTAGTTGACGCTGGTTTCATAAGTCTAAAAATGAGTGGGCGAACTTTCCTTGTATCTGTAATGAACGTGAAGGAATGGACAACATATTGCCTTCGTTGCTATTACCAAGAAAAGTTGTTCTCAAAAAACAATTTTGATGGTTCTATCAACGAAAATGATAATGCAACAGACATTGTACAACATTTAGATTCTTTACCATTGAAAATATCGTCAGTTTCTTCTGGTATTAAGATTGACGGAGTGATAATAACTTAAAAAATAATTGAAATTATAAGATGCTAAATTTGATGTACATAACCAATGATCCTGCTGTCGCTAAAATAGCAGAAGACGCAGGTGTTAATTGGATTTTTGTCGATATGGAATTTATTGGCAAGGATGACAGACAGGGTGGACTTGATACAGTGCAGAACCATCATACGATAGAAGATATTCGTAATGTTAAGGCGGCTGTCAAGAAAGCCAAAGTCTTGGTAAGAGTTAATCCTATACATAAGGTTCATAATGGGTATTTTGACTCCAAGGACGAAATAGACGCAGCAGTAGAAGCTGGAGCTGACATATTGATGCTTCCTTTCTTTCATACGGTTCAAGAAGTGACAGACTTTGTTGGCTTTGTGAAAGACAGCTCAAAAAAGTATAACCGAGAAGTAAAGACATGTCTTTTGCTTGAAACGCCAGAGGCAGCAATATTATTGGATGAAATACTGAATGTATCGGGAGTGGACATGATTCATATCGGACTGAATGACCTGCATTTGGCGATGGGGATGAAATTCATGTTCCAGTTGCTGACGGATGGTATCGTGGAACAGTTGACTCGTAAGATTCGTGCTAAAGACATACCTTTTGGCTTTGGAGGTATTGCAAGCCTTCACTCTGGAGCATTGCCAGGATCATACGTTTTAAAAGAGCATTATAGACTGGGAAGTTCGATGGTGATTGTAGGCAGAAGTTTCTGTAATACGAAGGTAATAACCGACTTGGACGAGATAAGACGAATATTCAATACTGGTATTGCTGAAATCCGTAAACTTGAAGATGAGGCTCAGAGAGCTGTGGATTACTTCAAGAACAACCATGAACATGTTGTAGAGACAGTGGATAAGATAGTAGAGGAAATTAACAATAAAAAACAATGATACTAAACAAACAAGTAGTCAATGAACTCCGCAAGGAGTATGGCGACGCTTTCTATCTGTTGGATAGCGAGCAGTACAGAAATAATTTTTTAGAGTTGCGTGATTCCTTCCGCAAGATTTATCCGAACTTCAATATTGCTTATTCATATAAGACTAACTATACACCGAAGTTTTGCAAGATTGTAAATGAATTAGGTGGTTATGCTGAGATAGTAAGCGAAATGGAGTTGGAGATAGCTCTTCGTGTAGGAGTTAGACCAAACAGAATAATATGGAATGGTCCAATAAAGAACTCTAAGAAGTTGGAGGAATTTCTTGTTGCTGGTGGTACTGACAACATCGACTCTATTGAGGAGTTGGAAGTTGTGAAGAATATTGCTGAGAAACATCCTGACAAAACTTTGAACTTAGGTATCCGCTGCAACTATGAGGTGAACGATGGAGTGGTAAGTCGATTTGGTTTTGATGTGGATAGCGAAGGATTTAAAAATGTCTTGGCTTTTGTTACATCTACTCCTAATGTGCATTTTATTAATTTCCAGTGTCACTTTGCAAAGCGCCAGATAGAATATTGGCCTGCTCGTGCAAAGGGTATGGTGGAGCTTATAGATAGATTGGGCATTATACCGGAGCGTATAGACATTGGTGGCGGATTGTTTGGAAAGATGGCTGATTCATTAAAAGCACAATTTACAAATGAGATACCCGACTATCAAGCTTATGCTGAAGCTGCTGCAAGGGTGTTTGCAGAATATTTTGCAGACAAGGATGTTAAGCCTGAACTGCTGATAGAGCCAGGAAGTGCTGTTGTGGGTGATTGTATGAAATTTGTAGGAACTGTGAAGACCATCAAGAATGTTCGTGGCAAATGGTTTGCAACAATATTGGGCAGTCAGAAGAATATCAGCATGACAGGCATTAATCCACCAATGGAAGTGATAGCTATGGGGGGAGAACAGAAGGAGTATGAAAACTTGGATATGGTTGGTTTCACTTGTATTGAGGGCGACGTGCTGTATCGTAACTATAATGGAAAGTTGGCACATGAGGATGCTATTGTGATAAGTAATTGTGGCAGCTACTCTTTAGTAATGAAACCACCTTTTATTCTTCCTAATTTCCCAGTGCTTGACATCTGTGGTGAAAAGACAGAGGTAATAAAGAGAGGCGAAGTGTTTGACGATTTATTCCATACATTCAACTTTTAAGCGTTTATGTGGTTAAAGTTGAATCTTTTTATCAAGCGTGTGTTTGATATAAGCTCGTCTGCATGTGCAATAGTGTTTTTGCTGCCTGTTTGGATTATTGTGGGCATTTGGATTAAGATGGATTCAAAAGGACCGATACTGTTCAAACAGGGCAGAAGGACTAAGGACGGTAGAATATTCAAGATGTGGAAATATCGCTCAATGGTTGTGAATGCAGAAAATATGGGTTCGGGATTGTTTAGTTATGTCAACGACCCCCGCATTACCAAATCGGGTGCCATAATACGTAAGACATCTATAGACGAATTACCTCAGCTGTTTAATGTGTTGAAGGGTGATATTTCGGTAGTTGGACCACGCCCTTGTGTCACTTATGAGTTGGGAGATTTTGATACATTGAACAAGAAGTATAAGAAACGCTTTCAGATGAAAGGTGGTATTACAGGATTAGCTCAATGTAAAGGAAGAAACGAGAACTCATGGGATGAAAAGGTGACTCTTGACAATGAGTATATTGACCGCTTCAAGAAGGAAGGCTTTTGGCTGGATATCAAAATTATATGGTGGACTGTGGCTAAGGTGTTCCAAAGTGCAAATATTAATGAAGAACAACGTGAAGGCATGAGTGCAGAAGAAAGTGCTGCATTGGATGATGAAGAAGTGAAGCGCATAGCACATCTGCCTGACGAAGAATAATACAAACAATTAAAATAAAAAAAAATGAAGTACGACGTTGCAAATCGTAGAATCTGGCTGAAAGGCGAGATTGTGAATGTGAATGATGCCATGGTGAATGTTTTGTCTCCGACATCACAGTTTGGACTGAATGTGTTTGAGGGCATTCCATGTTATTGGAACGATGAACAGAAGCAATTGTATGCTTTCCGCTTGAGTGATCACTATGACCGCTTGATTCGTTCTGCAAAGTTGATACAGTTTGACCTGAAATATACTAAGGAGGACTTTAAGAAGGCTCTTGTAGATACAGTGAAGGCTAATGAATATGACGAGAACCTGTCGGTTCGTCAGACTTTGTTTGTTGATGGCTTTGGTTCTTGGGGATCGGAAGGTCCTGTAGAGATGTTTGTTGCTCCTATTCCTCGTGGACGTACAAGTGCCGAGTATAACAAGAAAGGATTGAACTGCTGCATCACAAGTTGGAGACGCATTAGTGATGAGAACCTTAGTCCAAGAATCAAGTGTGGCGCTAACTATATCAATAGCCGTGTGGGACAACGTGAGGCTTTGCGCAATGGCTATGATACTTGCATATTCTTGAATGAGGTAGGCAAAGTGGCAGAAGGTCCTGGCAGTTGCTTCTTTATGGTGAAGGGTGACACACTTATTACTCCACGTTTGACAGACAGTGTATTGGAGTCTATTACACGCGACACTATTATCAAGCTTGTAACTGAGGAACTTGGTTTGAAGTTTGAGGAGCGCACTATTGACCGCACAGAGGTGTATATGGCTGATGAGGCTTTCCTTTGCGGCAGTGCAATGGAGGTGACACCAATATATACTGTAGACCGCTATCCAATAGGAACTGGTGAACAAGGTGAGGTAACAAAGAAGATTCATCTGAAGTATTTGGAGTGTGTGCAAGGTAAGTTGCAAAACCGTCTTGATTGGCTTACACCGATATATTAAAAAATGGCATTGTACGAAAATGAACGTGTTTCGGTAATCATACCTGTATTTAAGGTAGAAAGATTTATCGAACAAACAATTCTTTCAGTTGTCAACCAAAACTATCCCGATATAGAGATAGTATTGGTTGATGACTGTAGTCCTGACAGTTCTGCCGCTATTATAAAGAATATGCAGGAGAAATATACAAATATAGTATATTACAAGCTGGATAAAAATAGTGGTGCTGCTGTAGCCCGTAATAAGGCTCTTGACATTGCAACAGGACGTTATGTGGCTTTTCTGGATGGTGACGACATGTGGGCAGAAGGAAAATTGGAGAAGCAGATGGCTTATATGAAAAAGCATAATGCTGCTATCAGTTGTACTGCTATGGATACTGTGGATGAAAAAGGACAGGCTCTTGGTTCGGTACGTAATGTACGCGAGAAGATAACATATAAGTTCTTGCTTCACAACACTATGATTGCAACATCAACAACAATCATCGACCGTAATCAGACAGGTGATTTTCAGATGCCTCTCAGAAGAGGAGGCCAAGATTATGCTACATGGTTGATGTTGATGAGAAATGGCATCGTATGTTGTGGACTGGACGAAGTGTTGTCACATTACCGTGTGGTTTCTAACTCTTTGTCATCAAACAAGTGGAAAAGTATTCGACAGGTTTGGGAAATTCAGACTGTTAATGAAGGAATAAACAAAGTGTCTGCTGCTATAAATGTTTGTTTTTTTGTGGTTAATGGTTTTATAAAGCATTTCATCAAATAATGGCCTAATGGATAAAACTATATATAGACTATCTTCTTTGCTCCGTCATTCTCTGCTTGGAATACGATTAGACAACTCTCTATTCTGTTCAATGACAGATTCTGAATGGAATAATTTATTGGATATTTCGCAAAAGCAAGGAGTGACGGCGTTTGCTCTTACTGCGCTTAATGACTTGGCAACAAAGCCAGAAAAGGCTTTGTTACTGAAATGGATAAGTTTGTCTTTGTTTATAGAGAAAAACTATAAAAGACAAGAAAAAGCTGCTATAATGTTGTCAAAGGCATTCGCCAAATATGGTATTAGAACATTGGTGTTGAAAGGTCTGGCTATAAGTCAATGTTATCCGATACCATATTATAGGCATTGTGGTGATGCTGATATTTTCCTTGTAAAAGATGACAAATCAGCATGCGAAGAAGGAAACCATATTGTAGAGTCGTTAGGGATTGTCGTAGATAGAGATTATTACAAAAATTCTTCATTTACATTTAATGGACTACATGTAGAAAACCATAAGTTCTGTACGCAAATACGTGGAAACAAAAAGACTAAGAGCTTAGAGAGAATATTGGAGGACATGTTGTTTTATGAAGAAACTAGGAGAATTAGTGAAACTGATTTGGAAATACCCTGTGCGATGTTTAATGCATTGTTCCTGACAGAACATGCTAAGAATCATTTTTTACGAGAAGGCATATCTCTTAGGCATGTTTGTGACTGGATGATGTTCAGACAGAAATATGTCAATAATTTGGATTGGAATGCTTTTGAAGAGACTGCAAAGAGATTTGGGTTGTTGGGGTTTGCACAAAGCATGAACCATTTAGCGGATTTTATTATACGAGGTGATGAGGGTATTCTTAATAAAAAGGACAGAATGCTTTTAAATGATATTTTTTCTGACCATATATCAACATCCTCGCAAGCCTTTTCTTTGGTTGGCAGATGGGTACTGATAAAGGAGGCATTAAAGGCAGGTTGGAAATACAGAATGTTCTCGGATGTATCTATGCTAAAATGGTTATGGCAATCAGGTGTTGGCTATTTCTTTGACAAGAAACCGAAGTTATAAAAATTCGACGTATGAAATTACTAAAAGCTATTTGGATATTCTGCTTCTACCTCTTTGTTCCAAGAAGGGCGAAGCGAATGCCCAATAATTGAATATAACGGTATGGAAATAAATAAAGAATTGCTTGATAATCTTTTTGCTCAGGCTAAAGAGAATTCTCGTTTACGTCAGAATTTGGATTTGCGTACATCATCGGCTGATACTAGCCAGCGTATGCTGAATGCTCTGCTGCCAGGAACCGTTGTTCCTATCCACAGGCATGAAGACACGACAGAGACAGTTGTTTGCTTGTGTGGAAAATTGGATGAAGTGATATATGAAGAGGTAGTGACATACGAGAAGAATACATCTGAAGTATTGCCTATGGCTATAGATGCGCAAGATGTAACACGAAAAGTAGAGTATCGCGAGGTGCAACGCATTCATCTTTGCCCAGCAGAAACGAAGTATGGATGTCAGATACCGAAAGGGGCATGGCACACGGTGGAAGTAATAGAGCCGAGCGTGATATTTGAGGCTAAGGATGGGGCGTATAATAAGAAGTAATAGTATATAACTTTAAATACTAATAAAACTATGAACCAATCTAATGATAATAAAAATGAGTGTTTACCTAAATTACCAACAGGAATAAGTGGATTAGATAAAGTATGGTGGTATTGATGTTAATTACTCGAATAATAATGAAGAGCCCCTTATTATTGTCGTAAGAGGAAATGAGTATGATAATGACAAAAATATGCTTGCCATGCAAATACTGTATGGTATAGCACAGTCAATAGAACGAGAGAAGAAACAATACAAATCATTCTCATACAGGAATAACACTCCAGTAATGTATTCCACGTGTCATAATGAAGCCAAACTTAACAACTTATTCTTGGTTTTTTATTTCTTCTTCGTTACAACAAATCATAAAGAAAAAGGCATCAAGGGATACTTTTAATTTACTTTAAAGGATAGAAATGCCTTTTAAAGGCACTATCTAAAACATTTGTACAAAAGAAATTCACTAATAGAAAAATGGGAAATATAGATTCTAAAATTCTAACTTTTTACAGAGGTCAGGAGGATATTGTTGTTAATGAGAAAGAAAATTACTCCGAATCACTCTTCAAAGACCAATATACGCACGCATTATTGCAAATACATCAGTTAGTAAGTAAAAGGAAAGATAATGTTCCAAGTATTCTTGCTTTTTGCGGTGATCGTGGCGAAGGCAAAACATCGTGTATGGAGACCGTTAAAACAATGCTCTCCACATTGAATAATGAGCAACCCCAAAATACGGATTCACCTATCGAAAAGTTTATGAAAGAGAGCGTAATAAATCACGAAACGGCAGAGACTTTACAAGAGAGATGTGAAAGCTTTAATAAAATAAGATTTAAAGTTCTTGATACTATTGACCCAGCATTCTTTGACAAAGACCACAATGTAGTAGAACTCGTTTTGGGAATGATGTACCATGAGATAACGAAAAGAAATACAACCCTTGATGATGGCAAGCGAAGAGAACTATTAGAGAAATTTCATGATGCGAAATTATGTTTGACACAACAGAAAAAAGACAAAATAGAATTATATGACCCTATTGATGAATTAAATTGGCTTTCGGGTGGATTAGCTTTAAAAGAGGCCTTCCAAGATTTGTGTACAACTTTTTTACAATGTTCATTAAAGACTGAAAATAAGAATGAACACAACTATCTTGTTATAGCTATTGACGACATAGACCTGAACATAAGTGGGGCATACGAAATGGCTGAGCAAATAAGAAAGTACTTGTGCGCAGAAAACTGTATCGTATTGATTTCGTTAAACATAGAACAGTTCATAGAGGTTGTTTCTAACTCTATTGGCAGTCAGTTTAAAACAAATGAATATTTAGGTGCAATTGAAATGGCCCAGAAATATGCGACAAAACTGATACCAATGGAATATCGTATAATGATGCCAAAGCCCTATGACTTTTGTGACAGACCATTTAGGTATGTAATAAAAGATGGAGAAAATGGAGAAGATGAAAGGAACTTTGCTTCTGTAAAAGAATCAATAGTTAAGCTCATTTATGACAAAACACGTTTTCTGTTTTACAACAATAAGGGAAGTGTTTCACCGATAGTACCTAACAACCTAAGAAGTTTGCGCCATTTGTTAGGTATGCTTATATCCATGCCGGATTTCTATTCGAATGAGAAAACTCGCAATAATAAGGAAGATTTCAAATCATATTTCTATCAAGTCTGGACAAGACAATTGACAAGAGAAGATAGAAAAAAAATAATGACGTTGGTAGAGGTTGTAGATACCACAAACATAAATAAAACGGTTGTATCAATGCTTTCATCGTATATTGACAATGCAGAAGAAGACCATATGGCACAAGGCATTTTAGAGTCAGACAACTACAACTATAATGTCAGTGTTGGTGACGTATTCTATTTATTAGACAAAATAGAACGAAGCAATGTAGATAGAGAAAGAGCTTTGGTGCTGTTTTTCATTCGTTCATTCTATAGCATAAAGCTGTATGAAAACTATGATATTATAACAGAAAATGCAGGCGCACTATATCCCAACGATAGTGCAGAAGAGGAAATATATAAAAGTGGACAATGGCTAAAACGTACAAATGCATTACAACGCTTGGTAAATGGTGCTTATTTTACGTTTAACCCTTCTGATTTAATACCAATGAATACATCTCCAAAGATGTATAGAGACACTAAAGTGTATAGTGGTATGGAGAAAGACTTGCAAGAAATAATGAAAACAATGGCTGTTAATATTAGACGCTTTAATGAGTTGCCAGCTGACATCCAAAGTAAATTCATTAAGAAATTCCGTGTTGTAGAGTTCTTTGTTTTGACCACAAAGAGAGGTATAAGACAAAGGGACACTCGGAATTTTTCTTTGGCTAAAAGAAACGTATCTATGCCTTATTGTCTGACAAATTATCAAAATACAAATTATTTTGTGTTTGATGTAATGGCTCCTTTTTCAAATATTGTAAATATAGAATACTCTTACAACAAATTCACTCCTCTTATTGATAGCAATGGAGATGAAGAACTTTTTTTCAACTTTGCAAAAGAGCAAAAAGGCTCCTTGCTTAATGAAATGATAAGAGAAGTTGCAAAAAAGGAATATGCAGATGACTATCAAGATGAAATGTCACAAGAAAGAATCGAAAACATCTGTGCGGATGATTATATGATACACCGATTAATGTCAAATGCAACGATAAGAAACGCAGAAGTACTATTGTCTATTATGGAAACAATGAAAAGTAATCGTATACGTATGCATTTCGGAAGTGGAGACAATTTGGAGGTGATTGCTAAATTCTATCAAAGTATCATTGATTCTGAAATGCGAACCTATTATAGTACTTCAACAAACAAAAGGTATACTATCAGATTTGCATTTTTGAATGCGTTAATAAAAGAACTAAGAGGAGACGAAAAAGAAACTATCAGATACATTCTTGAGTCAGGACCAGCTCTTGCTTTCAATGAGTTTAAAGATATAGAAAATCGTTTTGCTAACTTTTTCAATGGGTTCAAGTCTTCAAAGAAGGCTTCATTGATAAAGTCAGAAATGATTAATCTATATCCGACAGAAACCCAAAATATGACAGACGAAGATTGGTTGGATATGTTTCCAAATATGGATAAATCGGTATCAAAAACTGATATACTTAAAGCTTTCAGTTCAAAGGGAGTAAAATTGGGACTCTCGGATTAAACAGTATATTTTATGGATATATGTAGAGGTGTTTTGAGAGCCATATTTTTAGATTACCCTTTATCTAAGGCTATTGATATGGTGTTCTCAATTTGTGGTTCCGCAAAAGAATTCCTTGCACCGATAGAACATCTTATACGTTGGCGAATGCCCGAATTTAGCCTTACAGATACTCGCTCTATTAGTGATGGCCTAAAGCAAAGGCTTGACAAAAAACACAGCCCCTTTTTTGTTGAATTATTGAAATATTTAGGAGACAATCAATATGATAATATATTTACAGATATAAATAGTGATAATCCTAAAATCAAAAGAGACCAATTGTTTAGATGGATGGAGTTGACTAAATATGTGGACGGCGATTTATTACTGATAGCAAGAATTGCATTTGAAGACAAAGGTGATCGTAATGTAAAATCTCTATTATGGGGATTTATGCCTGATATCGATAAAAAAGATTCTTTATTAGAGGAAAATGCTCAATATGCAGATCTACATATTCATTATAATGTCGCAAATGACAGATTTTTGTTTCGTTGGCTAAACTTGATGAATCAATTCACTCTTCGCCCAAATAAAATTGGTGAAACCAAGCAAAATGGGGATATTTTGCTTGATGAATGGACGGTAAAAGTTCGTCAATACAATCCTATTATGCTATGGAAAGAAAAATTTTCAAATAAGTCATATATGGATTGGATAGGATTTGCTTCGGTAATCAGATTCTTTTTATTTAGATTCATTGTTGAAGGCAAAACTGTTCAAAAGGAAGATAGAGAAAATCTTAAGAAGAGTCTAACTGATAGTGATTTTGCAAAATTGTTATGTGAGGACTGCTCTCGCAAAGTAGAATATTATAGAGATTCTGCTTATAAGGATTTCACTGACAAAACATACTTGAATAAAGTATTAGACTATTGCGTACAGAAGAATTTGATTGACGATGAAACAAAGAATTCACCCCACTGTTTAGTTATAGGGGAACGTTGGCTGTTATATAACATTTTACATAGAATAGCAAATGATAGTACTAATGCAAAGCAAATGGCATCATGGTTTTATTTATATACACTAATCAAAAATAGATGCAGAGTTGAATATTTTCTTAGTAATGACTTAAAGGGACTTGCCAATTATAATCTATGCGTAGGAAATTCCAATGGTGGAATTGACAAGGATTTTGCGTTTTTGTACATGAAATTATTGAGAATGTCATTTAAGAATAAAGAATTCGCAGAATTTAGACTGAGGGCTAAAGATTGCGATACTTTTTTGAAAGACAAGGATCGTCCTAGATGTATGAAAGCAGTATTGCTTATTTCCAAATCAATGAAAATAGAAGAGGCTAAAAATATTTTATCAAAAAATATCAACTATTTAAGGGGGAAAAAAATAGTAGGAGTAGATTTTGCTGGATCAGATACAAAAAAACGTCCTGTAGAATATAGTAAGATTATACGCTATTTACGAGAAAAAGGCATTAATAATCTGACTTATCATGTAGGAGAAGACTTCTATGACCTTGTGGATGGCTTGCGTGCAATAGAAGAAATCGTGTTTGATTTAAATTGGAGAAAGCCTAATCGTCTTGCACATTTACTTGCATTGTTCACCAATCCACAAAAATATTATGAGGCAAAACATTATACTGTAGCCATGCCACATGATATACTTGAAGAAAATATAAAATGGATATACAGCCATGTTCCAGAAGGTATGGATAAAGATTTGTTTAAGCTGGATAGTGACAAAAATGGAAAAGATATTGAGTTTTTTAAACACGACAAAAATATAATCAAGGTTGTTGCATACAACCAAAAAAGGATTCTTAAAGAAATTATTGACAGAGAAATTCCGATTGAGACATGTCCTACAAGTAATCTGCGTATTGGCTTTTTTGATAAATACTCAGAATTGCCAACCTGTAAATTAATAAAAGAAGAGAATGCTGTTGTTACGATTAATACTGATGCTGCAGGACTCTTAGGAACAACTTTGCAAAATGAATATAATCTTATTGCACTTGCGCTAGAGAAAGATTTAGAAAAGAATAAAGATGAAATACAATCAGTTCTGAATAGACTTAGAACAAACGCCATAAAATCTCTTTTTTCTTAGGTGTTTAATAAATTCTTAGTGTATTTCTATGAATAGATTTTACAGGTACTTCTTCTATATAATTTTTTGTTTGGTAGTAATGGTGCTACCAAGCATAAAGAATGAGTGTTTAGATTGGAGCATTTGGTTGTATGAAACAATTAACCACGATTATTTCATAGCATCATTATGTCTTGCAATCTTGTTTTTCTCTGTGGATATTCTCTTTTGTACTTACAAAAGTAAAAAAGCAATTGACATCAAAGTTTACAAGACGAATATAAATCCTTTTTATTTCGATTTACCAAACTCTGATGATAAATTCAATCGGAGTTCATACGCAAAACTGCTATTGGACAAGATATACTCCTCTTTCTACAACAATAACAGTCAGGGTAAGAAAGCCAAACATTCTTTTGTGATACATATTGGAGAACACTACGGACAGGGCAAGACCTCTTTTCTGATGATGCTAGAAAATGAAGCGAAGAAGTGTATGGATAAGAAACCAGCAGTGTATATCAACTTTGAACCATGGCTCTGTGATACAGAGACAGGCATCATTACTGAGTTCTTTTCCATATTTAGGGAAAATTTAAAAGAAATGTTGCCAGAATTAGACAAAACAGTTAGAGATTATGCAACGCTCTTATTATCTTCAGTTGGATATAGTAGTAGTGGCTTTTCAATTGATTTTGCTTCTTTGGGTATGAAAAACGAAGGGTCATTGAAAAGTAATCATGATCGTATACGTGAAGAGTTGCAAAAAATTAACAGACCTATTATTATTACCATAGACGATGTGGACAGATTGCAGAGCAAGGAATTGATGATGGTCTTAAAACTCATACGTGACACCGCAGATTTCCCAAATGTGTTCTACATTGTTGCTGCAGACAATATCCATCTGAAGAAAATGTTGAATATTCAACACATTGACGATGCCGAAACCTATCTTGAAAAATTCTTCAACTTAGAGTTTCTGTTACCTGCGAATGAGAATATCGCTTTTAACGAGCTAATAAAAAATCTGCGAGCGAAGTTTGAGGTATTGCAAATTCAAAATACAGAAAACTGTCTGCAAAAAATAATAAACGTACCCCATATCAAAGATGTCTTTTTAAATATGCGTGACGTATATAGATTTTTAAATACCTATTTTCTTGCCATTGACTCGATGAATGATGTGAAGGAAATAGATATTTTTGATTTATTCCTGTTAACTGTCATACAAATAGAGGATATGGAGTACTATGTGCAGTTGAGAGACAATAGTTTGAATATACTTAATGTTGTGCGATACAGAAATGATATCATATTGACATGGAAGGAAAATTTAAATGTCGTCAAAGCACGTAATGATCAAGATATAAAGAAGCATTTAAAAAGAATTGAGGTAGAAAAAAGTGGTGTGGAATCTCAAAAAAATGAGGAAGAGAAAGAACAATCTATAGCAGAGTTTAGAGAGACTAAAGAATGGACAAAGATTACCGCAGATAAGATTGTACCAGAAATCATGAACTTGTTATTCGGGTACAGTTCAAATAGTGTTATCGGTGAAAATCAAGCTTGCAGATATAATATGTACTACAAATATTATGCTAATACAGATGCAAGTTATATGGTGTCAAGAATGGAAATCGTTTCCATGCTTGATGCGGATGAAAGTACGTATGAAAGAGATTTGGACTGTATTTTTAGACAAGGTAGAGACTACATGTTTCTCGCAGAGTTTACAAATGCCATACCATATACCAATAATATTCAAGATATAACAATCCTTAGGAGGTTTTTTATTTTCATAGAATTTTCATATAAGTATAAACGTGAAATAACGATACCTGATATTATAAAATCTCTGGCAGATTATGAGGGGCACAACAATATCATAGAAAAATTATTTATAGTCCTATCTTTTGTGTATGGAAGCACGAGAATAGACAGAACAACTGAAATAGGAATAAAAAAGAGAACAGAGTTCTTAGATTATTGCAAAACGTACAATGATATAAACATTCTGCTGGTATGTTTCAATATCATATCTAATCGTTTAAGCTCCTTTATATTTGACAGAAATGAAATCAAAACAGCAAACAAGATTCTCGTTGATAGGTTCTTCAATGAACATATAGCAAATAGCAGTGGAAATATCGATGTCCAAGAAGCAGACACTATCATACAAATAAAATGTAATTCAGATGCATTGATGCAATGGGAAAATTTGTTTGAGAAATATCTTGAGGACAACAAAGAAGCGTGTCTAAACATATTATGTAAGCTCGTTCAGTTTTATCCTAAAGAGATTGGTTGGAACCATAGTTTCCATGAGGCATTGATGGGAAAATATTATTTACCAAAAGATAATATGTTGTCACGGTTAGCAGAAAAACATACTGATTTGAAGGATATATTGAATGAAATAATATTCCTTCATAATAGTAATACACAGACATTATCTAAAGATTATGCCTTAGTGAAAATGGTGAAGGAAAGACAACAGAAATAAATATTAAAGCTACGAACACGCACAAGCCCCATTCGACTTCATCTACAACGCCGAGGACGATTATTACGATTTAGTTTTAGACAAGAAAATACGGAAAGTCGTAGAAGAGCTGAATGCATTGTCTCATGGCGTACTAATTCGCTATCTGACCTATTGGTCAGAGGCCATTGACAGCCGTAAATACGTAGTGGAGAGTGACCTTTCGCATGAAGAATGGTACACAGACTGTTGCGACTATGCAGCCAGTGAGACAGATGAAGAACGATATATACATGCCAAGTGTATGGCAGAGACACTTGGACATATGCTGCAAGACATCAAGAATAATTATCCCAACAAGTATCCTGCTGCCATGCGCACGGTGAAGTCATGGAAGAACTACAGTTTTATCGGTTTCACTCCTACCATGCGTGAAGAAATCGACAAAGTTTGGATAGAACCGAACACGTGGAATGATGGTAAAAAGGCTGCTATGGTATTTGTTCCATTGTTTGAAGTCTTTATGAAGCATGGAAAGAGATAGAGGAAATGGAGAGTTGTACAGACTATGGCGTTCCAAGAAGAGAACTGCCATTTGAGATTATTTCGATTATCTAATTACAGTATGCGGAAAATAAAGTTTGGATATATAAAGGACGGGAATTATATCCGTATTGGTGACAATATGCATGGGATATATAAGACCTACGATGATATGCGTTTTAACTGGCAGTTAATCAGTCAGACAGAAGGTGACATAACAAAGTACTACCTGCTGAACAATAAAAATGAAACCATTGAATACGTAGGACGAAAAGACCCATGGTCACCACTGACAGTAGGCACCAAGGAGCAGTATCTCTATATGGATAATGCGCAAGGCTCGATGCAAGAAATGAAAACCTATGGAAGAGAATATATTACGGGGGGAAAACGCAAACAGCAGAGCAACAGCATTTATAAAACCATCAATGGAGAAGAATACCTTGTGACATACGCCTATTATGCTATCAACAAGAACAGAGGAAAGGAATACAACTGCAAGGACGCATACGTCTGTGAGCATTATCTGACAGGAGAGTATGCCATCAGCAACAATGACCACCATATCATCTTGGAAGGATTGAAGAGCGTAAAACTCTCAGATGACAATATAGCAGAGGTCGTGTTCGTAGGAGAAGACAATACCACGTGGGTAAATCTGTACACCATGCAGGAATTTGATGAGCGTCCAGTGGTAGAGCATATGGGATTTATGGACGTGCTGAGAGTTGGCTATAACTATTATTTCTATAAAAACAGAGATATGGCAGGCATACCGATGCATCATCGGGAATGCGTAGCAAATGACAGAATATTCCAGTTCTTGGACCTGTATATGATATTAAGAGACCAACCCAATAAAGTCTACTATATATCTGGAGAGCGTCGAGGAAAGGATCAGTGGTATCTGATACTGATAGACATCACCAATGCTAATTCAAAGACTCGAAAAGAAATACCCTCGATGTGGTTGCCGAGACGAAGTTGATATGAAGGAAATACGACTTTACGACTACCAGAAAGAAATGATGGGGAAGATTGACACGGCGTTCAAGTCGTGTCAGTCCGTGATGGTGCAGATGCCGACAGGTACGGGAAAAACTGTGCTACTGACCGAAGTAGTGAAAAACGAAAAGGGAAGAGTGCAAAATCCATGTGTGTGGATTGTAGTGCATCGGCGTGAATTGGTAGAACAGATAAGAGAAACGCTTGAAACCATGACGAGTAGCTTCTCTACTTCTGACACCACCACTTCTCTCTTATTGGATGATTCTCGCATAAAAGTAATGTCGATACAATGGCTGTCGAGACATTATCAAGAAATGGAGGAAATGCCATCATTGATAGTAATCGATGAGGCACATCATGCCGTGGCGAAAACCTACAAGGAGGTGATGGATGCTTATCCTGAAGCGAAAAAGTTGGGATTGACAGCCACGCCCTGCCGACTGACCAGACGAGGGTTCACCGATTTGTTTGACGTGCTGCTGCAGTCGTGGTCAGCAAAGAAGTTTATAGCCGATGGGTGGCTATCGCTGTATGACTATATGTCCATCAGAGAGGACAGCGAGGATTGGCGCTTGGTGAACTCGCTGAAGAAACGAGGTGCCGACGGAGACTTCTCGCTGAGAGAAATGAGTGAGAAGTTGAATGTGCAGCCAAGCATCGAGAGGCTTTGCGATACGGTGAGGAGATATGCTGCAAACAAGAAAGGCATCACTTACGCCATAGACATAGCCCATGCGGAGCATATAGCAGAAGCGTACAGACAGCATGGCATAAATGCAGTGGCGATAAGCAGCAAGACATCGCTTGAAGAAAGACAGGCAATCATTGAAAGGTTTAAGGAAACAAGTGTAGGAGATTCTTGTAGTAAGCCTTGCAATGTCTCTTTGAAACAGAAAGCCAACATACAAGTGTTGGTGAACGTTGATTTGTTCGGAGAGGGCTTTGACTGTCCTGATGTAGAGTTTATCCAGTTGGCGAGACCTACACTGTCGTTAGCAAAGTATCTGCAGCAAGTAGGACGTGGAATGCGTGTGTTTGAGGGTAAGAAGTATTGCTTGATATTGGACAATATCGGGCTGTACCGTTTGTTTGGTCTACCATCAGATGACAGAGACTGGCAAGCCATGTTTGAGGGACGTATTGCTGGTAAAGGCATTCTGACAAAGGAAGTGGAAGGACCGTATAACGTAGCCTATTCTATTTGCAACGAACAAGAGAGAATTACTTCGGACGCACGAACAGAGTTAATCACCGTGATGACACATGAGGGGCAACGTATGGACTTGGAGGAAGCTTACGGCTACGAGATAGTCGGCAACAAGGAAGGTCTGTCGGGTGTTGTGGATAAAGACGGCAAGGAAGTGCTACCCTGTGAATATAATAGGGTAGAACTGAAAGCATACGGAATAGCCAAGCTGTATTCTCGACGGAAGATAGACAGAGAACGTCCCTGGATGGACTTGCGCAATGGTGTGCGATACTTCAAACGACCGAGAATCGAGAAGCATGGCTTTTTAGAGTTTTCCACTACAGACGGGTTGCGCCTCTATCCGAGAGTAAAGACACGTCAGATGGACGAGAACTGTTTCGTGTTGCGGAATGCGTTGGACAATGGGACAGACGAAGGGCTGCGGTTCCGCAATTTCTTTGTGCAGCCTTCAGAGCCAGACAGACTATACAGGTTCAAGGAAAAAATCGATGAACTTTCGATTTGGGAAGACGAGCAAGGAGGGTTGGCATGGCGCAAGGCTTGGGATATTATGTTACACCCTATGACCGCAGAAGAATTAGTAGAAAAGAGAAACACATGGGAAGAAGAGATCAAGCAATTTGAAGATGAAAAGAAACAATATATAAGGTTTTTCAGACCAGCAATAGAGATAGACCACATCGATGGCAAAACACAGTTAGCTGACTATAAAGAACCTGCCAATCTGAGAGTCACCTGCGTTACGAAAAACAATTATCAAGTATATTATCGAAGACATTGTCTGGACAAATGGGAGGCATTAGGCAGTTATGCTAAGATATATCCTCAGGCATACGGTATAAGAGTAGTGCAAAATAGAGAAGGCAAATACCTTGTACGCACAGAACTGTACAAACCAATGGAAAAGCCGGAACAGACGTATGAATTTGCTGAGCTGCAGGACAATGCCTTGCTTCATTTCACGGAGCAAGGCAAGGAATACTGGGTATATTTGGAGAATATGACATGCTTTACTCGTAAGCCAGAATTTGTCACCATCGGTTTCATGGACTTCCTGAAGATTGGTGGAGTGTATATGAGACGTGGAAGAAACAAAGGTGAAACTTACAGAAAAGCAGAGATAAGGACGTATGATGACATTTGCTTCTTGGGATCAAGAGAAGTATTCGTCAAGACGGCTTATAGACAACACCATTATTACATACAGCAACGGTCATTGGACGGCAAACATTTCGTGCTGAGTGATAGTATGAAACCAAAAGAATCGTCAACATGGTTTGATATGTACTACGACGGGAAGAATCCTCCGATAGTAGAAAGACGAAAGAAGGATTATGAGGTGTACGGAGTGAAGAAGTAGCTTCATAGAATGGGTATAGGCAAAGGCGGATGTGCAAGGTGGAGAGTCTTGGGCATCCGCCTTTTTAGTTGTAGTTGGGATTGAAAAAAAACGTTTGGGCTTGCAAAACTATGGGTACCACTTGTAAAACAAATACATCGATAACAGAGAAAAAATTGGCCTAATTGGGGGGCGAGTTTGTAACCCGCCTTTGCTTACGCTCTGCTGTCGCGGGTTACAAACCCGCCCCCCAATTAGGCCGACAAATTGAAAATTTAATGGGCTATTGTTTATATGGTATTTTATTTATTCGTAAATTTACCGCGCTAAACTTATCGTTTGACATTCAATCAGAAAAACATCTAACAAACCTCTATACATGAAAAGAGTTTTACTCCTGTTACTCTGCCTCGTGGCCTATGGCGCGACGTGGGCAGATGTCACCTTTAATCCTACAACTAAATATCGCCTTAGTTGTAAGTACTACAATAATGGTAGCAATACTTATGGTTCGGTAGTCTTGGGTGCTAAACACAACTCTATGCCAGAGTTGTATTATCTTACTACTTCCACCTATTCAGATGATAGTTGGTGGTACATTCGTGCGAATGGTAGCAGCTACGAGTTTATCAATGCAGAGAGTGGACAACGCATGGCCTATACTTCCAATCGCGTTAATGGAAGGACGAAAGGTCTTACGCTCACTACGACCTCATCTTACCAAACGCTATGGAATATTAAAGTCAATAGTAGCAACTATGCTTCTATTGAAAGTAATTACTCAGGCAACGTATTCAACCTTCGTACCGATGGTTCTTACTTGTTGGGTACTTATAATAGTGATGGTACAGGCAATAACGAACTCTTTAAAATCTATGATGAAAAGGGTAACGACGTGTTGGCTGGTGAAACTGGTGGAGCAGGTGGTGGCGATGTAACTACCAACTATACCAGTGGCAGCTATGGTACCAACTCAAATAACGAATATTGGGAGTTGACCCACCTCTCACAGCCTGTGGTATATACCACTAGTACCAGCGATCCAGTGCTTTATTCTATCATCAATCTGCGTTCAAAGCATTATGTCGGTGTGGGTACAAGTTTTAAAAACAACACGACTTGCTTAACAGAAGAGACTGATGCCAGCAATAAGACTCAATTCTATTTTGTACAAAGCGGCAATGGTGTGCAAGTCTTCACCAAAGACGGACAGTACGTATCTACTAGCTTTGCAATAGAAAAAGAGGGAACAGAAGGTCTGAGTGTCGTTTCGGGACAACCACAAGGCAACATCTGGGGCTTTGCTTGGAATGTCGACGTTGATTATACGGGTTATACGCTTCAAAAGTTAGATAATCTCAATGCTACTGACAATACACAGAGCGAAAACACTTGTTGGAACGATTATCAAGTAGATTGGATTAGTGGTGCACGTGAAGTGGGACTCTACACAATTAACGATCCTGGTTCAGGTTTCGTCTTCACCTCTTCTGACATTCGTCATGCCCAGTTGCTCAAGCAGCAAGGCATAGACCTTGGCATCGACTTTACACCTAAGTCGATCGCTACGGCACTCGACTCCTTCTTGTTGGGTGATAAACAAGTGCCATACGAGTCGTACAATAAGACCTATTATTATCCACTGCCCGAGTCGGCACGTGGAGGTGGTGACTTTACAACCTCGTTCCGTTATACCTTGGCTAAGACCCTTTCGGCTGACGACTACAAGCTCACTATCAACGAGACAGAACCCGATGCTGGCGGCAATATCACTTTTGCTCGTGTAAATTGCAATCGCACCTATCCCATAGAGTTGAGCAATGCTGATGGCTCTGTCAAACTCACAGCTTCGTTACGTTTCACTTTCTTGCCCGTGGTTGAGGTAAATGACGATTATATTACCACAAGCTATACGAAAGGTTCCCTCCGTGTTACCTTCCCAGAGGACGAAGGCTTAGACTCTATCTATCACGCTGACTTTAAAATTCGTGGTGCCTCTTCTATCAACTATCCGAAGAAGTCGTATGCTGTAAAACTGCGTGACGCTGAAGGCAATTCTATCGATCGCAAGTTGTTAGGCCTGCGTTCTGACAATAATTGGATACTCGATGCCATGTATGTAGACTTAGCTTGTATGCGCAACCGCGTATGTACCGACCTTTGGAACGACTTTTCCGTAAAGCCTTACTATGCTGATCGCGAGAAGAAGGTACGTACAGGTACGCGTGGTAAATTTGTCGAGATGATACTCAATGGCCGTCACAATGGTATCTATTGTATGACTGAGAAGATGGACCGTAAGCAGCTGAAACTGAAAAAGTTCGTGCCTGCAGCCGAGTCTACTACGGGTGAAGACGAAGTGCATGGCTTGCTTTACAAGTCAAGCGATTGGACCTATGAGACGTTTATGGGACATGAGCAAGGCGACTTGACGTTCCCTTACAAAACTCCGAGTAGTTATAATAACTATTTGGGCAGTGAGACTTGGCGTAGCTATGAGTTCAAATATCCTGACTATCAAAAAGAGGCTGTAGATTGGGAACCGCTCTACAATGCCGTAAGCCACGTAGCTGCAGTGCGTTCACAGACCACTTTCGATGAAGGCTTTGAAACGTACTTCGACTATCCCATGATGCGTGATTACTACCTCTTCCTCGAACTCATCATGGCCAGTGATAATCATGGTAAGAATATGCTCTTCTATGTATACGACAAGCAAGGACCTGAGGGCGGAAAGATAGCCATCGCGCCTTGGGACTTAGACGGCACATTAGGCCAACGTTGGGACGGTAGCACCAGCTATACAGGGGCTAATCAAGAGTTTGACGAGTTTATCAACAAAAATGAACATGGTCAGTTTACTCCCTTCCTTCGCTTGAAGTTGAGCAGTAAATATAATTGGAAGGCTGACCTTACGGAACGTTATGCTGAACTGCGTAATAGTAAGTTGTTTGATGCAGATGCGATTGCCAACCGCGTAGCTACATACGCTTCACTCTTCGAAGAGAGTAAAGCTGATATGCGTGAGCAAAATCGTTGGACACGTTACCATAGTGACTTACAGTCTGCAGCTTCTTATATCGAAAGTTGGATTCAACGCCGTGTAGCCTTCCTCGACAATAAATATGGTTATGATCCCACTACTACTCAAATCAACGAGGCTGTGAGCGAGGCTCACTTCTCAGCTCAAGGTGGCCAAGGTCAGATTGGGATAGGTGCTGGTAAGGCACAAATCCTCCGCATCTATACCACCGCTGGTGCGCTCGTTCGCATGGTACAAGTGCCTGAAGGATTTACCGCTTTACAAGGTTTCGCACCTGGCATTTACATCGTAAATGGTCAAAAGGTGGTAGTAGAGTAAACCTAATTAATGTGCAAATGCTTGGGAAATGTGCAAATGTGCAAATGTGAGAATGTGCAAATGGATGCTTTAATTTTCGCTCTTTATGTAAGGAGCAAATAAAAGCGACCATTTGCACATTCTCACATTTGCACATTTGTAAATTCTCCCTATCTTTGCAAAATACTAAAAAGAAGAAAATGACAATAGATAATACACAACTTGCAGAGCAACTGCGTATGATAAAGCGTTCGTTGCGTGGTGTAATGAATGGTCCTGTAAGTGCTTCAATGCGCGAAAAGGGACTTAACTATAAGATAATATTTGGTGTCGAACTGCCACGACTGCAAGCAATGGCCAATGAATTTCCTCACACTTACGAATTGGCTGCAGCTCTTTGGAAAGAAAACATTCGTGAGTGTCGACTTCTTGCAGGAATGTTGATGCCCACCGAAAGTATGGACGCAGAGTTGGCGCGCATTTGGGTGGAACAGATGCAATTTGTCGAAGAGGCAGAATGCACCGTGCTTTACCTCTTTAGTCATACCCCCTGGGCTTCGGTGTGTGCCTTTGAGTGGATAGCCGAAGAGGGAGAGATGTTTCAACTCTGTGGCTATTTACTTTTAGCTCGCCTCTTTATGCAAGGTGCCACACCTTCTGAACGCGACATGGACGAATTCCTTGACCAAGCCTTTACAGCTCTTCGCCACCCCAACACTCCTGTAGGTCGTGCAGCCAGCAAAGCCCTCATAAAATTTATGGACTTAGGCGAAAAGCAAGAAGTACGTGCAGAAGAAATGCTTCGCAAGTTGGCAAACTCATAAACTGCAATTTATCGACCTAATGAGAATGAATATTAACGAATAATTAACAAAAAAATTAATGAAATAATTAATGTTCAAAACAACGCGCGAAGCGCGCCTAAACTTAAACGTTAACTATTTATGTTATGCGCTTCGCGATTTGTTTTGAACATTAATTATCATTAATTGAACATTAATTATTCCATTAATTTTTTCGTTAATGTTCATTCTCGTTAGGCCGATAAATTGCAGTTTATCGAAGAGTTACGCGTCACGAACGCAAACTCACCAATAATCGAAATTAGAAATTATCTTTACTTGCTGCGTATCTATCAGAATCCCAATAGAAAGCTCGAGGTAGTAAAAGTTTTAGAGAGGGTGATAGGCCTTATTTAACAATACCCGCATCCGTATTTACAGGTGTATCTTTAGCCTGAGCTGTCTTTATCATTTTACCTCTCATCAGGCTCCACGATAACGAAATGTACACCATGTTGCCAAAAGCACGATTGCCGCTTGATAAGCTGCTAATCAATTTATCTGTCATCAACCTCGTTTCGCCACTTTTACCTTTACTCCTAAACGCATTTCGTAAGCCAAGTTTCAGTTGCAAGGCGCGGTAGCGATAGCCAACGTTAACGTCCGATGTTGAGCAGTTGTGCGTTAACATATCGCCCGACAATGCCTCTGTTGCCGTGCGGTAATACCCATTAAGACTCCAATTTTTGTAAAAAGCATTTAAGCCAGCTTGTAAACTCAGCTGAGCGTTCGTATGTTTATTCATGCCTCTTGCATCGTCGTACTGCCACTTAGGTTCAACGTAAAAAGTCAGAGCACGATTGAAGAATGACTGCCCCCAATACACAGCTGATTCAAAGTGGCGATTACGCACGTTATTCACGTTTTGATGAACAAATTTACCCCCGTCTTCAAGAATCATCTGCCCGATACCATTATAAGCATATTCGTAAAGGGCATAAATACGAAGTGTAGTACTCTTTTTCTGAAAATCAGCCACCAACATGTGCGTGTCGGTATTATAAGGGCGCAGCGCTGCATTACCAATCGTCCACTGTAATACGTCGTCCTGGCGGTTATATTCTGTCAAGTCGGCCAGCGTAGGTGTCGTCGCGTTGCGGCTATAACGATACATCAAACTCCATTCTTTATTCAAGTTATATTGCAAGAGCGCTTGAGGACGGAAAGCCCAAAACACATTGTCGTTCCCCATCTGCGCCGTTCGTATTCTATTCTCACCAACTCCCACCGATAGGTAAAATTTAGGCAAGAATAATGCATATTCTGCATACAAGTATTCCGTATCGTCATTAATCTTAGCCGCTTGATTGTTCGTACCTACATACTTATTACGTGTATAGTCATAGCTTTGTTGGTAGCCAAACGATAGTTGACTCTTCGACGAAAGTTGATGTACAAAGTCCAATTTAGCGTAGGTGGCATACTTATTGCCATTCACCTTGTAGGCATAATTACTCCAAGGCGAGGCGAAACCTCTGTCATACGCATTGTCTAAGTAAGCAAAGCCCACATTTGCCTCTAACGTGCTTTTAGCGTTCAGTTGCTCTTGATAATACGTCTTTAGCAAATACACCTTTTCGTCACTTTGTGTATTGGTGCGTAAGGTGTAATCTTCAGCCCCCGTTACGTGTTGATTTAAATAGCGATCGGGAAAGCGATTGTAGTCAAACGAAGCCTTCACGTCAAACACGCGCTTGTTCTCCAACGTGTAGTTATAGCTCAATAATAAAGCGTCGTCTCTAAAGTTGCCACCTTTAAATTTTCCGTCTTTGGTATATTGCTTTATCGTTCCGTCAGCAAAGTGAAAAGTGTCGTCGCTCTTATTGTAAGCCTTCTTAATGTTATTAAGTTTGAAGTTGTATTGCAATCCAAATTCAGACTTCTTGTTCCATACCTTAGCCCATACGCCGTCGTCGTTATAATTATCAGAAACGGCATTCATCGCATTCAGTCCCACAGCAAAGCCATAATCATCGCGCTTGGTCTTAATATTAATAACAGCCCCAGTTCCTGTCCCATACTTCATGCCAGGCATTGTGCTATATTCAATTTTTGTAACCAAGTAAGGGGGAATGCTCTGCAGTTGTTCGAGTGTAGCTTCTACATTGTTTATCTTTACCACAACACCACTTGCTCCCGTACTACTGATAATGCTCTTCTGCACTTGGTCAACGTGAATACCAGGCAAAGCTACCATTGATAATAGATCAAGCGCATTTGACGAATGTGTGCGTTGTGCATCCGAAGGAAAGTACGTGTCAAACCCATTATGGCGAATGACACTCGCCCCCTCAACAATCGCTTCGTTTAATTGAACATTTGTGCTGTCATTTTTTGTCACATCTTGTGCCCAAACTCCTATTGGTAGTCCCAAGAGTAAACTGCTAATTATATACTTTCTCATACTATTTTATTTAGTCGGTTAACATTGCATTTTGTCGAAGAGAACGCGTATTCTCTAACTAACACGTGCGTCCTAATGTCTCGAACACAAGCTAGCCTGGGGGCGACGCGTCCCCGCGTCGGCAGCAGAATGCTTTGAATATCTACTTATAGTCGCTTAGCGCGAGAACATACATAACATACTGATTTACATACTACTCAATTTGTATGTTATATATGTTCTCGCGCTAAGCGACTATAAGCAAAGATAGTGCAAGGCATGCTGCTGCCGCGGGTTGAAAACCCGCCCCCCAATTAGGCAGACAAATTGCAGTTTATCTTTTACACCTTCACCACGCATTCCTTACGTGCTTTCGGTGCGTGAGGCTCACCATCGGGATAGCCTAAAGCTAAGTGGCCAATGCCCTCATAGTCGCCCTCGATGCCCAGACTCTTGAGCCAAGCTTTCCACTCAGGTTGTTCAAATTCCTCGCGAGCACGGTTTATCCAGCACGAACCTAATCCTACGGCGTGGGCGGCCAACATCATGTTGCCCATCATTAATGTGCCGTCATATACGTGGTTGGGATTGCTACGCTCTGCCAATACGATAAGGTAAACGGGCGCGCCATAGAAAGGATCGGCATCTTCGCTCTTACCCATAAAAATGGCGTTGGAACGACGAATGCGGTCTTTTGTCTCTGCGTCGGTCACTTGAATGACCAACCAAGGCTGCTGGCTCTTGCCCGAAGCTGCATACGTTCCCGCTTCAATCACTTGGTCAATCAACTCTTGGGGTACAGGTGTACTCTTATATTTTCGAATGCTGCGGCGCGTCTTAATTGCCTTTAATACAGCAAGGCTTTCTTCTTTTGTTAGGGTCATTTTTTGATGTTTAAGTCTTCGGTAAGGTTTTTAATAATTTGTTCTCTGTAATATTTAGGCGACATACCCAAATTCTTTTTCACATACTTGCCAAAAAACGAGATGGACGGAAAGTCTAATTCACAAACAATCTGCTTAATCGACTTCTCTGGTCGCATCAAGTTGCGCTTAATGTCCTCAACCACGTAACGTGTAATAATGGTTGAGGCTGTTTCGCCTCCTTGCGCTTTCGTTACGCTACTCAGATACTTTGGCGTAACGTTCATTTGCTCCGCATACCATGCCACCGAACGAGGCTTGGGGTAAGTACTCATAACCAAGTTAAGAAATTCCTTGAATAAGTTATCACCAGAGGTAAAGTAAACGGGACGTACCTCAATGGTATCTTCCAACATATCGTGAAACTCATAGATAAAGGCTTCCATTAATAAGTCGGTAATCAACTTATGGTGTTTCATGGGAGTATCAACGTTCAGTTTCGAACGAATAAGGTCATGATATTGTATAAAAACCTCCGCTGCTCGGTCGCAAATGTTGAGTAAAGGGTGCTCTGCAATGTAGACATGAGCATTAATCAAACCAATAGGAATGTTGCTTAGTTCTTTAAAAAACTCTTCAGTTAAGTAAAATCCACGCATCGAAAGGTCCTCAGACTTATCAATATCTTCAATCTTATCGTTAGGGCCAAAAAAGAGCAAATCATTTTTCTTGATATGTAATTCACGTTGGTTGAGTAGGACAGAGCATGTCCCGTCTGTACACAACATCGTGGTGTAACCCACATTTTTGTGGTTACTCTTTACAACATCAATGTTACTGATAATCGAAATTTGATTATGCAGGAAGTTTATCTCATGTTTCAGCGCCTTGTCAGCAGCATTCATCGGTTCTTTCTTCATAGGGTAGGGTGTGAAACTATTTTTATATATCGGCAAAATAAACCTAAAAAATCCATATACGGAAATAATAACCACTTTTTCTTCTTTATAACCGAATTTTGCCGATTCTCTTTTTTCGCAAATTTCCCTCTTCGCGCGCGTGTGTACGTATTATATACTATTGTAAAAAATGTTTCATGTTTCATTTTTATGTTTCAACTCATTGAAAATCAAACGCTTCAAGAGATGAAACATTGGCGTTCAATGTTTCATTTTAGGTTTCAATGTTTCATTTTTGGTTTCAATGTTTCATTTTTTATTTACCACGCCCCTTTCCAAAAAACTCAATGGGAGAGAAATAAAACCCCAATGGGAGCGATTTAAAACCTCAATGGGAGAGAAATCAAACCCCAATGGGAGAAACACCACTGAAACATTGAAATCAAAAATGAAACATAGAATGCCAATGTTTCATCTCTTGAAAGTGTTGATTATCAATGTATTGTGTTATGAATATGAAACATGGAACAAAAAACGTCTCAAGGTAAATATTATGTACGCGTACGTACGCGCGCGTAAGGAACGCGTCCTCACTAGCAGTTGACGCGTCCTCACCAGCAGGCAACGCGTCCTCACCTGGGGGCGACGCGTCCCCGCGTCGGCATTTGCTTGTCAAGGCTCGATGCCTTGACAAGCAAATACA